>LSQX01384556.1_pt1 | contig 11569 bp, 6 predicted proteins | sample 654561 | NCBI WGS metagenome assembly LSQX01 (sample SAMN04489861, study PRJNA283612) | anaerobic digester metagenome | isolation source: 4 biogas reactors fed with cattle manure at either 37C or 55C with and... | place: Denmark: Kongens Lyngby | collected 2014 | reverse complement strand
TTGCTGTCCGTCAATACAAACTCCTAAGAGCCAAAGAAATTCGAAATAATTGCACCTACTGTTCTGTAGGCTGCGGTATCCTCATATACGCATTAGGCGATGGCGCCAAAAACGCCAAATCCAGCATTATGCACATTGAAGGTGATCCTGATCACCCAGTAAGCCGTGGCTCTCTCTGTCCTAAAGGGGCAGGCCTAGTTGGAATGATCCATTCCAAGAACCGTTTAAAGTACCCAGAGTACCGAGCCCCAGGATCCAATGAGTGGGTCAAAATCAGTTGGGAAGAAGCCACTAAACGTATCGCTCGCCTACTAAAAGACGACCGCGATGCCAACTTTATTGAACGAAATGAACAGGGACAAGTCGTTAACCGCTGGTTAACGACAGGCTTCCTAGCGTCTTCAGCCGCCTCAAACGAAACGGGAACGCTTGACTTTAAATTTGCCCGCGCCTTAGGTATTTTAGGGCTCGATTGCCAAGCACGTCTATGCCATGCACCTACTGTTGCAGCACTAGCACCTAGCTTTGGTCGTGGCGCCATGACCAATCACTGGGTCGACATTAAAAATGCCAACGTCGTGATTGTCATGGGCGGTAACCCAGCCGAGGCACACCCTGTAGGTTTCAAATGGGTTGTCGAAGCAAAAACCAAAAACAATGCGAAAGTCATTGTTGTTGATCCACGCTTTAATCGTACCGCTGCGGTCGCTGATATTTTCTCACCAATCCGAGCTGGCTCTGATACTGCCTTCTTAATGGGAATGGTCCGTTGGTTGCTCGAAAATGACAAAATCCAGCATGAATACGTCCGCTCTTATACCAATGGCTCACTGATCGTACGTGAAGACTTTGACTTTAATGAGGGCATTTTCTCAGGTTTCGATCCTAAAACCAAAGTGTATGACAAGTCTTCATGGACCTACGAAGTAAACGAAAATGGCGAAGCTATTCGCGATTTAAGCATGACACACCCGCGTTGTGTCTTACAGCTTCTGAAAAAGCATGTCGATCGCTACACGCCTGAAATGGTTGAAACAATTACTGGTGTTAAGCAGGAAGCATTCTTGGAAATTGCAGAGGTCATTGGTTCCTGTGCTGCTAAAAACAAAACCCTAACATGGTTGTACGCCTTAGGCTGGACTCACCATACCGGTGGCGCACAGATCATCCGCGGTGCCGCCATGATTCAGCTATTGCTTGGTAACATCGGCATGCCCGGCGGTGGCGTCAACGCCCTGCGTGGTCACTCGAACATCCAAGGCTATACCGATCTAGGCTTACTGTCACTGCGCGTGCCTGGCTACATGAATCTACCATCAGATAGTCAGCAGACCCTAGCACAATACCTAGAGCAAACTACGCCTAAGGACGTACTACCGGGACAGGTCAACTACTGGAAAAATACACCAAAGTTCTTTATTTCTCTATTAAAAAACCTATACGGCAAGCACGCCACTAAGGCGAATGATTTTGCCTTTGACCTCTTACCAAAATGGGACCGCAGTTATGACATGCTAGCTTATTTTGACATGATGTACGAAGGCAAGGTGAATGGCTACTTCTGTCAAGGCTTTAACCCACTAGCGGCAATGCCTGATAAAAACAAAACATCCAAGTCACTATCAAAGCTTAAGTTCCTAGTTATTGTCGATCCTCTCGTCACTGAAACGTCAAACTTCTGGCGTAACGAGGGCTCGTTTAACGATGTCAAGACTGAAGAGATTATGACCGAGGTCTTCCGCCTTCCATCTAATTGTTTTGCAGAAGAAGATGGCGCTATTGTTAACTCAGGTCGTTGGCTGCAATGGCACTATGGTGCTCAACAGCCTCCGGGTGAAGCCCGTCATGATCCACAAATCTTGGGCAATATCATGATGGAGCTGCGACGTCTCTACGAAGAGGAAGGTGGCGCCTGTCCAGAACAAGTCCTACATATGACCTGGGACAAGGATACTTACTCAGACCCTTCCTTTCCACATCCTGAGGAAGTCGCTAAAGAGTACAACGGCTACGCCCTTGAAGATGTCTACGACGACAATGGCACCCAGATCTTGCGTAAAGGCCAGCTCCTTGATAGCTTTGAACAATTGCGCGATGACGGCACAACACAGAGCTTCTGTTGGGTCTTTACCGGCTGTTGGACCGAAAAAGGTAACCAAATGGCCAATCGTGATAATACCGATGCGGGACTTGGCAACACACCAGGCTGGGCTTGGGCTTGGCCGGCAAATCGTCGTATTCTATACAACCGTGCCTCAATGGACGAAATGGGTAAGCCATGGGATCCGGAACGCACTCTATTAAGTTGGAATGGTCGTCGCTGGACCGGTGCCGATATACCTGATTTTCCTGCCACGATACCACCAGGAAGTAACGCTGCGCCATTTATTATGCTGCCGGAAGGTCTTGGTAGACTTTTCTCTGCACAAGGCATGAATGATGGTCCTTTCCCTGAGCACTATGAGCCGGTCGAAAGCCCTATTAGCAAGAATCCTTTACATGAGGAGGTAACGCACAACCCAACCGCACGTATTTTACAAAATGATGCTGAGCGTATGGGTAATCGTAACGAATATCCTTATGTAGCCACTACCTATTCAATTACTGAATTGTTCCGTCATTGGACTAAGCATTCTGAAATAAATGCACTCATGCAGCCAGAGCAATTTATTGAAATTAGTGAGAAGCTTGCTGCCGAAAAAGGCATTGCTCATGGCGACACCGTCAAAGTAACTACTAAGCGTGGCTACATTACTGCTAAGGCAGTCGTTACTAAACGTATGTATACGCTGAATGTTGCTGGTCAAGAGGTTGAACAGATTGGTATTCCGTGCCACTGGGGATTTGAAGGTGCAACCCGCAAGGGCTACCTCGCCAATACCTTAGCACCGGGAGTGGGTGATGCAAACTCTCAAACACCTGAGTTTAAAGCATTCTTAGTAAACATCGAAAGGATGAAAGGCTTGACAGCATGAGTATGAGTGAAACAAAACTGTATTACCGTAAATCACTCGATGAAGAGACTAAGCACTTTGATCCGATCCTCAAACCGGCGCTGCATGAGCTTTATACAGCACGTGCAGCACGGTTACGCCTACTGAGTGAAGAGCACGAGCTCAAAAGCTATCTGCAATTGGCTGCTGATATAAGTCAAGCACAAAGTTCCTTGCTTGACCTAGAGAGCACATCAACAGATATGAGCAGTCTGACCTTGGCTAACGGCTGTCTTGATGTGATTGCCATCGCCCGCAAGAGCGATTGGTGTCACTATCTTGAAGCATTACTAAGTCAAATTGACAGCTCAGCACCAGAAGCAACACGCCCACACCTCGAAACACTCAAGACTATGCCACATGAAGATCGTATCGAAGCGGGTGTGTTACTGGCACAAGGAAGCTTTAATCAAATCCACGCAGCGCTTGCCCCATTTATTTGGGCAGCTTTATCATCAGCCATTGCCGTGGCGGCACGTAAGGTTGAAGCACCTCTAGCGACTGGCCATGAACACCATAATTGCCCTGTCTGCGATGGTACGCCGGTTGCCAGCTTGATTCACACAGGTGAACGTCAAGGCTCACGCTATCTTCATTGCTCCTTATGTGAATCTGAGTGGCATATGGTTCGTGCTAAATGTACTAACTGTGATAACTCTGAAAACCTTGACTATCTCAGCTTCGAGTCGACAGATGCAGCAGTCCGCGCTGAAAGCTGTGGTGACTGTCATAGCTACCTCAAAGTAATCTCACACGTACAGGACCCTTCCTTAGAAGTTGTCGCTGACGATCTCGCCACATTGAGGCTAGACGCAGCCGTTACTGCTGAAGGCTATGGCCGAACAGGCCTAAACCCCTTCGCACTACCTACTGCAGAATCTTAAACCGGCTGATACTGTACTCTAGGCACAGCACACTTTATTAAAATGAGGTGTACTGTGCCTATTTCACTTTTCTCTACATATCATTAGCAATTCCTAACCACCCCCTTATAATAAGGTCATGATTCACTTTGATCATCGGCCAATTTATTATGAGCAGCACCAAGCACTCCAGCCCGCACGCAGACTCTCAAGCTGAAACAATTAATTTCTTAAAAAGTCTTGCCCCTACCGTTATTGAAACGCATATCTCGCTAGTTTTTCTAGACCAGCAACACGCTTATAAATTAAAAAAAGCAATAACCCTGCCATTTGTAGATTTCAGCCAGATCGCGCAACGTCGTCATTATTGCGAGGAAGAGCTTAAACTCAACCGCCGCACCGCACCAGATATCTATCTAGAGGTATTAACAATTTATCGTAATACCGAGGGTAAACTCAGTTTTAAAGCGAATAAAGGCAGTGAGATTGTTGATGCAGTACTAAAAATGCAGCGCTTTGATAGTGACAATCTACTCAGTAAGCTCGCACAACAAAAGCAACTAACGCAAAAGATGATGACTGACTTAGCTCACGGCCTAGCCAATTTTCATCAACAAGCGGCAGTCTCTACTGTTCAACAAGGTGCAAAGCTCATAAGCGATATTATTGAACTCAATCAACAGTCTGAAGAAACGGTCAATCAGGTTCTAGGCCACAAAAAAATGAGTGAGTTAAATCAACTCCTCATAAAAGATATACAGCAACATAGCACTATCTTAAATACACGTGCAGCAAATGGTAAAGTCCGCCATTGTCATGGAGACCTGCATTTAAATAATATTTGCCTATGGCATCAGGTGCCAACGCCTTTTGATTGCTTGGAATTTAATCAGTCGATGGCGACCACGGATGTGTTGTATGACCTCGCCTTTTTACTCATGGATTTATGGCATTATCAGCAATATGACTTAACGAATTGGCTAATGAATCGCTATATGGAGCAAAATGACGAAAGCGATGGTTTAGTACTCTTACCGTTATTTATGAGCCTAAGAGCCTCAATTCGCGCCATGGTCATAGCGACTCAAGCCGCGCACACCAGCGCGACCACAGCAGCTAAAAAATATCGCCGTCAAGCTGAAGACTTTCTGACACTTGCCTTTAGCTTATTAAAAAGGCCAAAAGCACAGCTCGTTGCAATTGGCGGTTTGAGTGGTAGCGGCAAATCAACCCTAGCAACGGCTATTGCTCCCTACATTGGCACAGCGCCAGGGGCTTTGGTCCTATCAACCGATCGCATTCGCAAGAAGCTCTTTAATGTTTCATCGGAAGAAAAACTCCCTGCAGATACGTACACTAAAGCAAACTCCCAGCTGGTTTATCGCATCCAAAGCGAGCTATCAACTCGCATCCTCCAAACTGGTCATAGTGCGATTGCTGATGGTGTATTTTCTAAGGAATGGGAACGCAAAACCATTGGGCAAAGTGCTCAATCAGCACAAACCACTTTTAAAGGAATTTGGTTAGAAAGCCCACCCAACATGCTCATGAAGCGAGTAGCCAATAGAAAAAATGACCCTTCTGATGCCACTGTTGAAGTAGTTGAAAAGCAATTACAGATTGAGTATGGAGCTATTAATTGGCAGCGCCTTAACAGCAACCAGCACCCCGAAAACCTAACTTGCCAAGCTCTATCAGTGGTTAAAGGTCACTGGCCTTGGTAGGCTACAAGATTTAGACACAAAAAAAGCAGAGTCGATATCAGATCGGCTCTGCTTTTAAAAAATAAACTATAAACTAGTCTTTTTGAGGAATAATAGTCACAGGGCAAACTGCAGCCTGAATAACACCGTAACTCACGCCACCCAACACGGAACGAATTGGGCCTAAGCCACGAGAACCCATGATAACCATATCAATAGGGTCATCGGTTTTTTGGCTCTCTAGCACTCTATCGATAATACACTGCTTAGGATCGCCAACGAGTAGCTCAAGTGAGTATGGAATACCTTGTGCCTCAAGAATCTTGGTCGCCTCGCTCGTAGACTCCTCAAATAACAACTCCTGATACTCTCTTAGATCCTCTTGAGAAAACAAACGCTTCGAGTGAACAGTCTGGAAACTTGGCTGTGCGTTAACCGCCACAATTTGTGCATTATCTGCACCAGAAACTGTTCGAATAGCCCAATGTAATGCCTCGATAGAGTTTTTTGAGCCATCTATTGCTACTAAAACTTTGTTTAACATCTTCTCACCTCATCTATAAAAGTATTTGTAATTATCGCACCGCTATAACTAGGTCCTTACCTAATTATACACGGTGCAACAATTACTCAGAAGAGTTTAATGCTTATTATTTAGCGCTAGCTGATTCAGCATAAGCGGCTTCAATACGCTCACCAGTTTCTTGATCCACGTTTTTCCAATATTGGAATACACGCTCAAGAACTGGACTACGAACGCCTTGGATCGCGCCTACAATTGTTTCTACGAACTTAGCACGCTCTGCATCATCCCATACCTCACGAACTAAGGTACCCGCTTGACCGAAGTCATCATCCTCAGCATGTAAGTTATATACTTGACGAAGTAATGCACCATCTGATTCCCAACCGTCTTCGATAGGACCAATGTGGTCAGCAAATGCACGACCAGAAGTCTCGCTCACGTGAGTAGGCTGATTACCACTGTGGTGATAATTCATATTGCCATCAAAGACATAAGTGTTGGTTGGCGATTTAGGCTGATTCACCGGTAACTGATGGAAATTAGTACCGATACGACGACGCTGTGCATCAGGATAAGCAAACACACGACCTAATAACATTCTGTCTGGTGATAAACCGATACCAGGCACTAAGTTAGATGGTGAGAAAGCTGCTTGCTCGATTTGTGCAAAGAAGTTTTCAGGGTTACGGTTAAGCGTCATACGACCAACCGGAATTAATGGATAGTCTTTTTGTGACCAAGTTTTAGTCAAGTCAAACGGATTGAAGCGATAAGTTTTTGCTTCTTCGTACGGCATAATTTGTACGAATAGATCCCAAGATGGGTGATCACCACGCTCAATGGCGTCAAACAAATCACGACGGTGAGAATCAGCATCCTGACCGCTCATTTCGGTAGCTTCAGCGTTGCTGTAGTTCTCTTCACCCTGACAGGTACGGAAGTGATACTTAACCCAGAAGCGCTCGCCCTGAGAGTTAACCCACATATAAGTATGTGAACCAAAACCGTGCATATTACGCCAAGACTTAGGCAAACCACGACGACCCATTAAGTAAGTAACTTGGTGAGCAGTCTCAGGATGACTAGTCCAGAAATCCCACTGCATGTGGCTATCACGCAAACCAGAGTCTGGTAAACGCTTTTGGCTACGAATAAAGTGAGGGAACTTCATTGGGTCACGCACGAAGAAGATTGGGGTGTTGTTACCCACTAAGTCGTAGTTACCTTCGGTAGTATAGAACTTTAAAGAAAAACCGCGCACATCACGCCAAGTATCAGGGCTACCCTGCTCACCAGCAACAGTAGAGAAACGCGCTAGCATGTCAGTTTTAGTACCCTGTTGGAATATAGCGGCTTTAGTGTAAGCACTCACATCATTAGTAGTTTCAAACACACCGAAAGCACCAGAACCCTTTGCGTGAGGCTGACGCTCAACCGTTTTTTCACGGTTAAACATAGCTAAGGTATCAACTAAATGGTGGTCATGTAATACGATAGGACCGTCTGCACCAACGGTTAATGAGTTACGGTCACTACTGGCAGGTGCGCCGTTAATAGTAGTAGAATGACCTAAATTTTTATCAGAATTGTATGACATAGATGGCTCCTTAAGGTTTTTTAAGGTTAAAAAGAATAGGTCATAAATCTCTGCATGACCTACCCTTCTATAATACGTTGCCAATCAAATTTAAGCCAATTCTATTTACTTTCCAACCCTATTAATAAAATCTATAGGCAATAAGTTTCTAATAAATATATGCTATAGGAATTTTTTAGCCTCGTACCTGCGCAATCAACTCATCAAGCCACTGTAGGCTAAGCGCTAGCTCCTCTTGCGAGATATTTAGGGCCGGCATAAAGCGTAGTAAGTTATTGCGCGGCGCATTGAGTAACAAGCCCTCAGGCGCTCTATCTCTAGCCGCAGCAACAATAGCAGGTGCATCATCTTTGTCTAAGATCAAGGCACGTAGTAAGCCCTCACCTCGCTCACCCTCGAAGCCCCACTTTTCTGATAACTGAGTTAAACCATCAGAAAGCTGCTTAGAACGTTCATTAACAGAATCCATAAAACCATCAGCCGCTAAGGTATCAAATACAGCGACACCAACGGCAGTGATAAGCGGATTACCATTGTAAGTACCACCTTGATCACCATGCTCAAACACCGCGGCTGACTCTTTAGCTAATAAAGCAGCTAAAGGCACTCCTCCGCCAATGCCCTTACCCAAGGTCATAATGTCAGGCTCAATCTCTGATAATTGATAAGCAAACATACTACCGCAACGACCCATACCAGTTTGCACCTCATCCACAATAAGCAAGATACCTTTTTCTGTGGTGAGCTGACGTAACTGCTGCATAAACTCCTTGCTAGCAGGAATAACGCCCCCCTCACCCTGCACCGGCTCTAACATCACCGCTACCGTCTGCTCATCAATTAAGGCTTTAACCGACTCAATGTTGTTGTACTCAGCCTTGGGAAAACCGTCAACCTGCGGCGCAAACATCTGATCCCAGCCAGCTTTACCAGATAAAGACATAGTCGCGATCGTACGACCGTGAAAAGCATGACCGAAGCTGATAATTTTATGAGCGCCATTACGGTACTTTTGACCCCACTTACGTGCAAGCTTAATCGCTCCTTCATTAGCCTCTGCGCCGCTATTAGCAAAAAATACGCGGTCAAAACATGAAGCCTCGCATAGGCGCTTTGCCAAATCAATCATCGGCTGATTATAAAAAGCCGGTGAAGGATTAATTAATAGCTGACTTTGTTTAGCTAAAGCCTCAATGATAGGCTTTGGATTATGGCCAAGACAGTTCACGGCCCAACCCTGCAACATATCTAAATAGCGTTTACCATGCTGGTCTTCTAACCAAGAGCCCTCACCTTTTAAGAAAACCAAATCTGGACGAGAGGTAATATCCATTAAATATTTAGTGTCCGATAAACTCATAACTGACCTTTGAATCCTTGACTGAAACTTAGTTAAACAAATTACTTTTGATAAGCTATTATGCCTTTATTGAATGAGCTTTTTGTGGTTTTTAAGCCTTTCATCTAAGAGAAAAGCCGCAAGTTCTTGCGGTTTACCTTACTATAAATGAGTCTTTTGACTATATTAAGTATCTTTCAGGGTAAAATCCTAGGTTGCACAAATATACTGTGCTTATTTTGATTGATTAAATAGGGATAGCTCCATGTATGACGTCTTAGTTTATGTATACGAAAACTACTTCACGCCTGCCACTTGCCCTAAACCGGAAGACTTGGCAGCACGCTTAATGGCTGCAGGCTTTGAACATGATGATATCCATGATGCGATGAGTTGGTTACATCGCCTATCGGTAAATACCGAAAGACATAAAGAAGAGCAGCTTGTTATTGCCACTGACTCTACTCGCGTTTATAACTCCTACGAGCAGTACAAACTTGGTGTCAACGGCATTAGTTTCCTCTACTTTATGGAAGGCTCTGGTGCCCTTAGCCCAACAACACGCGAAGCCGTGGTTAACTGTGCACTAGATGCTCCTCAGGATACGCTGATCTTATCTGAGCTTAAGATCTTAGCTCTTATGGTGATGTGGAGCCAAGAGCAAGAGATTAATGCGCTCCTACTGGATGAGCTGATTCAGCATGATAGCGAAGAGGACGTTTTCCACTAAGTCCCATCCGCTACTCCTTGAGATACCGCTACTACTCGCTAGTGGCGGTATTTATTTGTACTCTATCTATATCCAGCAATGCCCTCAGTAAGACCCGCCCATTACTGACCGCTACCTCTGCGAACCTCGCCTCTTCATACTGTCGCGCCAAGCCTTCCTTAAAAAAGAACTCTGTACTAAAGCTTGGGCTAACAACATGCCTTGAATATTCTGATTTTAAAATAAAGGGTAAATACACCACTCCCTCCTGATGATGAAAATCAGTAATTTCATGCACCTCATAAAAAGCGACTGGCTGCTCTGCCACCCCATCAATAACTTTAATTGCTGCTAAGAAAGACGCACCATCTTTTAATGATAGACTTTTTTCTAAACGATCAGAAATCTGAGCTGAGGAATCTCCACGACTAATTGACAACTCCAACTCCTTTCTAATCGTACTAGTCAATTCATAGCCAACCTCCATATAATCCCCCTGCATAATGGAGCGCGGGTCGACTGGCTGCAACCTCAGCAAAACAGACTGACCTTGACTTAAAATACGCTCATAGCTCTGCACCTGCCATAGCGACGAGCCAATAGGCAACAATACAGCTAACGCTAAAACCGCATAAAAACTACTGCGTTTTACTGGAACAATCGGATGAGCCATCTCGACAAACCCATCTGTTGACGCCCCCAGCCTATTGCCACTGCCAGCACCCTCTAACACCAAGCGTCTAGCAAACAGCAAATAAATCACCATAAAAAGCAAAGCAGAGAGTAGCAATAAATACGCTTTATGAGCTAGTAATATGCCTAAAGTAAAATAAAACAAGCTCAAACTAACTAAGCCCAACACCGCTGCAGAATAGTACAGAGTACGATTTTTGAGATGGAATGCTAAAACCATCAAGCTGAAGGTAATGACTATCTCAAGTCGACCAAACCACAGCCAAGCGACGATAAGTCCCATCAAAGAGGCTACCGTTCTAGCCAATGCTCCTTGATTTTTAGTAATTTGGAGTAAAGCCCATAGAGGCATTAACGAGCTGATAACGACTAAAACCGAATGGAAAAATTTGCCCAACAACCGAATCAGCGGGAATTCTATTAAGCCTTCTTGAGCTAATAAATCTAAATTAGTGAAATAGGAGAAATAATTAAATGACGTGATAAATGATAGCAATACCCCCTTAAAAGAATGCCCACCCTCACCATTTATCAGATACATGTAATAGTAAGAAGGCACATAATACTGCACTACAATATATGAAGCCCATAAGATAAAGGCTATAAACAAAGGCAAACGAGCTTGCTCAAGGCCTCTAAAGCTACGCCACATCAAAGCAATGAATAGCAGTGGTAAAAGTGACGCCCAATTGATGAACTCGATTGATATACCAGGAAAAGGAAAAATGCTTATAAAAGCAAAAAATCCTAAACACATAATAAAAGCAATCCACGACTCGCTGCGTTTCCGGTAAATCAACACACTAACGACTAGACCCAAAAACACCATCATCTGTACAAACAGAGGATTGACCACTTCAGAATGCTGGGCCATGTAACGATTAAAAATATGATTTTCAATCGCAAAAAATACCGCTATTTGATACAACACCAAACATAGGTAACTTGGTGAGGCTCCCTTAAGAAAATACAGCCCTAGTAAGGCCACGAGTAGAACAATGACAATCAGCTCAACTTTTAGTGGCTCAAGTACATCACCGAATTGCCCATAAACAAGCGTATAAAAAGACGAGAAGACAAAGACAGCTGCAATAAAACTGCTAACTGATAAAAACACAGTAATCGGTACAGGCAGCACCTTAGTTT
>LSQX01020133.1_pt2 | contig 11570 bp, 10 predicted proteins | sample 654561 | NCBI WGS metagenome assembly LSQX01 (sample SAMN04489861, study PRJNA283612) | anaerobic digester metagenome | isolation source: 4 biogas reactors fed with cattle manure at either 37C or 55C with and... | place: Denmark: Kongens Lyngby | collected 2014 | reverse complement strand
TAATCTACAAACCGGTAGCCCACACCCCGTTCCGTCAGGATGTACACCGGATTTGATGGGTCTTTTTCAATTTTTTTGCGCAAATAATTAATGTATAAGCGCACATAGTGGGGTTCATCGCGATACTCATAACCCCAAACTTTGGTCAATATCTGGTCATGGGTCATCACCCACCCAGCATTTTGAACCAGATGATAAAGCAAGCGATATTCCGTCGGCCGCAGTTTGATCAACTCACCATCCACCCAAACCTCGCGACGTCCAAAATCGATCCGCAACCGGTCATCAATCTCGATCACGCCTTCTTCACCTTCCTCGAAGGTTGCACCGCGTCGCAACACCGCCCTGACCCGGCTGACCAATTCNNAAAGGGCTTTGTAATATAATCATCCGCGCCTAATTCCAACCCTCTCACCTTGTCATCTTCTTCGCCTTTTGCGGTGAGCATAATGACCGGTACCTGGCTGATCTCACGGATGGTTCGCAAAACCTGAAAACCATCAATATCCGGCATCATCACATCCAGCAAGATCAGATCCGGCAGGGAATCTCGCAGTCGGTTCAGAGCATCCGTGCCATTGAAAGCCTCGATAACCTCAAAGCCGTCTTGCTCAAGGTTGAGGCGAATGAAACCGACCATGCGGCGCTCATCATCTACAACTAAAATTCGGTATTTACGTGAACTTGAATCTAACATGTCACCTCCTCAAGATTGCAATCCGCTTATTGCACGCGTTCAACAAGGACAACACTGATATTGTCTGGGCCGCCCTGATCGTTCGCCGCCTGAACCAGACAGCGAGCCATCTCATCAAGACCCGCTGTTTTTCTGGCAATTTCCAACATCTGGTCCGAGTCGAGAACACCCCATAAGCCATCCGAACAGATCAAAATTCTTTCTCCCTTTTCCAGCGTGAATTGGTCAATATCAGGTTCAAATGGGTCGCTCTGACCAAGGGCACGATAAAGAACATTCCGTTGAGGATGATCTCTTGCTATGCTTTCTGTGATCTCGCCCAGATCAATCAGCCGTTTCACAAGAGAATGGTCTCTTGTTTTTAGATTCATTTTACCGTTCGAATCCATCAAATAAATACGGCTATCTCCCACATGGGCAGAATACAGGTTCTCCTCAATCGCAAGCACCAATGTCAAAGTGGTTCCACCGCCCGGCACACGTTTGAGAATCAGGTTGTGGGCTTCATCCACAGCCCCTCTGACCAGCTTACGAAAATTGAGCGCATCACCATCTTTGTTTTCATCCAAAGAAGCTGAAAAAATGGCGGATAGCAAATATTGACTGGCAGCTTTGGCAGCCAACTGGCTGGCAACTTCGCCATTTTGATGCCCGCCCATACCATCTGCAACCAGGAAAATGCCGGCATCCATGAGATGATCCAACGCCCCCAGCGCGCCGGTCATTACAAAAAGTGTATCCTCATTGTTTCGCCGCTCCCTACCAACCGATTGGCAGGCGGCAGTCTTATATCTGGTGCTTGATGAATTTGCAGGGCTGTGCAGTATCCCTTCCAGAGAAGGATCCTGTGTGAACTTGAGATTATTTCGCTTGTTTTGCTCTTTTTTGTTAAAAAGCTGATTAATGAATCGAGACAAAATTTTATCTCCAAAATAATGTTACAGTGCGAAGATCAGACACTAAATGTCCATTTTTTTCAGAATCATTCCTCTTCTTCGATCGGTGTCAAATAATTGCTCGCCGACCAGCCATTCCTGGTTTTATCATAGGGCGCTTCAAGATGCCACCAGGTGTAGCCATCCGCATCTACGGGACCATCGATAATCAGGAATACTTCAGAATCCATGGCAGAAAAGCTGATTACACCGTTCAGTCCCGGTTCAATCCTCATACGCAGACCCGCACCCTCGGTGCCTGTAACCTGCACATAGGCGCCTATACCGATCACCCCTTCAGGAAGAAAGAAACCCGATGTGGGCGTTTCCGAAGGCAAAACGGGTGGTTGTGTGGGTTTCGGTGTGCGTGTTGCCGCGGCGACCTTCGTAACAACCGGCAACAACCCTGGATTGGGGGCAGGCTTTCTACCGAGTAAGAGGACAATCGCTCCCGTCAGAACCAAGCCAATAATCAGGATAAGCGTGGTCACTGTTGTGACCGGATTGAACAAAGAGCGCAAATTGCCTCTACCTGGCCGTTTTAACATCATCGAGTGCAGTTTTCCATTCTTTTTCCAATTCATTGTTATTATATCCCATCCGTGAAGACAAATTATCGAATAAGAAATCGCCAGGGATGAATTCATTCAAAATTGGACATGGTATAATTCCTGAGAGGATCAGATCAAACGATGGAAGAAATCACCTTGTTGAACAATCGATACAGGCTGCTGGAACCCCTTGGTTCAGGCGGCATGGCAGTGGTCTACAAGGCTGTGGATGAGATGCTTGAACGGATTGTTGCTGTTAAGATTTTGCGGCAGGATTATGCCACAGACCACGATTTCAGAGAACGTTTCCGACAGGAAGCCAAAGCAGCTGCAAACCTGTCGCACCCCAATATTGTCACAGTCCACGACTTTGGATTGGACGAAAACCAGGTTTTCATCATTATTGAATACATTGATGGGACAGATTTAAAATCACTGATCAGGAAAAACAGGCGATTCAGCGTCGAAGATACGGTTGGGTTGATGGCACAGGCTTGTGCTGGTGTTGGTTATGCCCACCGTGCGGGTTTGGTACATTGCGACATCAAGCCCCACAATATGCTTGTGTCAAACGATTTTCGATTGAAGGTCACAGACTTTGGGATTGCCCGTGCACTCGCAACAATCCACCCGGATGAAAAAAGTGATGTGGTATGGGGATCGCCGCATTATTTTTCACCAGAACAGACGGGCGGCGGCGCACCCTCACCTGCCTCTGATGTCTATTCCCTGGGTGTAATCTTATATGAAATGCTGACCGGCAGGCTGCCTTTCGAAGCCAAGGAAGCCACTGAATTAGCACGAATGCATCGCTTTGAGACTCCTGTCCCTCCCCGTCAGATCAACCCCGATATCCCTCAAGCCCTGGAAGAGATTACACTCAAAGTGCTTTCAAAAGAACCGTCAGCACGGTACCGAACCGCTGATCAACTGGGGCGGGTTCTGGTTTCGTTTGGAACCATCAATAAAGAAAAAACGGGACCGATCGAATTGCCCCAGCTCAGGAATTTGAATGGGACAAACCATGAAGAACCTTCGCGGGCACAAACCCCACCACCAGCCATATTATCCAAGCCAGCGCCTTTTTTCTACGATTCTGAGATCGAGATATCCGAAGAAATCGATGAGGGGACTTCAATTGACTGGGTCACATGGTTGCTGGGGATTTTAGCATTTACAGCTATACTGGGACTGATCCCGTTCTGGCTTTTTATCTATTTTTCAATAAAACCGTAATCTCAAAATTCACTGCAAAGGATGATCATGACCATAATAATCGCCCCATCAATTCTTTCTGCCGATTTTACCCGGCTTGGTGAACAGGTTAAAGAAGCTGTGGAAGGTCGTGCGGATTGGATCCATGTGGACGTGATGGATGGTCGTTTTGTACCAAATATCACCTTCGGTCCTGCGGTCGTCAAAGCCGTCCGCAGGGTGACCGATGTTCCGATTGACGTTCACCTGATGATCGTTGAACCCGAACGGCATCTTCAGGCTTTCGCTGATGCTGGAACCGATTGCCTGACCGTCCATTACGAAACCTGTCCTCACATCCACCGCACATTGCAAACCATCCGTGAATTAGGAATGTCTCCGGGCATCGTCATCAATCCCGGTACACCGGTCAATGTCCTTGAAGAATTAACCCACTACTTCGACTCCGTTCTGATCATGACGGTTAATCCGGGTTATGGTGGGCAGACTTTTATTGAGACGATGTACGACAAAATCGCTAAAACCAGCGACCTGCTCAGACGCACTGGATCGAAAGCGACCATCCAGGTTGATGGCGGGATCACCAGTGAGACGATCAAAGCGTGTTACAGGGTTGGTGCGACGAATTTTGTTGCTGGCTCAGCAGTCTTTGATCATGAGAAGGGTGTGGCTGCGGGTATTGCCGCACTTCGTGAGGCGCTCGAAAAATGAGCTATTAAAGCAAAAATCGCAGGAACTTCCCGCGACTATTGCTCAGCAAGGGGGTTTTATTTATTTAGTAGATTTTACCAAAGTACGGATGCAGCGGGTGCATAAAGTCTTTCGAACCATTCGCCCGTTTTCATAGACAGAGACTTTTTGAAGATTGGGTTTGAACTTCCGTTTTGTGGCTCGCATTGAATGGCTGCGCCTTTGGCCAAATGTGGTCTTTTTTCCACAGTGTTCGCAGATTGCCATGTTTAGTCCTTTCAAAACAAATAAGATATAATAACAGGGTTAGGGTCATGTTGACCCGAACAAAACGTTATTTTACCATAAGAAAAACAAAGTAACAAGCAATTGAGGTGAAACGAGATATGCCTGAATTTGAAAACAAACATAATGAACTGGGAAGCATCTTGATCCAAAAAGATGCTATCGCTTCTATTGCTCGACAATCTACGCTACAATCCTACGGTGTTGTCGGCCTTGCTCCAAAAAATTTTTTGGAAAGTATCCGGCAAATCATTAAAAAAGATGCGAAATATGGCGTTAATGTCGACTTTGACCATGATGGTTTGGTAATTGACCTCTACATCATGGTTGAATACGGTACCCGGATCAAGTCTATCACAAGCAGTATTATCAATAGCGTAAAATATAACGTTGAAAAATCAATTGGATTGCCCGTTTATCGGATCAATGTGCATGTGCGCGGATTACGCATCAGTGATATGGATTAATCGACAATTTTCGAGAGCAGGTCTTCGATAATTACTGTTGAATTATTTGGAGTGTTATGAGTTCTGTTGAATTATCAAAGTTAAGTGCTGAGGAAAGGCACAAGCTCGTATCTGTGCCGATCAATGGGCAAGGTTTAAAAACGCTGCTTGAAGCAGGCATGATCTGGTTGAAAACCAACCAGCAATTGGTTAATCGGTTGAATGTTTTTCCGGTCCCTGATGGAGATACCGGAACGAATATGCTATTAACGATGCAGGCTGCTTTTGATGAGGTTGAACACGCCAACATGACCAACATTGGGCAGATGGCGCATAGTATTGCTCGCGGTGCTCTGATGGGGGCTCGTGGCAACTCTGGCGTGATTCTCTCCCAGATTTGGCGTGGCTTTGCCCGTGCTTTGGACAATGAACAAACCATGGATGTTAATCTCCTTGCCGAAGCGCTCATCGAAGCTAAAGAAACTGCTTACAAAGGTGTTGTCCGCCCGGTGGAAGGCACCATCCTGACCGTGATCAAAGACATTGCTTCTCAGGCTGAAGTCTCCGCACAACGCACAAACGTATTCACAGAGGTTCTGTCCGATATTGTTGAGGCAGCAAATGCCTCCGTTGAACGAACACCCGAACTGCTCCCTATTCTTAAGCAGGCTGGCGTGGTCGATTCCGGTGGGAAGGGCTTGTTGTGTATCTTTGAAGGTATGTGGCGTTTCATGAACAACGAAGCCCTCGATAAAGCTCTCACCGAGGTTGTGCCGCTCTCGGAGATGGATCTGGAAGATGCGCTGGAGGCGATTGAGCCAGGGCAAGATTATGAGGTTGTCATCGACTTTACACCGAACACGGAATTCAATCTGGAAGCATACTATGAAGATCTTTCGAAAATAGGTACATCAATCCAGGTGGGGGAAGGGGAAGGTATGTACCGTATGCACATCCACGTCCCCCTCGATAATCGATACGAACCCATCGATCACACAATGTCCCAGGGAACCATCCAAAAAGTGATGATGGAAAATCTCATGGCGCAAATGGATGCCCAAAACAACCATAAGAATCCAAAAATCAATTTAACACAGGTAAAGCCAGATGAAATAGCCGTCGTCGCTGTTTCTCCTGGCGTTGGATTAAGCCGGATTTTTGCCAGTCTCGGCGTTGCCGCCATTGTTCAGGGTGGGCAAACCATGAATCCGAGCATAAAAGAGCTTCTGGCATCCTTTGAAAACCTCCCTACGGATAAGATCATCATCCTGCCCAACAATAAAAACATCATCATGGCAGCAAAAGAAGCGGCTTCGATGACGGTAAAAAATGTATCGGTGATTCCCACGATCAGTGTTCCCCAGGGTCTTGCTGCTATGTTTCGTCTTATTCCGGATGCTGCTCTTGAAGAAAATGCTGAATCGATGGAAGAAGCCATCGAGGAAGTCGAAACGGGTGAAATAACCACGGCGACAAGATCAGTCGAAATCGATGGCGTCCAGGTTGAAAAAGGTGAGGTAATCGCGCTTCACAACGGAATACTTGTGACTTCAACGGACAGTATTGACAAAGCTTGCGAACAATTCCTGATCGCAGCCAACACCAATGATTATGAACGCATCACACTTTTTTATGGAGAAGACATTCTCCCAGGCCAGGCAAATCAAATTGCTGATAAGATCCGTTCAATCTACCCCAACCATGAAATTGAAGTTCACGAGGGTGGACAACCGCACTATCAATTGATTATTGCCGTTGAATAACATCATTGGATATTCCAGCAATAAAAATAAGCCCGATCGCGGGGCTTATTGTTTTAATCTGTCAGACGAAATATGCCTCCCATCCATCAACCCAACCTGTGCACAGAAATCATTCATAAATCTTGATGGATGCGTTATGATTAATTGGAGATTTACGTTAAAATAAAATCAGGCAGTTCAATAGAAAGCAGCGGATCGATGATGCGGCGATCGACAGAAAAATTATACAAAATATTCAAGCTTGAGGAAGAATTAGGCTATCAGAACAGGGCAGTCGTTGGTGGGTTGGAAAAATTTTCCGGTAGTTGGGTCAGTGAAGCGCGTGCGGAGGGCTTACCCGAAACAAGCATTCAGCAGGTATCCTCAATTTTAACGGAATATCCTGATCGCACCATTCCCGAAAGAGCGCGTTCTCTTCAGAAAATCGGCTACATTCTCGATGTCCCGGGAATCAAACACCTTAATATCCCACTGCCCGAGGAGAGACCGCAGGAAAAGCCAGCATACACACAAAACAAAAACCACAGCGAAGAATCCATTCGAAAGACCCGACAAAAAGGGCGCGCTGCAGCCATAAAACGCACAACAGGACCTTCGCCCGTGCCGGCGGCTCCACCAACCCAGGGCATTGAATCAACCACAACAACGGTTCACGGGATTGGGCAAAAACAAGCCGCCTTATTGGCAAAGCTTGGTCTGCACACCATCGAGGACATGGTCTATTATTTCCCCCGGCGTTATGATGACTATTCTTCATTGAAGTTGATCAAAGACCTGAAATATGGCGAAGAGGTTACTGTTCTGGCTTACGTTAAACGTATCTCAACTTTTACCACCAGAAACCAGGGTCGTAAGATTGTTCAAGCCCTTGTCTCAGATGACACAGGCAGCATTCAACTTATGTGGTTCAACCAGGAGTTCCAGCTGCGATATCTTAGAAATAATATGTTCCTCTCCATTTCAGGGAAAATTGAACAGTATTTAGGACGATTGGTCATATATCATCCTGAATATGAACAGGTGGACAAGGAACAGCTTAATACCAAGCGGATTGTCCCTGTTTATGCGTTGACTGCACGGCTGAGCCAGCGCTGGCTGCGCCGCGTGATGTACAACGTTGTCAATCAATGGGCGCCCAAAATTCCAGACTATATGACCGAATATATTCTTAAAGATGCGGACCTGATGGATCTTTCCAGCGCATTGAAAGAAATCCATTATCCGGAAAGCACTGCCAGCCTGAAAAAAGCCCGTTATCGGCTCGCCTTTGATGAAATATTCCTGCTCCAGTTGGGCGTGCTGAAGCAAAAACAGGAATGGACATCCCAGAAAGCGAACGTCTACACCGTTGAGGATGAATGGTTGACCAACCAGATTTCACAACTCCCATTTGAACTTACCAATGCACAAAGCAAAGTCCTGAGGGAAATTAGGGAAGATCTCACTTCAGGACAACCGATGAACCGCCTTTTGCAGGGTGATGTGGGTTCCGGTAAGACCGTCATTGCAGCCATGGCGTTAAGCATGGTGATTGATAATGGCGCCCAGGGTGCATTCATGGCGCCCACCAGCATTTTGGCAGAACAGCATTATGCCAGCCTGAAACGCCTTTTAGCCAATCAGGAAAATGAGAATCGTGTCATGCAAGAAGACGAGATCCGGCTTCTGATTGGTGATACATCCGCCAGAGAAAGAGAAGAGATCCTGGCAGGGTTGGAGAATGGCTCAATCAGGCTTTTGATCGGCACCCATGCATTGATTGAAGATCCTGTGATATTTCAAAATTTACAAATTGCAATTATCGATGAACAGCATCGTTTTGGAGTCAGGCAGAGGGCAGCCCTTCGTAGCAAAGGCGTCAACCCGCATCTTCTTGTGATGACTGCCACACCCATTCCCCGCTCTCTGGCATTAACGGTTTATGGCGATTTGGATTTGAGCTTGATGGACGAGATGCCGCCCGGCAGGCAGCCAATTTCAACGCACATCATCTTTCCAGTAGAAAGAGAACGGGTTTACACCCTGATTCGATCGCAGGTCGAAGCAGGACATCAAGCCTTTATCATCTATCCGCTTGTTGAGCAAGGTGACAACGATGAAAACACAGCGGCAGTTGATGAACACGAACGGCTGCAAAGGGAGATCTTTCCAAAATTAAAAGCTGGATTATTGCATGGGCGTCTGCGGCCCGATGAGAAAGAGCAGGTCATGCGTAAGTTCCGGGATCGCGAGTTCGACATTTTGGTCGCAACATCAGTTGTTGAGGTCGGGTTGGACATTCCAAATGCGACCGTGATGGTTGTGGAAAGCGCGAACCGTTTCGGATTAGCACAGTTGCATCAATTCAGGGGACGCGTTGGAAGAGGTTCAGACCGTTCATATTGCATCCTGATCCCAGAAACAAGCAGTGCGGCAGAAAATGAACGGCTCCTGGCGATGGAAAGCACCAATGACGGTTTTGAGCTGGCTGAACAGGACCTCAGACAGCGTGGACCGGGCGAATTCCTCGGTACAAGGCAATCAGGGTACACCAATTTGCGCCTGGCAAATATTACGGATATTCGTCTCATCGAAAGAGCGCAAACATATGCAAAACAGGTCATTGAAAATGATCCTGAACTCTCGGCACCTGAGCATCAATTAATGCTGGATGCCATGAATCATTATTGGCCTTCTTCGGAAGGAGAAAGAAGCTAAAATGACAAAAGTCATATTTCCTGGTACGTTCGATCCAATTCACTACGGACACATCAATATCGCAAAACGGGCAGCCGGTTTGTTTGATCACATCATTGTCGCGGTTTATGCAAAATCACAAAAAAATATTTTATTTTCTCCCGAAGAGCGTCTGGCGCTGGCGGCGGAAGCTTTGAAAGAAATTGAGAACATCACCGTGATGGCATACACCGGCCTGACGGTTAAGTTCGCAGAACAGGTTGGCGCCCAATCGATTGTGCGCGGTCTGCGGGTTTTCTCTGATTTTGAATACGAATTTCGTATGGCCTTAGCCAATAACCGTCTCGCGCCAAACATTGACGTTATCGCTCTGATCACCCAGGAAGAGCACACATTCCTGTCTTCAACCACAGTCAGGGAAATCGCCGCTCTGGGTGGTGATGTATCGAGCATGGTCCCACCCCATGTTGAAAAAGCGCTGAAGAAGCAGTTTGCTCTTCTGGGAGGCGATCAAAATATCGTACCTCTCAATTCTTTGAGGGATTAAGCTATCTTAGATCAAGCAAGTGTGTTAATATTGGTATAAGATTTGCACCCGTTAATTATGCAAACAAGCGGAGGAAGTTATGGATATATTACATCTTGTCGATCGGCTTGAGGAACTTTTTAATAAAAGTCGACCTGTCTGGTTCACGCACAGCGTGATTGTCGACGAAGACCGGATGCTGGATTTAATTGATCAAATGCGGGTGGCGATCCCTGAAGAAATCAGAAAAGCGCAGCAGATTATCTCGCAAAGGGACAGAATTCTGGCTCAGGCAAAGGAAGAAGCCAACCGAACCATTTCACTGGCACGGGAAAAGGCGGAAACGCTGCTAACCGATAATGAGCTGATCCAATCAGCCCAGCTGCGTGCAACCGAGATCATTTCTGAAGCAAAAAGAGACGTTGTTGCCTCCCAGCAAGACGCAGATAAATATGTTCTTGAAACTTTAAGCAACCTTGAGATCCACATGGACAGGATCATCTCGCAGGTGCGAAATGGGATCATTGCGCTGAAAAGCGATTCATTCTCCATCTCACCCCAAGCAGGTGAAAGGGATCCGGAAACCGATTAATCCTGTCTTTTTTCAGATGAATAAAGAATTACTTAGCAGCATCTGGCGTTTCAGATGCTGATTTCTTAATACCCTTACGTTTATGGGAATGTCCGGTTTCCTTTGGCGCATGCAGTGCCACAGGCAGCACCTGGTCCATGTGGCTAACGGTGATCAATTCCATTTTCTTCAACACGCTTTTTGGTACATCTTCAAGATCTTTTTCATTCCTGGCTGGAATAACGACCTTTTTAAGACCAGCCCTGTGTGATGCCAATATCTTCTCGCGAATACCCCCAACCGGCAGCACACGACCTCTCAAGGTGATCTCGCCAGTCATCCCCACCAGATGATAGTTGGGACGATTGGTGAAAGCGGAGATCATCGCTGTGGCAATTGTGATGCCTGCGCTTGGTCCATCTTTGGGGATGGCGCCTTCCGGCACGTGAACATGTACATCAACATTTTCAAAAAATTCAGGGTCAATGTTCAGAGTGTCTGCCCGCGATTTGATATAAGAAAGGGCTGCCTGTCCTGATTCCTGCATCACATCACCGATCTGACCGGTCATCTGCAGGTTTCCCTTCCCTTCAAGGATCAAAACTTCCACAGGCATAATTTCACCGCCATTTTCGGTCCAAGCAAGCGCAGTTGCTACACCAACCTCATCCATACCTTCGGCTTCTGTCTCAAAATATTGCTGGGGACCAAGGAAGTTGCGAATCGTGAGGGGCGTGATCCTCTTTGGATAAGGTTTCTTTTCCGTCTTCAGGCGGGCGATCTTTCGCAACGCCCGTCCTATTTCACGCTCAAAATTGCGCACACCGGCTTCATAGGTGTATTCCTGGATGATCTTCGATAATGCCCGATCCTGGAAAACAATGCCTTCTTCATGCAAACCTGTCTCTTCCAGCTGGCGCGGAATCAAAAAGCGTTTGGCTATTTCCAATTTCTCATCTTCGATATAACCGGAGAATTCAATAATTTCCATCCGGTCCAATAAAGCAGGTGGAATAGGTCCCAGGGTGTTGGCAGTTGTGATGAAGATGACATTGGACAGATCGTAATCAACTTCAAGGTAGTGATCTGAAAAAGCCTGATTTTGTTCAGGGTCAAGCACCTCCAGGAGCGCAGAAGATGGGTCTCCACGAAAATCTGCACCCAGTTTGTCGATTTCATCCAGCATGAAGAGTGGGTTTTTCGTTCCAGCCCGCC
>LSQX01178392.1_pt2 | contig 11571 bp, 9 predicted proteins | sample 654561 | NCBI WGS metagenome assembly LSQX01 (sample SAMN04489861, study PRJNA283612) | anaerobic digester metagenome | isolation source: 4 biogas reactors fed with cattle manure at either 37C or 55C with and... | place: Denmark: Kongens Lyngby | collected 2014 | reverse complement strand
TGACTCATCTGTTGAACAGTCTCGTTTTGTTTTCTTTTTTACCACCGAGCTCACCGAAAACACCGAGAAGTTGTGGTTTTAGGGTTTATTGATATGTTCACCGTTTTGGAAACAGAGTAACTTTCATTCGCGTTCATTCGCATCCATTCGCGAATATTCGCGGTAAAAACCCCCTCATTTTCTCACAAATCGCATTCTCCGCAAATAAATGTATTGACAAAATAATGCAGTCCTCATATATACTACCAGATTAAATATTAAGGAAATATCATGGCAAGGCTTTTTGCGAAAGACTATCACGAGCGCTCTAATAGCTGGTTTTTCAATCACGCTGTCAGTGTCTTTGAAGAGGGTGATCTTTGGTATTGGCACACTGAGGACGAATCCGGCAATATTCTGATGCGCTTTTATCCCACTGAGGAAAAACGCTCCTATTTCAGTGAATGGGTCGAGCTCCTATATGACACTAAAGCCCAGAAAATCAGAGAGTTCCATTGCGCTGAATGCGGCCGGGACGAGGGCTGTCGCCACTATCTTTCCCTTTTGCTTTATGCCTATAATTATATTTCCGACGACATTTTTAAAGAAGAGATCATCCAGACCGGTGATGGCGATAGTCTGCGTGGCTCAAATCGGCTTTTGGACGGCATCGCCGACGCATTCTTTGAGATTGAGGGGATTTATAACCCCAAGCAAAGCAAGGTTCGCGTCTATCATCGCGGCTTTGAGGGGATTGACCTCTCTGCTTATGCCAAATATCTTTGCGGAACAAATCCCGACAAAATCAGCTTTCCCGAAGACGAGCTTTTTGACGAAAACCTCAAGAGTTTCATCGCTCATTTAGAACAAACGCGCTCGGCATATAGCAATAAAAACCACTTTTGGTCCTTGAATAAACCTGACTTTGCCGGTCTTTTGGTGAGGATGAAACCGCTTTCCACGCGGCTTGTGATCAGCGAAACCAATGAAGAGCTTGTCTTTGCGAAAAACCCCTTTGAACTGTCTTTGCGCATTGAGCCGGCGGGCAAGAGTGCATTTCGTCTCATTCCCGTTTTGATTGAGGAGCTTTCTGCCGTGTATTCCGGCTATCCTGCCTGGCTGTTTTTCCGCAATAAGGTCTATGAACTTCACCTTCCTTTCACCAATGAGGTGATAGATAAGATGTTTGCCGGCAATATGTTGCTCAATGATAAAGACCTCGTTTTCTATCGCACAATCGTGCGCGATCACCTCAGCAAAAAGAACATATATCTTGATTTTGACAAGGATATCGTCTTGCCGCCCATCATCAGCACGTCACCTCAGTGTCGCATATATATCAAGCCTTTAGGTGAGGACATCTTGCTCGAAGGCGCCTTGATCTATGATGAAATCTATGAAATCCCGCTCTCGCATCTGCGTTTTGGCAAGCCGCTCATCTATGCTAAACCTGTGCAATATGATGAGCAAATGTGGTTTTATCTGCCATACGATCTTGAGGATAAGGTGAAGAAACTATTGAGTTCGTTACCGCCTGCGCAGACGGATAGATTCGAGCAAAAGGCGCAACTGCTCTATACTCCTGACCTGTTTGAATATCTCAAAGAGGCAATGTTCCAGATTGATGAGCAGGAGTGGGATATCCGGATTGCAGACGAGCTTAGCGGTAAGTTTGTCACCAAGATACGCCTTGAAGCGGAGTTTGAGATAAGCCGCACGGAAGACATTGATTGGTTTAGCTATAACGTGTCCTATCGGCATAAAGACCTGCGCTTTTCGCACGAGGAACTGAAGGCGTTTTTCCGCTCCGATGAAGAGTTTTTGCACACCGTTGACGGGCGCATATTCTATATCACCAATCCGCAGATCTTTAGCGAGATCGAGAAGCTGGTCTCAAAAAGCGAAGAAGATATTGACAATGTCTATCGTGCACGCATCCGTAACTTGCCATATTATCAGCGCTTGCAAGAGGAAAATCCTGCATTCCGCATCTATGGTGATGACTTCATTCAAGCGATGTTCCGCGACCTCAAACGGCGCCATCTCGAAGAAGAAGTTCAATTGCCGCTTAATCTACAGCGGGTCTTGCGTGGCTATCAGAAGTCTGGCATAGCTTGGATCAAGATGTTGCAACACTACGGTTTAAGCGGTATTCTTGCCGACGAAATGGGCTTGGGGAAGACCATTCAAGCGCTTGCTCTCGTGGCGTCCGCTCCACCTGAACAAACGAGCATCGTGATTTGTCCCAAGACCCTGCTCTATAACTGGGCGGCGGAGATAGAAAAGTTCCATACGAACATCAGTTTTGCCATCGTTGAAGGGAGCAAAGAGCATCGGCAAAACGTGCTCAAGAGTCCGAATATCCGCTTTTTCTTGATCGGCTATTCCATGGTGCTCAGCGAGTTGGATGTGCTTAGAAAGATGGATTTTGAGTGGATAGTCTTAGACGAAGCGCAAAACATTAAAAACGTGTCGGCACAGCGCACTTCAGCGATCAAAAAGCTGAGCGGGAAGCATCGTCTTGCCCTCTCGGGAACGCCCATAGAGAACAATGTCACAGAGCTTTGGAGCATCATGGATTTTCTCATGCCGGGCTATTTGGGAACCCTGCCGCGCTTCAAGAAGAGGTTTGCGCAGAGCGAGGACGATGACGAGGCGCGCGATGGCTTGCATAGGCAAGTTTTGCCCTTCTTATTGCGTCGTGTGAAGAAAGATGTGCTGCTCGAATTGCCGGATAAGCAAGAACAAATCGCCTGGGCGCCGATGAATCCTCTACAAGAAAAGCTCTATCTGCAAATCCTCGATGATGTGAAGCGCAAGCTCATGCCAAATAGTGATGAAGAAATGAGCTATGTGCATATCCTCGCTGCGCTTACCAAGCTCAGACAAGTCTGCAATCATCCGCATTTGGCAAATCCTGATATCTTGGCAAAGCCGGAACTTTCGGCAAAATTGGAGCTTCTTCTTGAGCTCGTACAGGATGCAATCGCCGGCGGCCATAAGATACTCGTCTTTTCCCAATTTGTGCAAATGCTCAAGATTATCAGAGGCGTATTTGACGAGATGGGAATCAAATACAGCTATTTAGACGGGCAAACAAAGGATAGGGCAGGGGCGGTTCAGAGCTTTGAAGAAGATGAGGATATCCGCGTCTTCCTCATCAGTCTGAGAACGGGCGGAACGGGACTGAATCTCACCGCGGCAGATACCGTCATACTCTATGACCCGTGGTGGAATCCCATGGTGGAAAATCAAGCCATAGACCGCGCGCATCGCATCGGGCAGACCAAGAAAGTGCAGGTCTATAAGCTCATCACCAAAAACAGCGTGGAAGAGAAGATCATCTCACTGCAAAAGAATAAGTTAGACATGTTTTCCCACGTTATCGAAGGCGGTGCTGCTTCGCTGAAGGCAATGAGCATCGACGACCTTCGTAGCCTCTTTGATTAAGCTGTTTTATCATCACTAAAAAAGCCTGCAAATCCTTTTGGATCCACAGGCTAAATATGCTTGTTATTAATTAGTTAGGGCTTGGGAAAGATGCGCGCCCAATCCGGCTCAATCATGTCGTCAGCACCAAAGCCGTGGTACTTCCCATCATCGCCGTCAAACCAAAGCTTGCGGCCTTCCCCGACGGGGTTATCCTTTGTTGCCACAGCCATGATGATCTTGAAAGGTGAGACGTGGATATAGCGGTTATCGTCCACATTTTTCAGCTTTTCCACCATTTCGGTTGTGTATATCTCAGATGATTTCCAAGCAACTGCGAAGTTCCAGTTCTTGGATATCGATGGCTTGATATTCAGTTCAGTGAGTGCTTTTTCGATATCAAAACCGCCGGCACTTTCGTGGGTTTGCCAATATGATTCCACATATTCTTTAATCATTGTAAGTGTCTCAAAAGCAGTTTCCTCACGCTGTTTTCTCTGCATTTCCCGCACGCGGGGAACGATGAGAATCAGCGCAACCATGATCACGATCAATGCTGCGAGAAAATAATACTTAACACGAGATTTATTGTTCTTTTTTGTCATTTCTGACTCCTTGATTCAGGTGATAGCTTAGAATTTCAACAGACAAAAAACAGTCAAGGACAATCTTTTGTCACGACTCGCCTTGACTGTTTTTATCTGTGTTAATATTGCGGTTTAGTCTTTATCGATCGCAGAGAGAAGCTGTTGTGCCTCTTCACTTGTGATCTTGCCGGATTCCAGCATCTGCAATATTTTCAATCGGCTACGCTCTGCAACTTGCGCATCTTCTGCTTTCTTTTGACTTCCTAAATATGGCTTGAGCAAGGGGCTTTCCACCACCTTGTTGATGTAGTCGCTGAGTGCATCTTGTCCAAAATACTCGCTTTTGATTTCGTCAAATTCGGTTTTTATCAGCTTCAGACTGTCTTTGATGTTTTCATAGATCTGTTCACTGAGATCATCCGCCTTTGCGACAACGCTTGCTTTTGCCACCTTAAGTCCCTCTTCAGAGAGGGTTTCTTTCATCTTTTCAATGGCTTCGTCCACACGAGCCTTGATGTTTTCCTCTTTGATAGAGCTCGCCATCTCGCTTAGCTGCGCGCCAATTCTATTGATGTGCTCTTTTGCGACTTGCAATTCCTCACCTTGCTGGGCTTTAGCCAGTGCCGTTTTGAGCTGATCCAAGATAACCTTGATGATGCCCGAGCCGGCGTGAGGGCCATAGGAGAGCTTGATCGGGGCGTTTTCGGCCTTTATCCTTATCTTGATCGGAATCTTGCCTTCAAGGCGGTTTTCGATGTGATAAAGGCCTGAATCCAGCTTGCTTAACTTGTTCTCCAAGTGTGATTTGATGCGCCCTCGTTCCGAATTTGCGGTGAGTTCAAAGGGAAGCTCAGGAGGGAAGACGAGGTGCAGGATGCCGTTCTCGCTTTCCAGCTCAAAGTCGCCGTTTTCGAGATATTCTGTTTCATAATAAATCGCGCTGTTCTCTGTCTTAATCTTCAGTTCAGGAAAGTTTGCCATGCGTATTTTCATGGGACCGTTCTCACTTTCCAGTTTGAGATAGTCGCCCCGGATGTTGTCTGCAGAAAGAGGAGCGTTTTCCATGTCTATCTGCATGTTTCCAACGAGGTTTTGCAAAGAGACGGGGCCGTTTTCACTCTCGATTTCAAAGCTACCGCTGCAATCGATGAGGGCAAGCGGAGCATTCTCTGTTTCCACATCGATCTCTGCGCTGATGCCTCTCAAACTCATGGGATAGTTTTCTGTTTTGACCTTAAGCTTTTTGCCTGCGGGAACTGAGACGATTAGCATGGCGCGTTTTGAATCTTGCCAAGAAATCGGCAGTCCGAGGAGTTTTAGTTTAAAAGTGCCGTCTTGAGTAGTGCCTTGAACATATTGCTCAAGCTCGACCTGATAATTCTTGCCGGAATCAAAGACGAGAACCTCAAGGTGGAGCTTTTCGTCTGTCGAAGCCGCAATCCTCATGGGCGCCATATCGTTGTCGATAACGAGCTTTCCGACGGTGCTGAGTTCCCATGTTTTTTGTAATGAAAGCTTATTCATTGTTCTCTCCTTTTGTTAATCATTTCTACTGCACCTTCTACATCGATGAAACCGGATTCGAGATCACCTAAGATGTCCGAAAAGTCGTCAACTTTGTCATGATCTTCTTCGTCGGCAATGATGCGCACGATCTCAGAAAGCCTGCTTTTCACCGTGGGATATGAGATGCCAAGTCTGTTTTGCAATTCCTTGAGGTTGCCTTGAACCAAAAGGAAAAGCTTGATAAATTCCAGCTGCGAGGAGCTGAATCCTTCTAACCAATTGCGGGTGAATTCCCCCTTGAAACTGATCTCGCAAGAGGGACAGTGATATTCTTTCACCAACAGTGTGTTTCTGCAAATAGGACAATTCGATAAGTTCATCTTTCAAAAACCTCATTAATGTTAAAGACAAGATAAATAATATTGATATATTGTCAAGAAATAAATCAATAATAATGATGTTTGCTTAAACATTATCTATGTTTTGCGTTGCTTTCCATGCATTATAATGAGAAAGTATTGATAATAGGGGAGATAAGCTCTGTTTTGTGAATTTTGCGTCAATTATCACCTATAATTATTTGAAGCCAAGTTCAATGCTCACTCATAACATCTTGTCTTACTGTATCTTGCCTATTGGGTTCAGATTATGATACGGTGGAGATATGCTCATGGCTATGACCACATCATGACCATATCATGACCAGAACCCTATAGGGAAGCCATGGGGGAAGCATGAAATATCTGAATGGTGTGCAAGTGGGTAAAAATGAAAATAATAATCAATGACAGCTTATATTTGCCTTGACCGATTCTTTGCTACAAAACAAAATGCAAACATCAAAGAGAAGGAGTTGCCACATGATTTATTTGACTAAAGGGGATATCACAATGTTTGACGGCGATGCAATCGTAAATGCCGCTAATGAGAGTCTGTTAGGCGGCGGTGGGGTGGATGGTGCAATTCATCGTGCCGCTGGTAAAGAACTCTATGAATATTGTAAGACTCTGGGCGGTTGCAAGACGGGGCAAGCCAAGATCACGCCTGGCTTTAAGCTGAAAGCAAAGCATATCATCCACACTGTGGGACCCATCTACAGAGACGGAAAAAGCGGCGAGCCGGAGCTTTTGCGCTCTGCCTATCACAATAGCCTAAAACTGGTGCAAGATCATGATCTGATGTCGATTGCCTTTCCCAATATCTCCACCGGAGTCTATGGTTATCCCAAAAAAGAAGCGGCGAAGATTGCTTTCGAAGTGGCACAAGATTTTCTCAGGAGTAATGCTGATTTAGAGATTTGGTTTTATGTCTTCGATGACGATAACTTCGAGCTTTATAAGAACTTTGAGGGTATTTTGTTGCAGTGAAAATGCGCAATTTTTTGCTAATATTCTTGGCTCTTTCTTTCTTAGTCTTGCCACTCTTGGCTGAGACCGAGGGCTTTGATTATAAGGAATATCTCTTATCCTATCCCAAAACCGTCATGGATGCGCCGCAGTTTTATCTCAAGGAAAAACCGGAGTTAATCGCATCTTTTGCGTTTGGCACCCTTGCGCTATATACCTTAGATTATCCGATCACCGAGACTGCGATGAAGCTCAATGAAGAAGGGTATATCAACAACATATATACCGTTGTTGGGAGTCTGGGAGAGGCAAAATATGTGTTTCCTGCATTAGGCGTCACTGCGCTGGGTGCTCATCTCTTTGATGCGGACGAGCTTTTGGACATATCTATGGTGAGCCTGAAAAGCGCCGTTCTGAGCTCTGCGGCCACCTACACCATCAAGACAATCGCTCAAAGAGGGCGTCCTTCGGAATCTATGGGCAAGAAGTTTCTCGGGCTCGACTTTGATCTTGGCGGGGATAACAAGAGCTTTCCCAGCGGGCATAGCACGCTTGTTTGGAGTATTGCGCCGATCTTTGCAGCTCACTATCCGGATTCTGCATGGGTCAAATATCTCGTCTATTCTCTTGCCGGTGCGGTGTCTTTTTCGCGTGTCGCACAGGGGGAGCATTGGGCATCGGATGTCTTTGCCGGCGCAGTTATAGGCTATTCCACGGCACAGCTTTGCCTCAAAGACAAAGCTCAGATAAGGCTGATTATCTCCGAATACGGCAGCATCGTCGCCGGCTTTTCAAGCTCTTTTTGATCTTAAATATAAATAAAGGGTTGCAATCCAATTAGATCGCAACCCTTATTGTTTTGATATTTAGTTTGTTAATAGTAGCGCAACAGTATGTAGAAGGTGCTGATAATTATCGCCAAGAACATAAAGATTAAACCAATCTTGGTGAAATCCTTGAAACTGATGCGATAGCCGTTGCGGGTGGCTATTCCCACGGCGACGATGTTTGCAGATGCGCCGATGAGGGTGCCGTTACCGCCCAAACAAGTTCCCAGCGCCAAAGACCACCATACGGGATCCATTGCATGCGGTTTAGTGATCACAGTTCCCATCTGCTCTAATACGGGGATCATTGCGGCAACAAAGGGGACGTTATCCACGACGGAGCTAAATATTCCAGAAAGCCAGAGCACGGCAATCGAGGTCTTGCGCGGTTCTCCACCGGTAACAGCGATGATTCCATCGGCAATCTTGCCAATAAAACCAGTTTCTTCCAAGGACTTGATGATCATGAAAAGTCCCATAAAAAAGAAGATGGTCACCCAGTCGATATCTTTTGCCAAGATGTGTTCCACGCGCTTTCTATCCGAGAGCAACATCAAGACCAAGCCTGCCGTCATGGCAATAGTCGCTGTTCCGAGGTGCAAGAGGTGTTGCACGGAAAAGGCAGCTAACATGAGCCCAAGAATGATGAGGCTAACGTAGAGGAGTTTTTTATCTTTGATGAGATTCCCTTCGTTATAACTCATGAGCTTGGCTTTATCTTCGTTGGAGACCTTCATCTTGTTTTTATACATGAGCCAGATCAGTCCCACGGAAGCGGCTGTGATGACGAGCACGGGAGGGGTTAGATTCACGATAAAATCGATAAAACTATAGTCCGTTGCTGAGCCGATGAGAATGTTTGGCGGATCACCAATCATCGTTGCGGCACCGCCTGCATTCGAGCCTATTGCCATGGTTATGATGAATGGCACGGGGCTTATCTTTAGCTCACTTGAAATAAGCAGCGCAATGGGCACGAGTATCATCACCGTTGTCACACTGCCCAAAAAGGCGGAAACAACAGTGGTGAGCACATACATCAAGATCAGGATGGTGAGAGGCTTTCCCTTCGCTATTTTGGCAATCTTTATCGCCAAATACATGAAGAGTCCGGTCTTCTTCAACACCGAGATCACAAACATCATCCCGATGAGGAAAAAGATAACATTCCAATCAATTGCCGAGAATGCAATGTCTTGGGAGACAATCCCCGTGAGGATGATCGCAAAGCCGCCGATGAGAGCGGCCAGCATCTTGTTTATCCATTCAGTGATGATGAATAGATAACTAAGTCCGAAGATGATCAGAGCTAAAACCATTAGAGTCATTTGACTACACCCATAAATATCTGCATCATTATATCCATTGCCGTCACGACTCCGACTAAGATGCCGTCTTTGTCCACGACTGAAAAGAATCTCTTGGGTCCTTGAATCATCTCAAAGACAACTTCGGGGATGGATGCATCGGGTCTGAGTGTGGGGCAATCTTGATCCATGATCTCGCCGACGGTGATTTTATCTTCCATCTCAAAGAGCTTTTCGAGAGGTTCATAGGCACGCAGGAAGCTGAGATTGTCCAGCATCATGAGATAATCCGGCACGCCGACTTTGAGCAGGTTGAGGATGCTTGCTTCGCCCAAAAACTTGCCGCTTTCATCCACGACAGGGAGGCAGGAGTGAGAGTATTTGCCGAGCGTCTCGCTGAAATGTGAGAGCAGGTCTCCGGGTTTTGCCGAAACGATATCCGTCACCATGATGTCTGCAACAGTGATATCTTGTTTGATGCGTATCTCTTCTTTTTTGATGATATGCACGGTTTGCGCACCGCCATGAGCTTCAAGCAGAGCCTGCATCATCTCTTGGTCTTTGGATATCTTGAGCAGAGCAGCAACAAGGTTTAGATATAGGTTTGAGGAGCTTTTGTCTGAAAAGACGAGGCATACCCAGTTTATAGGCGTTCCGCTATAATCCAATGGTTCTTCCAAAAACGCCATGGAAAGCACGGTATCTTTGAAGCCTTCCACGCGGATGTGGGGGATGGCAATGCCCGTCTTGTAGGCTGTAGGCATCTGGGTTTCTCGCTCCATCACCATCTTATAGAGCTCATCTCCACAGGTGGAAAGCTGATGCTTTTTGCAGATAAGATCGACCATCTCGCGATATAGCGATTCCTTGCTCTCTGCTTTGGGCAGGTGTAATATGGTCTTGGGGTTCAAAAGACTGGCTAATAGCATTTTATCTCTTTATCTCCTTTTCTTGCTGCGGCAAGTGACGACGGGGAGGATCATCTCTTCCATCGAGACACCGCCATGTTGGAAAGTTCCGTTATATTGTCTTTGATATTGATGATAGCTATTGGGATAGACGAAATAGTAGTCGTCTTTGGCGAAAATGAAGTTATCCACAATGCTCTTGGAAGGCAAGCCAAACTCTGCCGGCTTTTTCACGAACAGGGCATGGCGGTCGTTCACAGAGAGGTTTTTCCCCTCTTTATAACGAACCGTGACGGAGGTATCTCTATCACCGATGACCTGCGTTGCGCGGTTGACCTTGATGGAGCCATGGTCTGTGCTGATCACGACGATGGCATCCTGCTTGGCTATCTGCTTCAGCGCTTCATAGAGGGCGGAATGCAAGAACCAGTGCTTGGTGAAGGCACGCAGTCCTTCCTCATGCGGGATGGTCTCTTGCAATATCTGATCACGGGAACGATGATGCGCCAAGAGATCGAGGAAGTTATAGACGAGCACAACGAGGTTTTCGCGGTTCCAAGTCTCAATCTTACGCAGGACAAAGTTCCCTTCGTCCATGTTGAATATCTTCACATATTTCGAAGTGGGATCGAGGTTATAGCCCAAGTCCACGATATGCTCATCCAAAAGCTGGTGTTCATTGCGGTTACGGCTGTTATCCATCTCGGCAGAGGTCACCCAATACTCCGGGAAACGTTTGGCAATATCAATGGGTAAAAGTCCGCTGAATATCGAGTTCCTGGAGAAAGGCGTAGCAGTTGGCAGGATGGAGAAATACAGATCCAGCTCTTCCTCAAAAAGCTCTTGGATATAGGGCTGAATTGCCAAATATTGATCCAATCTCATGCAGTCTATGACGATGAAATATATAGGCACGCCCTCTTCAAAGTGAGGCGCAACATATTGAGAGATGATGTCGAAGCTGAGATTTGGTCTTTCATCCGTCTTGAGCCACTCGCGATAGTTTCTCTCCACATAGTTAGTGAATTCGGTATTGCAATTTCTCTTCTCGAGAAAGTGGGTCTGCCTGAGTCCGTCGTCATTGACTTCATCAATGCGCAATTCCCACTGTGCCATCTCTTTGTATATCTCTTGCCATTCATCCCAATCGGGAGCAGAAAAGAGCTTTTGATTGAGCTGGCTCACATATTGTGAATATTGGCGTCCAATCTCATTGGCACGAATCTCGTCTGCCTGAAAGATCTTCTTGATCGCCATGATGATCTGCGATGGATTGATTGGTTTGATGAGATAGTCCGAGATTTGCGAGGCGATTGCTTTGTTCATGAGCCCTTCTTCCTCGCTTTTGGTGACCATAATGATGGGGATGGCGCTATTGATCCGCTTGATTTCTTTGAGGGTGGTAAGCCCGTCCATGCCCGGCATCATCTCATCCATGATCACCATATCATATTTATTTTCAACAACTTTCTCGATGGCGTCTTCGCCGTTGTTGCAAGTATCAACTATGTAGTTCCTCTCTTCCAAAAAGAGGATAAAAGGTTTGAGCAGATCGATCTCGTCATCTACCCAGAGTAGTTTCATCTGTTTCATCTTACTTATCACAAACCTCCTTTATTGATTTGTGCTTTGTTCAAATTCGCGCTGTCTATCGCGAACAACCTTCTTGATATCATCAAGAT
>LSQX01372117.1_pt1 | contig 11573 bp, 7 predicted proteins | sample 654561 | NCBI WGS metagenome assembly LSQX01 (sample SAMN04489861, study PRJNA283612) | anaerobic digester metagenome | isolation source: 4 biogas reactors fed with cattle manure at either 37C or 55C with and... | place: Denmark: Kongens Lyngby | collected 2014 | reverse complement strand
TCCGGCTCTGGGCATTTTTCTTTTTTATTTAGTTAAAAAGGGACATTAGCTCAGGTGGTAGAGCACTTGACTTTTAATCAAGCTGTCCGGGGTTCGAGTCCCCGATGTCTCATAAAAAGCGACCTTCAATAAGGCCGCTTTTTTGTTGAAAAGAAAAGATTGCTATTTTAAGTATAACTAAGAACACTTGTGACTTTATTCATGAGAGATTCAATTATGAATAATATCTTGGTAAGTTAATTGACATAAGTACGCAACGAGTTTACTATTAGTAATGTGTTGATAACCTTGATATTACAAGCAATCGTTGTGGATACATACTATAGATGGAGGTAAAAATGCTAAAGGAAAAAATAAATCAACTGAAGCAATGGATTACAGAAAGCGACAGCATTGTCTTCTTTGGAGGAGCAGGTGTGTCAACTGAAAGTGGAATTCCCGATTTTCGTAGTGTTGATGGCTTATATCACCTAAAATATGATTATCCCCCTGAAACGATATTAAGTCATAGCTTTTTTATGAGAAATACTGATGAATTCTATATGTTCTATAAAGACAAGATGATTTACGAAAAAGCTAACCCTAACATAACGCACTTAAAGCTTGCAGAGATGGAAGACCAAGGAAAGCTAAAGGCTGTGGTGACTCAGAATATCGATGGACTTCATCAGAAGGCAGGCAGTAAAAACGTGCTAGAGCTTCACGGCTCTGTTCTTCGCAACTACTGTATGAAATGTCATCAATTTTATGCCATTGAGAAGATTATGGAGGCTAAGAATATACCTACTTGTGAATGTGGGGGAATTGTAAAGCCGGATGTCGTTCTTTATGAGGAAGGCTTAGATGATACAATAGTTTCAAAGGCAATTAACGCTATTTCTAAGGCAGATTTATTTATTATTGGAGGTACATCCCTAAGCGTATATCCTGCGTCTGGGTTAATCAGATACTATAGCAAGGGTAAAATGGTTTTAATCAATAAGTCTGTTACAAGTTATGATAAGGATGCTGATTTGTTGATACAGGCTGGTTTGGGTGAGGTCTTTTCTATTTTGTAATAAGGATTAGCCTGTTTCCAGATATCATATTTGAATTATATGCATCATTTCTACTGTTTTTTAGCCTAATTAATAATAAGTATGTGTCAATTGACAGTTGCCACAAAACCCTTTTTATTGTATATTTAGTATTATATGAGAAACACTATCTAGATAAGTAAAATTAGTTCGAATCAAACAGTATTATTTATTTAAAGGAGGAAATATAATGAGTAATATCGACACAATGTCAGTAAATGCTATCAGAGTTTTATCAGCTGATGGCGTACAAAAAGCCAATTCCGGACATCCTGGACTCCCCCTTGGAGCAGCGGCAATGGCTTACGAGCTTTGGGCAAAGCATATGAAGCATAATCCAGCAGATCCAAAATGGCCTAACAGAGATAGGTTTGTTTTGTCTGGCGGACACGGATCAATGCTATTATATTCACTATTACATTTGTTTGGATATGGTCTTACTTCGGAAGATCTATCTCAGTTTAGACAGGACGGTTCCTTAACACCGGGACATCCTGAATATGGACATACTCTAGGCGTTGAAGCAACAACAGGTCCTCTTGGAGCCGGTATGGCAATGGCAGTAGGTATGGCAATGTCAGAAGCCCATCTTTCCACTAAGTTTAACAAAGAGGGCTATCCTATAGTGGACCATTATACCTTTGCACTTGGCGGAGACGGCTGCATGATGGAGGGAATAACCTCCGAGGCTATGTCACTGGCTGGTACATTAGGATTGGGGAAATTAATTATATTATATGATTCCAATAAAATCACCATAGAGGGTGCTACAGATATTGCCTTTACAGAGGATGTTAAGAAAAGATTTGAAGCATATGGTTTCCAGACTCTTGTGGTTGAGGACGGTAATAATCTTGAAGAAATTGGTGCTGCTATCGAAGCTGCTAAGGCAGATTTAACAAGACCATCAATGATTACAATTAAGACAAAGATAGGCTATGGCAGTCCCAGAGAAGGCATGGCAAGTGCTCATGGAGAGCCTTTAGGAGCAGACAATATTAAGTCCTTAAGAGAAAAGCTAGGCTGGTGTAGTGAGACGGCTTTCGAGGTTCCTGAAGAAATCTATGAAAATTATAATGCCATCGCTAAAAAGAATGCTTTAGTTGAGGATGAATGGAATAAGCTTTTTGAGAGCTATTGTAAAGAAAATCCCGAGATGAAGGAATTATGGGACAAGTACCATAATGCTAGTGCCGCAAAAGAACTACTAAACGACGAGGAATTCTGGGCATATGAAGATAAAGCAAATGCTACAAGAAATCTATCCGGACTGGTAATCAATAAAATTAAAGATCATTTACCGAACTTTATAGGAGGAAGTGCAGATCTATCTCCTTCCACAAAGACCTTGATGAAGGATGAAGGATCATTCTCAAAGGATAATTACGGCGGACGTAATCTACATTTTGGTGTCAGAGAGTTGGCAATGGCTGGAATTGGAAATGGAATGGCGCTTCATGGTGGATTAAGGCCCTACGTTTCAACCTTCTTTGTTTTTAGTGATTATATGAAGCCCATGGCTAGATTAGCTGCACTTATGGAGATACCGATAACATATGTATTAACCCATGATAGCATCGGTGTAGGTGAAGATGGACCTACCCACGAACCAATTGAGCAGTTAGCAATGCTTCGTGCTATGCCAAACTTCGCAGTTTATCGCCCTGCAGATGCTACAGAATGTATTGCAGCTTGGTATTATGCAATCACATCCACCAATACACCTACTGCGCTTGTTTTGTCTCGTCAGAACCTACCGCAGCTTAAAGGATCCTCTAAGGAGGCATTAAAGGGAGCATATATTATTTCCGATTCAAAGAAGGACCTTCCTGATGCAATCATAATCGGAACCGGTTCTGAGGTACAGCTTGGAATAGGTGCTCAGGAAGAATTAATAAAGGAAGGCATTGACGTAAGAGTAGTTAGTATGCCTTCAATGGATGTTTTCGAACAACAGTCAGATGAATACAAAGAAAATATCCTTCCAAAGAAGGTCAGAGCTAGAGTAGCTGTAGAAGCACTATCATCCTTCGGATGGGATAAATACGTTGGACTAGACGGAGCAATAGTCGCCATGAATAGCTTTGGCGCTTCGGCTCCCGCCAATATTCTCTTTGAGAAATTCGGCTTTACAGTAGAAAATGTAGTAAAGGCCGTAAAGTCCCACCTGTAATCTTGAGCTGAACCTAACAGGTTAAATACCACTGTAAATTTGCACATACAATAAATATACTTTATTAAGAAGGCCTTGAAAGAGATATAACTCTTTATCTTGGCCTTTTTAATAATTTTAATTGAATTCTAATATAGATGAGTTGAAAAAATGACAATCAAAAGATACAATAGTCTCAAACAGAGCTTTATGGGATACAAGACAGGAGAAAGGTCTCCATGTCTTTTTAGGGAGGGAAATGAAATGGCTAAGATTCTAATTATTGAAGATGAGCTAAAAATAGCAAGATTTTTAGAGCTGGAATTGAAGCATGAGGGATATGAGGTACTGATAGCAGGAGAAGGCAGGCTGGGTCTGGAGAAAGCCTTAAATGAAAAGGTTGATTTAGTAATACTGGATATAATGCTTCCGGGGCTAAACGGAATAGAAGTTTGCCGTAGAATTCGCCTAGAATCTCAGGTTCCTATTATAATGCTTACTGCAAAGGACGATGTATCAGATAAGGTGGCAGGATTAGATACCGGTGCAGATGACTATATGACCAAACCATTTGCCATTGAGGAATTGCTTGCTAGAATCCGTGTTGCCATAAACAGAAAGAAAAATCATAAGGAGCCTAAGCTTGAGAATGTACAAATAGGTGATTTGAAGCTAAATCTTGCAAGCAGAGGTGCATATTATAAGAATGATGAGCTCTCACTAACAAAGAAGGAATATGAACTTTTAGAATATATGATTCGTAACAAAAACATAGTACTTAGTAGGGAGCAGTTACTCAACCATGTTTGGGATTACGAGTATTTTGGTGATACCAATGTAGTGGATGTTTATATTAGGTATTTAAGACAGAAAATCGATGAGAAGTATGGAATACATTTAATTTCAACTGTCCGTGGTGTCGGTTATATTATCAAGGATTAAAATAGAGAGAGATAACAAGGTGATGACATGAGCTGGGACAAATTTTTGGAGGCTATTCGTAAAATATCCATAAAAATCATTCTTCCTATCCGAGATAAAAGAGCTGATTGGATGAGTAACCTTAGACTATCGATTTTGTTACGGATTTCGATGGGATATTTAAAGCTACTTTTAACTCATGGAGCATTAATTATGATAGGAACCTTTCTTATATATATGTATGCTGAAAAAGAGGATTTTAGCGATATGGCGGACGACATTATTACCTCTATAAGTGAAACGGGCGGGAGCATTTATATTAACCCTTATTATATGCAAGATCTTTCAATGGTCATGGAGTATAAGGATACCCGTGAAGAGGTTTATAATGACATAGCATATCGCCCAAGCTCGGATAAAGCCTTTTTTCATGGAATTCACTTTGATAGAAAAAGTGATAATCATATATTAGTGGTTAATGAGGACAGAGAGTTTTCGGTAGATAATACTGATTACCGAGCTACGTTTCAGTATGACTTAACAAAAAGCTATCGAAGATTTCTTTCTATGCTTTGGAAGTTGATTGTACTCTATGTTGCAGTGGTGCTTGTAATAATTCGAAAAGGAAGAAGAAGCGATGAAAAGCTCTTTGAACCGGTTGATATTATGTCTGCTACAGCAAATCGATTAACAGCCCATAATTTACATAGTGAAAGGCTAAATGTCGAGGGAACGCAAAACGAATTAAAGGATTTAGCTAATGTTATTAATGAAATGCTGGATAGACTAGAGACTTCTTATGAAAGCCAAAAGCAATTTGTATCGGACGCATCCCATGAGCTACGCACACCGATTTCCGTAATCCAAGGCTATGCCAATATGCTGGATCGTTGGGGCTCTACAAATAAAGAGGTTTTAGATGAATCCATTGAGGCCATTCAAAATGAAGCTCGTTCCATGCAGGACCTGGTAGAAAAGCTTCTCTTCTTATCTAGGCATGACAAAAAGACCCTAAAGCTAAAGAAGAAAAAATTTAATATGAGGCCTATGGTCGAGGATATGATTAAGGAGACTAAGCTGGTTGCACAGGATCGTATTATTAATAGTCCAATCTTAGAGAATGTTACGGTATATGGAGATGAGCAGGCCCTAAAGCAGGCTCTTCGTATATTTATTGACAATGCAGTTAAATATTCGAAGGTTGGAGATGAAATAACCATACTATGTAAAAAGCAAAATGGAGATTGCCTTATAACTATTCAGGATACAGGGATAGGCATGACACGTAATGATGTAGAGCACATATTTGACCGCTTCTATAGATCTGACCATGCAAGAAGCCGAAATATCAGCGGTCATGGACTGGGCTTATCTCTAGCTAAGCTAATTATTCTCGCACATACCGGCAAAATAAAGGTACGTACCCAGTTCACAAAAGGTACAAGATTCATAATAACCATCCCAATGAGAAAGTTATACTAAATAAGTACTGCGGATAAATTAAAAATGGCGGTTTCACGATTTGTTCAGAGGATATATAGTTATGCCTCTGATTAAGCTTAGAAACCGCCTTGTTCTAGATGTTTTTAAACTGTGCCATATATAGGTCGTAATATAAGCCCTTCTTTGCAAGGAGCTCATCAGAGCTGCCTTCCTCTAAAATCTTACCTTCATCTATGACAAAGATCCGGTCTGCCTTACTTATAGTAGACAACCTGTGTGCGATTACAAATGAGGTACGCCCCTTTAGCAATGCTTCTATGCCTTGTTGTACTAAGAGCTCGGTATGTGTGTCGATACTGGAGGTGGCCTCATCGAGTATTAATATCTTAGGCACTGAGACCATGGTTCTTGCAAAGGCAAGTAGCTGTCGTTGTCCGATAGAGAGCCCGCCGCCTCTTTCCCTTAGCTCAGTATCATACCCCTTTTCAAGCTTCATAATAAAGTCATGGGCATTGACGGATTTAGCCGCCGAAATAATGTCTTCATCGGTAGCATCTAGCTTGCCGTATCTTATATTATCTTTGACAGTTCCCGAGAATAGGAAGTTATCCTGAGTCATAATTCCCATTTGCTGTCTTAAACTCTCAATGGATACATCCTTTACATTTTGTCCGTCGATAAATACATTTCCCTGTTGAACATCATAAAATCTGCTTATTAAGTTAACTACAGTGGTTTTCCCTGCTCCCGTAGGCCCTACAAGGGCGATGGTTTCTCCAGGCTTAACCTTAAAGCTTACATCGTTTAGTACCTGAGTATCCTTATCATATGAAAATGATACATGATCAAAGGCTACCTCTCCATTGATAAGCGGCATATCTGTAACATTATCCGCATCTGTTATCTCAGGCTTAGTATCTAGAATATCAAATATTCTTTCTGCACCAGAGATATTAGTTGTTAGCTTGTTATAAAAATTACTAAGATTCATGATAGGATGCCAAAACATACCGATAAAGATACCAAAGGATAATAGTGTTCCTACACTATCCGCACCGATACCCATAAGCTTTATCGCCACGTAGTACATGGCGATTAATCCAAGACTCCAGCTGATATCTATTACAGAGAAAAAGGCATCGTTTATCAAAATCGCTTTCATATAGGAGTCACGATGTTGGCCAAGAAGCTGGTCAAAGTCCTCCTCAGTCTCCTTTTCAGCGGTAAAGCTTTGAATAATTCTCATACCGGACAGATCCTCATGTATAAAGGCATTAAGATTTGAACTTTTCTTTCTATGAAGCCGCCATCTTAAATGAGATCGTGTTTCGATATACCAAAGACCAACTAACATAAGGGGGAGGCTTACCAATGAAGCCAGTGCCAGACGCCAGTTCTTAAGTAGCATTATTATTACTACTGCGCTTATTGTTACAAAGTCAGGTATTAATGTAGTAACACTGTCTGAAAGCACATCCTTTAATGAATTGACATCGCCTATAACCCTTGCAAGTATCTTTCCTGTTGGTCTACTGTCAAAAAAGTTAAAGCTAAGCTTTTGTATATGAGAATATAGCTCCTGCCTTATTCTAAGTAGAACATCATTTGACATTTTTGCCATTAGGTACATTCTTAACTTCACCAATACGATAAATACTAGATTTACTCCTATGGCAAAGCCAGCTAGGACAAGCAAGCCCTTTACATCCTTGTCTGCAATATGAACGTCAATCGCTCGTTCAATTAGTAGCGGATTTATTATTGAGATTGCTACCGTTACTAGCATTATCAGTATAACAATCGTTATTGTCACACGGTATGTTAAAAGGTAACGGAATAATCTTATCATTGTAGTTTTTTTACTGACTGAACTCATTTGTTCGTCATCTTTTATAGCATTTATAGACATATACTTACCTCCTTACCATCAGAGCCATCACAGGCTGTTAGGCTCTTATTTGACTCATAATCACCATATTGAGCCAAATAGGTCTGATAGTAGTATCCCTTTTCCTTAAGGAGTGTTTCATGGGTTCCTCGTTCAGAGATTCTTCCATCCTCCAGGATAATAATTTCATCAGCATTTCTTACAGCTGATATTCTATGGGCAATAATAATCTTCGAGGCATTTACCTGAGATAGTGCTTTTTGAATTGTATGCTCCGTCTCCATATCAAGAGCTGATGTTGAGTCATCCAGCACCAAGACCGGAGTCTTCTTAGCCAATGCTCTGGCAATGCTGATTCTTTGCTTCTGTCCACCTGATAAGCCCACTCCTCGCTCACCTATTATAGTTTCATAGCCATCATCCATCTTATCGATAAACTCACTGGCCTGTGAATAATTAGCTGCCGCTAGAATTTGTTCATGCTTTATATACTGTCTTTTACCCATTTTTACGTTTTCGCTTATGGTGTCTGAGAATAAGAAAACATCCTGCATAACAAGAGAAATATTACTTCGTAATTGCTTTAGTGACAAATCCTTTATATTTACTCCATCAAGACGAATCTCTCCCTCCGATACATCATAAAACCTCTGTAGTAGGTTAATTATCGAGGTTTTGCCCGTTCCTGTAGCTCCCATAATACCTATGGTTTTACCAGCTTCTAGTCTAAAGCTAATATCAGAGAGAATATTCTTATCCTTAATATCTAGGGAAACGTTATTAAACTCTATTAGCCCTTTGACTTCATCAAGAATAAAAGGGTCATCTTGCTCGATAATTACTGGCTTCTCTTTAAAAATCTTTACAATTCTCTTATAGGATGCAAATGCAGCGGCCAAATCATTTGAAAGCCAACCAAGCATTTCCATAGGCCACACAATATTCATGGAATATTCGGTAAAGGCACCCAGTGTACCAAGTGAGATTTCTCCCCTTATAACCTGGCGACCTCCAAATAAAATCACTACCATGGGAAGCAGCTTGGTAATCAACTGGAAATAAGGATAAAGCTTGATGAAGACCTTGGATTGCTTCATGTTTAGTTCATAATACTGCTTATTATGTGATAAGAATTTATTTATTTCAAATTTTTCTCTTGCAAAGGATTTAACGGTACGAACACCTGATAGGTTCTCCTGTGCAACAGTGTTTAACTGCGCATTTTGCTCACTAATTTTCTCATATATTTTCCCTAGCTTTCTTTCCATCAGTATAGCAAGACCTGCTACTATTGGTAAAACAATTGTAGGTATAATAGCTAGGCTGGGACTTAGGCGATACATAAAAAACAAGGCAATAGCGGTATGAATTACTACCTCTATTACTAACATGCTGACATATCCGAGAGCCGCCCAAATTCTATCTACATCATCCTTAACTCGAGACATTAATTCGCCCGTATTGTTTTCATCAAAAAAGCTTGTGGATAAGCCCTGTATGTGGACAAATAAACGCTTTCTAAGCTTTGAAGCAATTTTTGAACTAATAGTATCAAAGGTCACTTCCTTAAAATAAGCAAAGACCGATCTTCCCAGCCCAATAACCATTATTGCAATTAAGAGAGTAGGAAGTAAACCTACTTGCCCACGGGCTATAACATCATCTATGACTCGCTTTGTAATCTGTGGTGAGATCATATCCAAGGATACTGCAACCACTGTACAAAGCAGACCGAAGGCATATGCATACCAATATTTTTTTATATAATAAGACAATTTGTTCATTACTCCTCCATTTCCTGCATTCCCAAGATGCATTAACTTTCATAACCGGTATTATTATGCTTTGCTAATTTATCCTTTAGGATGGCGTTTTCCATGAAATAAAATAAGCCGCGGTAGAAATACCACGGCCAATAAGCAAAAATTCGGTTAATTTTTGTTGATCCTATCCAGGAGACAGCAGGAAAGGTTAGGTCAACTTATATATAAACACGATTTTTACAGATCCATGAGGTATTTCCACATAAAGACATAACTATAGCGTTAACACGATTTTTACCGATTTTACTTCTAATAATCATTAACTTCATATGTTTTACCTCTCTTTCTGTAATAGTCTTCCAACATTATAAATGCAAGAAGTATTATTGTCAACATAAATATTAACAAAAACGCTTGACACATAAATGTTGAATATTAACAAATATTTAACATGGTTACGAAATTCTTACGGGAGGATTGTGTATATGACTACTATTAATTATATTATTTGTAAATTACATGTGTTATGATATTTATAACGTCGCCCAAGTAACAACCATGTTTTAATACAATTAATAGGAGGATATTAAATGTTTAGAAGGTTTATTACTAATATATGTATTATATTAGGCCTATCATTATTATTTACGATTGGCAGCAAGGCAGTCCCTGCAACTGCCGAAAACACAGAATTGTTTTCTTATACCTTTGATAATAGAGCTGAAGATGAAAAGGTTTTTTCAGTAGCCAAGAGCTCAGAAATTGACTGGCTTAGCCAAGAGGACATTGGAAAGGATGACAATACAGCTCTGAGTGTTAGCAAGATTGATGGCAACTACACAAGCTATGAAAATGCAGTTAGACTAACCCTTGCTGAACCCTTACCAGCAGGTGCGGTATATAATATTTCAGCATGGTTTTATGCACCTACGGATGGAAACGAAAGAAAGAGTACTCTGGTAGGACCCGCAGTATTGCTTAATGGAAATGCCGCAGATAACACCTTCAAGCTTCCAAGCCCCGACCAGGTCGGAACACTCCCCCTCGACCAATGGAAGGAGGTTAATGCTAACACCCCTATGATGGCAGAGCCGATTGCTTTTATAGATTTTAGATTATATACGAACGATGGAGCTACCCATGCTGATATATGGTATCTTGATAAAATCACTATTACTCAGATTGGTGATGTGGGACAGTTACCCCAATGGGATCTTACACTTCCATCACTGAAGGATACTTATGAGGATTACTTTCTTTTAGGAAATATTATGGAGCCAAACAATATAAAATATGAAGATACAGTTGAGATGTATAAGCATCATTACAATCTAGTAAGTGCTGAGAATTCTATGAAGCCTGTAAGCTTAAGCCCGCAAAAGGGGAAGTATAATTTTGCTGGTGCTGATGCACTTGTAGATTGGGCTAATGACAATGGTATAGGGGTTCACGGACATACATTAGTATGGCATTCCCAGTCTTGTGATTGGGTTAACAAGGACGAAAGCGGTAATCCTCTTACCCGTAAGGAAGCCAGAGCTAACATGGAGGAATACATAAGTAATGTTGCTGGACATTTTAAAGGCAGGGTCGTATCCTGGGATGTTGTTAATGAGGCCTTTGATGGGGGTTCTATTGTCCCTAAGGACTGGAGGACGGTACTTAGAAAAAAATTGTCCTATTGGTATATGGCCTATGAAAATGGAGCCGATACTTCAAAGGGCGAGAGCGGCGCTGATTATATTTATGATGCATTTGTATTCGCCCGCCAGGCAGATCCTAATGCCATACTATTTTATAATGACTATAGTGAAAACTCTCCTTGGAAGAGAGAGGCCATGGCTTTGATGGCTGAGGATCTTAATAGTAAATGGAAGACAGACCCACGTAACACAGAGCCAGAACGTCTGCTAGTGGAGGGGCTTGGAATGCAAGCTCATTACTGGACATCAAATCTAAGGACATCCACTATTGAGGACACAATCAAGCGCTTTATAGAAGCGGGAGTGCAGGTAGGCATTACTGAGCTGGACATCCCAATGGGCTCATATGGTAGTTATAAGACTGAGCCTACCCAAGCAGACTATGAAAAGCAGGCAAAGCTATATGCTGAGCTCTTTCAAATATATAGAAAATATTCCGAGAACATTAACCGTGTAACCTTCTGGGGAAAGTTGGATTCACAAAGCTGGCGAGCACAGGGTCATCCTTTACTTTTTGATCGTGATTTTTTAGCAAAACCTGCATATTATGCGGTTGCTGATCCTGAGAGTTTTTTAGCACCCGAACCATCAGAGAGCGAGGGGCCTCTTACACCCGAACCATCAGAG
>LSQX01034862.1_pt1 | contig 11573 bp, 12 predicted proteins | sample 654561 | NCBI WGS metagenome assembly LSQX01 (sample SAMN04489861, study PRJNA283612) | anaerobic digester metagenome | isolation source: 4 biogas reactors fed with cattle manure at either 37C or 55C with and... | place: Denmark: Kongens Lyngby | collected 2014 | reverse complement strand
TGGAAAAGCACAGTTTTGCCGAGGTACCGCCGCGGACGGAATATGCGCTTACACCGGCGGGTGCGCAATTGGTGAAGATAGTGAAGCAGATTCATGACCTGGACTCTGAGCTTCACCCACGCCCGTCATGAAGAAGGGCCATGCCCGAGGCAAGGGAGATTGCACATGAAGACGTTCCTGTTTCTATTGTTGCTGGCCTGTGCCGGTTCGCTTCAGGCAGAGAGTCCCGATTGCGAGCAGCAGGCGGGCACTACCATGGATATGAATCTGTGCATCGCCGAGCAGGTGGCGGCGGCTGACCGTCAGCTGGAGCGTTATCTGGAGACGGCGCTGGAGCGGTATTCCGACGATCAGGCAGTTGTCGATCTGTTGCTGGGGTCACAGGATGCCTGGCAGTCTTACCGGAAGACGTACTGCGATGCCATTTATCAGATGTGGTCTGGTGGAACAATCCGGGGCGTCATGGCGGGCAACTGCGCGCTGCAGCTGATCCAGCAGCGTACCCAGCAGATCTGGTGGGACTTTCTGATCTATATGGACTCCACTCCTCCGCTGTTGCCAGAGCCAAAGTGAAGGCTATCCCGCATCCTGCTGTCAGGGCCGTGCCCGTTGTAACTTTTCAGCCAAGATAAGAGTTGAGTTCAGACCCATGAAAAAAATCCTGTCAGTGCTGGTGGTGATCCTCGCTCTGTTCCAGCTGCAGAGCGGTGGTCATCTCGATGGCCTGTTCGGTGAGTCGTCCTCATCCAGTCAGTCGTCATCCACCCAGTCCCGGTTGTCGCCGCAGGAGCTGGAGCTGCAGCAGACGCTGGCGCTTATTCGCAGCAATGGGCCGTTTCCCTATCAGCGCGATGGCATCGTGTTCGAGAACCGGGAGCGGCTGCTGCCGATCAAGTCCCGGGGCTATTACCGGGAGTACACGGTAGACACGCCGGGTCTGTCGCACCGGGGACCGCGCCGGGTGGTTACTGGCGGTAATCCGCCGGAGGTCTACTACTATACGGAAGATCACTACCGTTCCTTCGTTCGCATACAAGGGCATTGATATGAGCGGTATGGGCGCACCCACCGACAAGCCAGCCAGTGTGCTCTGGCTGGATACCACCGGACCGACCCCCGGCGCTGTAGCACTGGAGGCAGATGGCAGGCTGGACAAGCAGACGATCATGCACAGTCTGGCGGCAGCCTTCGAGTTTCCTGATTACTTCGGCTGGAACTGGGATGCGGCGCGGGATCTGCTGATGGATCAGCTTGAGCAGCAGCAGGGGCCGGTGCTCTGGCAGTTTTCCTATGCTGCGGATGTCGAGATAAACCGGGCTGATCTGGCCGAGTGGGCGAGCCTGATGAATGCGGTGTGTGAGTATGCCGAATCCGTTGGCGTACCACTGCGGGTGGTGGTGCAGCAACGGCTGCAACCGAGCAGTCTGAGCCGTGATGCCAAGCTGGCCTATGTGGATGACACCCTGCGTTTCCATTTCCGGGGTAACTTCACCAGAACCATAGAGGAGCACGGCTTTGGCGAGGAAGAAATCAACGGCTGGGTAAGTCTGGCCTGGCTCTACCAGCAGTGCCGGGAGCAGGGGCTGATTCCGCAGGGCAGGGAGGATGCCGGTTTCGCTCTGATCGAGGGTCTGCACTGCGCCGCTTCGGTGGATATCGCCCTGGGCCTGGGGCTGGATGAGTTGGACCTGAGCGAGATTGGCGTCGGCTATGACGAGGGCTCAGAGTCCTTCCCCGGTCTGGTGGATTATGCTTTTTCGGTGCTGGAGCAGCACGGTACGGCATTGTGGCGGCTGGTGAGCTGAGAGATGTAACTACTGAAACCAGATGAATATTGCAGAATATTTCAGGTAGAATGCTTCTTATTTGCTTCTGAAAACCTGTCATGCATTCTGGTTTGCCTGCGTCCTCCCATATCCTTGCGGTCGGTAGCGACCCGCATTTTGTCAGTGAAATGCAGTGCCATCTGCATGCGGCGGGGCATTGCGTTACCTTTATCCAGCATGATCTGGACAAGCTGCTGCATGCGGTGCGCCAGGGCTGTGATCTGATTCTGATGGATGTCCTGCGACCCGGGCTGGATGGGTTGTGCATGCTGCAACAGTTGCGTGGGCAGAGCAGCGTGCCTGTGCTGCTGCTTTCCTCGCAGGGTAACGAGCAGGATCTGCTTGCTGCCTTTCATCTTGGCGCGGATGACTATCTGCCCAGACCATTCAGTGTTGCCGAATTGCTCGTGCGTATTCAGGCAATACTGCGACGAGTTGCCTATGAGCGTTTCTACCTCTCCCGGGAATCGGTGCCAGCAGAGCTGGTTCTGGATGACCTGCAGGAGGATGCCTTTCTGGCTGGCCACCCGGCGGGCCTGACCACCAGCGAGTACCGTGTGCTGAAACTGCTCTGGCAACACGGCGGTGAGGTCTTGAGCAAACCCTTCCTCTACCAGCAGGCGTTACGCCGGGATTATGCCCAGCATGATCGCAGCCTGGATATGCATGTCAGTCATCTGCGTCGCAAATTGAAGACTCTTGGTTATCGCGCTGCCCGGCTGGAAACTGTCTGGGGCAAGGGTTACCTGCTGACGCTGGGGCAAACTGTATAGATTGTAAATTGCATTTACTCTCAAATAGCAATGTATATCATTTGCGTCGATTTCAATCCGAACAACGCCAATGCTGGATCATTCTGTGTGGGAGAATTGCATGTCACGTCGTAATGGGCATTTTGCTTCAGGTTCACAGCCACAATTTCGGAGAACCCTGCTGGCGGTAACGCTGGCTTCCGTGAGCTGCTCGGCCCTGGCCGAGGAGGCGCTGGATCTGGGGCAGGTAGTAGTGACCGCTTCGGGTTTCGAGCAGAATCTGCGTGATGCGCCTGCGGCCATTACCGTCATCACCGAGGAAGAGCTGAAGAAGAAGTCTTACACCGACGTAACCGACGTATTGAAGAACGTTGCCGGTGTGCAGATTTCCGGCGGTGGTGTGGAGCGCTCGATCATGCTGCGTGGCATGGCTGCCGATTACACTCTGTTCCTGATCGATGGTCGCCCGGCTTCGGGTAACGATGCCTTCAGCGAGCGCGGCTCCCAGTCTGGTAACAACGTCAACTTCCTGCCGCCGCTGGAGTCCATCGAGCGTATCGAAGTGATCCGCGGGCCGGCTTCTGCTCTGTATGGTTCAGATGCCATGGGCGGTGTGATCAACATCATTACCAAGAAAGTCGGCAAGGAACTGTCCGGCAGCATTACCGCCGAGTACGCCATGGCTGGCAGCGGTAACGATGTCAACGAAGATGGTTTCCAGACCAGCGCCTTCCTGAACATGCCGCTGATCGAGGATGTGCTGGGCCTGCAGCTGACCGGTGGTTATTACAGTCAGGATGAGAGCAACTTCGTGGGTGGCGATGACAGTGCAGCCACCGATCCCGAGTACAAGAAGCGTAACGCCGGGGCCAAGTTGTCCTGGAATCTGAACGAGCAGAACCTCTTCACCCTGGGCCACAGCTATACTCAGCAGGAGCGCTGGAAGAACCCGGGCCGCAGTATTCCAGAGACAGATGATCCGACCTACAGCGATTCGGTGAAAACCAACTACTTCCTGTCCCACGAGGGCAAGTACGGCAGCATCTTCACCAATTCCTACATCAACTATGATCACTCGGAAAACAAGACAACCCTGAACGCCAATACCGGTAACGGTATCGAGTTCGAGGTGATCACTGCCAACACCCAGGCCAGCTGGTTCCTCGGTGCGCATACCCTGACCGGTGGTCTGACCCACAAGTACGAGAATCTGGAGCACGGCAGCAACGGTCTGCGTGAGCCGGTTGTACCCGACGCCGACGCTCTGGTGGAGATGAACCGCTACCAGAACTCGATCTTCCTGGAGGACAACTGGAGCATCACCGACGACCTGATCCTGACCCTGAGTGGTCGGCTGGATGACAACCAGCAGTTCGGCAGTGAGTTCAGTCCCAAGGTGTATGCCGTATGGCATATGAATGACAACTTCACCCTGAAGGGTGGGGTAACGTCTGGCTACAAGGCTCCGGACCTGCGCTCCAGTGCGACCGACTTCGGTTCCACTTCCATGGGTGGGGTGATCATCGGTAACCCTGAGCTGATTCCCGAGACCAGCCTGAACCGCGAGATCGGTATCCATTACGAGAACTTCGATCTGGGGCTGGCCGGCTCGCTGACCGCCTACGTGACCGATTACGAGGACAAGATCAACCGTACCGGTCGCGTCTGCCTGCAGAACGAGCCATGCTTCTACAAGGGCAAGGAGTATCCGGCGCACCAGTTCGGCTACACCTCCTATGAGAACGTGGACAAGGCCGAGCTGCGGGGTATCGAGTTCACCATGGACTACGACCTCCTCGACAACCTGGTCTATCGCCACAGCTACACCTACACCGAGACCGAGCAGAAGTCCGGTGTGTACAAGGGTGAGCCGCTGAACAACGTGGCCAGGCACATGTTCAACGCCTCCCTCGACTGGCAGGCGACCCAGCGGTTGAACCTGTGGGTGCAGGGCAACTACCGTGGTGAGACCTCCGGCCGCTGGCAGACAGGCACCAGCGGCTCCAGCAGCAACGGCATCAAGTATCCTTCCTACGCCTTTGCCGACGTAGGTCTGGTATTCAAGCCCCAGGAGGACCTGAGTCTGAAGGCAGGTATCTACAACGTGACCAACAAGAAGGTAAGCACCGATGGTGATTACCAGTACAACCTGGATGGTCGCCGCCTGATCTTCGCCCTGACCAAGAGCTTCTGATCCGGTTTCAGGGGGAGAACAGATGAGAAAGGCGACGGGGTATATCCGCGATATAGCCTATCCGGCCCATTTTCACCGGGAAATCCAGCCGCTCTGGCTGGGCACCATGGCACGCTTCCTCGGTTCTGCCGCTCCGGCGCTGAGTGGCTCCTATTCCTGGTGTGAGCTGGGCTGCGGTGTCGGTATCAATCTGCTGATCGCTGCGGCTACCGACCCGCAGGGCCAGTTCGTCGGGGTGGACTTCAACGAGCAGCATCTGGCGGTTGCCCGCTCGGCTGCCGAGTTCATCGGGCTGAGCAATATCCGCTTCATCCATGCTGACTTCGGCAGTTTTGCCCGGGACAACAATCTCTACTTCGATGTCATCGTCAGTCATGGCGTCTGGTCATGGATCGACCCTGCCCAGCAGCAGGCGGTTCTGCAACTGGTACAGCAGTTCCTGAAACCCCGGGGGCTATTCTATCTGCACTACATGAGTCATCCGGGCGCGAGTCAGATGTTGTCGCTGCAGAAACTGCTGCTGGAGTTGAGCAGAGGGCAGCAGGGCAGTTCGGCGCAGAAGCTGGAGACCGGGCTGGCGCTGCTGGCGCAGATGGACGAAGCCGGTGCCTTTCATGATCAGCCCCGGCTGCGCACCGGACTGCAGACCCTCAGGCAGCAGAACCTGGCCTATCTGGCCCATGATCTGCTGGCCGAGCACTGGCAGCCCCAGCATTCTGCAGATATGCATCGTCGGGTTTCCCAGGCTGGGCCTGTCTATCTGGGCAGTGCCGATCCGTTCGAGAACATCGACAACCTGTCCATCCCCGGTAACCTGCAGCCGCTGCTGGCGCAGCAGCGCTCCATGGCGGTGCGGGAAACCTTCAAGGATGTTGCCCGCCAGCAGCATCAGCGGCGGGATCTGTTTCAGCGCAGTCCGGCGCGGCTGTCACCGGCGGAGCAGGTACAGGGGATGGATAGCATCCGTTTCTGCCTGCTGCCGAGAGCGGCTGCGGCTGCCCCGCTGTCCTTCGAAACGCCCATAGGCGCAATCGAGGGGCCGTCCGCCATCTTCACCCCGCTGCTGGCAGCTCTGAACAGTGGACCGGTGAGCTTCGCCGAACTGCGTACGCTGCCCGCTTTTGCCGGTCAGCTCGGGCTTCTGTCCCAGTCCCTGTTGATGCTGCTGTGGGCCGGGCACGTTCACCCCGTGGCAGCGACCAGCCCGGCAGCGACGCCGCAGTTGCAGCGATTGGTGCAATGGATAGGGCAACAGAAACTCGCACTGCAGCTGGTACCCGAGTGCGCTACCGCTGTGCATGTTGAACTTTGATCACTCAAACAGGAAAAAACCATGCGTTCCATTCGTTCCACTACCTTGAAACTGCTGGTCGCATCCAGCCTGCTGCTGGGTGTTCCGGCGGTGCAGGCGGATTACCCGCTGGCCGTCGAGCATGCCCAGGGCAGTGTCACGCTGCAGCAGGCGCCGAAGAAGGTGGCGGTCTTCGATCTGGCCACCCTGGATACTCTGGCGGCGCTGGGGGTTGAGGTGGCTGGTGTGCCGCAACAGGTGGGCCCGGCCCATCTGCAGCTTTATCGGGGTGACAGCTACACTCAGGTCGGTACTCTGTTCGAGCCGGATTATGCTGCGCTGCAGGCGTTGCAGCCGGATCTGATCATCATTGCCGGTCGCTCCCGGGCGGCCCATGACCAGCTCAGCGAGCTGGCGCCGACCATCGATCTGACCAGCGCAACCACTGACTCCTTTGTTGACGGGCTGCGCAGCAACCTGCAGCGCTTGGGGGAGATCTTCGAGCGTGGGGCCGAGGCGGCGAAGCTGGATGAGCAGTTGCAGCAGACCCTGGCCGAGGTACAGCAGAAAACTCAGGGGCTGAGTTCGCTGACCCTGTTCACCATCAACGGACGGATTGTTACCCATGCTCCGGGCGAGCGTTTTGGCATGCTGTATGAGCTGCTGGGTACCAGCGCCACTGCCGAGGCCGGTGAGGTGATGTCCCGCGATGCTCGCCCGGAGCCGGGTTCAGCGGAGGCCCAGCGCTTGCAGGAGGCTCAACGCGCCCGCCTGGAACAGGCGCTGGCCAAACAGCCTGACTGGCTGGTGGTGCTGGATCGCGGTGCTGCTACCGGTGGGGAAGGTCAGGCCCGGGAGACCCTGGGGCAGGATGCGGCGGTGGCCGCCAGCAAGGCGTGGCAGGAGGGCAGGGTGTATTACCTGGAGCCCGCCACCTGGTATACCGCTACCGGCGGCTATCAGGGGGTAATGACCACGCTGAAGGAGTTTGCCGAGGCGCTGTAACTGTCATGCCCCGCAGCCTGGCCAGTACTGACTGGCCAGGCTGCGGTTGGCTTTCCCTTCAGTAGGCCGGCAGGTTGACCCAGCCCGCTTCGTTTACCACATCACGCAATACCGTCTGTTCCACTACCGCACCCTTGCTCAGGTCATACTGCAGGCGCACTGCGGTATCCGGGCGGCAGTCTTCAGCCTGTTGCTCGCTGCAGGCGAGAATGTGGGTGTGCAGCAGGTTCGGCTGCTGCGGGTCCAGCTGGCTCTGCCATGGGCGGGACAGGGGCGGTACATGCGCCTGGGCGTCGCTGTCTTTCAATGCTTCCCGGGCCACCTTGCTGAAGCGCTCGCGCTGCTCGCGGGAGGCCAGGTAGGTCGGATCGAGCCGCAGCTGGGCGGTGGACAGCTGGGTTTCCTCCGGGCCTGCGCCAAGCAGATAGCTGACCTGGTTCTGCTGTTCCTCCGACCATTGCTGTTCGAAGGTCAGCGGTCCGCTGGCCGTTTCACCACCCTGGGGTTTGACGATGCGCAGAGCGATGCTGCGCTGTTGCTGGGTGGCATCTTCGGGCAGGGCGTTGCGGAAGTCGCTGAGGCAGGCGGTCAGCTCGTCCAGTTGCTGCTGGGCATCGGCTGCATGCAGATCACGCTCCACCACCAGGCGGAACTGAGTGGTGTTGGCCGCGCCTTCCACCGCCACCGGGCGCACTCCGCAGCTGTTCATTGCGGTATTCACCGCCTTGAGCTTGACCCCGGCGGCTACCCCCTGCGCGTAGGCCTTGTGCAGGCGCTCCTCGCAGGCGCTGCCTGCCTTGCAGTCCGCCGGATTGCTGTCCACGCTGAAGCGTATGCGGGTGATGGGGTCATCCTTTATCGCCAGGATGACGTCGTGGGTGTCTTCGGGCTGGTTGACATGCAGTTCCAGCTGGTCCGGGTAGTTGGCTTCGGCCAGTGCCAGAGCGGCATCCAGGGTCTGCTGGCGATCGGCAAATACACTGGTGGCGGCGGCTGCGGTCAGGGCAGCCAGAATGACAAGCGATGTGCGCATGGTGACTCCTTGTGTGGACGGGCAGCCCATCCTCCGTTCAACAGCGGGTGCTAAGGAATCAACATAGACCAGTTCCCCCGGGGTGCCAGTACCGCTGGAAAGATGAAAGTGATTATCGTTTGATTATTAGTTGTTAAAGATATATCTTACGACACATCTTAAAAAGAGAGGTGGGATCAAGGTGAAACAGGCTGATCAGGTCGGCCCAGGGGTTGCTCCGCTGGTGCGCGGGCGCAAATTCAATGCCGAGGAGCTGCAACTCAAGCTGCTGTGGTTTCTGCGGCAGGCTCCGGCGCATGGCTATTATCTGATCAGGGCGCTGACCGAATTGTCCCATGGCTACTACAGTCCCAGCCCCGGTGTGCTGTACCCGGCGCTGGCACAGCTGGAGGCGGATGGGCTGGCCGAGGCGGCGCAGCAGGGCAAGCGCAAGTGCTACCGGATTACCCCGGCGGGGCTGGCCCATCTCGATACCCATCAACAACAGGTCGAGCTGCTGATAGCCAGTCTGCGCCATGCAGCCAAGCGCATGCAGTGGTTGAGTCTGGCCGGGGAAAGTGAGGAGCAGGCTAGTGCGGCGACCGGCTGGTTGCCGGAGTTCATCCAGGCGCGCAAGGCTCTGCGTGCCGCGTTGCTGGCCAGCAGTGATGCCGATCATGAGGAGCAACGACGCGTTATCCAGATACTGCAGCGGGCCACAGGCGAGATTCTGCAGATGACAGACAATCCATGAGTGCGGAGGCGAGAACATCATGAGTAACGAACAATTGGCGGTACAGAAGGTACGGCACCCGATCAGGATACGCATGCTGGAAGTCAAGCGTGTCACCGAGCTGAGCCCGTCCATGCGCCGCATTACCCTGACCGGCGAGGATCTGGCCGGTTTCCACTCCGCCTCCTTTGATGACCACATCAAGCTCTTTGTGCCGGAGCAGGCCGGGGTGGTGCCGAATCTGCCAACCCTGGGCGAGAAGGGGCTGGACTTTGCCGGGGACGGACCACGGCCGGAGATGCGCGACTATACCCCGCGCCGCTACGACCCGCAGAGCAATGAGCTGGATATCGACTTCGTCCTGCAGCATGCCGGGCCAGCGACCGAGTGGGCGACCCACGCCGAGCCGGGGCACAAGCTGGGTATTGCCGGGCCGAGGGGCTCCTTCGTGATTCCCACCGGGTTCGACTGGCATCTGCTGATCGGTGATGAGACAGCTCTGCCCGCCATTGCCCGGCGTCTGGAAGAGCTGCCCGCATCGACCAGAGCGATGGTCATCATCAAGACCAACAGCGAGCAGGCACGCATTGCGTTGCACGGCCAGTGTGCCGTGGATGTGCGCTGGGTGACCGAGCCCGCTGCGCCGCAGGACGGCCCGGGGGCACTGGAGGCCGCCGTGCGCGAGCTGAGCCTGCCCGAAGGTGAGGGCTTTGTCTGGGCCGCCGGTGAATACAGTGATATCCGCGCGGTGCGCCAGTATCTGAGCAGCGAACTGGGGGTGGACAAGGGACGCATTCGTGCGGCGAGTTACTGGCGGCAGGCCCAGGCCAACAGCCATGAACATTTTGACTGAGTTGGTACGCCACTGAAAAACTTTACTGAAGGTTCCATCGCCCGGCATCTGGGCAGCTTCTCCCTGCCGATTGTCGTTACCAGCCTGCTGCAGGTCTCCATCCAGCTGATCAATGGTCTGTGGGTGGGTAACCTGCTGGGCAGTGCGGCTTTTGGCGCGGTCACGGTCGGCACCATCCTGATGATGGTGGTGCTGGCCTTTGTCATGGGCGTGAATCAGGCCACCCTGACCATCTTTGCCCAGTTGCGCGGTCGGGGCGATACAGGGGCGATCCGTGCCTATCTGAGCACCTTCGTCATCATTCTCGCTGCGCTCGCGGTGCTGATCGGCTGGGCTGGTTATGCCTGGGCCGACGAGCTGCTGGTGCTGCTCAATACCCCGCCGGCGATTATCGATGAGGCGCGGATCTATCTGCAGATCACCTTCGCCAGTACCCTGCTACTGGTCGGCTACAACTTCATCAGTTCCGTGCTGCGGGCCTTTGGTGACAGTCGCACTCCTCTGTATTTCGTGCTGCTGGCCACTGTGCTGATCACCCTGCTGTCGCCGCTGTTCATGGGCCTGTTCCAGTGGGGTATCACCGGAGCAGCGCTGGCCTTCGTGGCGGCCCAGGGTGGCGCCTTTCTCTACAGCCTGCTGCACCTGGCGCGCAAGTTTCCCGGCCATGGCTTCCGCCTGCAGCGGCCGCGTTGGGTGGAGGTGCAGACCATCATGCGGCTGGGTGTGCCGTCTGGCGCGCAGATGGTGGTGATCCATGCCGGAACCACGGTGATCCTGTCGCTGGTCAACAGCCTCGGCGCACATGCGGTAGCCGGTTTCGGTGCGGCCCAGCGGCTGGATCACCTGATCCTGCTGCCTGCGGTGGCACTGGGCACCGCCATCACTGCCATGGCCGGGCAGAATATCGGCGCCGGGCACTGGCCGCGTATCAGCCAGATCACCCGGGCGGGCATTATCTATACCACCAGCATCATGCTGTTGCTGGCGACCGTGCTGTATATCTGGGCGCAGCCACTGGTGCTGCTGTTCATTCAGGATGAGGCCAGTGTCGACTTCGGCACCCGCTACCTGCGCACCGTGGCGTTCTTCTATCCCTTCATCGGGCTGAACTTCGTGTTCAACAGCGTGGTGCGCGGGGCCGGGGCGATGTTCGCGGTGCTGGTGCTGAATATCATCTCGCTGTGGATCCTGCGGGTGCCGCTGGCCTACGGTGCCACCGCGCTGATTGGCGATAACGGCGTGGCGCTGGGCATCGGCATCAGCTTCGTGATCAGCTCGCTGTTCTCGCTGGGCTATTACCGCTGGGGCGGCTGGCGCAACCGGGTGCTGTTCAGGGAGTGAACAGACGCTGGAGGGTCACCGTGGGTACCCCGCATATGCTGGTGTAATGGGAACAGTCGACCTTCTGCACCGCAGAGGGGCTGTTGAGTTCGACTGTGACTACCAGAGCGAGCAGCGAGCCTATGGCAAACATAGGCAAGAAAGGCCATTTTCTTGTTTTCATGGTCAGCCCCTTGTTGTCGGTTCTTATTTGGCACCATGCCGGATTTCTCCACTGCCCATGAGATTAGGTCAGCAGTCCAGCCCCTGCCTCGTCCATTTGAGGTAGGTGGGGCTGGTCAGCAAGGGAGACGTATGGTCACTTATCGAGTGGGAGCCGACAATGCCGCCTCGATAGCGGCCAGCAGCCGGGGATCGTCTGCCGCGATATCCGGAGCAAAGCGTGCGAGCACTTCGCCGTTACGGCTGATCAGGAACTTCTCGAAATTCCACAGGACGTCGGTAGGGTTCTGCGGATTGATGCCAAATCCCTTGAGGCGTTCACGGAAGGGGCCGTCACCGGTGGTCTCGGGCTGCTGCCGGATCAGTTCCGCATACAGGGGATGTCTGTCGTCGCCAAGTACCGA
>LSQX01175772.1_pt1 | contig 11574 bp, 6 predicted proteins | sample 654561 | NCBI WGS metagenome assembly LSQX01 (sample SAMN04489861, study PRJNA283612) | anaerobic digester metagenome | isolation source: 4 biogas reactors fed with cattle manure at either 37C or 55C with and... | place: Denmark: Kongens Lyngby | collected 2014 | reverse complement strand
GCGCGGATCGCGGCGTTCCTTTCAAAACCCCTCTGCCGGGTGATTCCGTCCAGCGAGGCTCCCTTCTCTTCCAGGAACGACCGGACGAACCCGACCGCTTCGGCAAGCTCGGCCAGGAGCTCTTCCTTCGGCCGTGCAGGTTCGTTCTCTTTCCCGTTGCCGTCCCGGCCTCCGTCGGCAGTCCCCGCAAAGGTGGCAAGGGCTGTGCGCAGATTCTTCAGTATGCCGCAGTAATCCACGATCATCCCGTTGTTCTTTCCCTCGTTCACCCGGTTCGCCCGGGCGATGGCCTGCATCAGGGTGTGTGCCTTGAGGGGCTTGTCCAGGTACAGGGTGGAAAGGCTGGGCACATCGAAGCCGGTCAGCCACATGGCGCAGACGATAACGATCCGGAAAGGATGCTCCCCGGCCTTGAAGGCATCGTCCAGGCCCAGCCTCTGCATATTCCGGTACTTCGGCAGGTTCCGCATGGCCTCCGGGAGGTCGATGCCTTCCTTGATCAGCCGCCGGTGGGGTGTGATGTCCAGGTCCCACCTGCGGAACTTCTCGACCTCTCCCTGCTCTTCGCTTACCACCACCGCCATTTGCGTTCCGGCCATCCACTCGATCTGCCGCCGCCGGTACTGCTCATCCTGTTCGTCCAAAGCCTGGGCGAGTTCCCCTTCCAGCTCGCGGATACGGTTATCCCAATGTTTTCGTATCATATGGTGCATCCGGACGCAGGTAATCTTGTCAATGCAGACCAGCATGGCCTTGCCCGTCTCCCAGGCGGAAGAATAATGGCGGACAAAGTCGCGGGCCACCTGGTCAAGCCTCTTTTCCACCGTGATGATGTGGTATTCCCGTTTGAGCTCCTGCTCCAGCCGCTGCTCCACGTCCACGTTTTCCGCCTCGAACTCCTCCAGCTTCTCGGCGATCCGCTCGTTCAGGTCGCCCACGGCCACTCCGAGCTTTTCGCCCCGGGCGTCGTAATACAGGGGCACTGTGGCCCTGTCCTCTACGGCGCGCTGGAAGTCGTAGGTGGAGACATAGTCGCCGAACACCCGGCGGGTAATCTCGTCGTTCGTGAACAGGGGCGTGCCGGTAAAGCCTATATAGGCCGCCTTCGGCAGGGCGTTGCGCATGTTGAGGGCCAGGGTTCCGTACTGGGTCCGGTGGGCTTCGTCGGTGATGACGATAATGTCGTCCCTCAGGGAATAGGCTTCGCCTTCCGCAAGGGGCTGGTTGAATTTCTGGATCAGGGAGAAAACGTGGGTTTGGTGCCGCCCCAGCAGGCGGGCGAGGTGTTCGCCGCTCGATGCCCGGCAGGGCGCCCGGTCGTTGTCCACCACCCCGCACCCGGCAAAGGTCTTGTAGATCTGGGTGTCCAGGTCGTCCCGGTCCGTCAGGATCAGGAAGGTGAAATTGCCGCCGAGCTTGCGGTGGACCTTCCGGGTGAAGAAGACCATGGAATAGCTCTTGCCCGAGCCCTGGGTGTGCCAGAAAACCCCCAGCCTGCCGCCTCGGTTCGTCCGGTCCCGGACGGCCTCAACAGCCCGGTTGACGCCAAGAAACTGGTGGTTCCGGGCCAGGATTTTCCGGGGCTCGCCGGCGGAGTCGTCGAAAAGGATGAAGTTCTCCACAAGGTCGAGGAAATTCCTCTTTTCGCACATCCCTTTGAGAAGGGTCTCCATATCCACCGCCCCGGGCTGGTCCTCCGCAAGACGCTTCCATTCGTGGAAATGCTCAAATCGGCTGGTGACCGAACCGAGCCTGGCATCCACGCCGTTGGCCAGCACCACCACCGCGTTGTGATGGAAAAGATGGGGAACGGTATCCCTGTAATCATGGAAATTCTGCTCGTAGGCGGCCCGGATGTCCTTGCTGACGTTTTTCAGCTCCATGAACAGCAGGGGCAGTCCGTTCACGAAACCGACGATGTCCGCCCGGCGGCGGTACAGGTCGCCCCGCAGCCACAGTTCCCGCACGCAGAGGAAATGATTGTTTTCCGGGTGGTCGAAATCCAGTACTCTCAGGCGCTGCCGCACCCGCTCGCCCTTTGCGCTGCGGAAGGAAACCTGCACCCCGTCCTTGATCAGGTCGTACTTCTCGCGGTTGGTTGCGAGCAGCGTCTGGGACGCGGAGACCGAGACAATCCGGCGGACGGCGTCTTCGTAGGCTTCGGGAGGCAGGCCGGGGTTCAAATCCTCGAGTTTTTTCCTCAGGGTGCGGGACAGCACGACCTCCCGGTCGGAGCTACGGCCCAAAAGGCTATCGGGACCGAAATCCTCAGCATTGTAGGCATACACCGAGTCCCAGCCGAGTACATGCTCCATGTATTCGGCTGTGGTCTGCTGGACGAGGGTGGATTCGGTGTATTTGGGAAGGGCCATCACAGAGCAACCATCCTCGTCTATAGCTCAATTCCCATTTCGCCAAGGAAACGAGAAGGCTGCTTTGTCCACCCCAAAACCTGGGTTGAGAAAGTCAGAGTGAGGCTTTCCTGGGCACGAGTGATGGCAACAAAGCAGTTCCGGCGCTCTTCCTGCATTTCAAGGGAATTATCGCCTTTCTTGACGGCGGCCCAACTGGGAAGTTGATCCTCAACTAGGCCCATTAGATATACGTTTCCGAATTCCATTCCCTTCGAGGCATGTATGGTAAAGCAGGGAACAGCTTCTGGCGGTTTAGGTGGTGTTTTAGATGTGAGGTCGAGTTCATGTAGTAATTGATGCAGGCTCACATCCTCCCCTTCGAATTTTTTGGTTATTTCGGTTAAAAGTATATTCCAGACTTCACGCTCCTCTTCGAACTCATTGAAAGCGTTTTCATCCGGCCGCGATGATTTCTGACAGGCTTCGGCCCATTTCAGCAATTTGTCTGCGAAGTCTAGGTAATTCAACGAAGTCAAAAGCGGCTTGATGTCGGATTCAACCAACAGCCGAGTTTCTTTTTCCAAAAATTCGCTGCGCTTAACCTCAGCAAGCCAAGAACGTAACAAGTCCTTCCCGTCGGCAGATGCGCGGGAAAGTACGGGGGCCAATTCGATGCTGATGCCTTCCAGTTCGTAAAACGCCTTGGATAGCCTTGCGAGTGAATGCTTGTCTTCCGTTGAGTTAACTAAGCGAAGAATGGCATGCAACATCCTCAAGGGAGCGCTTTTGAATTCATCTTTGCGGGCAGCAAAATAGACTGGAACCCCGACCTCCTCAAGTTTTTGTCCAGCTAAGTCCAGAAGCTTTTTGGTCCTGGCGAGAACGGCACATTTTTTTCTCTCTTTAGTATTTCTCTGTGATATGTCTTGAGCAATCCATTCGGCTTCCTTATCTACGTTGCTAAATTGATACACCCGTACCACATCACTACTTTCACCCTGTTTGACCGCCTTCAACGGTTTTTTCCCCGCAGATCGGTTGAGATTTTTTGCAATAAGTGCGTTGGCCAACTTAATGACCAAGGGCGGACAGCGGTAGCTTTCCGGAAGTTGCAGCTCGGAGACACCAAAATCGTCCCTCAACGCCTGAATCCTTTTGGGGCTTGCGCCGTTCCACTGGTAGATTATCTGATCGTCATCGGCCACAACAAAGAGCGTGGTAGGGTCTGGCTGAGCGATAAGCGAAAGAATCTTGTATTGGGTATGGTTGGTGTCCTGGAATTCATCAAGAAGTATATGCTTGTAAACCTTGCGGATATGCTTCGCCAGGAAGGGATATTGGGTAAGGAGGTCAAGCGACTCGGCGATCAGGCTTGGAAAATCAAGAGCGTTTGTTTCGCGCAGCGCTTCCCGATAGGCAGTGTAGACACGGGCCAAAGGAATGGCGTTTTCCACGTTCTCTTGTTGGAGCAGAATTTCCGCTCGATCAGGAGGAACACATTGCTCCAGAAGCTGGGTGACCGCCGGAAGGAGCTGGGCGGCCTTGAAATGGCCGGGCAAGGAATATGCCAAATCCTTGTGAATCCGGCCGAGAACATCATCCAGTAGTGCTTCCCGGTCTGCATCGTTCGAGAGAATCTGAAAATCGGGGCGGAAGTTGAGATGGTTGCCATGCTGCTGGAGTAGTTCGGCAGCGTATGAATGAAAGGTGGTGAGCCGGACCCGGCCAAGTTCGCCGGGAACCAGTGCCTCAACCCTGCTGCGCATCTCAGCAGCAGCCTTGTTGGTGAAAGTCAGCGCCAGAATCCGGAAGTGCTGCCCGGCGGATTGTTCCAAAATTCTAGCGATCCGGCAAGTCAACACCCGTGTCTTACCTGAACCGGGACCGGCCAAAACGAGAAGAGGACCATTGTCCCATAACACCGCCTCACGCTGGTTTTCGTTCAGTGATGATAAATCGATCATGTTTTTTAACCTCCGGCCAGTTGAACAACACGGGTAATAATGTCCCTGATTGTTTGTGGGATGGAATCAACTCCACCACGTTGCCGAATCTCATTCACTAAGGCTTGTGCGAAGGACGGTTTTCCGCCCGATTGCTTGATGGCCGCTTTAATCAGCAGTTTTCTTTTGTTAACCTCGTCGTCCGCAGCCTCAGCCTCAATCTGGCTCTTGCGTGTATTGCTCACCATATTTTGGATAAAACCGTCATAACCATTATGCCAGAACTCATGTTCGATATCGGCATGAGTTAATGCCAGAGCACGATCCGAAAGGCTTTCGTCTGTCGCAAGGTGATTGTTTGCGCGGTTCAAATAATCGTTTCCCGCATGATCTCCGTCTACCATCAAAAACCACTGAATGCCAAGTGCCTTGGCTAATTTTATAAGTGGTTCGCCCTTGTCGATGATCTGGCTTATTTCCAAAACAGAGAAGCTGACTTGATCTTGCAAGTGCCCCATCAATTCAAAAAGCAACAGCATGAGGTGGAAATCCGATTCGCCTTCCACCAGAAGCCAACATCGGGAAAACAGATAATGCCCCCTTGCGAGGCGTATACTATAGTCGATAGCTTGAAGTTCCCGGTCCGTGAAAATCCCGCTCTTCACTTGGCCAATTTTCGTATCCCCATTTTGTTTGTACAGTCTGCGCAACGCCATGAGCGGAACCCCTGAGATAAGATCACCGGAATGGCTCGAAACAAGAATCTGTCCGGACATCGCTTCCAGAAAAGGGCCAAGGGAACGAATCGCAGAAGGGTGAAGGTGCGCCTCGGGTTCTTCCAACGCCAGGATTGGCTCGGATTCCGGGGCATAGGCTTCGGAAAGGTTGGCAACTGCGAAGGCCTGAAAGAGCATAAGCACGGCAAGGCTCTGGGTCCCTTCGCCATGACGGTGCAGAGGAAGTTTAGCGCCACAACTAGATTTCAGATGCACCTGGACTTTTCCAACCATGTCGAAGACTCGGGTTGGGATCGCCTCCAACGCCACGGGATCGGCGGAATCAAGCGGGACAAGCCGTCCGGCATCGGCTATCTTTTTCGTGACCTCAGTCAAACCAGCATTCGCACTGATGACCGATGTATTGACCTCCCGGAGCATTTCCTCGATCTTTTCCCGTTGCTCGTCGGGCAGCTGGATTGATTTTAGAAAACCGGTCCAGAACTGTCCATGCTGCCCGAATTCCCGGGAGACGTCTCGTAGCGCCGAAAGGAAGAATAGGGGCACGAACCGAGAAATCAAATTGAGTGGCGTCGCGTTCTTGAGAAACAATTCCGCTCCATTGGAATTGAGAAAGGTCTTTTTGGTTTCAAACGATGCCGATTCCATCTGGAAAGCGCCCTTGGCTTGCAACCAGATATGATTCAATCCATTTTTCATATCCAACTGAATCACTTCACTCATCTGCTGGACAACGGCATCAGACCATTCGCCCTCCTGTTCCTCGGCGAAATGTAGGGTGATTACGATTGGCTCGGCTGTCTGCGGCGTGACGATTGCATCTTTCAAATGGAAGTCGTATTCGGTGAACTGGCCACCGCGTCGTACGCCGAAACCGCGCGTCAGCACAAGCTGGATAGCTTCCAATACGGATGACTTGCCAGTATTGTTCTCGCCAATAAGCACCGTCAGGTCATCGAGGGGTAGATGAAGAGAACGAATACCTCGAAAGTTTTTTATTGATATCTCTTTCAGTTTCAAACCGACACCTCCCCGCTCATCAGTTTGGGCAGGAGGAGATCGCGGGCTTTGGAAAGTTGGTTAGATTCTCGAACAAGCAAGCCAATCTGCGTGAAAAGTGGAGAGACATATTCATCAAACTGTTGAAGGAGAATTGTCTTCGGTAGTGCAATAACAAATTCATCAAAACACCCAGGTTGAACTCTCTGCCTCCCCGATGAACCAGTCATACTTTTTATGGCTGATTCCCGGAATTCGTGTGTTCTTGCGAGGCAATAGGTGAAAAAAGGACTTACAAAGCGACCGCGAAGAATAAGAAATTCGGTTGATCCGCAGGCAATCTCATCTGCAGCCAGGAAATTTACGAAACCGGTTTTCCCGTTTTCCAGACAGGGTGTAATTCGTGCGAAAAGTACATCTCCGTTTCTAAAGCGGACTGATGTTGATGTAGTTCGAATTTCTGAGTCACATAAATCAATAGTCATATTTGTAGTAGAGAGCCCCGACATCGGAATATACTTTATCGAAGTTCCCTTTTTGACTTTTTCTATCGGATTAAAAGCGATAACTTCGGGAGCGTATTTCTTTTCCCACCCCTCCGGCACGCCGTCAACGATTTTGGTGTGTTCGTGGCCGGGGAAGCGGAGGTGGACGAACCATTCTTTGTAGAGCAGCCGCGCCGCCTGTTCCAGCAGTTGAATCCGCCGCCGGTTGTTCTCGATCAGGTCATCGTAGGCGGAGAGTACGCTACCTATCCTCTGTTGAATACTAAGAGGCGGATAGGGTATTGGAAGTTTTTCGGCATCGCCAACTCGCACGTGATCAACAGTCGCGCCAAAGCCCATACCCTTGAATTTTCCCTGAACCTGTGGTGATTGCAGAGCGTATGCCAAAAAGTTCCAATCGAGCTTTTGAGGATTGGGTCGATAGTGGAAAAGCCTCTGACCTAGAAATACTTTTTCATCCTCAGATGTGAATCTTCCCACTTCACCAACGGGAGCTTCTCTTGTGAGAACAACGTCTCCATATCGTGGTTTTGATCGTCTGGTCCATTTTTTGAAAACATCTTCGGTTACGTATCGAACCTCGTTAAGATCTATAAAACCACCTTTAACATTAGTGGTTCGAATCATCTTGAACTCTGTTTCATACTCTACTGTCGGAGCTGTTTTATTAACGCAGTCAACTGCAAGCTCACAAAGGTCACACACTGGTATCAATGGCCAGCTCATTTACAATACTCCTTCAAATTTTCCTTTTCGCCAATGAAGAAGAAAGTGGGGAAAAATAGGCAAGAGGAGAAATCTATCCCAATGGTCCTAAACTTGTCCTCTCCAAGCCTCATTTTTCTTCCTCCAGCGCCGCTTTACCTTTTTCGGTTAGACGGTACTTCTGCATACGGCTTTTCGGTTTATCGGGGATGGTCATTTCTATCCAGTCAAGGCCGAGAAGCCGTCTGATCTGTTTATGCAGTTCACCCGAAACGGTTGCATGCCCGAGCAAACGGGCCAGTTCCGCCTTTCCTGCGGCATTGTCCCGAAGCAAAAGAATGATTCTGCTTGCCAGCCGTGACTCTAGCCGTGACTTTGTTTCGACTTGTGCCTTCTGCTCAGGTTTCGTGCCGTCCTGTATCCGCACGGTTTCTTTCAGAGGAAACACAAAACGGAGGCGCAAGCCAAGCTCCGTAATGTACGGCTCGGGAAAACCGGCGGCCGCAGTCTCCCGAAAGATCCGGGGAACGCCCGACCCCCACTGCTCTATCAGCCTCAGTTCCCGGAACACCCGGGCGATGACGGGGTTGCGTATTTTCGATACGCCGCGGCGCATGTCTTCCACGGTCATTCCCGGCGGCAGTATGCCCGGATTTTCTATCTCGATGCGGTCGTCGAAAAAGGCAACCCGCACAGGGCCGCCCCTCTGGGACCAGTCTGCGTGGACGAGGGCATTGATTACCGCTTCCCGCAGGGGTTCCAGGGGGATACTCCACACGTCCCGGCGCCGGATGTCCGAAAAATCGGCTCCCCGCATGGCGTGTTTTTTGAGAAAGAGCAGAATGGAATCCACAAGTTCCGGCAGTGGTTCTTCCAGTTCGATATGGTCGAAGATCCGGGCTTTGTCCAGCCCCAAAAAGCGGCCGCACTGCGCCCAGCAGTCGGGGAAATGCTCCGTGCGGTTCCGGCCGAAAAGCAGCATGCCGCCCCGCGAGGGGACGATCCTGCCCTGCTCCCTGACAGCCAGCCTCAGGGTCAGGAGGTTCTGCTCGTCTATGGGCCGGATGCCTTCAAAGGCCTTCTTGAGTGCCTCCGTGTCAAGAGCTTCAAGGGTCAGCCCGGGAAGGGGCGTTTCGTCAAAGGAGACGCCTTCGGCCGAGCGGCGCAGTTCGGCGACGAGTTCCCGGTCGGCCTTGCGGTTGGTGGAGCCAAGGCGGACGTACACTCCGTTTTCCGGCCCCTCGGAGCGGAGATAGTGGGGGCGGGAATTGCTCAGGAACACCTCTATCACAAGCAGGGTTTTACCGTCCACGGTGATCATTTCCACACTGGGCACCAGCCTGGGGCTGATGGAGTCGGCAATCAGGCTGCAGAGCCGCTCCTCTTCGTCCAGCGGCTGGTCTATCCCCAGCACTTCCCGGGTTTTGTCCTTCACCCCTATGATCACCCTGCCGCCCGCCGTATTGGCAAAGGCTGCCAGCGTCCGGAGAAGGTTTCTGGGGGAAGAGAGGTCCTGCTTGAATTCAAGGGTCTTGCCTTCGGGGGCCGCAAGCAGTCCGGCATCGGTCATATTCCCAGCTCCTCGAAGTTCTTCTTTATCGCGGCGGCCAGTTTCACGGCCTCGGCGTTCAGGTCTTCCAGTTCGACATGGATTTCCCTGAGGGCTTCTTCGAAATCGAAGTTCTCGTCCTCTTCCTCGGGGGCCACGCCGACGTAGCGGCCGGGGGTGAGGCTCCAGTCGTTGGCTTCGATTTCGGTCCGGTCCGCCAGTTTGACCAGGCCTTCCACGTCGCGGAGTTTCGCGTCGGGGAAGCGTTCGGTCAGCCAGCGGGCCTGTTTCCAGAAGTAGCGCACCTGTTTGAGCTGCTCAACGGCCAAAGACCGGGCTTCGTCGGCGTCCCTGCGGGAACGGGCGACAGCGCGGGCCGCCCAAACATCGCTTTCCCGGGCGCCGCACCCGTTTTCGCAGGTTTCGACCAGGCGGCAGGCGAGCTTGAAGAGCAGGTCCGTCTGTTTGACTAGATCACGGCTGGTTCCCGCCATAGAGGCAAGACGGTCCACGGCTTTCTTCAGTTCACCGTTGCCCGTTGTCTGGTGTTTCCATGCCGCCTGTTCTTCGGCGATAGTTTTCCGGAATGCCTCCGCGTCCCCGGTGAATGTGAGGAGGGCGGCGTCCAGTTCCCGAAGGGCTTCTACGTGGGGGGCGTCGCCGGGCAGTGTGCTAATGAAGGGTTCCGCCGCGCTGCGAAGCCCTTCGATGGATGCGGCGAAATCCGGCAGCGGCTGTACCGTCCCGCCGTTTTCCTCAGGAGCCGAGAAGCAGGATGCTCCTTCTGCCAGCATGCGGCGGCAGTACTCCGCAACGAGGTCGAGGTAGCGTTCGGTCTCTCCCCGGTAGAGCCGGACGATGGCCAGGAGATTCTGCTCCTGTTCCGGCGAAAAGTCGTAAATTTTCCGGGTGACCTTGCGGTAGACATTCCGGGCGTCGATCATCAGAACCTTGTCCCGGTGGGCTTCAGGCTTGCCACGGTTGAGGAACCAGAGCTCGCAGGGCACGGTGCGGGTGTAGAAGAAATTCGAGCGGATGGCGATCATGATGTCCACATCACCGGTTTCCACCAGTTTCCGGCGGACAGCGGCTTCATCCCGCCCGGCGCTGGAGGCCTGGGAGGACATAACGAACCCCGCCCTGCCCCGTTCGTTCAGATAGCTGTAGAAGTAGCTGATCCAGACATAGTTGCCGTTGGATACCTTGCCCTTCCTGTTGACACCGGGCAGCCCGAAGGGCAGGCGGGGATCGTTTTTCACCTTGTCGGCGTCGATCTCGTCCACGTTGAAGGGGGGATTGGCCATGACAAAATCAGCTTTGCGGAGCAGTTCATGGGGATCCTCGTAGTAGGTGATGGCTTTCTTCATGTCCCCTTCGAGGCCATGAACGGCGAGGTTCATCTTGGCAAGACGGATGGTTGTAGCGTTCTTCTCCAGGCCGAAAAAGGTAAGTTTTTCGGTGGGATTTTCGTGACGCCGCTCCACCACCCTCGCACTCTGGACGAACATGCCTCCGGAACCGCAGGCGGGGTCCAGCACAATGCCGCCGCCCGGTTCAATAACATTGGCGATCAGGGAGACCAGCGAGACGGGGGTGAAGAATTCCCCGCCGTCGTGGGCTTTCTGGTCGGCGAACTGGGTCAGGAAGTATTCGTAGATGCGTCCGAAAACATCGCCGGAGACCCGCTTGAGTTCTTCCGGGTTGAGCGTACGAAGAAGCTGGCCGAGGACGGCGTTGTCCAGTTCCTGGTATTCGCTTTTGGGCAGGATGCCCCGAAGACTCTCATAGTCGGCCTCTATGGATTCCATGGCGTCAATGATGGCCCTGGCCCTGTCGGCGCTGTCCGGGAGGGATACGAGGGTGTCGAACTGAGCCTGAGGGCGCAGGAAGATGGAGCTTTTCTGGGAGAAGTCTTCTTTCGTCAAAGGCCGGGATCTGCCACCTCTTTTCGGGAGCCCCGCCTCGATGCCGTCCTTGACTGAAAGAAACCGGCTGTAGGCATGGCGCAGAAAAACAAGGCCCATCACGGGAAGGAAATATTCGTTGCCGGCGTAGTTGGAGTTCGCCCGCAGGGTGTCTGCCGCGCTCCAGAGCCTCTTTTCTATGGCTTCGATGTGTTCAAGCTGGGGCATTCCTGCGCTTCCTTTCAATATTATTTTTTCGGGTCCTCGTCCCTGTAGTCTGACTTTGGGAAGAGGATCTGTAAATCAGTGTCGAATGTATTTATGGAATTACAGTGTAAAATTACCTAAATATAATATACTCTAATATATTTACTCAGGATATGTTTGTCAAACTGTTTTCAGAAAAAAACCAGAAATATTCTGATCTTTTGGCCCATGTGCGTGTCTCCCTGATCGATAAGGAAGGGAAGTCTATTTTTCACAGAATCCAAAGAACACAGTAACTTCAAAATTTTACCCTGATTTCGGCTAGAACTCTTTTATCAACTTCCTGAAGGGCCACTGCCCTTCCCGATGAAAGTCTCCCATTCCTCGTACATGGCGCGGAGGTAGTCGTCCAGGTAGGTCAGGGCAGTATTTCGGATGTCATCGGGGATACCGTAAAAGGGTCCGGCGATGGATCCGGTTATTGCGGCAAGGGTGTCTGTGTCTCCTCCGAGGGAGACGGCGTTCCGAACGGCGTCCTCGAAGGACTCGGACTCGAGAAAGCACTGGACTGCCTGTGGAACGGTTCCCCCGCAGGTAACGTCAAACCTGAACGTGGGGCGGATGCCGTCGATTGTGAAATTCAGTGGATAGTAATTCTTTGTGATTTTTT
>LSQX01084451.1_pt1 | contig 11574 bp, 5 predicted proteins | sample 654561 | NCBI WGS metagenome assembly LSQX01 (sample SAMN04489861, study PRJNA283612) | anaerobic digester metagenome | isolation source: 4 biogas reactors fed with cattle manure at either 37C or 55C with and... | place: Denmark: Kongens Lyngby | collected 2014 | reverse complement strand
CATAGCGCTGCCGGCCGCTTACCCCTTGCCGCTCCCAGGGCAGTCGGTCCCCTTCGCAGTACTTTTGTACTGTGTTGCGCGATACGCCAAGCATTCTGGCAATCGCCCTTTGTGAATGCCCTTCATGCTCGTGCAGGTGCCGGATCTGTTCATAAATGTCCACTTCTATTGCCACCCTTTCTCCTCCCCGTATAGCCTTTTTCGTCTCTTCTGACTATACAGGTTGTTTTATTAGAAGTGGATCACTTTTTTCCTGGCGTTTCAATTAATTTTGGATCACTTTTATTGTAGCGTTTATACTTTGTGCCGGTGGTCTTAACCTTACTTACCCCGGATGAGCAAACGCTCGCTTTAAAGCACCACGGCGAGTTCAAAGCGCTGAAGGTCAGACAAATTGAGCGGATGACCACCGAAGCCTGGCGGCAGGACGGGGTGCTGACCAGCAGCGATTTGGAATGGCTGACCTTTGCCGGCTCCGCCACCATCCGGCTATGCCTGGAAGCATACCAGGAGCGCTACGGTGTAATCCTGCCGACAGCAGGAACCATTCTGGATATGGGTCGAACGCTCACCCACAAAAAGATTGTGGTGGAGATGGCCTTAGACGGGATGACCACCAAGGAGATCGCCGAGCGTATCTACCACACACCCGTGGCGGTGGACGCGTATCTGAAGGCCTTCGACAAGCTGCTGATCTTACGCTACTACCGGATGCCGATGTCGGCGATTATTAGGGTCATGGGCCACAGCCGTAAGCTCATCGAAGAGCACCTGGCCCTGGCGGAGAAGCATTTCCCGACAGAAGACGCGCTTAAGACTTATCTTGAAGGACGTGGGGTTGCACTGGAAAAGGTATGTTAGGGGGATTAGCTGTTATCTTTTACTGATTTTGAGAACTTGAAAGATAGCGGCGAGGCTTGATGTTACTTAACCCATAAGTTTGCCAAAATAGGAAGCATAAGTTTGCCCAGAAAAGGCTCCCCAATTTACGGAAGATTTTACAATTTGTGGTACAAAGGTGCGATACAAACAATACCCACATTAATTTGTGCCGCATTTGGCCAACAAGAGATAAAAATACAGTTTAAAATAACATTATGTTTGATTAATCTCTGACTGCGTAGTGTGATCGTCCTGTGATAGAGACTCAATTTCTTCCGCAGTCTTGATATCGTTAAACAAATAGGCAATCTGTGAACATCTGTAACCTAATTCTGCTTTTATAGTTGATTCTACAATTGGCAATACTTTATTTACTAGTGATCTAATTCTTAAATCTAAACAAATCACCCGGGTTAAATCACGACTGACTAACTGGATTAACTTCCCTTCAATATTACTATCAAGTGCTTCATTATAACGACTAATAAAGCGTGAACATTTAGCAGAATCGCTGATAACTTTATCACTTAATATCTCAAAAAAATAATTAAAAAAATAATTTTTTCTATTCGTTTTAATGTATCCTAATGCTTCAACAAAATCACATGTGGATACAATTTGCCATGCTTCCATAATGTTATAGTATTCGTTTGACCGTAAATTAAATAAGATTGCATCCTCATGAAAGCCTTCATTGCTGAGTGCTTTAGATATTGTAATGGGAAATGTATCACGATAACTTTTAATGAGATTTATTATTCTAGGCATTAACAAAACCCAGGGAAGGAATTCTTTTTCCATGGATTTATATGTTTCCTCAATCTGAGAAATATATTTTTGCCTTAATTGATGACTTGGTGGAATACCATTTTCGTGAAAAAAAATTGCTAAAACAAGTTTTTTAGCTGATCTGCCTGGTTTCTCAAACCAATCGTACTGAATAAGTTTGTTATTTATATCATAAACTCTCCTTTTATTTCTGGATTCTGTCCATGTTTTTTCATTAGGATAACGAGTAGATAACATTAAGTCTTCTGCACTGTACGTATCCATGCCTTTACTAAGTGCACTAAAAAAAACAAATAAGTTAGACTTAAATAATCCAGTAGTGTTTTGGGAATAGTTGAAGATCCAGATAAATAAGATTACTATTAATACGATAGCTATTATCCAGATAATTACAAACCTCCTTCGTCACGATTTATTACCATATTTAGCCTCCAAATTCGATTAATTGCTACAATAATCCTGCAAATATAAAAGATAATATTAAAAAAATATAAAAATAACATTATTACCTTTTCGGCTCTTTACCTGTCCAACCATAGATTATGGCATAAAGAGGAATTGCTTTTTAGGTAGTGACTTTTGTACACTAAAAAGTAAACCAATGTCCCGAAAGGGTTGCCAATCAGCAACGCAACCTGTGAGGAGTTCCTCGACCGGACAATCTATCATGGAATGGGGTCAGCATAAATGAGTTTAGTTGTAATATATAAAGATCAAGTTGTAGTTGAGTCCAGTGGAGTACTGATAGGACCCCGGATTAACACCTAAGCTTTCAAAAAAATCCACACTTCTAAATTGAAGGAAAATATTTCTTAAATAACCTGTTGGAAGTAATAATGGACAGGGACAACCTAAACTATGGAAGCCCTACTTGTTACTAATTTTAGATAGGCTACGCTTATTTTGGAATGTTTTTGCAGGAAAATATAGAATTATGATGAAGATGTTCTAATAATCGTTCCAACTTTTTTACATCAATGTGGCCATGTTCGAGGAAATAGCGTGAATTCGAAATGTAGTGGTTACTGGATTCGGATTCAGTAGACGGCGAGCGGCAACATAAAGGCAATTCGTGGACGAAGTAATCATAGAACCTAGAAAACTCTGAGAGGATAGTGTAGATGCACTTCATGATTTAATGAATGAAATTATTGGCGAGTAAAAAAGCTAGATAGGTGGTTATAATGCATTATCGAGAAAAGTTAATTGCTAGTATCTCTGAGGAACTTTGTAATCGAATAACTCGAAAGGTAATAAGATGCCTTCAACAAATGACTGAAGGTATGCAATCAGGAGATGATACACCGCTTAAAAATATTTGGGATGAGATATGTGTTCAAGTTCAATACGATTACTCAATTTATTGGCCTTATTATGAAGAATTGATGGAAGATATTACAAGAAAGACACTACAGGAACTAAGCACTCCAATGCTGCAAGCCATATGGCTTCAAACAGATGAAGGTTGGGATTGGGAAAATGATTTAGAAGATTGTGAAGAGGGGGAAGGTAATGAAAATGAATCCATCCCTTATTACGAGGAGGATATCGTTCGTTACATTGTAAATGAATATGTTTTATCATTAGCATCGAATTGGACCAACAAAAGAATTCGAAGGCACTTAGATTATTACTTAGACTATTAAATGTGCTAAAGAGGTTTCGACTATTTATTATGGCCACAAGGGCTTATAGCCTTAAACTTATTATTAATACATTTAATCTGAATACTCGGTATCATTGAGTGGACTGATGTATTGGACTTTCATGGAATTGTCCTATAACTGAACCATTAATATCTGAAAGAGATGATAGAGTTGTCAGAGGCATGGAAAAACTTATGCAAGTCTTTTACAGGAGAGTATCTGGCCAGCCTTTTGCGGCGCGTAGCCCCAAATTTTAGACCGGGGCAGGCTTCCCTTGACCATCTCCTCAGAGATGGCGAAGAATTTGATCGGGCTGAGCAGCTCGGTGCCATTGAACTCCCGGATGCGCAAACTGTCATCGCAGCCACCATTGGCGTTAGCGGCGAACTGACCGCCCGTTCAAGCAAACGCAAGCAGTTCGACCTGGCTAAACGCATTCTTAAGTGTGGCAATCACGATGGCGGCATCTTCGCCTTTTATGATCACACCGGGCGCTTCCGGCTCTCACTGGTTGCGATCACCTACCACGGCATGCAGCGGCAGTTCAGCACTTTCAGGCGCTATACTTTTTTTGTTGATCCGGAGCTCCCCAACAAGACCTTTTTGCAGCAGATGGAGCGTGCCGATTTTTCAACGCTTGACGGAATCCTGGAGACCTTCTCGCTGGAAGCCGTATCAGACGAATTTTACAAGGAGTTCAAACCGAAGTTCGATGCCCTTACTGACGCCGTGCAGGGCATAGATGATCGAGAACTCAAGCAAGATTTCGCCTTGCTTTTTATCATCCGCATCATTTTTCTGGGTTTTGTGCAAAAGAAGGACTGGCTGGGCAATAGCCCCAAATTCTTGCAACACTTTTTAGGGGAGTACCGCCAGTCAGGCGCCAAGGATGCTTTTTATCAGGAATGGCTGAAGCCTCTTTTCTTTGAAGCGCTCAGTTCGCCGCCCGGGCGCATGGTTGCATATGGGCACGCCCCGTTCAGCAAAGAAACCCAAACCGCCCTTCAGATGGCACCCTACCTGAACGGCGAGCTGTTCAAGCGCAAGCAGGGCATAGACGATCAGGGGTGCTGGATTCCTGATGATCTGATCGTCGATTTCTTTGATTTTATTTTTCAATATAACTTCACCGTGGAAGAAAACGAGCTCTACGACGAGGAGCTGGAGCTTAATCCCGAATTTCTAGGCATCATCTTTGAACGGATCACAAACATGGACCAAGGGGCGGTCTACACGCCGCGGGTTGAGGTAGACTTGATGTGCCGCCTGGCTCTGGTTAAATGGCTCGAGCGGAAAACCCAAATATCTAGAGAAGCCCTATACCGCTTGTTTTTCCGGGAAGCCGGCATCGGTGAAGCCGATGAAGAGCACCATAAACAGGTCGATTTCACGCCCGACGAAATACGGCTGTTGATCGAGCATCTGGAAAAGGTTGCAGTTTGTGATCCGGCGGCCGGCTCGGGAGCTTTTGAAGTAGGCATGCTGCAAGTCCTGGAACAGGTGCTTGAGAATTTATACAACCACAGCAATACGCCCGAGGAATTGACGACCAACGCCCCTGATTCATTCGAGCGGAAAAAAGCAATCATTGCCCACTCTCTTTACGGCGTTGAAGTTAAGCGCTGGGCCGTCTGGATCAATCATTTGCGCCTATGGCTGACCCTTTTTGTAGATATGCCGGACGAGTACCGGACTGAGCTAAAACCGCTGCTGCCAAATTTGACCTTCAAAATAAGAACCGGCGATTCCCTGGTGCAGCGCATCGGTGGGAAAACCTTTCCCGTGCAGGGTCACATCAACCTGCCGTCTGAAATAAAACGCAAGATTACTCTACTTAAGCAGAAAAAGGTTGACTTTTTCTATAACAAAAGCAATGATTACCACCCTATCGAGCAGGAGGAGCTGGCAGTTTTCCGGGCGATTCTGGATTCTGAAATTACAGAACGCCAGCAGCAAATTCGCAGTTTAACCGCCTCTAGGCCCAAGCAAGCTGTCTTATTCCAGGCCGGTCCGGAGCAGGCTGAACTGGATTTTTCCGCGGCGGTGGAAGCGCAGCGCGCTGCACTGGAAAGCGAAATCGCGGAACTGCAGGCGCAAAAGCGGATTTTAAAAGATGAACGGCCTTTCATCTGGAGTATCGAATTTGCCGAGATATTCTTTGACCGGGGTGGTTTCGATATAATCATCGGCAATCCACCATATGTGCGGCAGGAGGAGATCAGCGATCCCAACGGCGTGCTGGACCCCGGTGAGTATAAGAACGCCCTGGTGGAAATGGTGGGGCTTGATTTCCCTGATTATTTTGAATACGGGTCTCGCAAGCCCAGCGGCCGCTCCGATCTCTATACTTATTTTTATATCCGCTCGCTGCGCCTGTTAAACCGGGAAGGCATCCATGTCTTTATCTGTTCCAACTCATGGCTCGATGTGGGATATGGCGCATGGCTGCAGGAATTCTTTTTACACAGGGCGCCGCTTTACTTTGTCATCGACAACCATGCGCGCCGCTCTTTTTCCCGCGCTGATATAAATACGGTAATTACCGTGGCTGGTGCACCGGGGATGGTGGAAGACAGCCACATCATGCGATTCGTGGCCTTTAAGCAGCCGTTTGAAGAGGTGGTGCTCTCTGAAAACCTGCTGGAAATTGAGCAGGCTGCGGCTACTCTCCGGGATGGCCGTTTCCGGGTATGCCTGGTTGCAGCAGGAGAGCTGCTGCGGGAAGGCTCAGAGTTTGCGCAAGGCACATCCCGGGAAAACAATCAAGGAGCGGTGGAGAATAGGATTGACAAAACTGGCAGGTATTTAGGTGGCAAGTGGGGCGGCAAATACCTGCGCGCACCGGATATCTTCTTTACCATCCTGGAGAAGGGCAAGGGCAAGTTGGTGCCGCTTGGCGAAATAGCTGAAGTGCGGCGTGGCTTTACCACCGGCGCCAACGACTTTTTCTACCTGGAGCCGCTGGATCCGGGTTCGCAGCCAGGCCTGCTGCGCGTACGCAACGGCGCTGGCTGGGAGGGGGAAATAGAGGAGGAGTTTCTCAAACCGGTAATAAAAAGCCCTCGTGAAAGCCATAGCATCGTGATCAACCCGGAAGACTTGAGATTCAGGCTCTTCATGTGCCCTAAGAGCAAAGTTGAATTAAAGTATACCCGGGCGTTAGAATATATCCAGTGGGGGGAAAAGCAAGGTTACCATACTCGTTCCACTTTGCGCTCGCGCAGACAATGGTGGAATGTTGGTACTTCTCATACGAAATTTGTTGCATGGGCTATGATTCATTCAGAAAGACATAACGTAAACATTAATCCTTATCGTGTAGAGCTTGATCATAATTTTTTTGGGATTGACTTTTTTAATAACCATGAATATAAAGGTGCATTAATAATGATTTCGACTTTTTCGATGTTGACTAAAGAATTGTATGGTCGATCTTATGGAGGTGGCAGCGGGCCAATAAAGACTGATGGCGTAGACTTAGAAAAAATGATATCTTTAGATCCTATTTATATGCCAGAAATTACAATTCATAGTTTGGAAAAGCTTATTCTCAATGCCCCGAGTGTTACTATCTTTACCGAATGCGGCATCGACCCCGAATCCGAAATCCCCATCGCTGATCAGGAACCGAACCCGCTGACCGACCGCAAAGCGCTGGACGATATTGTCTTTGATGCCCTGGAACTGACCGAAGAGGAGCGCAAAGAGGTCTATCGCGCCGTTTGCCAGCTAGTCTGGGAGCGCATTAGCAAAGCGAGGAGCGTGGGGCGAAATGGCTAGAAATTTCATTACTAATGCCCCGCAGCGCAGCTTGAAGGGCCGTATCCAAACGCTCATCCGTTACAGCCGGGAACTTAAATTCCTTGTGGGCTTCTTCTATTTTTCCGGCTGGCAGGAAATCTATGAAGCGCTGAAAGCGCGCGAAGACCTGGAGCTTAAAATCCTGGTGGGGCTGGATACCGATCTCTACCTGGGACGGGTGCTGGAGGTTGTTGATCCCAAGGCGTGCACCAGCACCCAGCAGGAGCTTGTGGGTCGTTTCTTTGCCTCCCTCCGCACTGCTTTGCAGGACGAAGCCCTGGATACGCAGGAATTCTACGAACAAGTCTCATATTTTTTACACCTTTTGGGAACCGGCCGGCTGCAGCTCCGCAAGACCTTAGACCCAAACCATGCCAAGCTCTATCTCTTCCGGCTGGATGAGGCGGGGCAGGCGCTCATTAACGCGCCCGGGCGGTTTATAACCGGTTCCAGCAATCTGACCCGGGCAGGCCTGTCTGGGCAGCAGGAGTTCAACGTGGAGTTTGGCGACTACGGCTGGGAAGATGCGGAAGCATACTTCGACGAGTTGTGGGCTACGGCCATCCCGCTCAGCGAACTGGAGGAGCGTAAAAATCAGATCATTCGCACCATCCGCCGCCAGACCCAGGCAGCGTTGATTGCGCCTTTCGAGGCCTATGCTCTAATACTGAAAACCTATCTGGATTTGATGGAGCAAAGGGCGCTGCGCCCTCAGGTCAAGCAGTTGATGGTAGACCGTGGCTACAGGGTCTACCGCTACCAGGAAGAGGCCGTACAGCAGGCACTGACCGTATTGGAAGAATACGGCGGCGTGATCTTGGCCGATGTGGTTGGGCTGGGAAAGTCGATCATCGCCAGTTGGCTCGCGCGGGAGCGTAACGGACGCGGACTGATCATCTGCCCCCCAGCCCTGATCGGTGATCCGCAAACCAAATCCACCGGCTGGTATAAGTACTTGAGCGATTTTGGGCTTAATGACTGGGACATTCGTTCCGTGGGTGAACTGGATAAGGTGCAGGAATATCTCGCACAATACGGCGATGACGTTACCACCATCGTGGTAGATGAGGCCCATCGCTTCCGCAACGAAGACACGGAATCTTATGAACGCCTGAGCCAGATCTGCGCCAATCGGAGTGTAATCCTGTTAACTGCGACCCCGTTCAATAACGCACCGGCAGACATCTTTGCCCTTCTCAAACTTTTCATCCCGCCGGGTAAATCAACTTTGACGTTGGATGAAAAGTTAGCTGCCCGCTTTGCCCACTACAACAGTGAATTCCGTAGGCTCTCTTACATCCTCCGCTACCACAGCGCCGGCGGTCAAAAACAGACCCGGGCTGAAAAATACTACACCGATATTTTTGAACTCCCGCCGCCAATCGATGTGGTTCGCACACAGCGGCGAGTCAGGCGCCTGGCAGATGAAATCCGCGCTGTTCTGGAACCCGTTGTCATTCGCCGCAACCGGCTAGACCTAAAACGCGACCCGGTGTATGCCCAGGAAATAACCGAACTCTCCGAAGTAGCCGACCCTATTGAACTTTATTATGGATTGACCCCCCAACAATCGGCTTTCTACGATAAGGTGATCAACGAATATTTCGGCGAAAATGGGCAATTTCGAGGCGCAATTTATCAGCCCTTCGCATACGAACACCGCTGTGAAGTAGATCAACTGGATGAAGAGGGCAACTTCACCTACCAACAGCAGCGCAACCTGTATGATTTCATGCGCCGGTTGCTGGTCAAACGTTTCGAGAGCTCCTTCGGCGCCTTTGCTAAAAGCGTGGATAATTTTATTCGCACCCACTCGGTTGTTTTGGAGTTCATCAAAAGGACCGGCAAGTACATCCTTGATCGGAGTTTAATCGAAAAAATTTGGCAAGAGGATGATGAGACCATCGAGGCAGCGCTGCAGCAATTTGCTGAACGCCTAGCCGATGAGGAAAAGCTGGACCCGCGTCACGACCACATTTACGTCATCAAAACATTCACTGAACCGGAGCAATTTCTCAATGATATTCGCTCAGATCTGGTGCTGCTCCGGCAAATTGCCGCCCGGGTAAAATCGCTAGAACTGGTAGAAAAAGACCCGAAAAGCAAGCGTTGCGTGGAAGCCATTCAAGAAATATTGGAGGGTCCAGCTAAAGCTGGTGTACCGCGCCGCAAGGTAATTGTGTTCAGCGAATACCTGGATACAGTGCGGCACATTGCCCCCGTTCTACAGGCTAATTTTCCCGGTCGCGTGCTGGTGGCTGAAGGTTTGCTCAGCAAACGTTTCTTTGATGATCTGCTTGCCAACTTCGATGCCGGTCACCCGTCGGAAAAACAGCGCGATGATTTCGACATCCTCGTGGCGACCGATAAACTCTCTGAAGGGGTTAACCTAAACCGGGCTGGCGCCGTGATCAACTACGACATACCCTGGAACCCCACGCGCGTAATTCAGCGTCTGGGACGCATCAACCGCATCGGGCGCAAGGTCTTCCAGGAATTATACATTTACAACTTCTTCCCTACGGAGCAGGGCGCCGAAGTGGTTAAAAGCCGTGAGATCGCGTCGCAAAAGATGTTCTTGATCCATAATACCCTGGGCGAAGATGCGAAAATATTCGCTCCCGATGAAACTCCTACCCCGGCTGAGCTTTTCAAGCGCATCAACCGCAATCCTGAAGAAGAGGAGGAGGAAAGCCTACTAACCGCTATCCGGAGAGAATTCTTTGCCATTCGGGAGCAATACCCGGGTCTGGTTAGAGAGCTGGCGGATTTACCCGCACGCTTGAAAACAGCAAAAAAGGCGGAACAAAATGAACTGCTGGTGTTTCGCCGTAAAGGGCTGCAACTGTTCATTCACAGCGTGTCTGATACAGCTAGCGAAAAGCCCGAGGTGCGTCCTTTGATATTTGAAGAAACCCTGCCGCATATTCACTGCCAGCCTGAAACAGCTCGTGAACCGCTAAGTCCCCGGTTCTGGCCTGCTTACGAATCAATTAAGGCCTACCGCGAGCAGACAGTCATGCCCCTCAGTGAGCAATCGCTGCTTGTCAAGGCAGAGAGCAATCTGCGCAGTGCGCAGGTAAAGCATGCTGCCGATCTGGCAGATTATCTGCCCTTTATCCAGACACTGCTGCGGGATATAAAGGAATATCAGACTTTGCCGAAGTATACCCTGCGCCGACTGACGATAGTGGAGATGAATGGAAAGGTTTCTCCTAAAGGATTGGCGCGCTTTCGCGCGGAGCTGGAAACTCTCCGACGCTCCCTGGGCGAAGACTACCTGGATCGCATTGAGCAGCGGGTGAAGGACTTTAGGAGCGAAATTATTATTGCGGTGGAAAATATAAAAGGTGATGTTAAGACAAAGTTAGACGAAGTCAAGTAGGTTATATTGGCTTTAATGCCTATTTATTATCGTTTTACAAATTTAGGGTGACCAATTTTCGTTCGGTGGAAGATAGTGGTTGAAATAGAAGTGGATAATGTTACGGCACTCTTGGTACCAACGAATTAGGTAAGGCTAATCTATTGTTAGCACTTTGGAAGCTTAATCCTGCGAAAGAGGGCCTGTTCTACGAAGCCATCTTGTAGTTATTTTTTATTGAGATATTTACTGGCTTCTTAGAACATGCGCAAATATGTAAACTTTTATGTAAAAATCGGATAAACTTAATCTTTGCTAGTTTAACTGAAAACGCCAGCCAGCTATTCTATCTATAAACCATCACCTTTTGTTAAAGTTTTGGTAGGTGAAAAAAATGATAGACTCAAAGATTCCTAATACATGGATGGATTTACAAAATGAAGTCTCAAAAATATTTATAGAGAGTGGTTTTAAATCAGAATCACCAAAGATAATTGAGACTGTAAGAGAAAAAGTTGAAGTGGATGTATATGCAGTTGATATTTCACATAAGCCTGAGATAGTTTATCTATGTGAATGCAAGCATTGGAAAAGAGCAATACCTTCGGAAATAATTCGCAGTTTTCGTTCTGTTGTAACTGACTTTGGTGCTAATTTAGGTATTATTATTTCATTAAAAGGTTATCAAGCAGGTGCCTTTAAGTCCATAAGGAATACAAATATTAAACTTTTAAATTGGATACAATTCCAGGAACTATTTGAAGAGCGTTGGTATGAAAATTATTTTCTTAAAGAATTAAGTTATGTAAATGAACCTTTAATAGATTACACAGAACCAATAAATACACGAGTATTTAGAAAAGCGGATCTATTATCCCAAAGCGCTCATGAAGAATTTAGATGTCTACGGAAGAAATATGCGGGGATAGTTTTTTTTGCCCTTTCTTTATATGCACCATGGGAATCAAGCAAACCGATTAAACTACCGTTAGATAATAATCAAGTTATGCCTTCAGAAGAACAATATGATTTACCTTTGGATCTATTTGAAGTGGTCGCTTATAGAGATTTAAAAGATAGGAATTTGCTTTT
>LSQX01315632.1_pt1 | contig 11575 bp, 5 predicted proteins | sample 654561 | NCBI WGS metagenome assembly LSQX01 (sample SAMN04489861, study PRJNA283612) | anaerobic digester metagenome | isolation source: 4 biogas reactors fed with cattle manure at either 37C or 55C with and... | place: Denmark: Kongens Lyngby | collected 2014 | reverse complement strand
AGATGTGTATAAGAGACAGATCTATATCAGAGCAGGCTTCGTAAAAAAGTACATCGTTCGAGGCTCGGTATCTTGTATTCTGTGCCCTTACCTGTGAAACAAATAAAAAAAATGCCGCCGCTGAAGAGAGCATGAGGAGTGCCATCAATGGTGCAGACCTAGTAGAGATACCTGCCATACTATTCATAACTACTACTATAAAGCAGAAGCGTGAAGCTTTCAATTATTGACTTATAGTAGATTATGTGCTAAAATTATAAACATGGATAGACGTGTGAGAAGTCAACAGCCTAGTTTGGGCGATTCCTACAGCGACAATGGTCGTAGTGGGGAGAATATTAACCTTAAGAAAAAAGCCGCGGCACTAGGGGTGGCTACGCTGGCTGTAGCAGGACTAGGTACAGGTTGCAGTAGCGCTGACAAGCTAGGTGGCATGGTCGGCGGAGGCGGCGGAGGTGTCCCTTACGGAAGAGAGTGTATCGATCGTTCTATGAAAGACATGCCAAGTCATGCGACTGTTGCAGAGTATGGCAATGACACTGGCTTTGTGCATCATGAAATTGGACTCCATGGCGAGGTCACTCGAGAGCAGGCAATCGAAACGATGATACGCTTAGATACAGTAAGTGCTTACAGGGATGGCGGAATTGATTTTGATATAGTGTATCCCACAGTTGATAATTACCAGGCTACACCAGATCAGATTAGTAATCTGCAAGAAAGTTACCGACTTTTAATAACAAATTCAGATTTCTACAAAGATAATCCAGACGACCCAGACCCTTCATATCCGCTCATTACTGTTCACCCCTACGGATCTGAAGCAGGGTTTAAACGAGGGGATGGCATCATGGGTGACGGCGTTGATGCGTGTGTGGCTTGGGAGAACCAGTCGTATAACGATACCAAGACTTCCTACTAGTCAAACTGGGAACTGTAACCTGTATGAAAAAGTCGCCTGCGTAACAGTGCAGGCGACTTTTAGTGTGCGAAAGACTAGCTATCGGGTGCTTTATCTTTATTTTTTTCAATAAGCGGTCCAGGGTCGATATCTTTTCCACCGCCACCGGGCAGATCATGCCTCCCTCCGTCCCAAATTTCAAAGTGAATATGATAGCCGCTACTAGCACCGTTATTCCCAATTTCACCTATCTTATCCCCTCTTTTTACCTTGTCACCCTTTTTTACGTCTACGCCGTCATCGTACATATGTCCGTACACAGTGTCGAAACGCTTCCCGTTAACATCATGTTTTATGACAATCCAATTTCCAAAGCCAGAAGCTGGGCCAGCCTCGATAACCTCTCCACCATCTGACGCAAAGATAGGCTTGCCTTGTGAGCCACCAGGGTGGGCGATATCGGATCCTTTGTGATCAGGTCGGCCGTTTGTCGGGTTCGATTCATGACCGCTTGTAATAATAGCACTTTTTGTTGTTGGCCAAGCCCAGTCCCCAGAGGCCGAGGTGTCACCTTCGTCATCTAGTTCGTCCATACTCTCATCTGTCTGCTTGTCCATCAGATAGATACTATAAATCTCGTACTGTGGCGGGAAGCAGCGCTTGCGCATTGGCTTCTCTCCATGCCATTTACTTGGCTTGTTTGACCAGTCTGCACCATTAGGGTCCTGACCAGCCTTGCACTTATTCGAGCGAAGACACTCTCTTCCATCACTAACATACTGCTTTTTAATTAATCCAAAGCTGAACTCTCCTAGTAAATCTTCAGGCTCCTCGCCATCTGGGACGCCGATAGGCACCTTTCTTCCATCGTCTGGACCGTCGCGGCAATACCTAAACCAGTGAGCGTAAGTGCGCACATCTTTTTCGGGCACATACTCGTCATTTGTTGCCTCTTCGGACTCTTCATCTTCTACGCCTTCCAGTTCGAAGTCAACATCTCTATTTATCGGAGGTGGGTAGTAGCGACGGTCATGTACGGGGTCGGTCTGGTTAGCAAGCTTAACATCATATTTATAGCCAGGATTAAACTGAGCCAACTTGTCTGACGGGGTGTCGATAGGGATGCCAAGATCCGCTAGCGTATCGTCATCTGGACGTAAAACTTCAGCCACTGAACTGCGAACATCAACCGAGCTTGTTTCAGGAAAGACCTTAATGGGTGGATTATCGCTATTATTAGCCGGATCCTCTCCTGCCTCCGCTGCACCCACCACTTCTTTGCTGGTCCGATTATTATCATTATCGAGATTGACCATGTCAGTTCTATTGTTAATAGGCTCACCGCTACTTGCATCTACTTGCACAGCATCAATCATCCAGTCAACCACCCTCTCGGGATCTGCGTTTAAGTGGATAGGGGTTTGAGCATAGCGAACATTACACATTATATCAGCAGACTGGAGGTTTATGCCGTTCTCGTCAGGCTCCTCCCCTTCTTTCGGGATGTTTCCTCCAGTAAAGATAGGGTCTTTACACTGAGAGAATCTCTCCTTTCCATGAAGTGATTGCGCCATGGAGTTAGGGGCAATAATAGAGGGTATGCTTGAAAGAATCTTAAATGGAGCCATGGCCATAAGCTGCAGTTTACCCATTCCATGTAGTGTTGAGGGGTTAATCCCCCACACTATTGACCCCAAAAAGGAGTATTTGTTATATACGTCAAATGGAGTGTCGCGGGCTTCGTATCTGGCCATTTGGGCTTCGGTTGTTCTTGCAAGGTTGTTTATGTAGGCCATATTGGCAATATCGCCATAGGTTGATGCTGGAGTAACACCAGCAACACTTGCGGCAGAGGACAGATACTGGCCACCACCACTCATGGCTGCATTTCCTAGGTCAAGACCTTTGGTCTCGCCGTTGGCAAGAGTTCCATTAAATAGATCTTCAATTTTTGCATTAATATACCACATTGCAACCTGAGATGCTATCATTAGCGGCAATGACCTAGCTGCCGCTGCCGGACCACCAAGGGCCATAAAGAAAATGCCAGCTGCCATACTGATATATTGCATGCCAGTATTATTAACCCTATTACAGGTGTCGTTATCGATAGCCCCGCCGATGAAGGTCATATTTCTTATGAATTGAATGACTGCATCTACTTGTGCACCCAGTCCACCTCCAACAATAAACTGAGACTCTCGCATATCAAGCTCTCCAGCACTCCCGTAAGTAACGGTCTTCACGCCAGTTGAGTCAAAAGCATTTTTTCCGTAATGAGGGTTTGGAGAGGGGCTTATTTGATTTTGTGAGTTAGCGTTTCTTATATTGTCCATGAGGTTACCGCTATTGCCGTCACCAATGCTGTCTTCTGAGGTTGCAACCATGGGCCTTGTGTCGACTGTAGTAATCTGCTGCCCTACAAACTCGACAGCTTCAGGCGAGGCCTCCATAGCTATGGAGGAGTCTCCGGTGTTAGCGTATAGAAGAAAGAAGCGGATAAGTTGACTTCTTGCTAGTATTCTAGAGGCTGTACTAGCCACCTCTACCATTTTTAGTAACTCGCAGGTTAGCTGCTCTGCTCCAAAAAGTATATTAGCACCAGTTAACCCTCTCTTAAACGAAGAGGACCCTTTTCTCGCACTAGTCCTTGCTTCATTTAGTCTTGTTTCAGCCTTGCTGGCGTCATCGGCCAGACTGGGGTATTTGCCTCTATCTATATCCTTTCCGGTGCTGCTGTCTACTAGTTTTGTATTACCATCACCGTCAACTTCTGTTCTCATTCTCCTTTTACTCATATCAACGTCGACCCCTTTATTGACATTAGAGTCAACCTGTTTTTTCATTTGGGATTTGGTGCCGTTTAGTTTACGAGAAATGCCAGTCTTAATTTTATTCATGAGGAAGTTTAGCATCCTAGGGCCTCGGGCGGTTTTGAACTTAGAGGGGTAAACCTGGTTCATTTTTTTTGTAAAGACAGGGTTTTTTCGGTATTCTGCGTTAAAATCCTTCGCCTTAACAGTTCTCACCTTACCGTTAGCGTCGTGGTAAGAGAGGCTTTCTACTTTATGTCTACCAGAGGGACCACCCCTTGTCTTGCCAGGTTCTGGTGATATTTCGACACCAGCTGCCTTAAATTTAGATACCTGCGTGTCTGACATTGTTTTATACTTGCATCGCATCTGCACGCCAGTTGCACACATACCCTTCAGGGGTTTATTTTTTAATCTCGACCTATGTAAATGATTGCTTCGTAGTTCTATATTGCCAAAGGCGTCGTGCAAGCTACTGACAATACTGTCCGTCAGTTGTTTAATTGCAAGACCAGGTAAAAAAGTAATAAGGAGGACTGAGAAAGACAGTATAAAAACTAACATAATAGGAGCTAGCGGACCTGCTTTTTTGGTAAAATTCAACGCTTTACCCATCCTAGAAGACGGAGCTGGGCCTGGCGGTTTAGGTTGTCTACTGCTGGATGAAGATTTACCTATAGAAGGCGGCTTATTGCCTCCGCTCCCCTCCCTTTCCTTTGCTTTTTTTATGTTAGCATCTTCCTGCGACGAGTCTGCTGTGTCATTTTTAAAGCTATTTTCAAAATCGCTCATGTCGGTAGAGCTTTTTTCGGCATTGGCTAAATCGAGCGAGCTAGGAAACAACTTCTCGGCATGTTCGTCGCCGGGATTTCTGATTTTCTCACGCTCTTTTAGGTCTGTCGCCATCTATCTACCCTAGTGACCTACCCTTGCTTTCCTTGCGCCTTTAATTGCTCGGCTGGCGTGGTGCTGACAAGTTGCGTTTCTGTTTGACTTGCAATAATCTGAATATGAACGTGATTTTGCCCAGCAAAGAAGAGCCCCTGCCCTACTGGGAAGTTGGCAAGGCGCTTCTTTTCCTCTTCAGTAAGCTTAAAGACATTGCTTAGTACATCTACGGCACTGGCTGATTGTTTCAAGAGGAGCTGCATAGAAGAGTTTGCTACAATTGCACGTCCCATCTTACTTCCCATAAAGTCCTCAACGTCCTGGGTGATGGTGGTAATCCCTAGGTAGTACTTACGAGCTCGCTTAGCGAGGCTAAAGAGAAAGTTGGCAGAATCTTCATATTTCATAAGCTGCCAGGCCTCGTCAACAATAAGCATGCGTTTTTTACGGTGTGATCGCGTAATGTTCCAGATGTGGCTCAGGACAATATACATTGCTACTGGTCGAAGTTCGTCTTCAAGGTCGCGAATATTAAAGACTACCATGCTGTTGTTAATTTCAATATTACTTTGCTGGCTAAAAATACCCGCAAATGTACCTGTTGTAAACTTACGCAAGCGTTGCGCTAGGTTTGGCCCAGTACCGCCCATATGAAGGAGCGTGTCATAAAGATCGGACATTGTAGGCGGACGTGAGTTGTGAGTGAGTGGATCACTAGTGATACCTAGACGAGCGTAGGTGTCAATTAGCGCCTGATCAAGGTCAGCTTCTTCTTCTGGGCTAAGGGTAACGTCAACATTTTTTACTGTTGCGCCACCCAACATAAGACGCAATAATCCATGGAGCGTTACTAAATTGGCACGCAAAGCATCGTCGGCTTCTTCGGTATCAATCACGCGTGGAAGATCGAACGGATTGATGCGCACATCAGAACTAAGACTTAGCCGAATATAACTGCCACCAACGGCGTCGCTTAATTTTTGGTACTCGTTTTCAGGGTCGATAATTAAAATATCAGAACCAGTCATCATAGAGCGCACCGCTTCAAGTTTAACGGTAAACGACTTACCTGCACCAGATTTAGCAAAGACGACCATGTTGGCATTTTCGAGTGTAAAGCGATCAAAAATAACCAGACCATTGTTGTGCATGTTGATGCCGTATAAAATCCCCTGCTCTTGCGTAAGGTCGGCCGAGGTGAACGGGAATGAAGTAGAGATGGCGCCGGTGTTCATGTTGCGGCGAATTTGTAATTGATCCATCATCTGTGGAACGGTACTGTTTAAGCCTTGTTCTTGCTGGGAACTAGCAACCTTGCTGAAGACAAGCTGCTGACCAAAAAGTGTTTCAATTTTGTTTTGTACAAAGGTTAACTCATCAAGATTGTCGGCATATAGGGTGATATATAATCCATAGCGGAAAAACTTTTCGCTTCCTACTTGGAGCTCATCACGAAGTTCTTCGGCGTCCTGCAAGGCGGCTTCAAGCCCTGGGTCACGTGTCTTCCCTTTTTCTTGGTTGATTGTCATTGTGGCTTCAAGTTGCGTCACTTTTTTGCGCAAGTTCTGCATGACGATTTGCGTATCTACCGGATATAGGAACATGCTAACATCGAGCACTTCGTCCATATTAATAACACTACTTAGCCAACCAGTATAAATCTGGCGAGGATAGCCGTATACATATAATGTTCGCCCATATTTTGTACCCAGGCGGAAGTGGTCAGCGTGGAACTCGAGACTACTTGGAGCAATCAGGTCTCTGAGTGTATTAACACCTTTAAGGAAGGCGGCCTCTACTTCAGCTGCCTCTTTTGCTCGTTGTTGAGCAGCTAAGTCAACAGCGTCACGTCGGGCCATTAAAACATACCTCCTTCTGGTCGCGCTGGTGGTTCACCTTCGCCCTTTCGTACATACATAAAGGTGTTTTGTTTGAAATCACCTAGTGGCTCACGAACCGCTGTATCAGGGTTGTAGTAATTGTAATACAGCTCACCCAGCTGTTTACTGTTTAATTGGACGCAGTGAACACCAATTTGGAACAGCCCACTCGTCACCGAGTCGACTCGGTTTTTCATCTCGTCCTTTGCTTTTTGATACGTAATTTTATCGATTTTTGTGACCGCCGGGCCAGAACTGCCAAACAATTTAGAGAAAAAGCCCTTGCCAGCATCTTTAATGCTACTAAGATCACCCGCGGTAGCATACGGCACAACAACGTAAAAACTTTTATCCATAATGTTGGCTTCTTCAGAAAGGATTTCTACAAAGTCGATATAGTCATCCATTAAAACACCAAGCAGCATATTATCTTGGTTTTTACGGATTTTCATAAGGCGACTTAGATACGGACCGATATCTACTTTTTGTGATCGAATAAGAATTTGAACAGGGTGCGTAAGCGAGTTAATAAAGTTTTGATAGCTAAACTCAACACCTTCACGCTCTTGGGAGCTCATAAGGTCGAAGTTGATCGACTTACAGGCAATTACCGCCCTAAAACTACCATCTGCCATAACTAGCATGTTGTCGCGGATTTCAGAAAACATAAGGCTATTTTGTGTTGTGTTTTTTGGTCGCGGTGCTGGTGTGGGGGTCTGAGGAGTGTTTGCGCCAGGGGCAGGCGGCATTTGACTAGAAGGCGCTCCTTGAGGTCGCCCATACTGAGATAGTGGCGTGTATCCAGGCTGTGGCTGCTGCACTTGATTTGGTGGAGGAAGCGGCGCTGGCATTTGCTGTGGTGGTTGCATGCCAGGCTGTGGTTGAGGACCTACCTGCTGAGGCGGCATAGGTGAATAATTACCTGGTGGCGGAGCCATAGGCGGAGGACCGCCAGGTTGTTGTGGCGGTTGCGCAGGATATTGCTGTTGTTGTGGTTGCACGTCTTCCCCTACCCTCTCGTTAGTGTAATGAAATCTGCACTTCTTCTTCTGGCAGACCTCGTTCTCTGTTTGTAATTCGTTGAGCTTGTCGAGCGACATCAGCAACAGTCAATCCATCACTCTCCTTAGCTAGTTTGATTATACCAGGAGATGGGGCGTTATCGCTAGTGCTTTGAGGCTCTTCTTGTAGTGGCGGTGGGATATTGGCAGGATTTTGTTGACTTGACTGAGGAGTTGGCGCGGTGTGCTCTGGCGATAGTGGCTGCACGACTGATTGACGTATGTTTTGTGGATACGGATTAAACTCTACTTGGGGATGGGAGGGTTGCACTTGTTGCACAGGTGGTGTAGTGGGCGACGGAAGTGAAGCTTCAGGTGTAGCAGGAGGATAGTGTTGCGACTGTGACATAGGTGGCGCCTGATGTGAGATATCGCCAGATTGCATGCGAGCACTTAATTCTTGTACGGTGTGCTCACGACGCTCTTTGATGAGTTGGTCAAACTTTTGCGCTTCCCTATCGCTGTCATCAAACATATCGACGGCTGTTTTTGCTTCTTCTACGAGATGGGTGTTCATGGAGCTTGTGCCATCCATTGGCACGCCAACGCCGCGGACAGACCAGCCACGAGACTCAACAATATCTGTTAGGTAGCCTAGTCGCTCCTTGGCTTCGTCACCAGTGATGTCTTTTACCCTATCGGGTTCAACTGTTTTCGGGGCGGTAATCTCAACTAGCGACTCAATACCATCTGGCTGCCAAAGCCGCTTACGTGGCTTGATGAAGTAGAACGAAATCATTGCACCTAAGTACGCCTCCATAGGCTGATCCTTTTTTAACGGTAGAGCCAAAGCGGTAAACAGAATAATAACAGGTGCAGGGATGATAACAAGCCCAATAAAGATTTGCGACAAAAGCCACGCCATGCCGCCAGCAAGTGCGACAATAATAAGATAGATGAACTGACGAAAACTAAACGGCCCAAGCAGTTTATCATCCGCCTCAACATCTTGAGGAACCTTATATACAGCCATATGTAGCTAGTATAGCGTAAAGCATAAGTTTTTTCGATAGACTATGAAGGCGACCAAGATGCAATTGATCCTACGATCGCAGCCTCTGATGAATCTAGGTGTGCCATTACTTTTTCGTTAGAGGCCGCATCTCTAGCTGCCTGAGCGATCTTTAGGGAGGTGTCGTGATCAAGGTGTCCACTTTCTTGCGCACGTTTTAGTATTTGAAGCGCATCCACGTCTGTTTTAGCAAAATCAGAGCCAGAGGCAAATCCTTCGCTAAAGTATGGTGCAACAACCTCTTTATGGAAACTTTCCTCATCAGTCACCAGGCCGGCGTTAACTGCTTGCTGGGCGGCTGGATGCTGCAAGAAGGCCATGTCGCTTGAGGCCATTTGAGATACCGCCCCGGCTCTCTGGATGCCATTCATAGAGCCGGACATCATTATTACCTTCTTCATGGCGGCGTTATTCTTCCTTGACCCAACTGTGTTGATGCCTGCTAGCACCTTTGCGTTATTCTTTGTGTTTGCAATTGCCCACATATTTGCCTCATCGCCAATATCCGATGCAGAGACGGTTGGATCGGGTACTTTTTGACTATATGTAGTGTCCTCTACTGATTGGCTATTCAGAACGTCCCCAAGACCATGAACAATGTCGTCAGAGTTCATCTTCTCCATTACGATCTTATTTGCCTTCACTTCATCATCTAATAGCTTACACTGAACAGAATAAGCTGCGGCAGCGGCCCTTTCTTTCGCATCAGAACTTCCCCCCTTGGCCATTTCTCCTAGCATTTTTTCGCCTTTAGTTTTAGGTACGTAGTCGTCATTCATTTTACCTTTAAGTTTTTCAAAAGTACCTACCTTGGCGCCGTCCTTAGATTTACCCGAGATGTAGTCAGATACATAATCAGCCTCAAGTCTAGATAACTCCCCTCCTCTACTTTGTCTAATGAGGTCCGTTTTTGCCTTACGTCGAATGAGCGATCCGCCGGGCGTCCACTTACCTTGGATGGCTCGTAACTTTAGGCCGGTGTTTATGTCTTTTTGCCTGTCTTTAGCGCCCTCTCTCGCCCTCTTAAATAGACCGCTTGACTGAATAGATCCAGATATATTACCGAGTGTTTGGCCACCTAGCCGGACTATAAGGGGTGATATAGCTAGTGGTATAGCCTGGATTGCTAGTGCTAATATGGTGAGCAGCTGAGAATCTCTGGCTGAGGCGACGTTAAGAATGATATTAGCTGCCAGAGTGGATAGACCAAATACAATGGAGAGCACAGGATATAGAGCCAGGAGGCTAATAAACATATTCCTCCAACGGTTAAACCATTTTGCCGTGTTTGGTAAGAGGAATGAAGCAAAAGCAACTGGAGCAACGATAAGTAGCAATATAATAAGTGCATACCTGGCAAGTAAGACGAGTAATACTGTTACACCTGCCAATATAACAGTAGTGATAATCGGCACAAACATATAAATTAATGCAGCAACCGCAGCTGCGCCGCCAACCAGAACGCTACTTGCAAGTATGCTGTTTGATACGAATTTCCAACTTGTGTTTGATTGAGCGCTATTTATATTGCTAATATCTGACGATACCTTCGTCATGCCAGAGGGTAATGAGTCATTTATAAGCATCATTACTTTTCTCAAGGAGTCTCCTAGTATATTAGATAAATCGATGGCAGCAACACATATATAAAATGAGGCGTTCACAAGGATAGCTGCAATAATAAGTCTTGGTAGCATTTTTTTAATGCCATAATTATCAATTCCAAGCCCTGTAACCTGGGAGATGACAATTGCAAGAAACATAATGGCAAATATAATATTAGCGATATTAGCAAATACTGACCAGGTTTTATGGGCTGTTTGGCCGGATAGATTTGACCGATCAAGCGGGCTTATGTGTAAGAGTGACTGTAAGGCACTAAACATACTATCAGCCATGGAGGCCATCGACCTGACTACTGGACATACGATAAATCCAGCAGGTCGAACTCCACAACTATCTACATCCTTAAATTCATTTGGGTCGCGCGGCATAGCCTCTCTTACCGCTTCGGTGTTAATCTTAACATTGGCGTAGGTAAGGAGGCAGTTGGCTGCATTGTCGATATCTGCCTGCCTATTTCCAGTAGCAACGACACACGTTCTCCATATCTGCGTAAAACCGCCAGGGGGCCCATATATGGCACCATTGCAGTCTTGCGGGATATTCTCAGAGTTGGGCTTTCTGCAGTTGTCTTCATACTCTTCTTTGAGTGTATTATACTGTTCATTCATCGCCTCGACATACGAGTTTTCTAGATAGCTTCTAGAGGCACGACCCTTTGCAACCTTACCATTAAAAAGGTCCTTTGCAGATTGAACCCTGCCACTAGTACTATCATCAGGACCGATCCTTTCGCAGGTGGCGCTGGTTTCGGAGACGGTTCCGTTGTAGCGTAATCTAATCCAAAAAGTTTTGCAATCGTTGTCGTTACCGTAATAGCTGATTGGATCTTGGTTTACAAAGTACTGCTCGTCACTACTTCTCTCTTTGCCGGCAAAGGTTAGATGTGACGTAACCACTCGTTGATAAGAGAAGTTGCATTGTGCCGTTTTTGATGTCATTGTGGTTTTGTCATTTGACAGCTCTACGCCATGATCTTCGGGGGTAGTGCCGTACACTATGTCACCAGACTCTAATGACTCTAGATGAGCGCCGGTACCGAAGCACTTCCCTCTCATGCCATCAGCCTGAAACTCAAATTCAGTAAAGGCACCTGTGACAAGGGCTTCTCTGTCGTTTTTGCTGAAATCATCTTCTTTTAGCTTCTCGGTATATGCTAAGAGCTCTTCGCCAGTAGACTCGCCCCGCCCCTTTAAGCATTTTACTAGCTCTTTTATGATAATGTGGTGATCGTCATCTAGTATAGTGTAGTTCGTAGGCGTATCGGGACTTTTTCTTCTTAGTTTTATGGCTGGTTCAAATGTGCAGGGTGCTACGTCCTCATAATCTGACATATGGGAGATTATGAAATCTCCCCTATCCCAGTATATTTCTCCTGGTCTTCCATAGGATTGCAC
>LSQX01251641.1_pt1 | contig 11576 bp, 10 predicted proteins | sample 654561 | NCBI WGS metagenome assembly LSQX01 (sample SAMN04489861, study PRJNA283612) | anaerobic digester metagenome | isolation source: 4 biogas reactors fed with cattle manure at either 37C or 55C with and... | place: Denmark: Kongens Lyngby | collected 2014 | reverse complement strand
TCTCTGGCCAAGACGCTGAATGACGCCGGCGCTGTGGTCCTTTCATTGAATTCGCCGACGGATTTCGAACAAATCAAAGAGGCGATTGCCACGCTGGCAACGGCGGTCGGCGCACCCGAGAAAGGGCAGGCCCTGATCGACTCCATCGACAATAAGCTTAAGCGTGTAACCGATGCTCTGACCGGCTTGGCCGACGAGGACCGTCTCAGCGTCATGTTTTATGATTCGGCCCTCGACGCGAACGGCAATGATACCGGCATGCTTTGCGCCTATGGATCCGGTTCGCCTTTCGATGCCATAGCCCGGGCCGCCGGTTTGATCAACGTGGTGGATGTGGCTACCTACAGTTCAGTGAGCAAAGAAAAGGTTGTTGCGGAGTGGAAGCCGGATGTCCTGATTGTTTCCAGTTTGGTCTACGGGCCTGATTTCAGCGTGACAGATGATGGCGGACAGGCGATGATCAGTGCCATTAAAAGCAGTGATCTGCTTCGTACCGTGCCTGCCGTCGAAAAGGATCGGGTGTTTGCGTTGACCGCCAGCCATGCCGGCTCAACTTCACACTATATGGCGGATGCTGTTTATGAATTGGCGAAGGCGGCTTATCCTGAGTTGATTGACTGATTGCCCATGCCGCCTGAACATGTAAAGAAACGTAAAAAAATTCATCTGACCGGCTCCAAAACCATCTTGGCCGTGGGGGTCACGCTGATGTTCCTCATGTTGATTTCAGCCGTGGTTTTGGGGTCGGTTAATATTTCCCCCCTGATGATAGGGCGGATTGTCGGAACGGTTTTCGGTCTTTCTGATGAAGGGGTTGATCCGGCTGAACGGGTGGTTATTTTGCTGATCCGGTTGCCTCGTGTCGTGACGGCTCTTCTTGCCGGCAGCGGACTGGCTGTTTCCGGTACCATCATGCAAGGCATTTTTCGCAACCCTTTAGCCGAACCTGGCATCCTCGGTGTTTCTGCCGGTTCCAGTCTAGGTGCCTTAGTGGCCATTTCTGCCGGAACCACCGCCTTTTTTGTTTTGCCGGTATTTGCTTTTGTCGGCGCCATGCTGGCGGTCGGCATCATTCTGGCCATTACGTTTTCCAGCGGTGGCCGCGTTAAAACTGCCAGCCTGGTGATGAGCGGCATGGCGGTCAGCTCGTTCTTTGGCGCTGTGACATCCTTGACCTTAACCTTGTCGCACCAGTATCAGGTTGCCACATACATCTTCTGGACCATGGGCGGTCTCGCCAATCGGCGCTGGGAGCATGTGGTGGCTATTTTGCCGCCGGTTTTGCTGACCATTTTGATTATTTTGATCAGGGCACGGGATTTGGACATCCTGCTGCTCGGCGATGAAGAGGCGCGTGCGTTGGGGGTTGCGCCGACAGCCACTCGGTTTGTCATGGTCGTTCTGGCATCGGTCTGCACCGCTTCGGTGGTTTCCATAACCGGCCCGATCGGCTTTGTTGGTCTGATTGTTCCTCATATCATGCGTCTGCTGGTCGGTCCGGCCCACCGGACGTTGACCTTGGCCAGCCTTTTCGGCGGCGCTGTTTTTCTGATGGGTTGTGATCTGGTGACCCGTTTGGTTGCGTTGCCATCCGGAATGGAAATCTCGGTCGGAGTGGTTACGGCGTTGGTCGGTGCACCCTACTTCCTGAGCTTGTTGTTTCGCTCGGCGAGAAAGGGGGACATGCTGTCATGATTTCACGTATGCGGCTCAATACGACACCGGTCGAATTGAGCTGTCAGGATCTGGGTTATCGCTCCGGCCCGCCATCCATAAAAGAGATTCTGAAAACCGTTTCATTTACCGCGAAAAGCGGTGAGTTTCTTGGGATCGTTGGCCCCAACGGTGCCGGAAAATCCACACTTTTGCGTAATCTCGGAGGTCTCCTGCGTCCCACATCGGGCCGGGTGCTGTTCAACGGACAGGTGGTTCATGACATCAAGCCCCGGGCTTTTGCCACCATGAGCGCCTATATGCATCAAGACACCGTCATGCCCTTTTCCTTTTTGGTGCGCGATGTTGTGATGTTTGGCCGCCATCCCTACAGCTCGCCCTTGGCGGCGCCTTCACCGGAGGATGAGGCTTATGCTTGTCAATGCATGCGGGCGACCGACTGTCTGGAGCTGGCTGACAAAATGATCACAACTTTGTCGGGAGGCGAGCGACAACGGGTGATGCTGGCTCGCCTTCTGGCGCAGGACACACCCATGGTTATGCTCGACGAACCGACATCGAGCCTGGACATCCGTCATGCCGGTGATGTTTTTCTCCTTTTGCGGGCGTTGGCGGATGCCGGAAAGTTGGTAATTGCCGTCATGCACGACCTGCGGGCGGCGGCCAAGTATTGCAGCCGGGTTCTGTTGATTCATCAAGGCAGACTGGTCGCGAACGGTGACCCTGAGGATGTTCTACATGAAGGCCATATCACCTATGCTTTTGAAATTCGCGCCAAAACCTTTCAAAACCCGGCCGGCCAATGGGACTTTTATGTTGACGATTTATAGGGTATCATGGTCCCATGCAAGACCAAATCGTTTCACAATTCCAGCCTTTTTCCGCGCTGAGCAATGGAGACCTGTACGGCCTGCTCCGGCTGCGCAGTCAGGTCTTTGTGGTTGAGCAACAGATCAACTATCAAGACCTCGACGGGCAGGATATGACCGCCCACCACTTGATGCTGAAGGCACCGGAAAATGTCATGGTGGCCTACTGTCGTATATTGCCGCCCGGTTCTGCTTGTCCGGAAACCAAGATCGGCCGCGTGGTTGTGGATCGAACCTGGCGTGGCCGAGGGATAGCGCGTGAACTGATGCGGCAGGCGCTGTCGTGGTGCCACGAGCTGTACCCCGGTGTCGCGATCCGCATCTCGGCCCAGAAGCATCTCATGGGGTTTTACGCTCAACATGGGTTTCAGGTCTGCACAGGCGATTATATCGAAGAGGGCATCCTGCATGTGGGCATGATCTGTTCGGCGGCCGATCGATCTGCCGATCGCAAGATTCGATTGCGGATTCGCTATTTGGGGCACAGCGCCTATCTGGTGACGACCCCCAAGCGCTGCCTTCTTTTCGACTATGGCTCAAAACCGGATCGATCGGCTACAGGCGGTCTTTCCGCAGGAATATTCAATGCGGACGAATTACCGGATTTGCCGCTTTATTGTTTCGCCTCACACCGACACCAAGATCATTACAGCCCGGAATTACATCGAGCGATGGCCAAACGACCGGGGGCAAACTTTATTCTTGGATTGGATGAAGAACCGGATTGCGCCGCAACCGAAATAGCCCCCGATCAAACCACCTTGGCTTGGCCCCATCGCATCTTTCAGCTTGATGACCTGACGGTCTGCTGCAGCGGCTCAACCGATAGCGGCGTATCATTTATGGTTCGGGCTCCGGAGGCGGCGATGTACCATGGCGGCGATCTGGCCGTTTGGGACGAGCAGGATTTTTACCAACGGGTTTATCGCGAAGAGATCGATTGGCTGGTACAAACCGGTTGCCGGCCCGATCTGGCTATGTTGCCGGTTTCAACGTCGGACGGCTATCAGGAAGAACCGCTTTTGTCAGGTCTGCGGTATTGTCTGACAAAGATGAAGCCGACCGCGGTTCTGCCGATGCATGGAGCGGATCATGAGCATCTCTATCGCCGCTTTGCCGATCTGGTCGGAAATTACAATCAGGGAGATATCTTGGTTCCGACAGCTGCCGGCGATCTTTTTTTTCTTTGACCGATGATCGCAACTTCTTTTGGTTATATGTCGCCACATATATGTCGCCTCAAGACTGTTATGTTGCTTATTTTTATGAAATCAAGTAGAATGATCCGACTGCTGAAGATTTAAAAATCTGAGAGAAGAGAATAGATATGAAAAAAGATACTTTGGTCAGAATGACCACAGGCAGCCCGGCCAAGCTGATCCTGCGTTTTACTTGGCCGTTGCTTTTGGGCAACCTGATGCAGCAGCTGTACAACATCGTCGATAGTATCGTGGTGGGCCAATTTGTCGGACATACCGCGCTGGCGGCGGTCGGCACGACATTTCCGGTTGTTTTTCTGATGATCTCCCTTTTTATCGGGCTTGGTACCGGTGCTACAGTTATTATTTCGCAATATTATGGGGCAGAGGATCAAAAGAATGTCAAACGAACGATCGACACGATTTATCTGACCATGCTGGGTGTGGCCATCCCGTTAACCGCCATCGGTATCTTGCTGGCCCGGCCGCTGCTGATCCTCATCGATACGCCGGCCGATGTTTTGCCGCAAGCCACGACCTACATGCAAATCATCTTTGCCGGCTTGATCGCTTCCTTTGGTTTTAATGTCAACAACGGTATTTTGCAAGGATTGGGCGACAGCCGGTCGCCATTGCTCTTCCTTGGGATCGCCACTGTTCTAAACATCATATTGGATCTGTTCTTTGTCCTTGTTTTCAACTGGGGCGTCATGGGCGTGGCCTTGGCAACCATTATGGCTCAACTGGTGGCATTCGGATTCAGCATCTGGCACATCAATCGTCGCCAAGGATTCATTCGCATTTCCCCCCGCGACATGAATCCCAGCCGCCGCATCCTTTGGAAAAGCATCCGGATCGGTCTGCCGACCGGTTTGCAAAATGTATCTTTCTCACTGGGAACCATGGTTTTACAGCGTCTGATCAACGGTTATCAATCGGAATTCATGGCAGGTTTTATCGCGGCCAACCGTATTGATACCTTGGCCTTTTTGCCGATGATGTCCTTTTCCATCGCCGTCACCACTTATGTCGGACAAAACATCGGCGCCGGTCAGGTCGACCGGGCCAGGCGAGGCGTGCGGTCGGCCATTCTTCTGTCCACGATCGTCTGCCTAGTCATCTGCCCGATTATTCTGATCTTTTCCCGACCATTGCTGATGATGTTTAATGATGATCCGCTGGTCATTGAATCGGGCTTGGCCTATCTTAACCGCGTCATTCCATTTTTTGTTCTGCTGTCGTTGTTGTTTATGCTCTCCGGAGCGCTGCGAGGTGCCGGCGAAACCATGATCCCTCTTTTATCTTCTGTGGGTTCTTTGTGGGTCGCCCGCTTGCCGGTCGCCTATCTTTTGGCTCATTATGTCGGCCGTGACAGCCTTTTTTTCAGTTTCCCGATTGGTTTTGCCATCGGGTTGGTCATCGTGGTACCCTATTATCTGAGCGGTCGATGGCTGAACAAATCCTTGATTGAGCAAAAAGAAGATTTTTCTGAAGGAGGACCGGCCGATGCCCTATTATGACCTGAGTTGCAAAAATTGTCTGCATCAGTTTAATGTCAAAGCAACGATCCAAGAAAGAAGCGACCGATTAATCCGGTGCCCGGAGTGCCAATCCACCGAACTCGAGGCCATTTACCGGACGGTTAATTTTGTCCGCCGCCTCAATAAAGATTGCGATGTCTGTCCGAGATCCGGCTCCCGGTCATCCGGACAGGGGTTTTGTTCCGGTGGCGCCTGCAGCCACTAGGCAGCAGCCGGAGCATCGGACTTGGCTTCACCGTGACGAACCAAACAGATGCAAGCCAACGCCAGCACGAAGGTGGCGATCGAGTAGGTAAACAGAATGGAATAAGATTGGGTCAGGTCACGCAACAGCCCAAAGAGCGTGGGACTGAGGATTGCGGCGCTGAAAGAGAAGAAATAATAGTAACCGGTGAAACTGCCAATACGTTCCGGCGAGGCCAACTCCACCACCATCGGCAGGGAATTGATGTTAATGCAGGCCCAAAAGAAACCGGCAACCAGTAGCAGAATGCGCATGACCAAGAGGTTTTCCAAAAAAACCATGGGAACGAAGATCAGGATAATACCGGCAAGGCCGATGATGATCAACCGCTTGCGTCCGAATCTGCCGGCAAGGATGCCCGCCGGCAAGGCAAAGGCAACAAAAGAAACCGAAAACAATGCCAAAGACAGGGTGTCAATGATATTGAACGTGTTTTTGATATAGAGCGTGAAAAAGGCTTCAATGGCATTGTAGCCGCAAAACCAGAAGAAAATGGCAGCCAACATCAAAAAAAGGCTTCGCTTTTCCGATCCGGAAAGATGCTGAAGTCCTTTTTGTTTGTTGCTGCCCGATTGATCGGCGGCAATATCGGACGATTCCGGCTCGGCCTCCTTCGTCTGAAGTCGACGGGCCAATTTGCGGCTATCCGGTTCCTTAACAAAGAGGAACAGGACGATCACGGCCAGAACCATGACAATGGCACCGACCAGAAACGGCAAATTATAACCGGCCAAATTGACCAACATGCCGCCGACCACAAAGGCGATGATGCTGCCGATGCCGCCCATCAGGTTGATAATGCCGTTTGCTTTGCTCCGGAATGCCGGTGGTGTCATATCCGGCATCAAGGCGACGACGGGCGATCGCCAGATTGACATGCCCAAATTGAATAGGATGATGACCACCATCATGGCCACCAGGTTGCGGGTCATGGGAATCAGAATAAAAAACAGCGCGCAGACCGGAACACCAAAAAGAATGTAGGGCATACGGCGCCCGATGCGGGTATGTGTCCGGTCGCTGAGCTGTCCGACCAGAGGTTGGAAGATCACACCGAAAATATTATCGATGGTCATAATAAAACCGATAAGGGCGGTGCTGTCGATATAGCGCTCCTCCAGCATCAGGGGAACAAAACTATTGTAAAGACTCCAAGCCAGTATATTGGCCATAAAGCCGAATCCAATCAAAAACGTTTTACGATAGTCTAAACGCATATATATTCCTGCTTTCAAAGGAATCGGATCTTTCCGGTATTATAGCATAACCAATAGGAAATCCAAGATGGATCGACACGTTCTATCATGGTTTGAGTTCACACTGACAGTCTGATAGAATGGAGAAACCACTCAGAAGGGAAGCGAAGACATTGGCTCAGCTGGGCAACATGAATATCATCAGCATCGGTGAGCTGGAAGGGCAGCTTGGCGTATTGAAGTGGCCGAAATTCGTTGCCGCTTGCGAAAGGGAGTTTGGAGATCGCATTGGCCAGATTGCCGACCGCCTCATTGCCGACACACGCCTCAAGGCTGTTTTTGTTTCCGGGCCGACCGCCTCGGGGAAAACGACGTTTTCCGATCGTTTGACCCAAATCTTGATCGACCGGGGACACCCGACCCATCTGATTTCCCTCGATGATTACTACCACACGAATACCGGCCGCTTTGATGACAAGGGGAGACCGGATTTTGAGAGCATCGACACGCTGGACACAAAACAGATTGTGGAAGATTTTCGCGATCTTTTGTGCGGCAAGACCGTTCAGTTGCCGTCGTTCAATTTTGTCACCCGGCAACGGCATTTTGAGCCGAAAAAAAACATCAAACTGGGACCTAGCGAAATTATGCTGGTCGAAGGCCTGCATGGGCTTTCCGATTTGATTGCCGGCCAGTTCAGCCATGGGCAGTGGCTGGGCGTGTTCATCATGCCTTGGTGCAAGCTTCTCGATGGCCGTCGACTCCTTGACGGCCGTGAGCTGCGCATGCTTCGCCGCATCTCGCGGGATGTCCTGCACCGAGGGGCGACGGCGCTGTCCACCCTCGATTATTGGCCGATGATCGACCGGACAGAACAGCAGTTCTTTCCTCAATATCTGGCTCGCGCCGATGAATACGTCAACTCCAGCCTGAATTATGAATACTGTGTCATCGCTCCCTTGGCTGCCCGACAGATTGCGGGCTCGTTGGAACAGTATGAGAAAGGGTGTTTGCCGGGCTCGATGTATCTTCAAGACCAACCGGGATACGCCGATCTGCCCCAAGCTGTCGCTATCGCGCGGGATCTTTTGCGTGCATGTGAACGCATTCCCTCGGCGGATCGTTCGGTCGTTCCGGCTCAATCCATCCTGAATGAATTTGTCCAATAGCCAATCTGCTTGGTTTGCGCGCCGATTTTTTTGGCTATTTTCACTTTTTTCGGTCTTGGCAGGAAAATTTATTTTACTTTTTCGGGTAGCGGTGATATACTAAGTTGCCTGAAGCCCCTCAGGGGGGTCTTTTTGTGTGGCAAAGTTCCCGAAAGGGCAACGTCAAGGCCATATTCATAAAAGACGGCACATTAAACGGAAGGAGGTGTATTGATGCCTACGTTCAACCAATTGGTTAAAGCGGGACGGGTTTCCAAGAGCGATAAATCTCATTCGCCGGCTTTGCAGACCTCGATGAACACGTTGAAAAAACGTTCTACCGTGTTGGCCTCGCCACAAAAGCGCGGCACCTGCATCGTGGTCAAGACCACAACGCCGAAAAAACCGAATTCAGCTCTGCGAAAAGTTGCCAGGGTTCGCCTGACCAACCAGATCGAGGTCACGGCTTATATTCCCGGTATCGGCCATAACCTGCAGGAACACTCCGTTGTTCTGATCAGGGGCGGTCGTGTCAAGGATCTGCCCGGCGTGCGTTACCATGTTGTTCGAGGGACATTGGATACGGCCGGCGTCGCCAACCGTATGCAGGGTCGCTCAAAATATGGCGCCAAGAAACCCAAGACCGCCAAGGTTAAGAACTAAGTTGCCGGTTGGACAAGAGTGATCAGTACACTGTCATAGATTGCTTTGTAGACAAGTGGTTATGGCTGTAGCTGCACGAGACACGGTCCAAATACGTGAGTACCTATGATATCGGATTCGGACGGATCCGCATGATCATGAGAGGAGGGAAGACAAGTGCCAAGAAAAGGCCATGTCCCGAAACGAGAAGTGCTTCCTGACCCGATTTACCATGATGTCCGTGTGACCAAGCTGGTCAACAACATCATGCTGGACGGCAAAAAAGGAATAGCGCAAAGAATTTGTTACGACGCTTTTGATATTGTCAGAGAGCGTACAAACCAAGACCCTCTGGAGGTTTTCATCAAGGCCTTGGAGAACGTCATGCCGATGCTGGAAGTCAAGGCGCGGCGCGTTGGCGGCTCAAACTACCAAGTGCCGGTTGAAGTACGTCCGGAGCGGCGCCTGACCCTGGGTCTCCGCTGGCTGGTCGATCATGCTCGGAAGCGCAACGAGCGCACCATGCGTGAACGTCTGGCTAATGAGATCTATGATGCATACAACAGTACCGGCGGTGCCTTCAAGAGAAAAGAAGATATGCATCGCATGGCCGACGCCAATCGCGCGTTTGCCCACTACAGATGGTAATCCCGAGGGAGGAGCTTTAAGTCGATGTCCAGAGAATTTTCGCTTGAAAACACGCGGAATATCGGCATTATGGCCCATATCGATGCTGGCAAAACCACAACCACTGAGCGTATTCTGTTTTATACAGGCAGGATTCATAAGCTCGGCGAGACCCATGAAGGCGCAGCCACCATGGACTGGATGGAGTTGGAGCAGGAACGTGGTATCACAATCACTTCGGCTGCGACAACCGCTCAGTGGAAAGGTATGCGTATTAATATTATCGATACGCCGGGACACGTGGATTTTACGGTAGAGGTCGAACGCTCACTGCGCGTGCTGGACGGTGCCGTCACGGTGTTTTGCGCCAAAGGCGGCGTTGAGCCTCAGACCGAAACGGTTTGGCGTCAAGCCGACCATTACAAGGTGCCGCGCCTAGCCTACGTCAATAAAATGGATATCCTCGGAGCCAATTTTTTCCGTGCCGTGGATATGATGAAAGATCGGCTCAGAACCAATGCCGTTCCGATTCAGTTGCCGATCGGCAAGGAAGAATCCTTTACCGGAATCATTGATTTGATCAAGATGAAGGCCGAAATTTACAGCGAAGATGATCAGGGCAAGGTGATTGAAGAAACCGAGATTCCGGCTGATATGATGGAATCCGCTCAAACATGGCATGATCGCATGGTAGAAGCCATCGCCGAGACCGATGAAAAACTGACGATGAAATTCCTTGAAGGTGAGCACATCACCGAGGATGAATTGCGGGCGGCACTGCGTCGCGCCACCATCGCATGTGAGATCACACCGGTTTGCTGCGGCTCATCCTACAAGAATAAAGGTGTTCAGTTGGTTCTGGATGCTGTTGTGGATTACATGCCATCGCCCTTGGATGTTCCGCCGATCACCGGCGTTCACCCGTCTACCGGGAAAGAGGATCAGCGCCCGTCTGATGACAACGCGCCGTTCTCGGCCTTGGCATTCAAAATCATGACCGACCCCTTCGTCGGAAAACTATGTTTCTTCCGGGTTTACTCCGGCAGCTTGAAAGCAGGCACCTATGCCTACAATTCGGTGAAGAAAAAACGTGAGCGCATCAGCCGCATCCTGCAAATGCATTCCAATCACCGCGAGGAAATCAGTCAGGTTTTTGCCGGCGATATCGCTGCTGCCGTGGGTCTCAGGGACACGACAACCGGCGATACCTTGTGCGATGAAAAGCATCCGATAGTTCTGGAATCCATGGAATTTCCCGAGCCGGTTATTTCGGTGGCCATTGAGCCTAAATCCAAGGCTAGTCAGGATAAGATGATGAACGCCCTGACCAAATTGGCAGAGGAAGATCCGACTTTCCGGACAATCACCGACCAGGATACCGGTCAGACCATTATCTCCGGCATGGGCGAATTGCATCTTGATATCATCGTTGATCGCCTGTTCCGCGAATTCAAGGTCGAAGCCAATGTCGGCCAACCTCAGGTTGCCTACAAGGAAACCATTCGCAAGGCCGCGACGGCCGAGGGCAAATTTATCCGCCAGTCCGGCGGCCGCGGTCAGTATGGTCATTGCGTTTTGGAGATTGAGCCCATGGAGCCGGGAACCGGCTACGAATTTGTCAACAAGATCGTCGGTGGCGCCATTCCCAAAGAATACGTCGCGCCGATCGATGCCGGTATCCGGGAAGCCATGGGAAACGGTGTGCTCGGCGGTTATCCGGTGGTTGACATTCGGGTAACGGTTGTCGACGGTTCATACCATGAGGTCGATTCATCGGAACTGGCATTCAAAATTGCCGGATCAATGGGCTTTCGAGAAGCCTGCCGCAAAGCGGATCCGGTTCTGCTCGAACCGATTATGCGGGTCGACATTCTGGTTCCGGAAGACTATCTCGGTGACGTGATGGGCGATATCAACGCACGTCGCGGCCGGATTGAGGGCGTTGGCGATCTTTCCGGCATCAAGTCCATCCGGACTTTTATCCCATTGTCACAAATGTTTGGTTATGCCACGGCCTTGCGTTCACGCTCTCAGGGCCGGGGGACATTCGTGATGCAAACCAGCCATTTTGAGGAAATTCCCAAAGGCATTATGGAAACCATCCTCAAAAAATGATAAGGCTTGTTTTATCACGATTTTGCGAATCCCGGCATTGCCAAATCCGCCAAATCGTGTAAAATGGTCTATAACAGTCTGAACATTATATAATAAAAACAAACCAGCAGTTTATTGCTGAAAAAAGGAGGATACTCTTAAAATGGGAAAGGCAAAATTTGAAAGAAATAAGCCACACGTAAACATTGGCACCATTGGTCACGTTGACCATGGGAAGACGACGACGACGGCGGCGATTACGAAGGTGCTTTCGGAAGCGAGCGGCGGCAAGTCGTTTGCGTTTGACGAGATTGACAAGGCGCCGGAAGAGAAGGCGCGCGG
>LSQX01023090.1_pt1 | contig 11576 bp, 7 predicted proteins | sample 654561 | NCBI WGS metagenome assembly LSQX01 (sample SAMN04489861, study PRJNA283612) | anaerobic digester metagenome | isolation source: 4 biogas reactors fed with cattle manure at either 37C or 55C with and... | place: Denmark: Kongens Lyngby | collected 2014 | reverse complement strand
GCGCGTTTTGTGATGTACTCCTGGTCCTTTCCCTCTATCATTACACGCACCAACGGTTCCGTGCCTGAAGGCCTGATTAACACCCTGCCCTCACCATGGAATTCTTCCTCCAGCTCGCAGCAAAGCTTCGCAACCAATTCATCCTCCATATATCTGTGCTTATTTTCATTCTTTACCTTTGCGTTCCTCAATACCTGTGGCAACACCTGCATAACGGCTGCCAGCTCAGATAACTTCTTACCCGCGGACTTCAGTACACATAGTAGCTGAACAGCTGTCAAAAGGCCATCTCCTGTAGTATTGTGCTTTAGGAATATAACATGGCCTGACTGTTCTCCTCCAAGTATGTATCCCTTGTCAAGCATTTCCTCTAGCACATATCTGTCCCCAACCTTGGTTTTGACAAGCTTTAGACCTTTTTCCCGTGCCATTATATCAAAACCCAGATTACTCATAACTGTAGCAACTACTGTATCATCGGCAAGACATCCCCTATTTTTCAACTCTAGTGCGATAATTGCCATGATTTGATCACCATCAACCATCTCACCATTTTCATCAACAGCAAGTACCCTGTCCGCATCGCCATCAAAGGCAAAACCAATATCAGCACCAGTTTCCACAACATATTTTTTAATCTGCGACATGTGTGTTGAACCGCAGTCGCGGTTTATGTTTATTCCGTTAGGATTGTTGTTGGTAGTGAACACCTCAGCGCCCAGCTCCGCAAATAGCGTGGGTGCTGACAGGTAGGATGCACCATTAGCACAGTCTATAGCAACCTTCAGCCCCTCTAAATCACAATCAACAGTTCCCCTGATAAAATCCACATAGTCCCTTAATGCATTTTTACTTTCACTTTTCTTCCCCACACCCTCACCTGTGGGAAGAGTAATGTCCTCAAGACCGTTATTAATCAGCTCTTCTATTCTGTCCTCTGTAGCATCGGGTAGCTTATACCCTCTTGAATCGAAAAATTTGATGCCATTAAATTCGAATGGATTATGGGATGCTGATATAACAATACCTGCATCCGCCTTGTAAAGTCTTGTCAAATAGGCTATAGCAGGCGTTGGTAGCACTCCCAGACAAACTGCCTCAGCACCCATTGAGCATATTCCTGCAACAAGAGCAGCCTCAAGCATATGGCCTGATATCCTTGTGTCCATTCCAACCAATATCCTTGCTGTATGCTTTGCTTCTGATGTCAGTACATACGCTCCCGCCTGGCCTAGCTTGTGTGCCAGCTCAGCTGTAAGCTCAGTATTTGCTATGCCTCTTACACCATCTGTTCCGAAAAGTCTTGCCATTATGCAACCCCCTGAAATCGTTTTTATTAATTATCAATAATAGTTCTACATCAAGCCTTACTTTCGCTACGTTAGTAGCATATTCTTCATAAGTATATATGACAATGCCTATTATACCTATAATATTTTTACATAACAAGTATTATTATTAATATTTTACATTTATTATCACGTTTCCCGATTTTATGTGTTATAGTAGCTTACTTAGGAGCAGAATATGTCCTGATAATACTTTCTGCCACACGAATACCATCGACAGCTGCACTGACAATTCCGCCGGCATATCCCGCTCCTTCGCCGCAAGGATACAATCCTCTTAATCCTTCAGCCTCATATGTATCACTCCGGAGCATCCTTACCGGTGATGATGTCCTTGTTTCAACCCCTGTCAACACAGCATCAGCCATGGCAAAGCCCTTCACCCTACGGTCAAATTGCATAACTGCTTCTTTTATAGAAGCCGTAATGAATGTAGGAAGACACAGGTTAATGTCGCCGAACCCTACCTGCCCTGTGTAGCTAGGCTTAACTGCTCCAAATTCCTTGGATGGCCTGGCTTCTAAAAAATCCCTCAGTAGCTGCACCGGCGCTGCACCAATGCTACCACCCACCTTGAACGCTTCCTTTTCCCATCTACGCTGGAATGCAACTCCCGCCAGAGGATCTCTGCCCCCAAAATCACTTGGCTCCACAGATGCGACAAATGCGCTGTTGGCATTTTCCCCGTCTCTGGCAAAATAGCTCATTCCGTTAGTAACTATTGTATCAGATTCAGAGGCTGCCGCAACTACTACCCCACCGGGACACATACAAAAGGAGTACACTGTCCTACCATTTGCCCCTGCCCTACCACCTATTTTACAAAACAACTGATAATCAGCCGGGCCGATTTTACTACTAATGCTTGGACTGCCATATTGGGCGGCGTCAATGATTTCCTGGGGATGCTCTATTCGCACACCTATTGAAAATGGTTTTTGTACCATAACAACACCACTATCCAAAAGCTGGGCAAAGGTATCCCTGGCACTGTGGCCTAGAGCAAGTATTACCACACCTGCTTTTATGTCCTCGCAATTATTTACCGTAACACCCTCAGTGCGGTTGCCTCGAAACAATACCGAGGTTACTTTGGCTCGAAACCGTATTTCACCGCCTAGCTCAAGAAGCCTTTTTTTCATGTTTGCAACAACATTTTGGAGCACATCCGAGCCAATATGAGGCTTTGACTTGTAGAGTATTTCATCAGCCGCACCGAAATTGTGGTACAGCTCCAGTACCTTATCGCAACGTCTGTCGTTAATGCGGGTAGTCAGCTTGCCATCAGAAAAGGTACCAGCCCCTCCTTCTCCGAACTGAACATTGCTTTCAGTGTCCAAGCACCCTGTTTCCCAGTATTTTTCCACTGTCTCAGTCCGCTTTTCGACACACTCTCCCTGTTCTAGTACAATGGGCTTATACCCCGCCTCTGCCAGTATCAAAGCAGCAAACATGCCCGCAGGACCGCTTCCTACCACCACCGGCCTTCCATCCAGCTTAGCATCCCCTTGTACCATAGGCTCCTCAGGCTCTTCTATAACCTCTCTGACAATGCCTCCCTTTTTATAGGACCGAGTATCGCTTATTTCTACCAAAACAGAATAAACCCGGCTCACGTCGGGTTTTCTTCTTGCATCTATAGCCTCTTTGGTTATTCTGAAATTAATAAAATCATTGATGCCTACACCAAGCCTTCTAGCAGCCATCTTCCTGAGCTCTTCCCCGCTGGCATTTAGAGGCAGTCTGAGTTCATTAATAATAAGCTTCATTTATAAACCTTCCCTTACAGTTTGTCACCAGTATTTTATCTATCATCCATCCTCTACGGATTTGTCACCAGCATTCTCTCTATCATCCATCCTCTACGGATTTGTCACCGGTATATCTTCATCCTCCGGAGGAAGCTCTGGCACCGTCTTTGTTATCTTTATTTCCACATTTGGTCTTTGTACAAGTGTACCCTTATTAGGCATGGTAATACTCAACTGCCGCCTGTGAACACCTTCACCCAGATTTGAAACATCAACCGCCGGTTTGAGGGAACTGTTCACAATCTCATCCAAATCAGCCTGTCTACCTCTGAATTGAACTTGAACACGGTCCGAGATTATTTCATAAATCAATGTACCATCATTTTGGGCGTTGAGAATTGATATATTATCCTTTCCAAACTGGAAGCTTTTGGTAACAAGCTTCTCTACATCTATCCGGACATTTATCTCGTTAGGCGAGTTCACTATCTTAACACCTTCAGGCACAACTAGGGGAACTGATGCGGAGAAGTTGCCACTTATCCTCTCAATATCCACCTGCTCAGTTTTAATATCCTTCATGCTATCCAATACATCTGCAGGCCCTGTAATCAATACCTTCATTGGCTCAATAATTCTCTGGGTTTCAATATAGTTAGTTGCTAGCCTTCCTCTTGTCACAAGTGAAACTGGCACTTCCTTGGCTGTCTCTACAGAAACCCTTACCATGAGATCCCTGCTAAGGCTGGCAATCTCCTTGCCTGATTTGTTATAAACCTTGCACTGCACCTGCTTCACTGTGTCTCTATCCAGCTCCGTCAGCTCCAAGAAAGCCTTTATCGAACCAATGCTATCAATGGTAGCTTCTTCATTCATTATCTGTATCCTTTCAGGCGATACCGTGGCATTAAGTAGCACATAACCTGGCTTCATCTTAATGCTTGACACAAGCTCTACCTCAAAGGTTCCAATCTTATTTCTAGCCAGCTGTATGTCAATCTCAGGAGGATTGTATGATTCAACTGTAACCTCCTTCAATAAACACTCAGGCTCCGACAGCTTTAGCTTCTTGTCATTAACAGATTGAATCTGCGAAAGATCCAGTTTCGTTTCAAAATCTGTGGATCTAACCTTATCAACTACATCCTGGCGTCCTCTAATGGTCACATCAATAAATGTCCGCAGAGTATTTTTTATGGTGTAGTCATTCTGGTCCAGATATTCTTCGTTGATAACAGTCACTGGAACATTATATATAATCACTGACCTAAATGGATTCGTCACATTGGAAACATAGAGCCAAAAAAGCAGTGCCAGAAGAAGTGCTATTATTTTGGTTTTGAGGTCTTTTTTGAACCAGTTGCTCATTTTCACTTAGTTTTACCCCTCCAAAGTAAGAGTTTTTTCGGATTAGCTTCACGTTCTACCAGATTCTTATTTAACGCCTTTCTAAGGGTATCTGGTGTAAGATTTCTCGTGAGTCCTCCGTTTAGCGCAAAAGATATCTTCCCAGACTCTTCTGATACGACTACAGCGATACTATCTGACACCTCAGTGATGCCTAACGCTGCCCTGTGCCTTGTACCAAGCTCCTTGCTCAGATTAGGGTTGTCCGTTAGCGGCAGAAAACACGCAGCCGCTTTTATCTTGTTATCGCGTATAACTACTGCTCCGTCATGTAATGGTGTGTCAGGCACGAACAGGTTGATAACAAGTTCGCTTGAAACCTGCGAATCAAGCTGTGTACCAGTATTAATAATCTCGCCTATCCTAACCTCACGCTCGATTACAATTAGAGCACCAACATATTTTGACGACATATCCACACAGGCCTTTACAATCTCCTCAATAACAGCAGTAGTTTGGACTCTGAAATCTGCTGCGTCATCAAAGCTTAACAAATCCTTAAATCTGCTTCTGCCTATCTTCTCTAAGGCTCTTCGTAGCTCCGGCTGGAAAAGAACAATGGCACCTATGGCCAATACCGATAACATAGATCTAAGTAGATAGTTGATAGTCTTAAATTCAAGAACACCGCTCATCTCTGTCGCCACGAGAATAAGAAGTATTCCCTTTATCAACTGCCATGCACGAGTTTCTCGCACTAGGATAATGAGCTTGTATATAACCCACGTAACTATGCCAATATCAATAATAGCCTTAATTATATACAACGGATCATTAAGGCCCATATATCCGGCAAAATTATTAAATAAGTCACGTAGATTTATACTGTCAAATAGCTCCAATAAAACTCACACCCCTAAAAGTATTGACCACATTGCTACTCAATAGAATTATACCTTCTTTTAGGTACATTTGTTAAGCTGTTTTTTAACTTTATATAAAAATAATCTTTGGATTATTTGTGCATTTTTCACAAATCGTACATTTACTCGTTCAAATGTTACCAAGATAAACATACTTGAGATGCTCCAAAGCGCTTTTTCGTACATTTTCAAGTGTTTCACCAGGCGTAGGCTCCAAATCATTCATCTGGTAGTTTGGAAAAAATCTCGATAAGTGCAACACTATTTCAGGATTGATGGAAGCAAGCCATGACGCAAGCCTTCCTATCTCTTCAGTAGAGTCATTTAAACCGGGTATAATCAGCGTTGTAATCTCAACATGACAGCTTCCTACAGCTCTTTCCACAGTTTTCATCACATTGCTGAGAGAACCTTTGCAGTATTTGCTGTAAAACTCTTCAGTAAAAGCCTTCACGTCGATATTCATTGCATCTATATATGGCAATAGCTGTTCCAAGGGCTCCATATTAATGAATCCATTAGTTACTAATACATTCACAAGACCCTTTTGATTAACCAGCCTGGCTGTGTCATAAATGAACTCATACCAAACAGAGGGTTCGTTATATGTATATGCCACACCAATACTGCCCCGAGCTGAATAGTCATCGGCAAGCTCCGCCAGTCTTTCCGGCGTCATCTCCTTAGCCCCAAGGTCCTTATGTGCGATTGTCCAATTCTGGCACCAGCTACACTTAAAATTACATCCAAAGGTACCTGCCGATAATATCTGGCTACCAGGCCGAAAATGGTAGAGGGGCTTTTTTTCGATGGGGTCAAGAGCCAGTGACGTGGCCATGGAATAGTTGAGGGAATACAAGCGGCCACCCATGTTACCTCTGGCGCGACAAACCCCCGAGCCATCCTGCTGCACAACACATTCATGGGGACATAGCAGGCATCGAACCTTGTTGTTATCAAGTTTTTCATAAAACATAGCTTCTTTCATGTTCTCCCCCAGCAGCTTGATGGAATAGCATGAAAATCCTATCATCTATGCCGTATTACTTCAAATCGCTCCAAAGAGTATCTTTCATTCGGTTCTATACCTGCCTTCTGCAGAGCTATAGCTACCTGCTCAAGCTGTGTATCAACACCCTCTAAATCAGGTAACAGCAGGCCCAATCGCATACCTGCTCTTACTATGACTCCATATCTTTTTACATCCAGCTCCTTCATAGATTTGACAGGCTCAGCTTCCCCAAGAACATCCACTGAGTAGACTAAGCTATCCAGTTCATGCTCCTCAACAGGAGCAAATCTGGGATCATGGTTACCCGCGCTTATAGCGTTGTTTATAATCTCTGCCGCAATATTTTCTCTTGTAGGTTCAATAGTACCAATACAGCCTCTCAGCTTGCCCTGTTTCTTAATTGAAACAAATACGCCAGCCTGTCTGTTAGCCATTTCCTCCGGTAGTACATCAGGAATATCTATGACGATACCACTTGTTGCATACATCTCCAAGGTCTTTCTAGCAAGAGCCGTATATGGATCCTCATTATTTCGTATACTGCTAAGCTTTTCGATCTCGCTTAGATCCAGCTTATCTAACAGGCTCTCACCCTCTGTTTCTTCTTCAGGCTCAAATTCTGCAACTGCATAGCCTACGCCAAAGGGGCCTTCATACGAATAGACCTGCGATTTTAGCTTAAAGCCGTCCAGGGCGCCAAACATCATTATAAATGAACGCAAACCACATTCTCCCGCCTCTTCCAGAAAGTCCTCTTCAAATTTCAGTAAAGCTCCAGGATCCGGCACCTTCAAATAATCAACAAGTTTGCCATCAAATTCAGGACCGCAATCATTGAATCCGTAAGGACCGTTAGGTGCAAGACGGTGGGACAAGTCGCCGCTGGCCAGGAATACTACATCCTTCTGCGATTGCTCAACTACCTTTGCGATACAACTGCCAAACTTGTACAAGTCATTAAAGGATAACCCTGCCACAGAAATATGTACCAGCTTAAAGTCGCTGTATTCTTTATTTATGAAATATAACGGTACCATTACTCCATGATCCAGCTCTTCGGTAATACCATATTTGGAGATGATATGCTCCTCTAGACCTCCGCATGGTATATACTGGCTGTTGGCAAGCTGCGCAATTTCACTAGCCAGTTCAAGATCGTTCATATATTCCAGCTCCACTCCCGGAGCCCCATACTGCCTCAAATTCCCTGATAGCCTTTGTTTTATATTAATATGAATGAAATCCTTGAAAACAGGACCATGGGGAGTAGTTACTATTATAGTGGGGGGCTTTATCCGGCCTATCTCCTTTGCTAACTTCTTTAGTGCACTTACCGTTGCACCGGCCTTCGCCTCTTCTCCCTTCCCGACTTCAGGAATTACTATCGGCGGGTGTGGAGAGATGAATGCTTTTTTGATAGTGCCCATTTTCCCACAACCTTTCTTCAAAATATAGATTGCCTTCTATCCCTCAAAAATGCCCCTACTGAAGGAAAATGCCTTCAAGTACGATAAACGCCCTTTGCTGCTTTTGAGCACCCTCATTTGCACCACAACACTAATGCCGCTAAGTCAGCTAAACAACATGTATCCAATGAAACTGAAGGATGTCAATACAAATATCAGTACAGTTATTATTGCTATCCATTTGATCATTTTCCTATCCATGTAAAAATCAACCTCTATTCGATGCTAGGCACTCACCTAGACACTTTTTGACTATACTTAGCTGGTTTGTAAAGTTATTAATATAGTAATTCAATAATGCTCTGTTATTTTCCTGCAAATTACAACAGAATTTTCCCTTCTTCCAACCAGCCAATAACTTCAGCAGCCGCACTGTTGTTATTATCTGTACTGCACATATCTGCTACGGCTTTGAGATCGGTGTGAGCATTGGCGACAGCTATACCAATACCAGCCTCCTTGATTAGCTCAATATCATTAAGGTTGTCCCCCATTGATATGACACAGGAGCCTTCCATTCCCAGCATTCCTATTAGCTCATTCATTGCACTGCCCTTTGTTGCTTTAGGGTTTAGTAGTTCAAGGAACTGAGGCTCTGAATAAACCTGCCTGAAATCACCCTGGCAACTGTTTAGAAATTTCTCCACATTCTTGAGCTTTAGAGGGTCCCATGCAAGTATTATTTTGAACCATGGCGTGGGTACTTCATCAAGGCCTGTTCTGATTGGCTCAAAATGCTCTCTTATCCTAAGGGCATCTGAATACTGGTTTTCAGTGACAAAATACGTCTGCCCACCATGATAAACCTGCACACTGATTCCTGGGAACTTGTCCATAATGTCTTTCACCGGCCCGGTTATCTTAGTATCCAAATTCGCCTGCCAGAGTATCCGCCCAGCCTTGAAGTCAAATATCCCTGCTCCATTATAAACAATCACAGGAGCATTGACAGGTAACCTGTTCAAATAGGGTTGTACTGATTTTTCCATCCTGCCTGTAGCGACGGTAAATAGCCCTCCACCCTCAATAAACCTCTCAATAGCTTTAATATTATCACTGCTTATTTCACTGTTGCTGTCAAGCAAGGTACCATCCATATCACAAATCAAAAGCCTACCTTCAAAGGGAAGCCGCCTCAAATTTAAACACCCTTTCTTTTGTAATATAACACTGCCTAACTCTAATGTCATACAGTCTATATTACATGTAAAAAGGCCTTTGTTCAAGCACAAAGACCCTTGGAAAATAATAGCTATAAAACGAGGAAGCTAATACGTTAAGCGATTACAACTTGTGAAATAGACAGCTTTTTTAATCAAGTAAGACCTTCAAAAGCACAAACACTTTGCCTACTCCTTGGTAAAAGCACCGTGATTACCGAGCTCAAATCGTCCACCAGCCGCTATCTCAAAATTAGCCTTGGCAATACCTAAGTCCATTAAATTGTACCCACCTTTACTATCTACATATGCCGAAGCCTTCCCTGATTCATATGCAAGCTTGACAGGGCGGCGGTTCACCGCCGAGGGAGCTAGCTGTACTGATCTTACACCTTTAACAAACCAGGGCGGAAATCCCTCGCCTGACTCACATGGATTCTTAAGCTGAGTCTTGCCCATATGCATTATTCGGTGGATTACCCTTTCCTTTAGCACGGGTGAATCATTAACATAACCAACTGTAATTACACAGGTGAGTGTTTCATCTTCCTCTACTTTGCAGGGACAGCTTTTTTTGTCATATGAGGCCCCTACAAAGCACGTCCCAAGCCCTAGTGTGGTTGCCTCCAGCACAAGCAGCTCACCATAATAGCCAGCCTTTTCTTTAAGGTTTGGGTCATCTGTTTTTCCAGCAAGGGCAATAAAGCTTCTAACTCCGCTGAACATTCCATAGCTCTTCCTAAGGCCTCCAAAGGCTTTACTTCCATCCTCAATGAATTGGATAGACATAGCTGACCTATCATTGTATTTGTCTATTGCTTCTTTAAGTCTTTCTATTTTATCCGGCTCTATCGCTTTACTAAGGTAGCTTCTTCTAGAGCTTCTTTTTTCTATTGCTTCAAGAAATGTCATTTCCATTCCCTCCCCTTCCTCCAGCATATTCACACTCAATTAGTTTAATGCTGATTATTTCGCCGTTTCTGACTCTTATATCTACATTGACTATTTTGCATTACGCAGTGTTCCCTCTAGACATTTCATCTCACTGCCTATTCGGATTCATATGCCCGCTGACTTCTGTTAGAATGCCATTTTCAAAGCCCAGCAAGGCTAGCTTCTCCCAAATATAGGCATGGGTTTGTCCTTCCCTCTCCTCTGTCTCAAACGTAACATGTCCTTCTCCGGCAACCTCGTAGCCATGGCCGTAAAAGTCGTTGTCCCGAGTATAGTACCTCAATATTGCATTTGATTTGATATGCTTTGTTCTATATCATCTGTAGGCAAAGAGGCTGCGCCAGCAGATAAAGACACATTGAAATCAAACAGTCTGTATATCTCATCACCGCGCACATAGGAGAGGGTACCTAGTGTCCAGTCCGAAGCATATAGATAACCATATTCACCTTTATCAAATTCTACCGCAGTATGACTATGAAGCCCTGCTTTTTCCAATCCCACCACTTCAACTATGTCAATAAAATCAGTAAACCGATTCTCCATTTGTTCATGAGTCGTTTCTTTCAAAGTATTGTCTGGTACCGAATAGACATACATATTTTCACTGCTCATTGGATGAAGCTGTACTGTCCTACCATCCGCGCTAACAGTCACATCGCAGTAATCATCGCCCTGTGTAAAATTACATCCGATTGGCTTTAAGTCTAGGCTGCGGACAATTTTATTTGAATTAATGTCGTATACGAACAGTCCGAAATAGCCATGGAAAATAACAAAGTTATCTGAGGCGTAGTCGAGCTCTGCCATATCGGCACCTGCATTCTGCTCCGGCGACAATTCGGGAACAGTCGGCTCAAGCGATGTCTGACTACCCTCGTCGTTGTCATTGTCAAGCCCTTTGCCATTAGTATTAAGCTCAGGAAATGAAAAAATACTTAGTATCTCGCTTGTACCATCTTTATATTGGCAACTAACAATCTGAAGAGTTTTCATGCTCCAGTCAGTATTGGCTCTCAGATACAAAAAGGACTCTCCAAAATCTATTATTGATTGACCAATGAGATAATTGAAATCAAAATATTTATCATACTGTTCATTGTATCCAGGGCTAGGAATAATAACCTCAAGTTTATATACATTACCGGGCTGTTTAGATAGGTTTCTTATTGTATTTGTTTTAATATCATATTGGTGTGTAAAGACAAGTTCGGTGCCTGTTCTCTCATCGTTCCCAAGATATACTTTCGTTCCATCCTGCGCTACCGCTGCGTGCAGCATTGAAATCCCAAGTGATGAAAGCTTACTATATGAGATTCGATTCGTTATCAATGAATCTTTTAAATCATATACTAATAAGCCAAATGTGCCCTGAATAACCACAATATTTTCATCACCATATAGCAGGTATGGCATTTCAGCACCAATATTCATTTCCTCGATATCCGAAAGGTCTACCACATCGTTATTGGATATATTTGCGGTGGCTGGATTGGTCATTAGGCAAAAACAAACCACAGCAACAGCAATAACAGCTACAACAAGTACCCAGAAAGCGGGCTTCCTAAAATTCATCACGTTTTTTATCCTCCCTTTTATATTTCCCTCACCAAA
>LSQX01366264.1_pt1 | contig 11577 bp, 12 predicted proteins | sample 654561 | NCBI WGS metagenome assembly LSQX01 (sample SAMN04489861, study PRJNA283612) | anaerobic digester metagenome | isolation source: 4 biogas reactors fed with cattle manure at either 37C or 55C with and... | place: Denmark: Kongens Lyngby | collected 2014 | reverse complement strand
AACCATTTCTCACTTCTTGCAACGAAAACTATTATTGAATCCTTTTCTTCATCTATCAATCTCTTCAACCCATTCTTAATTTTGTACAGTTGGGCTTCGGTAACATATCCCTCAAAAACTGAATTTTGAATCCAATTCAAGTATTTCCTCAAAAACTTGAGTGCTTTTGCAACTCTTTTTTCGCCTATGTCGTATACTAATAAAACATACATTTTACCACCACATTTTAAAGCTTTCATATTCTTCTATGTCGTTTACATGTTTGAGCAACTTATAACATTCTAACCTTATAAGCCTCCTGTAACTCACCTGCCTACCCAGTTTCCTATGCATAATTGTTGTTCCAAGTTTATTATCATATTCCTGCAAAAAAGCTTTCCTGCCTCTATCATTAAGGTGGCAATAATTGAGCTCTTTCGTAAAATCCCCTTCTCCAATTATATTTTCATTGACCAGTTTAAAGATTACCCTGTCAACTATTACAGGTTTAAAAATCTCGCTAATATCCAGGCATAAAGAAAACCTCCGTTCCCCTGGCTGATGCAGAAAACTTACTGTCGGGTTTAACTGGGTATGATAAATCTCGGTAAGAACAGTAGTATACAACAAGCTGTTGCCGAAGGATATCAGCGTATTCATTGCATTGTCAGGCGGTCTTTTAACTCTTTTCCCCAATTTGAACTTGCCCTTGGTTATAATCGGAAATGCCCTATAATAATTGTCCCTAATCCTTCCTTCAATTCCCATCAATTCTTCTATACTACTTACTTCCTTGATGGTTTTTCTCTCATTCTCAATACACTGTGCAATATCATTCAGATTCTCGTCCCTTCTGCTGTTATAATACTTGACGTTTTTCAATATATTATAACTTGCCGCCTCTACAATTTTTTGCGCAATATTAAGTCTTTCCGCCGCATCAAGATATTTTTTTACTTGGTTTACCGTACAATAACCTGAAGGCAGGTATTCCCTCGGATAAAAGCTGCCTGTATAAAACCCATAATAATTGAACAAATGTACTGTGATATTGTTTTGCCCAAGATAATTCAGAGCCTTACTATTCAAGTCTATTTCCCCGAACAGGTATAACGCTTCGATGTCAGTTATCGGAAGAAACTTCTTGGTTTCATTGCTTTCAAAATATATGGTATTGTCTTTTCGGCTTATCCTGCCATTCGTAGTTATATAGTAATATCTTTTCAAATGCCCCTACCCCCTAGCAAAAACACAGTTCAAAGTAACTGCATTTGCTGCACTTTTTCTCTCTTTCTGCAAAGGGCGGATGGTCCATATCCTTTATCCTGATAATCTCCCCTATAACTCTTCCGATTTCTCTCCTATAATCCGGTGTTAATATCACCTGTTCGGTTTTTCTTAGTTTCGGATACCTTATGATACCTTTAAGTCCCTCTACGCCTTTTTTCTCCAAGTAGTATAGGTAATACAGCAACTGGAACCGAGTAGCATCCTCCATGGATTTAGTAAGCTTGGTTTCATTTATAATCAGTTCTTTTTCAATAAAATCAAGGCATATGACGTTATCTATAAGTATCTCTTTACTGTCTCTTCGATAGCTCTCATTATGTACTTCTTTTCCTATTTCCACCAGCGTAGAATTCCCTTCCATACCCATACCGTGGGTAAAGTACCACAGCTTATTCCTGCATATGTAATAATAGTTAATTTCAACACCGGTAACCTGTAACCCTAAGCTTATGGACATGCAATCACGCCCTTAAATGATATTATCAATAGCTTCTTCGATCAAAAGGCCCAGGCGATCATCATAGTTGCATAATACTACCGGCATTCCATCGGATGCCTTGTCAAGTTTATTGTTCTTTGCAAGCATCGCATATCTCCTGTTAGAGATGCTTAGTACATAGCCCAGCGCCTCATAATACCTTTTTTCTTCAATGTTCTTTTCATATTCCGTCCTGTACTTTTCAGGGATGACCTCTATACTCTTAAATAGCCCGTAAAAGTCATCTCCTATATCCTTATTATCAATAAAGGGTAAAAGCTCATCTAGCAGCCTTTTAAAATGTACGTCCACCCGGTCAAATTCCTTTTTGTCCTTTTCGCTGTATCCATTCTCGTATACACGGTCAACCAGTGTCTGAATCAGGTCCTCGGTTAGGACATCAACCCCTTCAAAGGCTTTTAGAGTTTTGCTTACAATATCCGGGTTATATATATACTTGTCATCTTTGGAACCCTCTTTGAATATATTTACGTGACATATTGCCTTGGCCGCCTTCCGGTTTACCCTGCCAAAACGTTGCAACAGCGCATCTATTGGTGCCGGTTCCGAGTAAAGCACATCAAAGTCAATATCCAATGACACTTCCACCGCTTGGGTACCTACTAACAGCTCTGCTTTTTCTAATTCGGCTTCCACCCTCTCTCTGTCCCTTAACATTAAGGCCCCATGCAGCAGGCAAGACCTGCTGTCCGCTGCCTCGTTAAGCATTCTGTAAACATTCTGGGCAGTCTTAATTGTATTGCATACAACTAGTACCTTCTTCCCCTTTTCCAATTCGTCTTTGATCGTTTCAATATTATCAAATACACTGCCCGGTATAATGCTGACCCTGTGCCGAGTAAAACCTTCCAGCTCTCGAGGAGACATTCGAATAAAACTGTTTTCTCCTATGTCCAGCCTGGATTTGAACATTTGCATAATAAATGATGGCAGTGTTGCCGACATAATGAAAAAATTTGCGCTGAACCTTTTTTTCAGAACTTCAAGGGTATTTAGAATCAAGGCAGTGGTATGGGCATCATAAGCATGTATTTCATCCATTATAAACAGGCCATTGCACATTTCAGCAATCTGTATTTCAAAGCCCTTGGAACGGAAGAAAGCCTTTAGCACTTGAAAGGGTGTCATTACTTTATATGGGCGGTATATTTTCTTTGTAACGTTTTGAATGTTACGGACCCTTTCTTTCTTTTCATTGTACTTGTCGTCCCCTTCTTCGCTAAGGTTCTTGTAAATAAAATACGAAGCTCTGCCGTGAAGAAGCCCAACGAGTTCATCCCCGTATAGCGCAAAATCTTTGCTTAACCTTTTGTACATTGCATTTATACTGGCTGTATACGGCAGCAAGTAAAATACTCTTCGGCCTTTTGTTTTGTTCTGGTTGTTATCTGTCCAAAATAACGCTGCTTCCGTTTTGCCTGAACCGGTAGGGGATACCAGTATTCCATCGCCGGAAAGCCTCGCGGCCCGTACCTGGATATCCCGAAGGTATGGAAAATCATAAACCCTTGCCATGCTTTCCACACCTTTTATTACTTCATATTTGCCTGCGGAAGCCAGGTGGTCGCATGCCATTAAGAAACCCTTTAGAAGCAGCCCATAAGGTCCATGGTAGGACCTTACATCTCCTTCCAAAATACACTCGTTATAGTCTTTTATGCAATAAGAGAACGGGTCAACAAACTCTTCTGGACAAGGTATATGATGCTTTTTTGGGTCATAGCCCAAGTATTTTTCAGCCAGATCCCCAATTATTTCAAACATGTTCTCTATGTATTCCATGTTCTGCTTAAGGTCATGTAAATTGTCAATAAACCTTGACTTTGCAGGAGAACCCGGTAAAAACGTAGCATACTTTTCAATTAGTTCATTTAAGTATTTATGGTGTGATACTATCGACAGGCATATCGCTTTTTTGTATTCATCTGGATAGTCTAATGCGTTTATTAAAGAAGCGGATAAAATCTCGTGTCTATACCAAGGCATTCCGGTTTCCAGCTGTTTCTGGAAACCCGGCGCCGCTTTGCCAAGGTCATGCAGGAATAATGCATAGAAAAGATGTTCAAACAGCCCGTCAACTCCGCATATTTTAGGGGCCTCCGGGTATGCTTCCCGGAGACTCCTAAACACCATAAACGCATTTTCCGTGTGCTGCAGTAAGCTTTCGTCCTCCTTGGCCTTAACTTGGTCCGCCCAACCCATGAATATATACCCCCCATTCCATTTCACCGTCATATAAGAATTCATTGCCTTTGTACTTTATCAGCCTGTCAATTATACAAAACATCCTGGTCCCCTGTGCTTTTCTCGGCAAGTCCATTGTAAAATGGGTGGGCAGTGCCTGAAGCACTCCATTTATCCCTCTAAAGGGAAAAGGTACAAGGGTGCATCCTACCTTCATATCCTGAAGGTTTTCCTCAAGGTCTATTTCTTTAATTTCTTCAACGCTGCACAAGTCCGAGGACCTTCCAAGCAACAGTTGATATGCGGGGCTCCTAAACCAATCCTTCATCTCCATACAGGTAGTGTAAAGGTATAAAACCGGGTTGTACAGTATTTCCCTTTTTATAATATTTGTCTTACTGACTTTTAGTTTTTCCTCAAGTTCATATACAGTCTCCACATCAACTGCCTTTGCCTGGCTAAAGAACAAGTAGCCAACATCCGCTTCTTCCGGTTTTATCACCTGCCCTCGGGCCGCTGAAATCAAACCGTATATCGTTGAAAGGGGGGGCACTGACAGCGTGGGTTGAAAACCGCTTATGAATACAGGATATCTAAAAGAAGCAGTCCACCCCCTTATTTTAATCCGCAGGCATTTCATGCTACCACCCCTAAAGGCTTATTTGGTTAACAAACATGTCCACCGCTTCGTTAATAGTTGTGTTATGTATCTTGTGACCAAATTTACTGTCCCCGTTAATCTTGTTAACAAAATTCTTTAAACCATCCTCCATGTTATCCATGAAGCCTTTTCTTTTTCCTATATAAATATCCCCTATGAATTCATCCTTGTAATCATGCAAGGCTTCTTTTAGAGCCTCAAAATCTATCTTCGGTACTCCATCATCGTTTTTGCCGATATTCATGAAGGGATGATTACCGCCTTTAATTATTCCCAGCACAAGGAATTTGGGCGTGACGTCGGTAAGGTGAAGAGTCTGCTTTGCCCCACCGAACAGGTAAGGAAGCACCCTTAGGCAGTCTTTGACACGTTTTAACCTTATGTCCTCCGGCAGTTCCACTACCCCGTCCTTTTCTTTTGCCCCTGCCTTTTCCCATTCATCTTTCATGTGCTCTGTGATATTGAGGTGACCTGCTCTGTTTTCCAATGTAAACCTTCCTACCCTGTCAATATCCAGCGAAAAAATCCCTTTCAGTACCGTTGAATAGAACTGATGTTCATAGGGAACGGGGTCTCCCTCTTGTCTTGCCATAACCCCATAATCGTCCACTGGAACAGACGGACAAATCGAGATTAATGGCGAGCATTTAAGGGGTGATATCCTGGTTACGGTACCGCCCTCTTTTTTGCCTTGGGCTCTCATATAGCCGAATATATCATCGTCGTCATACTTAAAGGGATTGGCCGCAGTAAAGGCAATCTTGCTTTGCCTTTCTATCGGCGATATTTTCCAGCTGCATCTTTCCTTAAGCGTATCTCTCCACCAGTACCGCAGCGCCTGAGCTGATACATAGGGATAGGTTTCATATCCCCTCTCCCCTTTTTTTACAATCTTCTTTACTGCAACGGTATTATCGGTCCTTGCTCCCACATCGGTTCCGGCATTATTAAGAGCTGAATGAGGCGCATCCACCAGTATGAAACCTATGATATTTTTCATACAATCTCATCCTCCTCATCGGTTTTTTCATTGTCTAGTTTAAGTGATACAAGCCAGTCATGTAGTTTTTCATAAATCCTGAATAGCAGAAGGTCCTGTATTTCCTTCCAGTTTGCACTGTCCCCTGTGTATATCATTTCAACATACTCATCAAAGGTAAACAGGGGCTCCGGTTCACCGTATATAAGCCTGTCCTTGGCAATAAGCCTCAACACATTCCTAAAACTATGATAATTAGCTGCATTCTCAAGGGCTGTAAGCCTTTTTACGTGGTCTTTTTTTCTGATAAACTCGGCTATTTCATCGCCAAGCTTTTTTATTAGCTGCAGCCTTTTTTCATCCATTCCCATCACCTCTTTCAGATATAGTTCAAGGATATTCCACGTCCCATATGTATTTCTTTCATTATCGGTGAAATATCCCAATATGCTTCTATTTTCCAGCAGACTGTTGTAAACATGGTTGTTTAGTCTTTTAAAACCCTCGCTGTCTACTTTTCCCTTATCATAGAAACCCCTTCTGACCACTTCCAGCCATTTGGAATAATCGTCGCTCTGCTTAACAAATACCAGGAACCTGAACACCGGGGCGGGAAGGTCAAAGATTTCTATATCCGGTGACTGCCCATAGTTTGTAAAGTTATATATCCTTATTGTTACTTCTTCCCCTTCAAATTCCTCCGCATGATGTGCCAGTATCAGGTCACCTGTTATATGAAACAGTGCATTCCTCGGGTTTGAATAGCCTTCGTCAATTCCCTTGGTATACTGCTTTGTAAGCCGCTGGGTATTAATCCTTGAATAGCATTCATGGGCCCATCTTCGCATGACTTTTTTGCTTTGACTGCTTATTAAAGCCACCTTGTCCCCGCATGTATACAGTACGAGGGGCAGAAATTGCACCGCCAGCGTACATGCCGGACAGTAGTCCGCTCCTTCGGCCGCATATGAAAAGAAATTGCGCATTGTTCTCGAACCGGTAAGGGGTATATCTTTTCTGTCCACCGGATCTACTACTCCCCTTTTCCCGCATGCAATGCATGTTTTCCCGCCAGAAGCCTTGTTTACTGAACTTACCAGTCCGCGTAAATGTTGAAGATATACTTGCTTGTGCCTTCCACTATAGGATGGATTTGTTAATGGGCCGTTTGGAAACAAGTAGTAGATAAGCTTCTTCCATGATTCGGTGCTATAAAGGTCCGCCAACTCATCGAAAACACTTCCCAAGTCATGTATGTCAATTTCACCCGGGTCCTTTACCTTCATCCATTCCATGAGCCCCCAAAGGCCTCCGTCCACAAACGGATTCCCAGTAAAGTCAAACACGTTTTGCACCCGTACACCTCCCTTCCTTTTCCATTATATAGCCCATGCCGATGCTGTTGTTTTCACCAAGGCCGCAGTCAACGGCTATCTTCTTTATATCTTCTGAACACCTCATCTTAAAAGGCGCGATGAATCCTTTCAAGGTAATACCCTTAAAGTTAATCAGTGTTCCCTTGGGCTTTGTCCTTAGGTATTCCTGGTCAAATTCAATATCTATGCTCATGTTAACAGGCAGTTTCCCATGTACCAGGAAATATTTTTTTAAAAGGTTATTCTTGATGTTGTCTATGAATTTCGGTTCATCGATGTATACCGTCCTTGGTTTCAGACCTTCCTCCGTTTCCATGGCAGTAGTGACTACAATGGGGGATAGTGTGCGAAACTCTGTTTCATAATCAAAGGACGTATTATCCTTAAGATATACGTTGTTGACAATATATTCGTCCCTGTCTATTCTTACACTTCCGTTTTTTAACAGGGAGTTCCCCAGGCATTCAATAAACCTTTCTACAGGAGAATTTATATACAGTCGGCATTTGCCCGGCTTTATCAGCATGTATTGTCCTTCGATACTGTAGCTCTCCGGCATAAAACGTGAAAAAACAAACAACTTAAACTTTTTATTTCCCACAACATATCCCCGATCATGAAGCATGGACGAAAAGTCCTCGTCATGTTGGGACAGCAATCTGTATATTAGAGAAGTAAGATAATAATTGTAGTTCAAATCAAGCCGCCTTTCACTTTTAGCATAAAGCTCGATCTCAAGATTCATGTTTTACCTCCCGATGTTAATAGGCTTATAAAGGATTTATGTATATGTTCTACAAATATTTACTATATCCTCCACCATACATACATTTTTAGCATTTTTATCCTTATAATGATTGGCTCTACTTCATCCACATTTCATAAAACCCCGTACTACCCATAATTGATTTTATCACGCTTTTCTAGCAGCTGTCGTCGGTCTCCGGGGATTTTTTCTTTACTGGCGGTCGACGACACTTTTTCCTACATAATTATTCACGCTAATACCGCACAGGCTGTGTTATAATGATAACAAACATCCATGGAGGGTTGCTTGAGATGGGGCAATTGATATACATTTTACTCGCAGCAGTCGTTGCAATGGCCGTGCTCGTTTTGACCGGAAACCTCAAAAAACAGGTTGATGAAAACCTGAACATAATCGATGAAATGGAACACAAGTATAAAAATAAGACCCTCAAGTAGGGGTCTTATTTTTATGAAGTTTTATAAATCTGATTTGGGGATAAACCCTTCGCTATCGCTCAGGATGATACGAGCAAGGTACCTATCCCTATGTTTGATCTGTTTGGGGGTATTCGGCAATATCCGAGGAGTATCCGTTACCGCGATGCTGGGGGCGTACCTGGTATCGCAATGCCGGATACCGCAATGCTGCTTGACTCCCCGTCCCATGTTCATTACAATATAGAACAAACAGCACGGACACGAGAATTTGCTGCCAAACATTAAGGAGGTAATACTATGGGTACAGTGGTACCGACCAGGGAAGAAGCCTTTGCGCTTTTGAAAGAATTCAACAAGAGCGAGAGCCTGATACGCCACGCGCTGGCCGTTGAGGCGGTGATGGTTCATTTCGCGGAGCTTTTTAACGAAAGCGACGTTGAAAAATGGAGGATAGTGGGGCTTGTCCACGACCTCGACTATGAGAGGTATCCCGAGGAGCACTGCAGGAAGGTTAGGGAAATCCTTACCGAAAGAAACTGGCCGGAAGACTACATACGGGCGATACAAAGCCACGGCTGGGGCATCTGCAGCGACGTGGAGCCGGTGGAGCGCATGGAGAAGGTGCTTTATGCAATAGACGAGCTGACAGGGCTTATAAACGCCACCGCCCTTATGCGGCCCAGCAAAAGCATACTGGACCTCACGCCCAAATCGGTAAAGAAAAAGTGGAAGGACAGCCGCTTCGCAGCCGGTGTGGACCGCGGCATTATCCAGAAGGGCGTGGATATGCTGGGGATGGACCTTACCGAGGTGATTGACCACACCATCAAGGGTATGCAGAAAGTGGCCGAAGAGATAGGCCTCAAGGGGGAAATGTAAAAATCAGGTGTTGACATTCACAATTAGCTGGGTTAGAATAATACTATAGTATTCCGACAGTTTTACTAGGAATTAAAGGCAGTGAAGGAGTAAAGTAGACCGGAGGGACCGTTCAGAGAGAAGACGCCACGGCTGAAAGCGTCTTTACGGAAAGACCGGTTGAAGTGCGCTCCGGAGCCGTGGGCCGAAACGCGGTATAGGCCTTACCGGGAACGCCCGTTACAGCGTTAGGGCATAGTATTGTGCCTGAACTTGAGTTATAAACAAGAGTGGAACCGCGAAACCAAAACTTTCGCCTCTTTGGGGGTGAAAGTTTTTTTGATTGTTTTCCGCTTATATGCGCCACCTTGTTTCATCAAATAATGGGAGGAGATATTAGTGGAAGTATTCGCAGATGTAACCCAGCTTATAGGCAGTACACCCATAGTCAGGCTGAACAGGCTGCCGGGCAAAAAGGATGCGGAGGTCCTGGTTAAGCTGGAATCCTTCAACCCCGGCGGCAGCATAAAGGACAGGATCGCGCTCAACATGGTGCTGGCAGCTGAAAAACAAAACATTATTAACAAGGATACGGTAATAGTGGAACCCACCAGCGGCAACACCGGGATAGGCCTTGCCATGGTGGCCGCCGCCAGGGGCTACAAATTGCTGCTTGTGATGCCGGATACCATGAGCGAAGAAAGGCGCAAGCTTATGAGGGCTTACGGGGCGGAGTTCTTGCTTACCCCCGGCGAACACGGCATGAAGGGTGCGGTGGACAAAGCCCTTGAACTGGTCGAGCAAAACCCGAACTATTTCATGCCCCAGCAGTTTAAAAACCCCGCAAACCCTGAAGCCCACAGCAGGTTTACCGCCTCGGAAATACTGGCGCAGTTGGGAACGAAAGTTGATGCCTTTGTTGCCGGCGTGGGTACCGGGGGCACAATAACCGGCGTGGGCAGGGTGCTGAAGGAAACGGTCCCCGGCATCCAAGTAGTTGCCGTGGAACCCGACGGTTCACCGGTCCTGTCGGAGGGCAGGGCGGGAACCCATGGCATACAGGGCATAGGCGCGGGCTTTGTGCCGGATGTCTTGGATAGGGGAATAGTTGACCGCATCATAAGGGTGACCGACCATGATGCCAGGGAAACCGCGAGGGGCATGGCCTCTAAAGAAGGGCTGCTGGTGGGCATCTCTTCAGGGGCCGCGGTCCGGGCCGCTCTCCAGGTGGCCAAGGAACTGGGCGCCGGGAAACGGGTGCTGGCCATAGCCCCGGATACCGGGGAAAGATATTTAAGCATGAACCTTTATTAAAGGGGGGAAAAGTCATGTTCAAGCAGTTAAGGGAAGATATCCAGGCCGTGTTCAAGAACGACCCCGCGGCCAGGTCCGTATTGGAAGTGCTCCTGTGCTACCCGGGGCTTCATGCATTGATAATGCACCGGTTTGCCCACCGGCTATACAAAGCCGGGCTGTTCCTATTAGCCAGGATTGTTTCGAATATAAACAGGTTTCTTACAGGGATAGAGATTCACCCCGGTGCCAGGATAGGCAGAAGGCTTTTTATAGACCACGGAATGGGGATAGTGATTGGTGAGACGGCGGAAATAGGGGACGACGTTGTCCTGTACCACGGGGTCACGCTTGGCGGTACCGGGAAAGACAAGGGAAAGCGCCATCCCACGGTGGGCAGCAATACCATTATAGGCGCGGGAGCCAAGGTGCTGGGGCCCATAACCATTGGTAATAACGTGAAAATCGGTGCGGGCTCGGTGGTGCTTGATTCTATACCGGATAACTGCACCGCCGTCGGGTGCCCCGCAAGGGTGGTAAAGCGAAAGCTCATCCGGGAGGACAATGTCTTGTCCTGGGTTATTTAGCCGAAAACGAAAAAGGGACATGGGAAAGGGACAAGGGACGGTTCTTTGTCCCTTTCTTATCCCGCGAAATGTGCAAGGCCCGGTAACGTTCACCGGTGCGACCTATTTACGGGCAGGTCACCGAGTATCGTAGGCAGCCTATTTCACACCATAGGCCGCCTATTTACGGGCAGGTCACCGGGCACCGTAAGCCTTCCTAAAGAGGGCCAGGTACCCCTGTTTGTCTATTTTCCTGGGATTGCTGTCGGTGGAGATGTTCTTGGCGGACATTTCGGCCAGCGTTTCCAGGTCCTCTTCCTTTACGCCAAGGCTTCCAAAGCCCGGCAGCCCTATCTCCTTCGAAAGGTCCTTAATCCTCTCAATACCGAGTACCGCCGCCTGTTTGTCGTCTTTGTGCTCCACCCCCATGACCCGGGCTATCCTGGCGTATTTGTACACCACTTCCGGCAGGTTGTATTCCATGACATAGGGTAGCAGTATGGCGTTGCACAGCCCATGGGGCGCATCGTACATCCCCCCCAGCGCTTCCGCCATGCAGTGCACCGACCCGACATCGGAATGGCTGAAGGATAATCCGGCCACAAGGCTTCCCAGCATCATACCGGTGCGGGCCTCGATATTGCCGACGTTCTGGACCGCTTCCTTTATATTGGCGGCAATCAGTTCCACGGCGTAAAGACCCA
>LSQX01145924.1_pt1 | contig 11577 bp, 10 predicted proteins | sample 654561 | NCBI WGS metagenome assembly LSQX01 (sample SAMN04489861, study PRJNA283612) | anaerobic digester metagenome | isolation source: 4 biogas reactors fed with cattle manure at either 37C or 55C with and... | place: Denmark: Kongens Lyngby | collected 2014 | reverse complement strand
TCTTTGGAGTGTGCTTTGATTAGTCATTACACTCAGGAGGCTTTCTTTACACAGATCGTGTCACAACCAGCTAAGAAGCTTACGAATGTCCTCTCGTTTTACCTACCGAAACGGATGGTTTCTTTTGTTTTAAACCTTCAGGGTATTGATGAGAATGCTTTGGTGCGTGAGCTTTCTCATAAGCGAGTTCGTCAGCTGATTGAGGCCTTGTTCCATTTTAAAGTTGAGATTCATGAAGTGATGGATATAAAAAAAGCGATTGTGACGGGTGGTGGTGTCTCACTGGATGAAGTGAATCCACAGAACTTTGCGTCAAAGCGCTTTAAGAATCTATTTATGATTGGCGAGCTGTTAGACTTGCATGGTGAGATGGGCGGTTATAACCTTACGCTTGCTCTGGTGAGCGGTTATGTTTGCGCAAGGGAAGTATCTGCTTCTCAGTTAACCAATTAGTTAGTCGTGGCATGAACACACCGGTGAATGGTGCGAAGATAATCATGGAGATGATGGTTCCTTCACGGAGCGTGAGTGGAATTTTGAAGATGAGTGTGAAGATAATGATGCCAGCGACACAGAGTATGTCGGCGGCCTGCCTCATATAGGCAAAGGTTTTGTTGTACTTATCGGCTAGGTTCTGACAGAGATCCTCGAGGGGAAGACTGACGAACTGTGAGGTTTGTACGATGCTGACAAAGTAGGCAGAGGCAACAATTGATAGGACGAATAACACCAACTTAATGATGTAGGACTCAATATTCAAATTGGCGAAGAAGACATAGAAGAAAAAGTTAATGAAAATACCCAGTAGTAAGCCTACGAATAATGTTAAGAGGTGTTTTATTTTAAAGTTTTTCTTGAGTAATAAAAAAGTTATGAGTAAACAGGAACTCGATTGCAACATGGAAATGTCGCCGACTTTGAGTCCTGTGACATAGGATATGGAGCGACCGAAACCGTCCCAGGGACCAATTCCGATATTTAGTTTCATTTGTAGAGCAGCGACGAACGCAATGCCTACAAGACCGATGGTGAAATAGGCAATCTGTAGGTAGTTGATTTTATTTTTCATGGACACGTCCTTCCTATGCCATTCTAAGGGTTATTTCAATTAATGTAAAGCTGGTGAGCACATTAAGAGACACAGCAAAACGCTTGTGGTATATTTTGTATATCAAAAAAAGGAGATATACATGACAAAGATTGCAATTGTATTAGGTTCTGTCCGCGATGGACGTGTTTCACCACAAGTTGGTGAGTGGATTAAGGAAATAGCTGATAAGCGAGGAGATGCTGAATATTCAATTCTTGATCTAAAAGATTTCGATATGCCGCTTTTCTACAAACGTTTCTCAGAGTACGATGGTACTGAAGCAGAATATGATCGTTTGAAGGAAATGAGCGAGCTGACAAAAGCAGCGGACGGCTTTATCTTCATTACTCCAGAATATAACCACGGTTTAACTTCTGCGATGAAGAACTATTTCGATCTATTGTATACTGAGTTCAATAACAAGGCAGCTGGCATCGTGAGCTATGGTAGTTCAATGGGTGCTCGTGCTGGTGAACAAGTTCGTAACATTCTTGCTGAATTACAAGTGGCTGATGTTCGTCAACAAGTTTCACTTAGCTTGTTTGCTGATTTCGAAGGGTTTGTTAACTTCAAGCCTCAAGCTATCCAAGAAGGTGGCGTTAACATCTTGTTAGACCAATTAAATTCTTGGACAAATGCACTTAAAGGTACTAGATAACCTATTAACAGAAAAGAGAGTTCATTAGAAACTCTCTTTTTTCTATTCTAGGACACCAATAGTGTACCCTTGGGCACGTATGCCATCGATGAGATCGCCAAGGATCTGAACGTTAGTCTCAGAGACCGCGTGTAACAACAGAATGGCTCCCGGGTGTAACTGGTTGATGATGGTATTGTAGGAACTGGTAGGATCTGGTTGTTGGTCAACTAGCCAGTCACGGTAAGCGAAGCTCCAGAAGACCGTCGTGTAGCCTAATTCATTAGCGACGGCTAGGCTTCTTTCACTGTAGCCACCTTCAGGTGGTCGATATAGACTACTGATGGGCTGACCCATCGCTTGTTGATACTTGAGTGCGAGAGTCTGTATGTCTTCAGTCAGCTCATCTGTGCTGATGGTAGGCGCTCTTAGATGGCGATCGGTATGATTGGCAACGACATGGCCCTCATCTAGCATCCTTCTGACAAGTTCTGGGTTATGGTCCAGGTAGCTACCGGTGATGAAGAAGGTGATGCGTACCTGTTTCGCTTTGGCAATATCTAGAATTCGTGTGGTATTGTTCTGATATTCATAGCCTTCGTCCATGGTGAGATAGACGATTTTATTGTTTGTGTTAACTTTCCAGAGCACATCAAAATTACTGATGAGCCTTTCGATACCGGCATCGATTGTGGGAACACTTCCTGGTCGATACCACCAACTGAGGTCGGTATTGGAATACTGATTGAAGTCTGGGCCACTATCTTCAACTATCGTAATAACGAGGTTCTCTTGGATGTCTTCGATCGTGAACTCGTGATTGACTACTTCTACGGGTTGATTGTTCGAATAAACAGTGTAGGGCTTATCGGTCTTATTAACTACGAATGACACACTATCATGCTCGTTGACGGTGGTACCGTGAGTACTCGTGATACTGATGGTGTCCGGTAAGATAATTTCATAAACAGGATTGAAGGTAATGATGATGTTTTCGGTAACGCTTGGAATGATATATTCACTGTCTGCGTCTTTGGGGATTTCGGTCCCATTGGCGTAGACTTTGTTATAGATTGAGCCTGTTGGTAGCTTGAACTGGTAGCTGTCACCATACTCTACTTGAATGATCTCATCGTTTAATTGGATAATTAATTGTGCTTTTTCCAGAGAACGAACTACTGGTGTCTGTCGCGGTGCTGGTGTAGCACTGGTGGCACAACTGGTGATGAGTAGGAGCACGGCTAATAATCGCTTCATGAGTCCACCTCCTTTAGTAATTTCATTATAAACCCTTGATGAAATCTACACTAAAATTTGCATTATTTTAAGGCGGATATGCTATACTACAGTTGAAAAATGTGGGGTGATAGTTGTGTTTAAGAGTATTCTAAAGAAACGGGATGGGGCGGCCTTAGTAGTGGTGCTGCTTTTATTAATGGTGTTCTCCATATCTTATGGTGGTGCCGTCTATGTGTCTAATAAAAATATTGAGGGTTCTGTCCAAACACAAAAATATACACAGACCTATTACTCCTCAGAATCTGGTATCAATGTGATGGTTGAACTGATCAAAAAGGAAGCAACTTCCCTTACGGGTTCTGTTGGTTCCTTTAGTGAGTTTAAGACTATTCTTAATGGCAGAGTGACTAACTCCGGTCTAGTTAGCGACCTAGTCGATTACCTGTCGAATGGACAATACCGCTCAACGGCTATTGATGAGTCACCGATTGTAACGGTGGCCCAGGTGTCTCCTGTAAATGATCCTGAGAATCTCAGGTTTAATATCACTTCTAAGAGTGATTCGCGGACCTTGGAGACTGCGGTTGAGTTCTCTGCTTCTGGTGAGGAAGAGGGAGAAAAAGTCTGGTTTTCAAAATATGCTTTAATTAGTTCGGGTAATCTTAATATCACGGGTTTGACAGTCACGGGTGGTCCTATTGCGACAACGAGCATGGATCCAAAGTCGGTTACGATGGGATCGTATGGTTCGATTGAGGCCCTACATCTTAGGAATAATCTCTTAAATATTGCGGATAATGCTTTTCAATCGAATTATAGTAACTGTAAATTTTTAGATTACAGATTAAATGCTACAGCTTGGATGAGTCAATATAACCCCTGTCAAAAGATGAATGCTACTGCTGAGGAAAAGATTGACTTGGATAGCTTCAATGTGACGATGGTCATGCCGGCAATGCCAGTGAATACGGGAGCGAAATTAGCACCCTTAACGCTTAAGAATTCTAGTGGCAATACGTTTGTGATTGTTGATAGTAATGGTAACTTCTCTAATGAGACTTTAAGCTATGTTGGTGGACTACCTGCCGACTACAATGGTAAATTAACTTATCGTTTTCCTCAGGTGTCTGAGACCTTCTGGAATCCTAACTCCAATAAATTCGAGACCTCAACAGCGAAAGCTTCGGATGTGTTCTATGTCCCTTCGGTAGTTATGAAACCGAATCGGGGTTATCCTACGGTGTTTGATGTAGGTGACCGTAATATTACGATTATTACGGACTATCTTGATCTTGGCAGTCGTTTCACGGTTGAAGGAACTGGAACGGTCACTTTCATTGTGACGGCTTCACCTTCGAAGGGTAACAATATCAATTTCAGTGGCAATAGCGAACCGACGGGTAATCCGGAGGATGCTAAGAAAATTATTATTTATGTCTATGGTAAAAATGGCACACAGATGAAATCAATCACTATCGGTGGTTCCGCTTCATATTATGTATCGATTATGGGTGAGTACCTGAATGCTAGTATTGGTGGAAGTGGTGGTTTATTTGGTAACTTCATTTCTGGTGGTAATAAGGTATCTTTAAATGGTGGTTCGACCAGTGCGGCTTCCTTGTTTTACTTGTCAAATCCGAATGCTGTCTTTGAGATGAGTGGTAGTGGAAAGTTTAAGGGAGCTGTTATTACCCATGATTTTTCGTCCAGTGGTGGTTCCAGTATTCAGTATGATGCTTCTGTGTTTGAAAATATACCGTTTGAAATCACCATGCCTAACTTTGTAGATGGTGTTCCAGCGGGTCCTTCAGTTGTTTCGATGGTTCAAGATCCAGTTAAGGAAAAATAGTAATTACTCTTTCTTCTTTCGGAAGAATGATAAGCTACCGAAGCCGCTGATAATAGCGATGTAGTAGCCGAAATCATACCAGAAACCAGTGTTGATACTTTCGTAGATTCCTTTGGTTGAACCAAAGAGTGAGAGCACTAAGGATATCGGAGCAATCCATCCGTGCCAGACTCCTGAGAGGAAGCCAGCAGGCTTAGCGATCGTATAGCTTTCGTTTCCTGGCATACAGCCTGTTAGTACTAACAAGCCAAGTGCGATGATAGTGGTTAGTTTGATTAATTTCTTCTTATCCATGTGTCCTCCATGTTCACTACGAATCTTACATAGTGTTTCCTATATTTATTCTAACACTGAATAGTCTCTTCATGGGACTATTTTTATATTCTCAGTTTTGGTTAAGCCTGTGATTAATAATGGTCTGATAAATAAAAACCCACTGTTAAGTGGGTGGTTTGCTAATTGGTGGAGATGAGGAGAGTCGAACTCCTGTCCAAAAAATGTCCACATTCAAGCATCTACAGTTTATTCTGTTTTCATTACGACATCATTTGAGAAACAGACAAACAAACGATGAATTACCTAGTAAAGGTTTTCGTCAGAACGCCCTAGATAAACGTTAAGCTTAGTCTTCGTTTCTGTCATCAGTTACCAACCCAAAGACCAAATTGGTAGTGACGCACTGCAATTAGATTAAACTAAATTAGGCAGCGTAAGCTAGATTTTGATTTCCAGTTATTTTTTGTTTGGTTGTTAGGCAACCACTCCACTGCAACCTGAATCCAACGAAATCCTGTCGAAACCATGACATCCCCGAATCCATCGTTATTATACCAAAGAAACCGAGCACTTTCCACAATCATGATGAACCAGTGCCTCAACAATCAGTGATTCTGATATAATGTCCTTAAACAATGAAAACGGAGGAATTAATATGTCATATAAAACCTTTAGCGAATACCAAAAAGAAGACAATTCAGAAGATATTCTGTGGCAAGACCGAAAAAGAATTCTTGGCTTACCCATTTCCTTCACCCGTTACTCACTCACTAACGAGAGACTCATCATTAAGACTGGCCTGTTGAACACAGAGACCGATGAGCTTTTACTTTATCGGATTATGGATATTGAACTCAACCAATCCTTTGGTCAGAAGATCTTCGGTGTAGGTTCAGTCATCCTCCACGCATCCGATAGAACCACACCAACACTAACACTTCAAAACATTAAGAAGCCAAACGATGTTAAGCGTTACTTAAGCCGTTTAATCGAAACCATTCGTGATGAGAAGAATATCACTGGTAAGGAAATGTTCGGTGCAGCGGCAGGTTACTCCACTACTAGCGTTGACGCTAATAATGATGGTATCCCTGATTACATGCAGGTGGACCTCGATGGTGATGGCAGACCTGATTACACTGACAACCCAATTTATAAGGATTCAGACAGCGAATAGCTATTTAACAACCTCCAACTTAAATTATGCCATGACAACACTTATCAAACTTGGTATAATAGTCGAGCATTGGAGGATTGGCCGAGTGGCTTAAGGCACCGTCTTGGAAAGGCGGCGAAGTGCAAGCTTCCGTGAGTTCGAATCTCATGTCCTCCGCCATATTCAATTAACACCCACTTAACAGTGGGTTTTTATTTTGTTTGAGTAGATTTTCTTTTCCCGTATTTCTCACAGTAGATTTGATAGACTACCGCGGTTACCTCGACATCATCCATCGCTCTATGTGATAGTTGGGACATTCCTAGGTAGTTCTTGATTGTCGATAGCTTATGGTTGCCAATCTCTTCCTTCTTAAACAATTTCTTAGCCAGGTATAAAGTGTCAATAACCTTGTTCGTTGTGATTGACGCTTCAACTCTGGCACCCTCCGCGACAATCATCTTGATATCAAACGCGATATTATGCCCAACTAATAACAAGTTCTCACTCCAAGTGTTGAAGTCATCAAGTACCTGATCAATGGTTCGAGCATGTTTAACCATGTTATCGTCGATGCCATTGATGCTTGTAATAAAGCCAGGAATATGAATCCCAGGGTTAACGTATTCATGGAATCGTGCGACCTCCACATGGTTCTGATACTTGATAGCACCAATTTCAATTATTCTATCAACAGAAGGCTCAAGACCTGTCGTCTCAGTATCCACCACGATGTAGTTAGGTTGTAACACACTCGATTTACGATCAAGGTATGCCTTGGAGTAGGCTAGAGGATTTACATATTGTGAAGAAACTCTAGGAAAACTTCTAACCACAGTATCATCCCTCTCTACAATTACGTTATCCATCGGGTAGCTCGTGATACTACTTTGAAGCACTGGCCTATTAGTTCTGTTTCTAATGACTTGGTATGCATTATTGAGTTTCGCTTTAATGTAAGAACCAGTCCTAAACAGTGAATATCCAAAAGCGATAAAGAATAATAGTATTAATGCGGTATAAAGATTTGATTCTGTACTTACATTTTCTGGTAAGAAAAGCAGGACAAACGTACCTAACCATAAGTATCTCAATTTGGTTTTTCTAAGAATGGACATTTTGTTATCCCCTTGTTTCGTTGTCAAAATAGTACGCTATTTTCAAGGAATATTCAATGGAATATAGGGAGGTTCCTATCAAATCGATTGTGAAAAATGAGGGAAATGCTACAATTACACTACGGAGAAAACCAGGAGGAAAATAATGAAAGATGTAATAATAATCGGTGCCGGAATTGTAGGAAGCACCGTTGCTTACGAATTAAGCAAGTATGAAGTAAATGCCATGGTGATCGAGAAACTCGATAAACCAGGACTCGATGTGACAGGACACAACAGTGCGGTCATTCACGCAGGGGTAGACCCAGAAGATGGCACACTCAAGAATAAATACAATCTAAAAGGGACGAAGATGTACGAAGCTTACGCTCGTGAGTTGGGGACACCCTACAAGCAAATTGGAGCTTTCGTCATCGCAACCACAGATGCGGATCATGCGCATATTGAAAAGCTATTGAGAAACGGTGAGAAGAGAGATGTCTTCGTGGAAAGACTCACCCGTGAAGAAGCTCTACTCAAAGAACCAAACCTACCAAACAACGTCTATGAAGTCCTCAGCATGCCAACAACAGCTGTTGTTAACCCGACCGATGTCGCTCAGAAGGCTATTACTAAAGCTCAGGAGAGAGGCATTGAGGTACACTTGTCAGAAGAAGTTGAGGCAATCAACAAGCTCGATGAAGGATTCGAAGTTGTCACCAATAAGGGTAGTTACCAGACACGTGCCATTGTTAACGCGGCAGGTCTCTATGCTCCTCATGTTGAGAAAATGGTCTCAGAACCAACCTTTGAACTGACTTATATCCGTGGTGACTATATCACGCTATCCTCAGAGGCCAGAGGCATGTCACATGGTGCTCTCTATCCCGCACCTACTAACATGGGCAAAGGCGTCCTCGTCATCCCCCAAGTCGATGACTCAGTACTCATTGGACCTACTGCTTTCACAATCACATCACTAGAAGACACAACGATAACCGAAGCGGACCTTGATGTCATCAAAGAGAAGATTACCATGGTAGCCAACCATGTTCCTTATGAACATCAGAATGGTACCATGACAGGAATTAGACCCAAGGAATTAAACGATGATTTCATTATCGCTGAGAGTTCACTGGTTCCCTATTTCTTCAATCTAGCCGGAATCGATTCACCAGGAATCGTATCAGCCCCAGCCATTGCTGATGATTTCGTCAATAACATGTTAACGCCACGTCTATCATTAAGTAAGAAGTAACCTCTCTGAAAACACCTCTATCAATAAAATGGAGGTGTTTTTAATTGCTTGGGAAATGGTTCAGTCACTTTTTAGGTTGTCTTTGAAGTCCATTTTAGATACAGTTATGGTAGCGGAGGAAACATGATAAAATTAATAGCCAGTGATTTAGACGGAACACTCTTAAATAAGGATCATATTACAGATACCAGAATACTATCAGCAATCGATGAAGTCATAGACAAAGGGGTAATCTTTGTTGTCGCGACAGGTAGATCCATGCAAGGCAATCAAGTTGAACAGCTCTTCGCTGATAGGGGAATCTACATCATCAGCAGTAACGGCGCTCTCATCAAAAATAAAGAGGGAGAAGCAATCTATGAGCAACCGGTTTGTCCAAAGTTTATAACCGATACGCTCACTCATTTCCCTCATATGACCTTTGACTTTGTCGGACTACACGATACCTGGATCAACTGTAGTCAAGAAGACTACCGTAACTCATTGGACACCTTAAATCACACCCCTGAATCCATTGAACGTTTCATCCACGGTAAATACTATAACCAAAGCTTAGAAGAAATACTCAAGCATAAGATTATCAAGGTCAATGCCAAGAAAAGGGAAGGGGACAACTTTCAGAAACATATCGATAGGTATGAACAAGTCGTCAACCGACCATTCTCAAACACGATCTATGAAATCACCGACCATACCGTCAATAAAGCGGCAGCCATCAAGATCCTATGTGATCACCTAGGCATTCAAGATGATGAAGTCGCAGTCTTTGGTGATGGTGGTAATGACATCGAAATGTTACGCTATTATCAGCATTCATACACTGTTGAAAACGCGGTAGCTGACGCGAAAGAGGCAGCCACCCACCTATTAGGACCATCAGATAGCTACTCAGTAATCACAAAAATGCGGGAACTCATTAATCATCAAGATTAAGAGTTCTTTTTGCTTGTTTGACAAAATTTCGTAAGACCTTCAACCTGGCATATCTTTTATCATTACCCTCAACAATGACCCAAGGAACTAACTCCGTGCTAGTCCGATGTAACATCTCGTTCATCGCATCCTGGTACGCGTCCCAATGATCGCGATTGCGCCAATCCTCGTCCGTTAACTTATAGACCTTATCTTGGTCCTGTTCACGATCATTAAACCGTTTCAGTTGTTCATCACTATCAATCATAATAAAGTACTTCAGTATCAACATTCCTTGTTTCGATAGCTGTTCTTCCATCTGGTTGATTTCACCATAGGCTCTCTCCCACTCAGGTTCACTAGCGAATCCCTCAATCCGTTCTACCAATACACGACCATACCAGCTGCGATCAAAAATCACCATTTTACCTTTCGGAGGAAAATGCTTATAGAAGCGCCATAGGTAATGGTAGTCTTTCTCCTGTTGACTAGGGGCAGAAATGGTCACAACATCGTAAAAACGGGGATCCATGGTCCGAGTCAATCGCTCAATCGCTCCACCCTTACCAGCAGCGTCCACACCTTCGAAGACAATCATCGTCGGTATCTTCTTCAGATAGAGCTGGTAGGTCAACTCTTCAATCTCCTGTTGTAAACTTTTCAGTTCTCTATCATATGTCTCATCGTCAACAGTCTTTGATAGATCTAAATCGATAAGTGGGTAAGGTCCGGTAAAAGGTATCCTATCATTTTGGGTAATATTATCCTTCCTCAGGCTATCATGGATAGATTGAATAGAAAGACTCATGATCTCCTTAGCCGCATCGCCTAGGTTCTCGGCCGAGACCAGATGCCAAGGAGCAAATGAAAAATCAGTTTTATCAAGAATCTTATTGATCCTGCGTTCGAATTTATCATAATGTTCGTACTGAGCCTCATCGACCTCCGTGATAAAGAAGCTTCTCTTCTTGTCATTGCGTAACTCATTCAAACGTTTTTTATGGGTCTTCTTCTTCACGTGCAAAAAGAATTTGAGAATCACCATGCCATCATCACTCAGCAGTCTCTCGAATGATTCAATCAGCTCACTACGCTTCTCTATCGGTGCCTTCAGATCATTCATCAGCTTGAAATAGTAGCTACGATCCAGAATCATCATATTCCCACGCGCCGGTAACAAATCATAGTATTTGCGAAGGACAGGGTAATCATCCGAAAAACGATCGTAGAAGTGATACTGGCGAACATTGTAATTCCGTGGATTTAGTTCCCAAATCACATCACGTATCACCACATCATGACCAGAAGATTCCCAGCCCTCAATAATGAGTAACACCGGAACATTCGCGTCGATCATTTGCCTCTGTAACCTAGCGAATTCCTCACCCAATAGTTTCGTTCTTTCTTGATGATACAGAGAAACATCGTGTTTAAGGTGTCTCAATTTATTTTCAGACTCTTTGATTCTGTTCTTGAAATAAGAGATTTCAGCTTGAAGTTTAGGATTATCAACATCATGGAAGCTCTCTAATTGGACCATCATGATATGGTGATCCACCAGTTTACCCAGTTTATCCTTCTGTTTCGTCAGCTTCTTCTGTTTAATTATCTCAATATCGAGCAGCTCCTGAATCGTTCGTATTTTCTTGATCATAATTCGTCGCTGATGAGTTTCTTCATAAGAGTTTGACTTGAGCTTGTTAAGCTTTTTTACCCATTGTTTAAGTCGTGCTTCGATGAACTGTTCATCAAGCTCTAATGGTTGTTCTAAACTGAAAAATGATTTCTCCATTTCCTTTTTGAAATCATGGGACTGTAGTTCTTTGACCAACTGATCGCGAACATAAATTAAGAGATTCGTTAATTCAAGCTGGTTAGGGTGTCTGATTTCTTCCCATTCTTGTGATAGGACATCAAGATCACGTAAAGGGGACAGAAGCTTATGGACGCTCTTAAAAGTGTCCTCAACCTTCGCAAATGATAACAGGGTTCTAAGGGCCCTGACATGGACACGAAACTCGTGAACCCCTGGGACATCAAGCTGATTCGCATACTCCATACTT
>LSQX01068080.1_pt1 | contig 11577 bp, 13 predicted proteins | sample 654561 | NCBI WGS metagenome assembly LSQX01 (sample SAMN04489861, study PRJNA283612) | anaerobic digester metagenome | isolation source: 4 biogas reactors fed with cattle manure at either 37C or 55C with and... | place: Denmark: Kongens Lyngby | collected 2014 | reverse complement strand
TCAGTTTGATAAATCCCTGACGCAGGAGCGGCCTTTTTATCCGGATGATGGCAGTATGGTTGACGTAAATACCATGAATGGCGAAGTGGGTTCAAAGGTGGTTTATGGCAATGGTTTCAAAGCCATTGAAATGCCATATGGAAGAACTAATTTCACAATGACGGTGATAGTGCCTGAGGGTACGCTGCAAGATTTTTATTCTTCATTCACAGCCCCGGAATGGGAAGAGCTGACCTCTGATCTTGACGGGATCGATGAGTTTGGCAAAGTGATAGTTTTCATGCCTAAGTTCAGCTTCGAATATGAAAAAACTCTCAACGACCAGCTGAAGGCCATGGGAATGATAGATGCTTTTTCACCGTTCCTGGCTGACCTGTCGGGTATCTCCGACAAGCAGATCTATGTCAGTTTTGTGAAACAGAACACCTTTGTTGAGGTTGATGAGGAAGGTACGGAGGCAGCAGCAGTCACTACAATAGGTGTCGAGGTGACAAGTATTGGTCCTCCTTCACCCCATTTCTTTGTAATAGACAAGTCATTTGTTTTTGCCATACGCGAACGGACAACAAATGCCCTCCTGTTCATCGGTCAGGTAGTAAACCCGTAGTAGTTAACACTAAATACTGAACACTGAACGCTGAACGCTGAACGCTGAACGCTGAACGCTGAACACTGAACGCTGAACGCGGACCGATAAACACCAGATCCTGAATATCTGATAAAATTAAATCTTTAATTTCATAAATGGGAAAATGAGAACTATCGTGAAAACATCCATCGTCTTTCTGGTTCTGACCGCATCCCTGTCGGGTTGCATGGACAAGACCATGGAGCGGATAACATACAAGGCAAACGTGCCGGTATATATGGAATTCAATGAATTCCGGAACAGCTTTCACAAAAGTGAAGCTAAAGAGATCTCTTTTCCGGGCAAGATCTATTTCAAGGATGATTATCTTTTCGTTAACGAAACGGGGAAAGGAATTCATGTTATTGATAATGCTGATCCGGCAAATCCCCGGAAAGCCGGTTTCTATGAGATTCCGGGAAATGTAGATATGGCAGTCAGGGGAAACATCCTGTTTGCAGATAGTTTTATCGATCTGCTTGCAATTGATATAACAGACGTGGAAAGGCCGGTCGAAGTCAGCAGGATTGAGAATGTTTTTCCCGAAGTGATGCCGGAAGGGGATGAATGGCTGCCCTATGCCATGATTGATAAGTCGAAGGGTGTGATAGTCGGCTGGAAAACCAAAACAATAACTGAAGAGTATGTGCCGGGAAGCAGTCATGAAGGATGGATATACAGGGGAAAAATGACATTGATGGCTACCAACTCCGGGGATGCAGCCGGCTGGTCAGCAGGTGCCGGAACAGCAGGCTCCATGGCAAGATTTATGCTTAATGACAAATATCTGCATGTAATTGCCCATCCCTGGATGCTGAAGACCGTTGATGTGGAAAATGCGAAGAAAATGATCATCGCCGACAGTGTGGAAGTATCACGTGATATGGAAACTCTTTTCCTGCTCGGGGGAAAAATGTTTATCGGAACAACCACCGGCATGCTCATTTATGATGTGACGGATGCCACAAAGCCCCGGCTGATTTCACATTATGACCATATCACCGCATGTGACCCGGTGGTGGCAGATGAAAATTATGCATACGTAACTCTCCGTTCCGGGAGCAGGTGCAGGAACACACAAAACCTTCTTGAGGTTATTGATATTTCATCAATTGAACATCCTTATCTGTTAAAATCCTATCCCATGTATAATCCTCACGGACTAGGTATTGACGAGGATCTTCTCTTTATCTGTGATGGTGCAGCCGGACTGAAAATTTATGACCGTTCTGATCCGCTTGATATTATAAACAGGAAAGTAGCTCATTATACTGATTTCTTTACTTATGATGTCATACCCGTGAAGGGAGTCCTCATGCTTGTTGGAGAGAAAGGGATATATCAGTATGATTATTCCGACCCTGAAAATATTGTTCAGATAAGTAATATACCAATCAGTGGTGCAGAAATGCAGTTCGGTTTTATATTCAGGTAAAACATATTATGGAAACAGAAATATGAATAATATTGTCATAAAACCATTCAAATTAAGTTATTTTGATTGAGCTTAATCTGGATGCCAGTAATGAGAAAAAGTGAGAAGGATGACCATACAATATCTGATCAGGAGCTTATCAGGCGCTGTTCCGAAGGGGATAAGCGTGCGGAGGAACTTCTCTACAAACGCTATTTCTCATTCGCAATGTCGATATGTATCAGGTATACGGGAGATCAGTATGAAGCCATGGAGGTAGTAAATGACAGTTATATGAAGGTGCTTGGCAGCATAAAGGATCTCGACTGTTCGAAATCCTTCAGGTCGTGGTACGGCAGGATCCTGGTCAATTCGGCCATTGATAATTACCGAAGAAATGCAAAGCATGTGACGCATCTGCAATTCACCGATTTTGAGATGACAGAAGAGCAGGGAGCTCCGGTCAGTGCCGAACTTTCTGCAAATGAAATCCTGGAACTGTTTAACCGGCTGCCGGATAATTACAGAGTGACTTTCAATCTTTTTGAAATTGAAGGTTATACCCATAAGGAAATAGGACAGATGCTTGATATCAGTACATCAACTTCGAGATCGAATCTTTTCCGGGCAAAAAAAATGCTCAGGAAATTGTATAACAGGAACTTCAATCCTGAAAAACAAGAGGAATGAAACAGTTTGACGACTTGTTCAGGGAAAATATTAAGAAGGCTTTTGGCAGCTATAATGCTGATCACCTTGCCGGCGAGGGCTGGGATTCTTTTCTTTCGTCCGGAAAAGCCCGGAACAGGCGTATGGCAGTGATCCCGCTGCTGGCACGGGCAGCTTCAGTCCTTTTGATTGTGGGTCTTGGTGTTTTTATTGCTTACAGATTATCAACGCGGCAGCCTACCCGGGAAATCATTTCTGAATCTGAATCAGTGGTGCAGGAAGATCCGCAAATACCTGCAGTAACGACAGAGCCGGTTATATCTGCAGCTGCTGAAGCATCCCCAATATCCGTTGAGTCCTCTGTATCTGTTGTAACCATTACAGAAATATCAACTGTTGCCGGGGCCGCAGCGGTTACCGGAGATGCAGCCCTTACCGATGATGCAGCTCTTGCAGAAGGTGCAGCCCTTGTACCTGTTCCTCATGCCAGAGAAACCGTTTATGGTGAAAGCCGTTTTTTACTCCCGGATGTACTGGCCGGTCTTCAGGGGGCTGAAGGACTGAAAGAACTGCATGATGACATCAGTACCGGAGAATTAATACCTGCAGTCCGGGAATCAACGGGCACGGCATCCGGTAGAATTGACTTTTCAGAGGAGCTGTCCGGACAGGAAAAACGTCATGAAGGAAGAGCACTGATTGCCGGTTTTTCAGGATTGCTTGCCCGTAGCAGCGGATTGGCATCCCCGTCTTCCGGTCTTTCTATAGGACTCTATCTGGATCAGAAAATCACCAGAAAGATATCAATACGCCCGGGTCTTGCGCTTGCCAGACAATCATTCGGACTCGCGAACGGTAATGGTTACGTTAAAACTTCAGGTTTTTACAATGATCCCCCTTTGTCGCTTTCTGACGGAACAAGCGGGAAGGCCTATTCTTACGACGGAAAGCTGAACATGCTGGCAATGGAAGTGCCGCTGAATATTGTTTTCAGGATCAGCGACAGGGAAGGTTCAGGGTTTTATGTATCAGCCGGAGCATCCACCATGATATATCTCAGTCAGCAATTCACGGCCGATTTTGTAAATGAATACACCAGACTTGCACTGGATGCTGCGACCGGCCAATATGGAACCGAATCCCGTTTCTCAACCTTTGAGTTTGAAAAGGATTACGGTGCATTCAGCCGTACCGACTTTTTCGGGCTCGCCAATCTTTCGGCCGGATACACCTTCACATACGCTAAAACCGGTACCATGCTCATAGAGCCATTCCTTCAGCTTCCTGTCAGTGACCTTACAAGTCTTAATCTCAGAATAAGATATGGCGGTCTGTCAATGAAATTCCGCTTCGGAAACCCATGATCCTGTTTTTCGGGTTCCTGTTTTCAGGATTCGTGTTTTGTGTGATTCTCTTTCCTTATCAGCGGCTTCCGTGATCCTTTTGCGTGTTCCTGTTTTCCTGGTTCTTCCTGTTCTATACGGGCTTCAGAAGCTGAAACAGAAGAATGGATACTCCAAGTGTAAAAATGATATTGAATCCCTGGGCAATAATGAAACTGTAAAAAGGTCTTTTACTGTCCATCTGCCTGAAATCGGAAAACCGGGTCTCCAGACCTATGCTGATAAATGCCAGATTGAACCAGAATCCGCTGAATGCCTTCATTACTTTTCCGGAAGATGCTGCTGCCGGCGGACTCAGTATGAATGAGAATAGCAGGGAAGCCAGGATGAAGCCGAGTACAAATTTCGGAAAGCGTTCCCATATAACGCTTATGGGAACACGGTTTGCGTTATTTCTGCCATCCTTGCTTCTGTATGCCCAGAATACTGAAATAATGAATGCAGCCACTCCAAGCAGGACATTCTGTGAGAATTTTACTATTGTAGCATATTTGAGTCCCGTTTCACCGGTTATGGTACCGGCAGCCACCACTGCTCCCGTGGTATCAATGGTACCTCCGAGCCATGCGCCTGTTACAATATCGGACAGTCCCATCCATTTGGCAATGATGGGAAGAAATATCATCATCGGAATGGCAACTATCAGGACAAGGGAAATGGTGAATGAAAGCTTTTTCTTGTCTCCGTTGATGGCTCCTGCAGTGGCAATTGCTGCTGAAACACCGCAGATTGAAACGGCACTGGCCAGCATGGTTGAAAATTCATCGTCAACCTTCAGCTTGCGGGAAATCCAGAATGCGAAATACCATACGCTTATAACAACAATTACTGCCTGAATAAGTCCGAATGTTCCTGCAGTCAGAATATCCCTGAACAGTATGGTCGCTCCGAGCAGGATAAGACCTATCTTGACGTACAGCTCTGTCTGGACACCCGGCCGGACCCATGAGGGCAGCCTGAAGAAATTGCCGATAAGCAATCCGAGAATAAGGGAGAAAAAAACAGTTTCCAGACCCAGGGTCTTGAAAAGTGAATATGATGCAATGAATTGTGCAATCAGTGCAAGTAAAAAAACTGCAAGAAAACCGGTGAGGAATTTTTTCAGTGAATCGCCGCTCAGAAACATTCCCAGGGCTGAGACAAGTCCAAAAACTAGGAAAGTATAAATAGTGGACATTCCAAACTTTCCGTCAAGCATTGCGGCGATGCTGCCAAGTCCTGACCAGCCTTCCTTGCCGCCCAGGGATGGTATGGCAACAGAATAGCCGGTGGCAATTACAAAAATTATCAGTATAAAGCCGGCGACAACCGATGCCCAGTCCTGCCCGATGTTGTATTTAGCGGCAGTTTCAGATTTTTTTCCTTCAGTCATTTTGTGATATTTTTGTTAGGTTTTATTATGCCCACAAAGATTAAACCTGTTGCAAATTATTTAGTGGGCATAAAATCGTATTTTTATATACGTCTTTTCCGAAGCCGGATTTTCCAATTTAAGGCGTAACACACTCGGTATTAATAAACAAAGACTCTGTTTTGAATATTTACGGATTTTTTCGCTTAGCCTGCCCTTAAAAGAGCCCGGCATCAGCGAAACAATCTTTACTTAATTTAAGCCCGGAAATTCCGGATGCCGGGATTCAGAATCCGGCAGAGAAGATTTTATGAGATAAAAAAAACAACTTATATGCAGAAGAATAAATATTTCAGGTTTCTTATTTCAAACCTCAGGATCATTAAATTCAGATTTATCATCCTGCTGATCAGCGGATCATTTGCCTCAGGTCATTTATCCGGACAGGAAGCGGAGGATTTCACGCCCGGAGGAAGGCCGGAAGCCAGGATCTTTACAAGTATGAGCGCTACCTTTGCCGATGGTGAAAACCACAATAAATTTGACATTGCACGGGCTTACCTGGGTTACAGTTATAATTTTTCGCAGAAATTCAGCGGGAGGATAGTATATGATGTTGCAGATCCGTCAGCAGGCAATCTTAAATTTTCCGGCATGCTGAAATTTGCATATTTACGGTATCAGACTGACAGGTGGACCATAACGGGCGGCATGATACCCCTTCCGGAATATGATCACGGCGACAGGAAATGGGGTTTTCGCTATGTGTACAAGACTATGCATGATGAATATGGTTTTGGCACTTCAGCTGATCTTGGACTGAGTATTGGCTATAAAATATCTTCATTGCTGTCGGCTGACCTTACGGTAATGAATGGTGAGGGCTTCAAGCTTACTGAAAATGATTCAATCCTTAAAAGTGCAGCAGGTATCACACTTACACCATCGGAAGATTTTTCACTGCGGGCTTATTATGATATTATGGCAGGAAAAAGGCGCAGCCAGCATACTGCTGAGTTCATAGCAGCTTATGAAAATGCCGGCTTAAGCCTGTCGGGAGCATATAATTTCAGGAAGAACAATAATCTGATAGAGGGGCATAATTACCACGGCTTATCATTTAACGGTGCGGTAGCAGTGAATGACAGGCTGCGCCTGTTCGGAAGGTTTGATCATGTTGCTTCCGTTACTGCCTTCAGTGGTCTTGATTCGTGGAACCTGAGAAAAGCCGGCCAGCTTGTTGTTGCGGGTATGGAAATCAGTCTGGCTCCCGGTGTCAGTATCGCTCCCAATTTCCAGGGATGGAATCCGGCGGACTCCGGAATGCCTTTTATCTCCAGGTTTTCATTGTCACTGGATCTGAAACTGTAGCTCTGGCCACAGATATTAAAAGTGCCTGCAGGGGAGGCGGAAGCTTGTCCGGAGGATTTCCGGAGGAGCAGGATACCTGATGTAAACGGATCTGCCCCCCGGGAAACCTGTTTTATTTTCCTATTATTTTTCCTGCTATTATTTCTGCAGCCTTGATCAGTGGATAGCCTGCAGGTGAGGCAGTCAGACAGGGATGTGTTCCAATCTGCGCTGTAAGCAGTGAGTTTACTGTCATCCGGTTCTGAATAATCATGCCTATGACGTTTGTAAGTTCTCCTGCACTCAGTCCGCCGATAACCTCACCACCTATGATAACTCCGGAATGACGGGCAACAATCAGTTTAACAAGTTGTTTCTGTGCACCGGGCAGATTCCCGGGATGACGGTCAATGCCTTCAAATACGCCTGTTACCGTATCTATTCCTTCAATTTTTGCCCTCGCTTCGGTTACTCCGGCCGTTCCAAAGCCTGTGTCGCCTATTGCAGTGGAGTATATTGCAATTGTGCCGCTGAATGTTTTTACCACATTGAGATTGAACAGGTTCATTCCTGCAATGCGGCCTTCGGCACATGCCGTTGAAGCCAGCATTGTTGACACTCTGGCGCGTGTGACAAAATCGCGCTTCTGGGCACAGTCACCCACAGCAAAAACATCTTTTGCATGTGTACGCATATATTCATCAATGGCAATAAAATTACTTTCGTCAACATATATTCCCGATTTGCGGGCAAGTTCAACATTTGGCTTGTATCCCACGGAAAGGACTACTGCGTCAGCATCAAAAAACTCACCGTTTTCAAGTTCCACTTTTTCAACCCTGCTGCTCCCGTGAATTTCTTTTATTCCATTGCCGGTAATTATTTTAACTCCTCTTTGAATCAGTATCTCCTCAATTCTCGTTGATAATTCCGAATCAAAGGCAAGCATCAGAATGTCAGGCAGTTTTTCTACCAGCAGGACATCATGGCCACTTTTTACAAGTTCATCTGCAAATTCAACACCAATGAAACCGGCACCGATAACCACAACCTTTTTTTGCGAAGCCAGCCTGGCCTTCATATCCTCAAGATAAGTCTTGTCTTTCGGTATCACATATACATTTTCCTTATCGCCTCCGGTAAGCCAGGCAGGTTTAACAGGTATTGAACCGGTGGCAATGACAAGCTTGTCATATTTGATCTTTTCCCCGCTGGCAAAGTCAACATATTTGTCTTCAGTGCTGATAAAGGTTGCTTCATCCACAATGGATTCAATACCGGCCTTTTCCATCATCGTGTCGACCGGCATAATATTCTGGCTTACACTGTCGAGAGTTCCGAATATATAAGGTATTCCACAGGGTACCATCATGTCTTTCTGTTTCTTCACCAGGATGAAGCTTTTTTCCGGCCATGATGATTTTCCTGTAAGGGCAGCAACCATGCCTGCTGCACTTCCTCCAATCACAAGTACATCTGTTGTTTTCATATTGTTTCTAATTTAAATTGTTAAATCCTGATATTCAGTATTAATATTTTCCAGTCTGAAGGATGGCAGCAGGCTTCACTTTGTCCGGATTTATTTTGCCCTGAGATATTGTTTTGGCCAGGCTATTTCTTCCTGCCAGCTTCCTGCAGTCTTTAGCGGGAAGTAGGGATTTCTGAGCAGTTCCCTTCCGAGAATGATAAGATCTGCCTTGTTTTCCGAGAGTATCTTTTCTGCCTGTCCGGCATCAGTAATCAGGCCTACCGCACCGGTTTTTATTCCGGTTTTTTTTATTTCTTCCGCGAAGGGTACCTGGTAACCCGGACTGAAAGGGATTTTGGCGGCGGCAACATTGCCTCCCGAAGAACTGTCAATGAGATCCACTTCATGTTCCATCAAAATACGGGCAAGTCTTACACTTTCTTCGAGGGTCCAGCCTCCGGCTGTCCAGTCGGTTGAGGATATCCGTACAAACAGGGGATTTTCAGGAGGCCATACAGATCTGACGGCCCTTATCACTTCCAGCAACAGGCGTATTCTGTTTTCAAAGGAGGCTCCGTATTCATCGGAGCGGTTATTGCTGACGGGTGAAAGGAATTCGTGAAGAAGATATCCGTGTGCGCCGTGAATCTCAATTATCCTGAATCCTGCTTTTACTGCCCGTTCAGCAGCATCCCTGAAAGCTGAAATCACTTTTTGTATTCCATCGGCGGTGAGAGCTTCCGGAGCCCTGTCCGATTCAATATATGGCAGGTTTCCCGGGGCGTATGTCTGCCAGCCCCCGTCATTCAGTCCCAGCTGCCTGCCGCCTTCCCAGGGAGCAGCACATGAAGCTTTTCTGCCCGCATGTGCAAGCTGTATCCCGGCAACGGCACCATGGTCATGAATAAATCTGACGATTCTTTTCAACTGCGGGATATGATCATCACTCCATAGTCCCAGATCACCCGGTGTGATCCTGCCTTCCGGCAGCACTGCCGTTGCTTCCTGGATTATCAGTCCGCTTCCTCCGGCGGCCCTGCTGCCATAGTGAACCATATGAAAGTCGTTGGCAAATCCGTCTGTTGCCGAATACTGACACATGGGCGACATGGCTATCCTGTTACGGAGTGTTACATTCTTTATGGTTAAAGGAGATAATAATATTGACATTGTTGGTGTTTTAAAATCCTGAGTAATATAAAAACACAGAAGCTTTGTCAAAAGTTCACTGAGAGATACTCTGCTGCACTTTCCGTTCCGGACGGTAGTCCGCTGCAGAATTCCTGTCAGGATTCCCGGAAATTTTCCGTCATGAAACCGTCCTGAACATAGCAGATTTGGTGCCGGTTCAGACTGACAATGCAGCGCCTATTGCTGTTGCATATTCGGCGTCAGCCGGGAATTCGAAATTTATTTTATGTGCCCGTGAAATATGTTTCAGTATTTTCTGGCCGATAGGATTGTTGCTTCCCTTTCCGGTCACCACAACGGTATCGTTATTCTTGCTTTTTGCTGCAAATACCGAGATCATGCCAATAACCTGGTATGTAAGGTTGAATATTCCCATTGCCAGATCTTCCTTTTCCGCAATATCAAGCATTTTACCGAAGTTGGATGCAGTGAATTCCTTGTCAAGGAAGCTGATATTGCTGTCCGCAATATCGCCGATCAGCAGGTCAACGTTATTTATTGATCCTTTTGAAGCATACTGCATGATTGTGTCAATATCTGTTATTCCGAGCATTATTTTTGACAGGCCGATAATTGTACCTCCGCCGACTCCTGTTCCGCCAAGGTGATTGATTTTGTTGTCATCAACCTCAATGATGGCTGTTCCCGTTCCTATGTTTGAAATTATTATCCGCTCTTTTTTCGCAAGATATCTGCCGCCGGTTCCTATTGCCGTCATTTCGCCGACCCTGTTGGTCTTTATTCCAAAAAGATCATCCGTGATCCTGGCCGCGCCCACGCCGGTGATATTGATTTTTTCGATGCTGTTAAGACTGAAATGATTTTCAACTATGAGCTTTCCAAATGCCCCTGTTGCCGAAGTAATGGCATCAATGGCCCTTGTTTTTATTCTGATGATTTTCTTGTCGGGTCTGATTGCCGCCACCTTGGTGGTGGTGCTGCCGATGTCTATTCCGATTACCATTCTTAAGTGTAGCTGCCTATTGTTTGCTTCTTATCATGATCAGAACCATCTTGAATCTTTCAACAGCTGACAGTGAGTGGGGGATGTTGGCAGGCATGATGATCGTATCCCCGGTTTCGAGCATATTCGAAACACCGTCAATTACTATGTCAGCTTTGCCATCAACAATATGTACCACTGCATCAAAGGGTGAAGTATGTTCAGTCAGGCCTTCTCCTTTGTCAAATGACATAAGACTGATATTTCCTGTTTCCTTTTTAAGTACGTGCTTGCTTACCACTGATTTTTCAGCATATGTAATACTGTCAGCAAATGAGAATTTTTTTCCTTTTCCGAATTCGTTTTTCCCCATAGTCCGTTTTAGTCGTTTATTTCACTGAGGATATCTTCAATATCCGGTATACATCCGCCGCATACGGTTCCCGCTTCTGTTGCGTCCTGAACTTCCTCGACGGTCTTTAAGCCTTTTTCCTTTATTGCCTTTACAATTTCGCTTTTCATGATGCCGTTACAGTGGCAGATTTCAATGTCTTCCATTTTTTCTTAATTAAAATTTATTTACCGGTTAAACAATATATGTGTTATAAGAGTTTTGTATGACAGCAATAAAACAGTTCCTGGCCCTGTTTATTGCATACCGGAATAATAATGATAATTTTCCCCCGGGGCCATCTGTATCCAGGGAAAAGCAGGATCATTCCCCAGTCTTGCATAATTAAGCCAGTAGGGTTCACGGTGATCTATGCTGTGGTTCAGTTCATTTTCATGTCCCGGAATTATCAGCCTGGGGCGGAATCCCCTGGCCAGCCTGTTTTCCGGATAATATGACCATGAATTTATCATCAGCACATCAATCCTGTATTTATCACCTGTTTTATCTATCCATTCGAGATCCTGGTTGAATGACTGGTCACCCGTATGTGCGAAACACATCCCTTCAGGGGAATACACCAGGTAAACGTTATTGAGGATGTCTGCACCCTGATGTCCGGGACAAATAACGGTTTTCAGAGTTATCTGCCTGACAGGAAGTTTAATCTCCTGGATTCTGTCAGCGGTCCGTTCAGGGTGAATTATTTTACTGTAAACAGGTAATTTTTCCCACAGGCCGGGAGGAGTGACAACAGGCTTGTTCTGTT
>LSQX01191052.1_pt1 | contig 11578 bp, 9 predicted proteins | sample 654561 | NCBI WGS metagenome assembly LSQX01 (sample SAMN04489861, study PRJNA283612) | anaerobic digester metagenome | isolation source: 4 biogas reactors fed with cattle manure at either 37C or 55C with and... | place: Denmark: Kongens Lyngby | collected 2014 | reverse complement strand
GTCTGCTCGCGCTCGTCGTGGCCGCCGCCCATGCCGGAGCCACGCTGGCGGCCGACGGCGTCGATCTCGTCGACGAAGATGATGCAGGGGCTGTTCTCCTTGGCCTGCTTGAACAGGTCACGGACGCGGGAGGCGCCGACGCCGACGAACATCTCGACGAAGTCGGAGCCGGAGATGGAGTAGAACGGCACGCCGGCCTCACCCGCCACGGCGCGCGCCAGCAGGGTCTTGCCGGTGCCGGGCGGGCCGTAGAGCAGCACGCCGCGCGGGATCTTCGCGCCGAGCTCGTGGTAGCGGGTGGGGTCCTGGAGGAAGTCCTTGATCTCCTCGAGCTCGCTGACGGCCTCGTCCGCGCCGGCGACGTCCGCGAAGGTGTTCGTCGGCATGTCCTTCGTCAGCTCCTTGTGCTTGGAGCCGCCGAAGCCGAACATGCCGCCGCCGCCCTGCATGCGGGTGAGGAAGAAGAAGAGGAGGCCGAACAGCAGCAGCATCGGCAGCAGGAAGCCGAGCATGCTCATGAGGAAGCTGTCCTGCGTCACCTTGGTGTTGTACTCGTCCGGCTCGGCGGCCTGGACGGCGTCGAACACCTGCGGCGCGGTGCGCGCGGGGTACTGGGCGATGATCTCCTCGACGCCCTCCCGCTCCTCGTAGGTGATCGGCTCGCGCAGTTCGATGCGGATCCGCTGCTCGCGGTCGTCGATCTGCACCTCCCGGGCGTTGCTGTTCTGCAGCTGCGTCATCGCCACGGAGGTGTCCACGCGCTGGAAGCCGCGCGTGTCGTCGGTGAGCAGGCTGAACACGAAGATGGTGACCAGCGCGATGGCGGAGATCAGGCCGATCTGGAGGATTCTCTTGTTGCTCATGTATTACGGCCGCCGGGCAGCGCGACCAGTGCCTTTCGTCTTCGTCCCACGTACTTCCTGCTCAACGCACAGGCGTGCGTTTTCGTTCCCTACTCCCCGGAGTAGACGCGCGGGTGCAGGGTGCCCACGAAAGGCAGGTCGCGGTAGCGCTCGCCGTAGTCGAGGCCGTAACCGATGACGAACTCGTTGGGGATGTCGAAGCCGACGTCAAAGAGATCGATGTCCGCCTTGACCACCTCGGGCTTACGCAGCAGGGTGATGACCTCGAGGGAGCGCGGGTTGCGGGCCTTGAGGTTACGCATGAGCCACGACAGGGTGAGACCCGAGTCGATGATGTCCTCGACGATGAGGACGTCGCGGCCCTCGATCTCCCGGTCGAGGTCCTTGAGGATGCGCACCACGCCGGAGCTGGTCGTGGAGTTGCCGTAGGACGACACCGCCATGAACTCCATCTGAGAGGGGATGGACAGCGCGCGGGTGAAATCGGTGAGGAAGAACACCGCGCCCTTGAGCACACACACGAGGATCAGTTCGTCGTCGGCGTCGCGGTAGGTCTCCGAGACCTTGTCGGCCAGTTCGCGGATGCGGGCGGCGAGCTGCTCCTCGCTGATGAGCACCGCCTCCACATCCTCGCCGTAACAGCAAGCCGGTACGTTGTGATCCTTGTTGTCGTGCACGGTCATGACACCTTTCCTAGGCCTCCTCGGATAGTGCCAGTCTGCCACCTACGCGCCTGACTTCCAACCTTCCGCCCACGGTCACCGCTCCCTGGCCGTGCCAGGTGGTGCACATGTCCTCAATCATGCTTATCGACGCCCGCGTCGGGCGGATGTCCCTCTCAATCAGCCACGCCGCGATGCGGCGGCGGCGCAGCGGCCCCGGCTGAGCGGCCAGTTCCGCACAGTCGTCCGTCGGCGGGCCGGCCAGCTCCGTGAGCAACGCGTTGTCCGCGGCGATGCGTTCGGCGGTCTGTGCCAGCGGCTCCACCGGGTCCCCGTGGATCTGCTCGAGCGCGGTGCGGACGGCCACGCGCTGGAAGTCCGGGTTGTCGTTGTGCGGGTCATGCCAGGGGTCGAGCTGCAATTCCGCGCAGGCACCTTCAGTGTCCCGGCGGCGGACCGTGAGGAACGGCCGGACGATCCCGTCCTGCTCCGGTGCCATGCCGCCCGGGTTACCGCGCAGGGCCTGGAGCAGCAGCGTCTCCGCCTGGTCGTCGCGGGTGTGGGCGACCCAGACGGTGGTGCCGTGCTCGCGGAGGGCGGCGTAGCGGGCGGTGCGGGCGTTGGCCTCGAGGTTGCCCGCGGGGACGGTGACCCGGGCGACGGTGGCGCGGGCGCCGAGCCGGCGCGCCTGCCGGGCCGCCCTCTCCGCTACCGCGTCCGACCCCGGCTGCAGCTGATGGTCCACGATGACCGCGTGCACCTCCTGCCCCTCCGCCCGGGCGGCGGCCACGAGGGCGAGGGAATCCGCCCCGCCCGACAGGCCTACCACCACCTCGCCCGGCGCGAGGAAGGGGCGCACGGCGCGGCGGCACGCCAGGAAGTGCGGGCTGCGCCGGGGCCAGAAGGGTTCCATGGGGATGATGCTAATCCCTCCCGGTGCTCGCCTCGCCCTCCACGCTGGCGAATTCACCCCGTCGAAAGGGCTCCCCACCGGGCCCGGAGGTTACTCTCTTCGACCGCGTGAATTCGAGGGGGACTCAGGCGACGCGAGGTAGAGACACCGGGGCGGTGAAGTTATGCAGACCCCGGAGCACCAGCTGCACCATGGCGCAGTACCCCACGGCGGGTTCCTCCATGTCCTTCTTGCCGACCCGCAGCACCACCGACCCGAGATTCTGGAGGGCCTTCTCGCGTTCGCGCTCATCGCGGATGACCGTCTCCGGATCATCTCCGTACACGCCGAGGTACTTCGACTTTCCGTCGATCTCCAGGACCAGCCAGCCGTTGATGAGGATATCCACGTAGTAGATCTTCTCGGTGACGGGGTCGTGGAACTTCACCTGCGTCTCCACGCTGACGATGGCCGCGTCCCCGCACCGCAGCAGGAGCAGACGGGCCTTGGTCTCCCAGGGGCTGCCGATCATCTCCCGTGACATCGCGACCGTCTCCCGGAAGGCCTCGATCCCCGGGAAGGACCCCATGTGCTCCAGTCGCTCGTGGAACTTCTCCGCAGTGAAGGTCGGCCATGTCCTCCGCGCCGAATCAACCGCCACCACCGCCTCGTCCCGGTCCTCATAACGGCAGATGTCGGTGAGCGTCCGCAGGAGGGTGGTCACGCGGATTCCACCCTGCGTCGTAATCTGCGCCTCGGGGAGTGCCGCCGACCGGTACGTACTCCCGCTGATCCACAGACGCTTCGACGGTGGGCGGGATCGCCCGGGCAACAGCAGGTCAACCGTCTTCTCCACCCCGAGCAATGACAACCCCCACAGCCTCCCCGCCGCCATCCCGCACACCACCGCCTTATCGGCGGTGAGCCCCACTGCGGCGGCCCGGGCCTCGGCCTTCCCCCACGGTGGGAGCCCGGTGAAGTAGGCCCTCGGCACCGCCACCTCCGCGGTGAGCCGGAGCAGGCGACCGGAGGCCACACCCGCGGCGACGTCAGTGTTCGTGAGGGGGACCTTCCGGAGTTCAATGAGCTGATGCGTTTCTTTCCAGGTCTGCTGCACAGGCCCAATCGTCGACCACGCGCGGGCCCCGGGAAAGCCCCGGTCGCCTCGCAGCCCGAATCTGTGGATAACCCCGGAATCCCCATCCACAGGCCGGCGAATTCAGCCGGTCGAATTCAGGGTCCCCGCGCGGGTTGGAGCCCTGAATTCGACCGGGTGAATTCGCACCCGTTGGCCGTGGCCTCAGGACTCCCGGATGGCGGAGGTGAACTCGTCGAGCGCCGCCCGCGCCCCGAGGATCTCCGCCCCGTTGACCAGCAGCGCGAAGGAGTAGACGCGCCCGGACTCGGCGGTCACGACACCGGCCAGCGCGGACGTCCCCGTCAGCGTGCCGGTCTTGGCGCGCACCCAGCCGCGCCCGGGCAGGTCCCCGTAGCGCTGCACGAGGGTGCCGGAGCCGCCGGCGACGGGCAGCGTCGCCAGGAGGGGGCGGAGTCGGGGTGAGGTGGCGGCGTCGAGAAGCACGTCGTCGAGAAGCCGCGGGGGGATGAGGTTGTGCACGGACAGGCCGGAGTTGTCGGCGAGTGAGACGCCGGTGACGTCGAAGCCGTGCTCGGTGAGCACGTCGAGGGTGGCCTGTGTGGCGGCGGCCGCGGAGCCGGGGAGGCCGCGGTGGACGGCGAGTTCGTGGCCGATGGCCTCGGCCATGATGTTGTCGGAGTCCATCATCATGGCCGCGAGGCGTTCGGTGAGCAGCGGGGACTCCACCGAAGCGAGCACGGTCGCGTCCGCCGGCGCGGGGCCGATGCCCACGGTCGCGGCACCGACGCGGTCGGCCAGGGCCTGCGCCACGTCGAGTGCCGGGGTGTGGGAGCGCGGGACGTCGCCCTCGGTCTCTCCGAGGCGCGCGCCGTAGAGCATGGCGGGTTCGAGCGGGGCGATGTAGCCGGCGTCGACGTCGGCGGGGTCCCAGCCGGGCATGAAGGGGTCGCCGTCCCACACGGAGGTGTCGATGATGACCTGGTCCGCCTCCCCGATCTGTTCCGCCAGGGAGTCCATCTGCCCGGAGGTGAGCCAGACGTCGCCCACCGCGCGGATGACGACGGTGCCCGGCTGCGGCCCCTCGACGACCTCGGTGACCAGCGTGTCGTCGGGCCCGAGCTCGAGGATGGCGGCCGCGCCGGTGAGGATCTTCGTCGCGGACGCGGGCTGCAGGGCCTCCCCCGCGGCCTGCTCCCACACGGTCTCCCCGGTGACGGTGTCGGTGACCCGCCCGTGGACGGTGCCCAGCGCCGGGTTTCCGGCCAGCGCGGTGAGCCGCGCCCCCAGGGCCGCGTTGTCCACGGTCTCCGCGGTGGCGGGTTCGAGCAGCGGCGACGGCTCCTCCGCCACGTACGCCGGGGCGTGGGTGAGGTCGCCGTAGTGACGGTCCGCGACGACCGCGAAACCGGCCACCCCCGACACGGCCACCGCCGTGACGACGGCGGCGAGGGACCACCACAGCTTCTTACCACTCATTCCGTACACCCTAACCTGGTGGGGAAGACACAACCACCAGGAGGACACGTGCCCGATCTGCACATCGCCGTCGACACCGGCGGCACCTTCACCGACATCGGCGTCCGCCGCGCGGACGGTTCGCTGGCGGTGTGGAAGGTGCCCTCGACACCGAACGCCCCGGATGAGGCGGTGATCACGGGCATCACCGGGGCCCTGGAGCGTGAGGACGCGCAGCCCGCGCAGGTGACGCGACTGGTGCACGGGACGACCGTGGCGACGAACACGGTGCTCACCCGCACCGGCGCGCGCGTCGGCCTGCTGACCACGCGCGGTTTCCGCGACGTCCTCGCCATCGCGCACCAGGCCCGGCCGTCGCTGTACGACAACCGGGTCCACCGGGTGCCGCCGCTCATCCCGGATGAGCTCATCGTCGACATCGACGAACGCCTCGCGGCCGACGGCACGGTGCTCACGGAACTCACCGCGGATGCGCTTATCGACGCCGCCTCCGCCCTCGCCGACCTCGACCTCGACGCGGTCGTCGTCAGTTTCCTCAACGCCTACGTCGACCCGCGCCACGAGCAGGAGGCCGTCGCCCACCTGCGAGAGCAGCAGGTGGCGCCGGTGGTCATCGCCGCCACCGACATCACCGCCGAGATGCGGGAGTACGACCGCACCTCCACCGCCGCGATCAACGCCTACGTGCAGCCGAAGGTGTCCGGGTACATGGGGCGTCTGGCCGCGGGCATCGAGGAGATGGGCATCGGTTCGCGCCTGTGGATCATGCAGTCCAACGGCGGTCTGCTCAACCCGGAGACCGCGGCGACGCACTCGGCGCGCACGGTGCTCTCGGGTCTGGCGGGCGGCGTCGTCGGGGCAGGCAACTGGGCGCGCCACCTCGGTCTGGACAAGGTCGTCAGCTTCGACATCGGCGGCACGTCGACCGACATCGCGCTCATCCGCGACGGCGAGCCGGACGAGACGACCGCCGGGGAGATCGACTCCCTCCCGCTGCGCCTGCCGAGCGTCGACGTACACACCATCGGCGCGGGCGGCGGCTCGATCGCCTGGCGGGATTCGGGCGGCTCCCTGCGCGTGGGCCCGCACTCCGCGGGCGCCGATCCCGGCCCCATCTCCTATCAGCGCGGCGGCACGGAGCTCACCGTCACCGACGCGCACCTCGTCCTCGGCCGCCTGGGCACGGAGCTGCTCGGCGGGCACTTCACCCTCGACCGCGACGCCGCCCATGCCCGCATGAGTCAGTGGGGCGCGGAGATGGGCCTCACGGCCGAGGAGGCCGCGGAGGGAATCCTGCAGGTCATCGCCGCGACGATGGCACGCGGCATCCGCCGGGTGAGCGTCGAGCGCGGTGTCGACGTCCGCTCCTGCCACCTCATGGCCTTCGGCGGCGCCGGCCCGCTCCACGCCTCCGACCTCATCCACGAGCTCGGCATGGAGTCCGCGGTCATCCCGCCGCTGCCCGGCATCGCCTCGGCCGTCGGCATGCTCGACGCGCCGATCCGCCACGACTTCGCCCTGCCCGCCGACCGCCCGGACGTCTTCGCGGAGCTGCGCCGCCGCGCCGCCGCGGAGATGGGCACGGAGGACTTCGCTGAACAGCTGCTTGTCGACGCCCGCTACCTCGGCCAGTCCTTCGAACTCACCCTCCCCCTCGCTCAGGACCAGCGCGCCGCCTTCGACGAACTCCACGCCGAGCGCTACGGCTTCGCCGACCCGGAGGCGGAGATGGAGGTCATCGTCGCCCGGCTCACCGCCACCATCGGCCAGCCGCAGACACCGCAGGAACTGCTGACCGGGGACGGTGGGGACGGGGGCGTCGAGAAGCGGGACGTGTTCATCGACGGCGAGTGGATCACCACCCCGGTGCTCGACCGCGCGTCCCTCGCGGCGGGCACGACGGTGGACGGCCCGGCGATCCTCAACCAGTTCGACACGACCACCTACATCCGGCCGGGGCAGCAGGCCACGGTCGACGCCCACGGATTCCTGCACCTGAGGAGGACCCGATGACGCTCAACCCCGTCGAGATCGAGATCGCCCGCAACCGCCTGGAGTCGATCGCCGAGGAGGTGGGCATGGCGCTCATCCGCACCTCGTACTCCCCCAACATCAAGGACCGCCGCGACTGCTCGGCCGGCCTCTACCTGCCCGACGGCGAGCTCATCGCCCAGGCCGAGCACATCCCGCTGCACCTGGGGCTCATGCCGACGGTCATCCGCAACGCGCTCGCCGAGTACGGCACGCAGCGCCTGCGCCCGGGGGACGTCCTGCTGACGAACAACCCCTATCTGGGTGGGCCGCACCTGCCCGACATCTGCGTCATCACCCCCGTTTTCCACGGTGCGGAGCTGGTGGCCGTCGTGGCCAACATCGCGCACCACGTCGACGTCGGCGGCATCACCCCCGGCTCCATGGCCGCGCACGCCACGGAGATCTTCCAGGAGGGCATCCGCATCCCGCCGATCCGCCTGTTCCGCGACGGTCAGCTCGACGAGGAGGTCCTCGCGCTGCTGCTCACCAACATCCGCACCGCCGACAAGACCCGCGGCGACCTCATGGCGCAGGTCTCCGCCAACCGCCTCGGCTCCCGCCGCATCCTCGAGCTTGTCGACGAGTGGGGTGAGGCCGGCTTCGACCGTTCCTGCCGCGCGCTCGTCGACTACGCGGAACGACGCACCCGCGCCGCCATCGCCGCGCTCCCCGACGGCACCGGCACCTTCACCGACCACCTCGAGCACAACGGCAACGCGGAGGAGCCGACGGCGATCGTCGTCACCGTCACCGTGCGGGGCGAGGAGATCGACATCGACCTCACGCAGACCGACGACCAGGTGCGCGGCGCCGTCAACTGCTCCTTCGCGGTGACGCAGGCGTGCGCCGCCTACGTGCTCAAGACGCTCACCGACCCGACGCTGCCCTCCAACGCGGGGCTCACCCGCCCGCTGACGTTCCGCACCCGGCCGGGCAGCCTCGTCCACGCGGAGTTCCCCGCCCCGGTGGCGCAGGGCAACATCCAGACCTCGCAGCGCATCGTCGACGCCATGTACGGCGCGTTCGAGCAGTTCACGGAAGGGATCGTGCCGGCAGCGTCGAGCGGGTCCATGTCCATCGTCACCATCGGCGGCATCGACCCGCGCGACGGCCGCTACTACTCCTACGTGGAGACCTACGGCGGCGGGCAGGGTGCCTCCGCCGACGGCGCCGGTGCCGACGCCACCCACACCCACATGACCAACACCCGCAACACCCCGTGTGAGGTCATCGAGCGCGAGTACCCCCTGCGGGTGGAGCGCTACGAGATCGCCCGCGGCACCGGTGGCGCGGGGGCTCACCGGGGTGGCGACGGCCTCGTCCGCACCCTCACGCTCGCCCACGGGGAGGCCACCGTCGTCGCCGCCACATCACGGGTGACCACCGCCCCCTGGGGGCTGCACGGCGGGGCCGACGGCACCCCCGGTGAGGTGCTCCGCGACGGTGAGACCGTGGCGTCGATGAGCCGCTTCGACCTCTCCGCGGGGGAAACGGTGACGATCCGCACCGCAGGTGGAGGTGGCTACGGGTTAGGATGATCACCGATCCCCCTGAAACTGCTACAAGGAGTCTGACGCATGGGCGTTGAAGTCATCATCGAGATCCCGAAGGGTTCGCGTAACAAGTACGAGGTCGACCACGAGACCGGCCGCGTCTTCCTCGACCGCTACCTGTTCACCCCGATGGCGTACCCGGCGGACTACGGCTTCATCGAGCACACCCTCGGCGAGGACGGCGACCCGATGGACGCCCTCGTCGTCCTGCCCGAGCCGGTGTTCCCGGGCGTGGTCGTCATGGCCCGCATCGTCGGCGTGTTCAAGATGACCGACGAGGCCGGCGGCGACGACAAGCTGCTGTGCGTCCTCGACGACCCGCGTTTCGACCACTTCCAGGAGCTCGACGACATCTCCGAGTTCACCCTCGACGAGATCGAGCACTTCTTCGTCCACTACAAGGACCTCGAGCCGAACAAGGAGGTCACCGGCTCCGGTTGGGCCGGCCGCGAGGAGGCCGAGCGCATCCTCCAGGAGTCCATCGACCGCTACAAGGAGGTCGGCGACAATACCCGCGAGGGCCTCGAGGAGGAGAAGGACAAGGAGAACGAGGTCGAGCAGCAGCTCACCGAGGACGACAAATAGTCCACCCGGGGGCTCCCCGGGGTTCCGCCCGGGGTCTTCCGTTCGGGTGATCCCGATCACTATGGTGGGTAGATCATGTCTGCCCGCCTGTTGCGTTTCACCACGGAGAACTACTCCCCGGAGTCCCGCGTGCACCTGTGGGAGGGGCACAACGCCCGCGCCCTCATCCCGTTGGACATCCGCACCCTGGAGTCCGCGCCGATGCGCTCGCGGCAGACGAACCTGCACCTGCCGTCGATACGCATGGCCGACGTGACGGGCACCTCGCAGATCGTGGAACGCTCGGAGGCGTTCATCAACGACCACCCGACCGGCATGATCGCGGTGTTCTTCGCGCTCGAGGGGGAGGCGTTCTTCTTCCACCGGGGCGGCCACCTCACGCTGCAGCCCGGCCAGGCCGTGCTTTACGACGCCGACCTCCCCTTCACCCGCGGCTTCTCCCGGGGCCTACGGGAGGTGGTGCTCACCGTGCCGCGCGGGCTCGTCGACACTCCCCCGATGCCGCTGGTTTTCGACTTCACCACCGGGGCGCATGAGCAGGCGCTCATCCGGCTGGTCCGCCGCACGCTGGAGAACCCGCAGGAGATCACGCCGACCCTGGAGCGCGACGTCGTGTCGCTGCTGCGGCTCATCCTGCGGCGGGGTGACGACGAGGCCGGCATCCTCGCCTCCGCCAAGGACTACATCGACCGCCACCTGGCCGACCAGGACCTCACCCCGGGGCGGGTGGCGGCGGCCGTGGGGCCCAGCGAGCGCCACCTACCCCGGCCTGCGCCTGCCGCACGCCTGGATCGGCGACACCCTCAACAAGCAGTCCACCCACGACATCGCCACCGGCACCGGCTTCACCCTGTTCACCGGCATCAACGGCAAGCCCTGGGCCGACGCCGCCAGGCGCGTCGCCCGCGCCCTCGACATCGAGCTCAAGGCCGTCGTCATTGGCGAGGGCCTCGAGCACCAGGACCTCTACGGCGACTGGCTGCGCCAGCGCGAGGTCGAGGAGGACGGCGTCATCCTCGTCCGCCCCGACAAGCACATCGCCTGGCGCTCCCACCGCCTCGTCGAGGACCCGGAGCACGCCCTGACCGCCGTCCTCTCCTCCATCCTCTCCCGCGGCGGCGACGACTCCGCCGAGGAGGTCGCCCGCCTCATGGCGGCCGCGAAGGTCGCCGTCGGCTAAACCGGCTCTTCCGGATCTGGGGTGCGTAGCCGGGATGAGAGAGCCAGCATGAGGATCGGGACCCACCACAAGATATAGGGGTCCTTAGGTCGCGAAGATGAAAGTTCCTACACAACCATCTTTCGCCCCGAGGACCTATGCCCGATTCTACGTCTCTTATTGCTGACACCATCATCCGGACCGTTGAACTCGGCCTGACCATCACGGGCGCCGCGATCGATGAGCGCCACACGTGGATCACCTGCCGCCCGGTGGAACAGGATGCCTCCTGCCCGGCCTGCGGTGACGAAGGCCGGCTGCGTGATCACCGGATCCGTGAACTCGTGGACCTGCCCGTCGTCGGGCATCCCACCCGGTTACGGATCCGGCTACCCCGGTTCACCTGCACCAACACCGCCTGTGCGACAAAGATCTTTCAACAGCAACTCGTGTGCGCGAAACCGAAAGCCAAGCTCACCAACCGCTGCACCCGCTGGATCCTCCAGCGCCTGGCGATTGACCGCATGAGCGTTGCCGCGATCTCGAAGTCCCTGGACATCGGCTGGGATCTGGTCAACCAGGTAGCCCTCGAACAGGCCTGGGAGCTGATCTACGCTGATCCCACCCACCTGGCCGGAGTCCGCGTGCTGGGGGTCGATGAGCACAAATGGAAACACCGCCGTGGCGACGGTACTCCCGGTTTCGTCACCGTCATCGTCGACCTGACGCCGAACGTGGACGGCACCGGGCCCGCCCGGCTGTTGGACATGGTGCCGGGCAGATCCGCTGAGGTGCTGCGCCGCTGGCTCGCCGCCCAGGAGAAGTCCTTCCGCGACCGGGTGAAAGTCGTGTCGATGGACGGATTCGCCGGCTACCACACCGCCACCACCGAGCAGTTGCCGAAGGCGAGGAAGGTGATGGACCCGTTCCACGTGGTGCATCTGGCCGTAGACCAAGCTGACTATGACCCGGCAGCGGATCCAGCAGGACACGTGCGGGCATCGCGGCAGGTCAGGCGACCCGTTGTACGGGGTGCGGCGGATCCTGTTGACCAGGATGGGACTGCTGACCGACAAGCAGAAGGCGAAGCTGGACGCGGTGTTCGCTGATGAGCGGCACACGGCTGTGGATGTCACGCACTGGACGTATCAGGACATCATCGCAGCCTATGAACATCCCGATCGCCGGGTCGGGAACAGGTGGATGTACAAAATCATGTGTCGGATCCGGAAAGCTCTCCCCGCCGGGGTCCAGG
>LSQX01311446.1_pt2 | contig 11579 bp, 15 predicted proteins | sample 654561 | NCBI WGS metagenome assembly LSQX01 (sample SAMN04489861, study PRJNA283612) | anaerobic digester metagenome | isolation source: 4 biogas reactors fed with cattle manure at either 37C or 55C with and... | place: Denmark: Kongens Lyngby | collected 2014 | reverse complement strand
CATCTGCCCAACATGTGGGTACTACGGCGCACGTCGGAGCCCAAGGAGGTAAGTGCACGACAATCACATCTGCCGGTACCGTGCCATCCCCTCAAGCATCATCTCTTTGGGCGACATCCCGGGACACGTTCTGTGTATGTCCTCATAGATACTGAAGAACCGATCTGCATCGTAGTACGTTCCCATAGAGTATAGGTCTTTGGTGCCCAAGGCCAGGGAGTTGTAGAAGCGGGCCAGGCTCTCGAAGGCTTTGTATGCGAGGGATGGGTCTCTCTCGGACGGTAGGTCCCTTAACACCGGGAACAGGATGTGCGTGCCTACTTCATGGCTAATGAACTTCTTTATGTAGTCCATATCGTCGCCTGAGTAGAACACGTTGCGTTCATATCCGAGGGAGTTGGCGCTTGGACCATTCTTGATCGCGCTACAAAGGACGATCTCGTACGGATGGACCTTGAACTCGATACCCAGGAGCCGCTCCCACCGGCCAATGAGGTCGACATCTTCCAGGTAGGGATTGAGTTGGGAAGCCACAGCCTGCATGTCCTTGGACTCGACGGGCCAGACGCGCGTCATATATGGGGTGAAGTTCGCTGTATAGACCTCTCCCAGGCGACGGATGGCATCGTTGTACTCACGGTGCGTCCGGAGCAACCATTCGGGTCCGACTGAGTGGGTCCAGTCCCTCTGACGGTCGAACGCATCCTCGTATCTCGCGTAGAAACCGGAGCAGTCGCCGCTCTCCAAGCCGGAGTTCAGCAGGGCGAAGTACTCCTCCAGAGAAGCCCGGGTGTCCAGGTTGAGGTAGGCAGGGAAGAAGATTAGGAGGTAGGTGAGGTTACCGCTGCCTCCGTCTCTGAAGCTGAGTTCCCGGCGCTGTTCCTCCAGGACGAGAATGTCAGCAGGGTTCACCGAATCGCGGTACTTGTCCGCATAGTCGCTGTCAAAGCCGTTCCGGGCGACGGCCATCAAGTGAAAGATGTAGTTGGGTCCCGCCTCTACGACGGCTCTCACTCTCTTCAGCATGTTGCCATACCTCCAGAGGTAGCCTCCTGAGCACAGCATCCTCGCTGGTGCAGGGGTTTTGACTCGAATATCCCCGCAGACGCACAGGTCCGGCCGGGATATCCCCACCGGCGAACGCATCCCGGGGAGACATCCCCACCGGCGCACACGTTCCTGCGGAACGTCCCCGCAGGCGCATATTTCCCGCAGAATCTCCCTACGGGGGCATATTTCCCGCCGAACGTCCCCACGAGTGCACGTATCAGCGCCAGGCCTCGCCGGAGGATTACATTCAGCGTCTTCTGGCCCTATGGACAGCCCTCTTGGCCGCGTAGAACCGCCTCAGGTTCTCAGGCAAGACATAGGGCTGCTCCACCGGTTCGACATCTTGTCTCCCAAAGACCTCTCTAAGGATAGCTTCGATGATCATGGCTTTTGGAGGCACGGTGTACTCCACGCCCTCGTAGACCCAAACCCTGCAGTCGACATCCTCTCCACACAGGTCGCCGCAGGACTCGCACAAGCTTTCCTTGACGTCCATCTGGATGTCGCGGCCGTTCACACGGATCGTAGGCGAACTGACAAACCTGTGTTTTGAGGCCAGTTCTTCGCTGGTAACGTTGATTTTGTTGACGATCACCTCGATGCCCGTTGCCTTGAGCACTTGGGAGACCTCGTCCAAGGCATCATCCAGAGTCCGGTCCGTTCCTTGACAACGCGTGCAGGTGCTTAGGTCCAGATACAGGAAGTCGATCTCCACGCGCTTCTTCTTGCTCTTAGGTATCCGGGGACTTTCGGCCACGCTGCCGCAGCATCCCGGACCGCACGCGCCCGAGTCACTCCCCGTCCGAACCCCACTCCGACCGGTTGTGGGGGCAGGTAGCCCGCAACAACCGGGACCGCAGGCACGTGAGGACGAGGCAGTCCGGCGTCTTCTTGCCGACACTCGAACCACTCCTTCTCAACCGTTCAACTGTTCCGAAATCAAGAGGGTCCTTACATCCGTACCGAAAACGGCTCTCTTAACAGCCTGTCGCCTACACCCGAAGACCACCTATATCAAAGAAATGATTCGCCGCCCGTGCCAGTGTATGATGAACTCCCGCTACAGCCCGAGATGTTTTTTCAGCAGGGCTTCGGCATCTTTCTGTCTGAGAAACCGCCCTTGGGAGATAACTTTCTCGTCCACAACAACGGCAGGAGTCCTCATTACACCATACCCGGCGATTTCACCCGGGTCGCCGATATTCTCCACGGTGGNNGCATCCAACCCCAACGCTTTCGCGGCCAATTTCGTGTTCTCGTACGTCTCCAAACTCCTCTTGCAGCAGGCTCCCAGCACTTTGATGTTCAACTCTTGAACCCTCCTCTCTATAGCCCATCCAAAACGAGCTATGCCATCTCGACCGAATTGCCGTTCACGAACGAAGTGCCATTTGCCATCACGAACAAACTACACCACTGCGGACGATCTACGCCAACACGAATCCGAATGCGTTGAACAGGTAGCCGATAACGATGATGCCAAACGTAACGATGCCGACGAAAATCCCGAGCAACTTCGGCTTGACGACCTTGCCGAGCATAACGATGGAAGGCAGGGACAACGCCGTTACGGCCATCATGAAGGATAGGATGGTTCCGAGACCTACGCCTTTCGCGTACAGGGCCTCGGCAACGGGTATCGTCCCGAAAATATCGGCATACATGGGAACTCCTATCACGGTGGCCAGCACTACGGAGAACGGGTTCCTGGCTCCAAGCACCGTCTGTATCCACCCAGCCGGTATCCAGTTGTGAATGAGGGCTCCTATCCCCACACCAACAAGGACGTATGGATATACCCTGCCTACCGTCTCGCGAACCTGCTCAAGAGAATACTGGAGGCGCTCTTCCCTGGTGAGGTCCGGAGACTCGATGTCGACGCTCCCCGCCGTCTTGAACTTCTGAACGTACTCCTCAAGCCCGAGTCTGCCGAGGATTGTGCCGCCGGCGACCGCGAGAACGAGTCCCACGCTCACATAGGCGACTGCAATCTTGGCGCCAAACACACTCATGAGCAGGATAAGAGAGCCAAGGTCAACCAGGGGTGACGAGATAAGGAACGAGAAGGTCACGCCGAGGGGAAGGCCTGCGTTCGTGAAACCGATGAAGAGCGGAATGGATGAGCAGCTGCAGAACGGCGTCACGGTCCCGAGTAGAGCGCTTAGGGTGTTGGCGGTCAAGCCGTGGAAGCGCCCTAATATTTTCTTCGTGCGTTCGGGCGGGAAGAAGCTCTGGATATAGGAGATGCCATAGATCAGAACCGACAATAGCACCAGGATCTTGATGGTGTCATACACAAAAAACTGGGCGCTCCCGCCTAGACGGGTCCCGGTATCTACTCCGAGCGACGTCAGAATGCGGCCCACCAGAGTATTCAGCCAGTGCATACCCAGCACTTGATTCTGAAAGAAGTCCCAAGCCGCACGCAATGATTCCACTCTGAACGCCTCCCAACAAACCGACTAGATGTAGCATACGCCTATATGCCCACACAGGCAACTAGAATTTGTCACATGGTACAGGAATCTGTATTTGTCATCGACGTTGACGGGAACACGCACTACCCGAGGGTACCGTGGGCAACCAGGTGGCACGCTGAACAACGGGTCAGTGTTTCCGGGCTGAGTTCACGCCCGGCTGCAGGAAGCAACGATTTGGCGATGGTTTACCCTCATGTTCTGTGGTGCCGGGAGCGGGAGTCGAACCCGCACGGGCCTTACGACCCAAGGGATTTTAAGTCCCCATTGTCTACCGATTCCAACATCCCGGCATGTTCTGCGCTAGTTGCTACTACAAGTCCCGCTGCACAAGGCGGGCCCAAGGAGTTCTCTCAGCCGGCCTTGTCAGGCATCACTCAACATTATACCAGCAGTCGAACGCCAACAAAATAAACACCGGGTCGCTCGCTAATAGATGGCTAAGCCGGCCCGGACCTTTCAAAGTCACTATCCTATGACTACTTGTTATCCTCTAGGAGAACCACGTCCTCCCCGCTTGGAGTCCGTGTTTCGTCGCAGATCCGCGAGCCTCTCATCGCTTTCCCTCATGAAGCGTGCGAGTCTATCCTCGAAATCGGCTCTGCTCTTCCGGAAGTCGCTGGCGCTTCTGGGACGGTAATTGGGGCTGGCCTGCTTGATCGACAATCCAATCTTGCCTGAAGGGTCAACGGAAAGGACTTTGACTTTTACTGTGTCGTTCTTCTTGACGTATTGGTTGATGTCTTTCACGTATGCGTCCGCGATCTCTGAGATGTGCACCAAACCGGTCTTTCCGTCCGGCAGGCTCACAAATGCACCAAAATTCGTAATTCCGGTAACAACGCCCTCAATGATCGCTCCGACCTCGAGCGCCATACCTCCAAGATTCCTCCTGCATTTTGTTAATTACCAGGCGAAATTCATTATAGGTTATGCCGTTTTTTAGTGTCAAGAAACAGAATCTACACTCTATCATTTAAAGAACGCATATATCAAGCCTTCTCGCATAGTTATCCTTGTGACGGGGCTTGGGACAAAGTCCTGTCCGAAAGCGCCGCGAGGGGGATTGGGCGTTGAACGATTTTGAACTGGATGAAAAGGAACATCGCATTGAGATCCTTCAGCGGGAACAGGTGAGGATACAAGGTGTCATCCACGTGGAAAGCTTCGATGAAAGGCAAGTCGTGATAGAGACGGACCTCGGGATGATCACCGTGATCGGCGAGGAATTCCATATTACCAGCCTGGACTTGGATAAGGGACTGCTGATCCTGGAGGGGGCGTTTGCGGGCCTCGAATACTCCGGACTCGATAGGCTAAAGAGCAGGCAGAAAGACAGGGGATTCCTGCAACGCCTCTTCCGCTAACATGCGCGTGCCGGTAGAAGTACAGGTCTGGCGACTTACGGTCCTTTTCGTCGTGGGGGCCGTCTCTGACCTATTGTTCCAGTCCTACAGGGCTTTCCGCGCAGTGTTTCGTCCGAAACGTCTGGGGCACCACTTGCTGGACGCTCTCGCCGCAGTCATACTTCTGGCAGGATTGGGCGCCACAGTCCTCATCATAAACTGGGGCGAACTGAGGATGTACGTCCCCGTGTCGATATTCCTCGGCGCTCTCATGACCCATGCGTTGGTCGGAGGAGCCACCTATAGAAGTGCATTCCGGGCTTTCGTCAGTTTAAGAAAGGGGCTCAACTGGGGGCACCGTCGAATCGTTACCCCGACCGTGAGGACCGCGCAACGCACTGCCCGTTGGGTTAAGCACGCTCTCTTCCCACCTTCTCCTCCCCAGCCTCCTGTGCCGCCCGACGACGGAGATCCCCCCCCAAGGCCCGGGACCTGAGGATCCCCCTTCACGAGCGCAACCACTGGAACCACCTGATCCACCGGGACCGCCGGATCCATCATATCCGCCAGATCACCCCACAGCGCTCCACCTGTGAACGCGGAGCGCGGGCATGCCGGCAAGTGATCCTTCGTGTCCTTAGAAAGTCCCGATCTTCAAAGAAGGACTTTTGAAATCGATGTAGAAAGGGGTTGTACTAATTCTGTCCACAGATTGTGCATATTTTGTGGATAACCCAGGGGACAACTTGTGCAAATCGAGATAAGAGGCGCCGAGCGATTGAGTTTCCGGGAGCGTCAGGTAGTCGTGCTCAAAGAAACGGGTTGCTCGGCTGAAGAAATAGCGAAGAGGCTCGGCATAAGCCAAGCCACCGTGGCCACCTTGTATAACCGGGCAAAAAGCAAGGGTTATCAGGTGGTAATCGTGATTTCCGGAGACCCGCTGAATCTGTTCGGTGGCGAGGGACCTGAGGAGGAATCCTTATGAGCGAAAAGGTAAAACGGCCGAGACGCAAGCTTCTTCCGGGATTGGTCGGCACGGTCTTGCTGCTGGCGGTCCTCATCTCGTTTTGCGTCCGGCAGGCCGAGGTCATGGCCGCGCGGAAGCGATTAGCGGACATCGAACGCGAGATCGAGTATTACCGGGCAATGAACGAAGCGCTCCAAGAGCAGGCAGAAAAACTCAAAAGCCCGGAACACATCGAGAAGGTCGCCAGGGAAAAACTCGGGCTTGTAATGCCCGGAGAAGTGCAATACATGCTTGTAACCACAACCGAATAGGAAGCGCCCGCGACGATGCCGCACCTTTAGGAGCGGCTATCGTTTTCTCCCTCTAAAGTGCCGGAGATGACCTCGTACATCTCACCGGCACTCTTCTTATCGGCGGACTCGGCGACCTTCAGCACCTTGTATGTCGCCGTCCGATTACCAAACGCGATCTCCAGGATATCGCCCGCTCCCACAAGAGTGGAAGGTTTGGCGGTCCGGCCGTTTTTCTTGACACGGCCCCCAAGGCAAATCTCCTGAGCCAAAGTCCTGCGTTTCATGATGCGGCTTACTTTGAGAAACTTGTCAAGCCTCACCTGCTGAGAGTTCGACGACAGACCGGACACTATAACGATCCCTCCGATTCCTACCCTACCCCACTGTAATGGTTGATCAGGGCGCATCTAAAGGTCAAATCCCAAGTCCTCGACTTCCGATTGGTTTTCCAGTCAGGTTCAAGCGCGAGTCCCGTGTAAGGGCTCCAACGATGGAATGAGCGGTGGGCGATCTTCAAGGAGAAATGACCGTGGCCGTCCAAGAACTCTGAGTTCATCTCTTCAACCTGCCTGGCCAGTTGGGAGACCAAGGAGACGACCCCTAGCCTCGAAAGCATCTCCATCCTATGAAACCACCCCAGCCACTCAAGAGGTTTCATGTTCTTCATGTCGGGACAGAAATCGTGCATGAATACTGATGCAGGGGCCATAATCTGGGATTTGTGCAGGAGATGAACTTGAGGGATGGGAGACAGGGAAACGAGCTTCGTGACGGCCCCCGCGAGCATCTTGATGTTTTCGTCAGTCCTCCAAACCCGGGTGTATGCAAGCAAGCGCAAGTGGTACAAACTTGGCCAGCTCACTCCCTCCCGAAACACCAGCCACTTCTTATGGGGGCGCACCACATCCTCGAGGCTACTCACTCCCAGAAGAAAGCGGAATCCCTGAAGGGCCTCTTCGATCTGTCCTCTGACAAGCGACACGTCCTCAACTCCGGCATAGGCGAATACGGTGGCCAAGATCATCTTGGACCCGCCAAGGCGATGCCTGTCCAATACTTTTCCAACGTTTGACAGGCAACCGTCGTCAAATGAGTCTCCCCTGCTTGTTAGAGCATGCAGGGCGTCACCAACCACCGGGTGGCGCCTCAATCCCTTCTCCATCAGAATGCGGATTCCGGTCTCCGGACCCTTTTCGTGGTGGAGCTCCTCACCCAACCAGCCGTCACACTTGCGCCATCCGAGCACTTCTTTGACGAGCCGGTCTTTGAGGATCTCCTCCTTGAACTTCATTGACTCAACATCGGTCATGCACTCACCCAAGATCTCCTCGCGAACACGATAACGGATAGACGGGCATGCGCTATCGAGAAGGTCACTCAACGCAACCGGCATCCTCATCTCTGGTTCCTCCCCGGCGAGATCTCTGGAGCTTTTTCTCGAGCACGTTTACCTTCATGGAACAAGAGAGCCACCAAGAAGCCTCCGGCGATCACTTATGAGCCATCGTCTCCTCGGTGGTCCTCGTTTTCGCCTTCATCCCGCCACCGGCCGGCTCATTCAGCCGCCGGCCCTCGCGCAATATGCCTTTGGCTATACTTAGCGGTCGCCCGACACCGAGTCACGCAAGTTCCGCCCCGGCCTGAAGACCGGCACTCTCGCGGCCGGAATCTGGAGCGGCTCGCCGGTCCTCGGGTTCCGGCCTTCTCTGGCGGGCCTTTCCCTGGCAAGGAACGTACCAAAACCTAGGATAGCCACGGTATCGCCCCGGGCCAAAGCGTCTTCTACGACCTTAATGAAACTGTTCACGAATCTCTCTGTGTCTTTCTTCGTCATATTGGCCTCTTCGGCCACTTTGGCGATAAGTTCCGTCTTGTTCAAGATTGACCCTCCCATTCGGTTGTTTCATTCTCTGGGCTACCTCGTCCTCCGGCAAAGAGGGTTCTCACTTCTCCCTACTCTTAGCCTGCTCCCACAGGCTATCCAGGTATTCCAAACCTTGCTCTTTCATATCGAGGCCCCTACTCCGGAGCTCTTCTTCCATTCGCCTAAACCTTGCCGAGAACTTGTCGATGGTGCCGAGGAGCGAGGTCTCGGCGTTGACCCCCAGTTTGCGCGCCAGGTTGACGCAAGCGTAAAGGAGGTCACCGATTTCGGACCTAATCTCGTCAGGGTCACCCTTCCTCGCGGCCTCTCGTACCTCCCTCAGTTCCTCTTCGACTTTCACAAATACGGGTTCAGGCGAATCCCAGTCAAAGCCCACCTCGGCCGCCAGGGCTTGCTGCTTTTCCGCCTGCATGAGAGCAGGAAGCCCCTTCTGCACCTCGTCCATGAGAGAGTGTTCTTTCCGGTACCGTCCGGGCTCTCCCCTCTTTATCTCTGCCCAGCGCTCTTTCACTTGGTCAGGAGTCTTGAGCGTCTCGTCGCCAAAAACGTGGGGATGCCGTCTTACGAGCTTCTCAGTTATCCCTTGGAGGACGTCCGTGGGCAGAAAATCCCCCCGCTCCTTGGCGATCTGGCAGTAAAGGCCGACCTCCAACAGCAAGTCTCCCAGTTCTTCTTTGAGCTTGGCCACATCTTTCTCCATGGCTGCAGAGACCAGTTCGTTGGCCTCCTCGAGCACGTACCGGGTGAGGCTCTCATAAGTCTGTTCCTTATCCCAGGGACAACCGTTCTCTCCCCTCAGCGCCTCAACAACCGAAAGAAATCTCGACCACGCTCTTTCATTGGTGTCGGGCTCAACCATTCTTACTTCCTCCATTGCAGTGCTTCATTGGGCGGTCCTACACATGAGATTGCCTGGTGTGTTCACTTCCGCGACCTAAATACCCTTCCCAAGGCCCGCCCTATGACCGGAAGAGAGGCGAGATCCTCCGGGGAGAACACTCTCAAGAATACGGCGAGGATGAAGTAGGCGAGCGCTCCCGATGCCACCGCACCTACGGTGGCAACCTTCAAACCTACCAAGGGCTCCATAAGGTGGTAAGCCAACCCGGCGATGACTGCCATACCCCCGCCGGCGGCCGATATCTTGAGTATCGAGCCGGAATCGGTTACGGGTCCCAGATTCCGCCTGATCGCCAGTAGGTTCAGGGCGGCAGCCACAGCAAAGTGAAGGGACGTGGCCACTCCGGCTCCAACCACGCCTATAGACGGGATGCCGACCATGGCATACGTCACAACCGCCTTCACGAGGGCAGCCCACATCAGGTTGACCAGTGGGACTGTCACTTTCCCAACGCCCTGGAGCACTCCGGAGCTCACTTGCTGGAGTGACAAGAAAAGCACCGCAGGAGCAGACGCCATGAGAGACGGCCCCACTTCTGCGTCGTTGTAGAGGAGCACCGGTATCTGCCTCGACAAGACCAAGATCCCCAACGCCGCAGGGAGCCCCAGTGCATAGGTAAGCGTCAATGCCTTGCTTACGCGGCGCGCTATGGCTGGGCGGTCGCGCAAAGCCATTGCAGCAGAAACTGAAGGCACAATTGCCATCTGAAGCGCCCCCGTGAACACCGTAGGTATGTTCACAAGCGGCATTGCCCCGGCAGTGAGCTGTCCGAAAAGACGGGTAGCCTCTTCCGTGGTAAACCCCGCTGCATGCAACCGTCCCGGTACGAGGCTCAAGTCGATAATCTCGGTTATGCCAAATACGGCCGAAGCGAGAGATATCGGAAGGGCGATGGATGCTATGGCCCTGGCGGTCTCGCCCCAAGTGAACTCACCGGAGCCACCGGCGGCCCCAAGCTTGCCATCCGGTCTTCGCCCTCTCCGGCTCCCGCTCCCCGCCATGCCGTGCCTTCCAATCCAATAGGCAAGGGCGGTAAACACAACCCCAACCCCTGCCCCGACAGCCGCTCCAAACGTAGCCCCTGCGGCTGCGTGCTCGATGCCCCTCGGCATTAGGGCTCTTGCCAAGAGGAGCATGGTCGCAAGCCTGCCCAGGGCTTCCAAGACCTGCGAGACGGCAGGCACAGTCATTTCTTCAATGCCTTGGAACCAACCACGGAAAGCCGAGAGGATCGAAGCAAGAAACAGCGAAGGGGATATGGCTTGAATCGACAAAGTGGCCCTGGGGTCATGACCCATATAGGTCGCTATCCAAGGTGCCGCCCGGAAGAGGGCCACCGAGCCAAGTGCCCCGAGGATGGCCATCAGCACGAGAGAAACTCTGAAAGCCGCCAGTGCTCCGACTTTCTTTCCCCTGGCCAGGCGTTCGGCGACNNTGACGATACCGTGAGGAGTATGGCGTAGATCGGGTATCCCATCTGGTAGAGTCCTATCCCTTCGCTCCCCAAGATGGAGTAAAGGGGGATGCGGTACACGGCGCCGATCAGCTTTACCAGAAGGCCGGCCGCAGTGAGGATAAATGCTCCCTTAACGAACTTGGTGTCTTGAGTTCCCATCGGCTTCTACCCCGAATATGAATGAAGGTGGCAAGATGCGCCACCTTCCCTTCGTGCGTGTCAAAGTACGTGCAGTGTTCACGTGCCGCACTCTTTCATACTACATTACACCAAGCATGGGTTCAAACAGAACCACTACTCTTCCATTTGCTTGGCCAGGAACCCCGCCGCGGTCTCGGCAAGTTTCAGTTCCAGCTCGCCAACGGTCTCTCCCGGTTCCCTGGTACATATGATAACTGCGCCAATGGGGTCTCCTTCGGCGATGATAGGGGCTATTACTTCTGAGGTGAACTTGCACCCGGCCTCATCGTCGGTTATGCATTCCTTGCAGTACCGGTCATCTCCCGGCTTGGTGATGAGGACAGGTTTTCTGTCTTCCATGATCCGTTCCACAGCAGGCGAAATGCGCTTATTAAGGAATTCCTTCTTGGGCGCTCCGGATACCGCGATTATCGAGTCGCGATCGGCGATCATCGCGATGTGGCCCGTGGCCTCTGCCAGAGAGTCCGTATACTCCTTAGCAAAATCCCCCAGTTCACCGATGGGAGAATACTTCTTCAATATTACCTCTCCGTCGCGGTCGACAAAGATCTCCAGGGGATCTCCTTCTCTGATCCTGAGGGTCCGCCTGATTTCCTTGGGGATAACGACCCTTCCAAGGTCGTCGATACGCCTGACTATGCCAGTTGCCTTCACGTGTCTACCACCCCCTCGCAGGTCACACCTGTCGTTTTCTAGTATATAGGCGTTTTGGGACGGTTATTCACCGCGGGAAAGGTGTAGGGCCAGTGTAAGACATTGTTCAAGAGGGGTGCCCAGAGAGGGCGAAAGAGGCACAGACAGGGCTTGAGCTCTCCTGTCAAACTCAGAGCCGGGGAATTTCCTGTGAAGCAGGGAGGCCTCCTCAAGGGGAAATAGGTGAGGCACTTCCACCTTGAAAACAATCTTTTCTCGTCCTAAGACCACGTCTTTCGTGACAATGGTGACTTGAGTAACCCCAATCGCTCCGGCGAGGAGTCTCAGCCTGGCTACATCCAGAAGGTTC
>LSQX01308083.1_pt1 | contig 11579 bp, 10 predicted proteins | sample 654561 | NCBI WGS metagenome assembly LSQX01 (sample SAMN04489861, study PRJNA283612) | anaerobic digester metagenome | isolation source: 4 biogas reactors fed with cattle manure at either 37C or 55C with and... | place: Denmark: Kongens Lyngby | collected 2014 | reverse complement strand
GTGTGAGACACAATGCAAAAAGAAAAAAGCTTTGAAAATATATATATAAAAAACAACCGAATTATGCTTACTTTTTCTGTCTTATTTTGTCGAAAAATATTTTTAAAAAGGTATTGCATTTTGAAAATAAAGTGCTATACTTCGCTTGAATAAAGGCAGCGCCTTTATACCCGTAAAGTAAGGACGATGATTGTTTAATGGAGTATCCAGACTCCGAAATCCCCCCTTTAGCCAAAAGAATTAATGTCGGTATTATTTATAATCTTAAAAAGGAGGGTACCTTCAGAAGCCAGGACGACCAGGCGGAATACGACAATATCGAAACGGTATATTCCATCCGGGATTCGTTAAACCGCAGAGGATACGAAACCCTTTTGATTGAAGCCGACACAAACCTTGTCGAAAAGCTAAAGACACAAAAAATCGACATTGCCTTTAACATCGCCGAAGGCATCGGCGGAAGGTCAAGGGAGGGGCAGGTGCCGGCAATCCTTGAGATGTTAGGGATACCCCACACCGGCTCGGACGCCACCGCTTTATGTATTTCCCTTGATAAAGCATTAACCAAAAGGCTGGTTTCCACCTGTAAGGTAAGAACCCCGAAATATGCAGTCATCAGAAAGAATACCGCCGTAAGACTTAACGGAATGACTTTTCCCCTTATTGTAAAGCCAAACGCCGAAGGCTCAAGCAAGGGGATTTCCGCGTTTTCTGTGGTAAAATCCAAAACCGAATTATCAGAAATCCTGAACCGGAATTTCGCTTTATATGACGTGGAAATGCTGGTTGAGGAGTATATTCACGGGCGGGAATTTACCGTCGGCGTTTTGGGAAACGGCAAGGACAGGATAATCTTCCCCCCGATGGAGATTATCTACAAAAAGCCCACCCAGGGCGATTTCTGCGTTTATTCCTACCCCATAAAGCAGGCATATACCGAATATGTGGAATATAAGTCCCCCCCCGACATCGAAAAGCGCATTCAGGACGAGATGATAAATTTCACCGCTAAGGTTTGCGATACTCTAAACTGCCTTGATTTCTCAAGGGTTGACTTTCGGGTTTCCGATGATGGAAAAGCCTATTTTATAGAAGTAAATCCCCTTCCCGGACTTGCGAAGGGTTACAGCGATTATCCCATGCTGGCTGCCTTCAACGGCGTTGAATATGAAAAGCTTATTGCCGGCATACTAAATGCGGCACTGGTCCGTTACGGCATTTCCGGGGCGGGTGAATAGTTTTATGGATAAAGACATAAGACAGAGATACCCCCAATGGGATGACTGGAAATGGCAGTTTGCCAACCGGATAACCACCGTTGAAAAGCTTGAAAAACGCCTTCCCCTCACCCAACGGGAAAAGGAGGAAATCGACACCTGCTTAAAGCGGTTCAGAATGGCAATTACCCCCTATTATGCCTCTCTTATAAACCCGGAGGATAAAAACGACCCCATCAGAATGCAGAGCGTTCCTTCAATAAAGGAAACCTTTATAGACCGGACCGACCTTCTTGACCCCCTTGACGAGGAAGGGGACAGCCCGGTTAAGCACATAGTACACCGCTATCCCGACCGGGTGCTGTTTCTGGTAAGCTGCAAATGCTCGATGTACTGCCGCCACTGCACCCGCAGGCGGATAGTGGGGGAAGAGGACCGGATTATAACCGAAAAGGAACTGAACACCGCCCTTGACTATATAAGAAAGCATACCGAGATAAGGGATGTGCTGGTTTCCGGGGGCGACCCCCTTGTAATGTCCACCGATAAGCTGGAACACATAATAAGCCGGATAAGGCAAATCCCCCATGTGGATATTATTAGAATCGGTACAAGAGTGCCGGTGGTTATGCCCATGAGGATAACCGACGAGCTTCTGACCATGCTTAAAAAGTACCATCCCATCTGGATAAACACCCACTTCAACCACCCTAAGGAGATAACTCCCGATTCGGAAAAAGCCTGCGGGATGATAGTTGACGCGGGGATTCCCTTGGGCAACCAGACAGTTTTGCTGAAGGGGATAAACGACAACGCCGAAACCATGAAGGAACTTATGCTTAAACTGGTGCATATGCGGGTAAGACCCTACTATTTGTATCAGTGCGATTTAAGCATGGGGATTTCCCATTTCAGAACCTCCGTACAGACGGGGATAGATATAATCCACTCCCTTCAGGGATATATTTCGGGTTATGCAATACCCAGGTTCGTCATAGACGCTCCGGGGGGCGGGGGAAAGGTGCCGGTGGGCTATAATTATGTAATAAGCCGGGACGACAAGGAAGTGGTGCTTGAAAACTATGCCGGCAAAAGATACGTTTACCCTCAGCCCTCGGGAAAACCGATGGAAGGTTAAGCCTTTCGGTACAATTATGGCTGAAACCAAGCTCAAAAAAATATTAAAGAAAAATTTATAAAAATATTAAAAAACATCTTGACATTAGGAAAAAAGTATTGTATTATAGTTTTGCCATGTATATAGGCATGGTAATTTTGAAAAGAGGTATTCCATGTACACCGACAAGACCTTAGTCTGCAAAGAGTGCGGAAAAGATTTCACTTTTACTGCTAACGAGCAGGAGTTTTACGCTGAGAAAGGCTTTACGAACGAACCGCAGCGTTGCAAAGAATGCCGTACGGCAAGAAAGAACGCTTCCCGTGATAGCGACGGATCACGCAAAATGTATACCGCCGTTTGTTCGGAATGCGGCAAAGAATGCAAAGTTCCTTTTGAACCACATACCGATCGCCCGGTATTCTGCAGCGACTGCTTCAGAAAGAATAAATAGTGATTTCTTAAAACAAGCCCCGCCAGACGACGGGGTTTGTTTTTTCGTGTAGATAAATCGGATTTATAAAATAACCCTTGACAAACAATAATAATTGTACTATAATCCAAGCAAACGTTGCGATGACGGAAAAAGTAGCGGGAAATTTAACGAAACAGAGAAAAAGGCCGCCGGCTGAAAGCCTTTTGCGTTAGGTCCTGTGAAAACCACTCCCGAGCACCCTGCGAAAAGCCAAGGCGTTAAGCGGGGCGTGAGTCTGCGGCAAAGACAAAAGAGTTAAAAATCAAGGTGGAACCGTGCGATTTATGCACCCTTGAACGGCTTGCCGTTTAAGGGCTTTTTTAATTTTTAGGAGGAAATACCATGAAAATCATTATGCACAACGGACAAATCGAGGAACATTCCTTTGAAGAACAGATAGGGAAGTCCGCCCTCCGCCACACCGCTTCCCACATATTGGCACAGGCGGTTAAAAGGCTGTATCCCGAAACACAACTTGCAATCGGCCCTGCCATAAAGGACGGCTTTTATTACGATTTTGACAGGGTAACCCCCTTTACCGAGGAGGAACTGGAAAAAATCGAAGCCGAAATGAAAAAAATCGTTAAAGAAAACCTGAAAATCGAACGCTTTACCCTACCGAGGGACGAAGCTGTTAAGTTCATGACCGAAAAGAACGAACCCTATAAGACTGAACTTATAAACGATCTCCCCGAAGGGGAGGAAATCTCCTTCTTTAAACAGGGGGATTTCACCGACCTTTGTGCCGGGCCCCACGTCACCTACACTTCGGCGGTTAAGGCGCTTAAGCTTATGTCGGTTGCCGGAGCTTACTGGCGGGGAAGCGAAAAGAATAAAATGCTCACCCGGATTTACGGCACAGCCTTTGCTTCCAAAGACGAGCTGGAAGCCTACCTCAATATGCTTGAGGAGGCAAAGAAGCGGGACCACCGCAAGCTGGGCAAGGAGCTTGGCCTGTTTTCTTTGATGGAGGAAGGCCCCGGTTTTCCCTTCTTCCTTCCCAAGGGAATGATTGTCAAGAATTCCCTTATCGAATACTGGCGGGAACTCCACACCCGGGAGGGCTATCAGGAAATCTCCACCCCCATATTGTTAAGCCGGCAGCTCTGGGAACGTTCCGGCCACTGGGATCACTACAAAAACAATATGTACACCACCCAGGTGGACGACAACCCCTTTTCGGTCAAGCCCATGAACTGCCCCGGCGGGATGCTGGTTTACAAGACCGAAATGCGTTCCTACAAGGATTTGCCCCTCAAGCTTGCCGAACTGGGACTTGTCCACCGGCACGAAAAGTCGGGGGAACTCCACGGTCTTATGCGGGTACGCTGCTTCACCCAGGACGACGCCCACATCTTTATGACCATGGAGCAGATTACCGGCGAAATTAAAGGCGTAATCCGCATTATCGATGAAATATACTCCCTTTTCGGCTTTAAGTATCATGTGGAGCTTTCCACCATGCCCGAAGACCATATGGGGGACGAGGCGGACTGGGTAACAGCCACCGAAGGCCTGCGTAAAGCCCTTGAGGAGCTGAATATGGACTATGTGGTAAACGAGGGGGACGGCGCCTTCTACGGGCCGAAAATCGACTTCCACCTTGAGGATTCCATAGGCCGTACCTGGCAGTGCGGTACCATCCAGCTTGACTTCCAGATGCCAATGCGGTTTGAACTGGAATACGTGGGTTCCGACGGTCTGAAGCACCGTCCCATAATGGTACACCGGGCGGCCTTCGGCTCGATTGAACGTTTTATCGGCATTCTCATAGAGCATTTTGCCGGAAAATTCCCCACATGGCTTTCCCCGGTTCAGGTAAGGCTGCTTCCCATAACCGACCGGAACAACGAATACACCGACAAGGTGGAAAAAGCCCTGAAGGCCGCAGGGGTAAGGTGCGAAAGCGACCGGCGTCAGGAAAAGACCGGCTTTAAGGTAAGGGAATCCCAGATGGCAAGGATACCCTATATGCTGGTGTTGGGGGACAAGGAGCAGGCGGAAGGCACCGTTTCCGTCCGCCGCCGTGACAGCAGGGAAATGACCTCAGTAAAGCCGGAAGACTTTATCGATATTATAACCAAAGAGATTAAATCAAGAAAAAGCAATTAGGATAAACTATTAATTCTATCTAATATATAATATCCTTTTAGAAATCCCGTCCCTGCGGGATTTCTTTAATTGATGAGCAGAGAATCGGATGCAAAAAAAGCATTGCGATATAATAATTAATATGAATTACAAATTCGTGATGTTTATATCAGCTTCAAATGATAATACTAATAATATATTTAGATACTTTAATGAACTCTTTTCAAAGGGGTTTATTCCTTTTACCGCCTTGTTTTGGCATTATTTATCTTGACAAAGTCCTCCCTCTGTGTTAAAATATTAAAAAATATGTATGGGGATGTAATGTGAATGAAAACTAAATCTTTTCTGCTTACCGCCATCGTTTTGTTTGTTTTTGTTGTTTCCTTTGCTTTAAACGCCGTTACCGCCTTGGCGGAGGAGGATTACAAGTTTAAAACTTCTATGGAATTCGAAGGCGAAAATACCGAATTAAAGGTGGGCGACTCCTTTTATGTGAAAATAAGCGTTACGGACATCACCAGCAAAACCGGACTTATCGGACTGAATCTGAGGGTTGACTACGATCCCAGCTATCTTTCGGTGGAGTATGAAAACTCCGAAACCAGCGGAGAAGAATCGGACGTGGATGCCGTAACCTTCGGCAGCATAAATCTTCCTTCCGAATGGACGGGAGATGCCGAAAAGATACAAAACATCGTTCGGGATGAAAACAATAAGGAAATCGGAACCGCCGTTATTATGTGCCTTGCGGATCTTTCCGCCGAGGACCTTGCCGAACAGGCTTACAAATCGGACGAATTCTTTGTTTTAATACCCTTCAAGTGTATTGCTCCCTGCCAGTCCACCACCATTAAAATAGACACCGACGAGGACCTTGCCGGTACCGAGCTTGTGGTTGTAAACTCCTCCTTTTCGATTGAAGACGTTGCCGGACAGGGAAGTGAACTGGTAATAAACAATATTCAAGGCACAGAGGAATCCAAAACCGAATCCACTCCCGGTGAAAAAAATGAAGATGGCAATAACTCACTCGTTTATATTCTCATCGCCGCCGGTGCGGTTGTGATTATCGGTGTGGTTGTGGCAGTCATAGTTTCCAAAAAGAAAAAATAAGCAGTAATAAGTAAAAGCAGAAATCGGCAAGCGGAAAACCGTTTGCCGGTTTTTTATTAGGGCGGAATTTGCTTTTCAATTATTACTTCCTTTTATATGGTATGACCCCTCATCCGTCAGCTTTCGTTCGACGCCTTCCCCTCAAGGGGAGGGCTTTTTTATATCAACTACAATGCTATAAATAGTAGGTACAGAAGCATCAAAACTATAATTTCCTGTTTTTCGGGGTTATTCTTTTGTATATTATGCCAAAGGGTAAAAGGGGGAAAGTGGTATTGACTATTAACTCCAATCCCATATTTAGTCCCCGGCATCCGTCCATGGCACAACATAGGGATTAGTTTACTATGTTAACATAATGCAATTTACATAATCATTAGGCATAATATACAATTCTTTAAAAATTATCCGAAAGGTATTGAAAAATTCTTGAATATGTTATATATTATTGTAAAGTACAAATTTTAAGACGCATTGATACGCCGAAAATATTTCGGTGTGTTTATTCGTATTCGGATAAAACGGGAGAATTTGAATGAATAATACAGCAATGCCGGTCGTGGGGTTTTTAGGAGCAGGCAACATAGCCAACGCCTTTATAAGAGGGTTTATTAACACAAAAACCATACCGGAAGGTAACATAATAATATTTGATAATATTTTCTCCCAATACGAAAAGTTTAACGACATTAAAGTAATAAAGGCGACAAATCTTTCGGAATTTGAAAAAGCGGATTTTATTTTTATTTGCGTAAAGCCCAATAATGTTAAAACCGCCCTTTCAATGTTTAAGGAAACCGGCATTGATTTAGAAGAAAAAACCTTTGTAAGTGTCTGTGCCGGCGTACCGGTTGAATTCATAAAAAACTGCCTGGGCTTCGAAGCTTCGGTTATAAGAACAATGCCCTCCACCCCCATGCTGGTGGGAATGGGCGCGGTGGCTATCGCAAGAAACCCTAAGGTAAAGAAAGAAACCTTTGAATTTGTATATAATTTTATTTCGAAAATCGCCGTTACCGCAGTCCTTGAAGAAAGCCAGATGAACCCGGTGATTTCGGTAAACGGATCTTCTCCGGCTTATGTGTATTTGTTCATAAAAGCCCTGCTTGACGGAGCGGAGGATAACGGCATTTCAAAGGATGACGCCCTTCCTCTGATTCTTAAAACCGTCGAAGGTACCGTGGAGATGGTAAGAAGGTCGGGAAAATCCATCGAGGAGCTTATAAAGGATGTTGCCTCCCCCAACGGCACCACCTTAAAAGCCCTTGAAAAGCTGTATGAGGGAAATTTTGAAAGAACAGTATCGGACGCCATGACCGCCTGCACCGGGCGGGCAGACGAAATCACCGCCGAACTGACATCTGAATAGGTTATATTTCACAGCCTGTCCGAATATTCTGTAACGTATAAGGAGTGTTATGCGTTATGGAAAACGGCAAATGTTTGGCGCTGGTGCCCTACCAGCCGAAAAGGAAAGAGATTAAGAAAACCGAACAGTATTTCACCCGCCGAAAAACCCTTTATATGCTGTTTCTGTTTCTGAACGTGGCGTTTATTTTCACCGGTTACTGCTTTTATAAACAGTATTCCTCCGCTACGGACACGGACAACCTTTTCGGGCTTATCTTTTCACAAAGCCGGGAGGGAATATATCTGTCCCGGGGGATAAGGTTTCTGTTTACCGCCAGTCTGGTTATGTTTCTCACCTCCTTTACCGTATTTTCCCCGGCGGTGGCGGTTGCCTTTTCGGTATATCTCGCCTTCAGGGCGGGAATGTTTTTCAGCCCCGGCTGTACCTTTTACCAAACAGTGTTGGTAACGACTTTTATATTCTTTTCCATATTGTATCAGACGGAAGTTTTTATGGCCTATGAAAAGGCAAAGTACGGCATCAAGCAGCTTTTAAAACCCCAGAATGTGATTTCCGTTTCGGTTAAGACTATGATTTATACTTTAATAATACTTTTATACGGTGTCGCTGCCGGTCTGTAGCGGCTTCCGGAAGCGAAAGGTTACAAAATGAGTGACGTAAGAAACAACATTCAAGCAGGCATAACAGCATATCTGGATTTCCTTAAAGATTCCGGGAGCTCCACCGAAAACACCCTTCAGGCATACAGAAGGGATCTGACCAAGTTTGTGGATTTCGCAAGGGAAAATAATAAGTTAAACTATACCGAAATAACGGTGGCGAACGTGACCGAGTACAAAAAATGGCTGGGAACCCAGGGGCTTTCCCCCTCCTCCGCCAGCCGTTCCCTTTCGGCTTTACGCAGCCTGTTTCAATATCTCCTTTCGGAAAACATAGTCCGCCAGAATCCCGCCAAGGAAGTCCACAACGACAAAGCCGAAAAGAAGGGTCCCCAGATACTTACCGGAAAGGAAATCGAACTGCTTTTGTCCCAGCCCGACACCAAGGACATTAAAGGACTCCGGGACAAGGCCATGCTTGAACTGTTGTACGCCACCGGCATTAAGGTAACCGAGCTTATTACGCTGAGCATTGACGACGTTAACTTTTCGATACCCTTTCTGCGTGTGGGGGAAGGGGAAAAGGCAAGGTTTATCCCCCTTTACAAGATTGCGGTTAAATCCCTGTCGGATTACATAGAGAAGTCCAGAAAACTGCTTATTTCAAATCCCGAGGAAAAAGCCCTTTTCGTCAACATTTCCGGCGAACGGATGACAAGGCAGGGGTTCTGGAAAATTCTCAAGCTGTACGCCGGCATGGCAAAAATCAAGCAGGATATAACCCCCCATACGCTGCGGCATTCCTTTGCGGCGCATCTGCTTGAAAACGGGGCGGATATCCATGAAATACAGGAAATCTTAGGGCATTCCGACATTTCCTCCACCCAGCGTTACGCCCAGTTTTTAAAAGACAAGGTTAAGATGAGCTATATAAGATTCCATCCAAGGGCATAATAGCAACGGATTTTCCGGTTAATGAAAGGTTAAATTCCTGTGGCAGATAAAAATAAAAACAACGATAACGAAAATAAAATATTCCCGTTTCTATCCTCAGATAAAAAAAAGGAGGGAAAGGGAGTAACCAAAAAGCAGGCCGCATTCAACGGCAAGTATGACTTTTTCAACTTTTTTTCCTTTTTTAAATTCCGTCTGGGGGACATAACCAAAATCAGCCTTTTGTTTGCGCTTACGAATTTTTCTCTGGTGCTTATGTTTTTCACCCTCACCGGCTATACCAACACCACCATAACCACCCCCTCAACCCCCATGTATCAGCAGCTTTTCGGAATGCTGCAGTATAACAGCGAATCCGCAACCCTGCTTACCTATTCGGGGATTTTCGGCATTACCGCGGATATTTCGGTGTGGACTGTCTGGACAAAAATACTTTTTTATTCGGGATATACCCTTTTGATAACCTTCGGCCTGTCCAACGTGGGAATGGCTTACCTGACAAGAGGATTCGTAAGACGGGAAAATATGTTTATCTGGCATGACTACTGGTATGCGATAAAGAAGAACATCAAACAGGGTCTTATCGTGGGTATAACGGATACGGCTTTATGCTACCTCCTTTACTATGCCCTTATCTTCTACAGCTCCAGCCGGGACAGCTATTATCTCCAGGTGTTTTTCTATCTCACCATCGCCTTTGCGGTTATGTATTTCATAATGCGGATGTATATCTACTATATGCTGATAACCTTTGACCTTAAGATAAGGAAAATTTTTAAAAACGCCCTTATATTCTCTGTCTTAGGGTTAAAACGGAATATCATGGCAATCCTCGGGATAGCCTTTACGGTATTTGTAAATATTTATATTTACGTGTTTCTACCCTCGGTGGGTGTTCTCCTGCCCTTTATATTCACCACGGGTCTCATGTACTTCATAACCGCCTACTGCGTCTATCCGGTAATTGATAACTTTATGATTAAGCCCTATTATAAAGACCAACCGAAACCCAAACCGGCAGACGAATCGGTATTTATCGACAGAGGATAATATTTAAACCCCGTTTTCACGGGGTTTTCATTTACCTTAAACAATATAATAGCAAGACTGAGGTTATTGTTGATAGGGAAGATGAAATTAAAAAAAGCCTTCCCACTTCCGGGGAAGGTGTCAGCCGAAGGCTGACGGATGAGGGAGCAGCACCGCACATACGGGAGAGTAGGAACAAATGAAATCCGCACTTCGTTGCGGATGAAATCCGCCGGCATTTCTGCCGGCGGTATTTTAATTGTTAAACTTAATTATTGATTATTTCCTCTTTACGGTTCTTGGCTTCATATTTGAAGCGCTGTTCCTTATCGAGAATACGCTTGCGAAGGCGGATATGATGGGGCGTGATTTCAACCAGTTCATCCGGCTTGATAAATTCAAGGGACTGCTCTAAGCTGAATATTGTAGGGGTAACCAGACGCAAAGCCTCGTCCGCACCGGCGGAACGGGTGTTGGTCATATGCTTTTTTTTGCAGACATTGCAGATAATATCTTCATTCTTGGGGTTTTCTCCCACAATCATGCCCTCATAGACCGGGGTTCCGGGACCGATAAAGAGCCTGCCCCTGCCCTGGGTGTTGAAAAGCCCGTAGCTGGTGGCTTCGCCGGTCTCATAGGCAATAAGAGAGCCGGTATTGCGTTGGTCGATATCTCCCTTATAGGGCTGGTAGCTGTCGAAAACGTGGTTCATTATACCGTTTCCGTTGGTATCAGAAATAAACTGGGAACGGTAGCCCAGCAATCCCCGCGCCGGAATTAAAAATTCCAGATGGGAGGTTCCGCCTTCCCGGGTGACCATATTCTTGATTTCCGCCTTGCGGGAGCCGAGGCGTTCCATAACGCAGCCCACATAATCATTGGGGACCTCCACCATCAGCAGTTCAATCGGCTCAAGCAACGTGCCGTCTTCGTCCCGTTTATAAATAACCGTGGGGGGAGACACCTGAAACTCAAAACCCTGACGGCGCATGGTTTCGATCAGAATGGACAAATGCAGTTCCCCCCGTCCCGACACTTTAAAGGTATCGGCGCTGTCGGTTTCCTCGACACGCAGGCTCACGTTGGTCATAACCTCTTTAAACAGGCGGTCCCGTAAATTCCGGGAGGTAACATACTTGCCGTCCCGTCCCGCAAAGGGGGAATTATTAACTAAAAAGTTCATGGCAAGGGTGGGTTCGTCGATTTTTACGAAGGGAAGAGGTTCGATACAATCGGGGGCGCATGCCGTCTCGCCGATTTCCAGCTCCGTAATGCCGGCAACCTGAATAATATCGCCGATAGAGGCCTGCTCCGTCTCAACCCGTTTTAATCCGCTGTACATGAACAGTTTTGCGATTTTGACATTGGTTGCCGTTCCGTCCTTATGACAAAGGGCGACGGTCTGTCCCACTTTAACCCTTCCCCGCTCCACACGGCCGACGCCGATACGTCCCAGATAATCATCGTATTCGATATTCGAAAACAAAATCTGAAGGGGAGCGTCCGGGTCGCCCGCAGGCGGTTGGATTTCCTTTAAAATAGTGTCAAATAAAGGTCGCATATCCTTTCCCTCGACGTCGGGGGAATAAGTGGCAAAACCGTCTCTTCC
>LSQX01389359.1_pt2 | contig 11580 bp, 15 predicted proteins | sample 654561 | NCBI WGS metagenome assembly LSQX01 (sample SAMN04489861, study PRJNA283612) | anaerobic digester metagenome | isolation source: 4 biogas reactors fed with cattle manure at either 37C or 55C with and... | place: Denmark: Kongens Lyngby | collected 2014 | reverse complement strand
TCACGCACAACGTCGAGGAGGCGACGAAACTGGGCGATCGCGTCCTCGTCTTTTCGTACCGCCCAGGCCGCGTGCTCTTGGATTTGCCGATCGACTGCTCCCATCCGCGCCAGGCGCACGACCCGCGGCTGGCCGCACCGATCCACCGCATACTGGACATATTGCGCGCCGAGGTGGAGCAAGCGACCCGAGAGGAGATGCAAGGCATTGGCTGAAGATGCCTTTACGTGGCTGCAGCGGCTGCTCTTTTTGGCTTCGGTTTGGGCGGCCTGGGAAATCGTCTGCCGGTACGGCCCATGGCCTGACTACCTGCTGCCCGCTCCTTCCCACGTGCTCCTCGCGCTGTGGGAGGGGCTGAAGGCAGGCACCGTCGGAGCAGCGGCCGCGGTCAGTCTGAAACGGGCCGCACTCGCCTTCGGAGCGGCCCTGGTGCTCGGCGTTGGGGCCGGCTTTCTTCTCGTGGAAAGCCCCGGTTTCGGCGCCCTTTTTCGGCCGATCGTTTCCGGTCTGCAGTCTTTGCCGAGCATTTGCTGGTTTCCCCTCGCGCTGTTGTGGCTCGGTCTCAGTGAACGGTCGGTCTACGCAGTCACGGTGCTCGGCGCGCTGTTCTCCATCGTGACGTCGGTTGCCGTGGGACTGCGACAAGTTCCGCCCATCTACACGCAGGCGGCCGAGACGATGGGCATCAAAGGATTCGACCGCTACCGATGGGTGCTTTTTCCGGCCCTTTTGCCGGCGCTCGTCTCGGGAGCGCGGCAGGGCTGGGCCTTTGCTTGGCGATCGCTCATGGCCGCTGAGCTGCTCTTTCATAACGGCGGAGTAGGCTACCTGCTCATGCGGGCGCGGGAGTTGAACGACGTGGCGGGCGTGATGGCCGTCATCTTCGTCGTGTTGGTCTTGGGCGCACTGGTGGAACGCCTTTTCTTTGAGCGGATCGACGGACACGTGCGGCGCCTTTGGGGACTGGAGCGCAGCAGAGCGTAACTCGCCGGCTTTTTCCGGGACCGCATGCAAAAGGAAAAACCGCCTCCGCAAGGGGAAGGCGGCTTTTCCCGCGGCCGCCGCCGGTCCGGTGCCCGCAAGACGCCCGGAACGCAAGGGCTCACTGCTCACTGGGGCGGGCCGAACCAGCGCTCGAAGACCGGAGGCACCTCGTGGGCTTCCGCCGCGTCGGTGCGATCCACTTCTTTGCCGTCTCTGATCAGGACCATGATGGGCGAGGTGTCGAGGGCCCACTCTTCCCGCAGATGGGGGTATGTGGGGATGTTTACTTCGTAAAAGTCGGCCCGGTCTTGGTAGTGAGGAACGAGGACCTGCAGCACCCGGTTCAGCTTTTTGGTCCAGCCGCAGAAGTCTTTGCCGAATTTGATCACGACGGGCCGGTCCGCGGTGGAGATAACCCGTTCGATGCCTTCGGGATCGAGTTCCTCCAAGCCGCTCGGAACCCGCTTCGTGTAGTCGCAGTCGATATGTTCTTCCAGTATGGCCGCAAGATCGATGCGCTCGATCGGCTCGGTCATCAGCGTCACCCTCTTTCCGGCAAATCCAAACGTTGCCCCTTAAAGCTGCGTCAGGGACAAAGGTCTCTTCTTGGGTGACATTTTACCATAGCGGCGCGCCGATCGGAACCGCGAACGAGGTCTCGACGCCGTCCACCGTGACCACGAGCCGGTGCGTACCCTCCTCGGTGAACGCGACTTCGCGCCACTGCACCCACACGGCCTCCACCCGGTCGGAACCCTCCGCCGTGACCGGCGGCAGGTGCTGCGCGGCAACCAGAGCCCCGTACGGATCGAATAAGGCCATATGGACCTCGTGACTGCCTTCGGAAAGCAGAAGGTACGTCAAGGTGTGGAAAGATGCCAGTCCCGGTTCAAGGCGTGTGATGAGGCCCTCCGGCTCCAGGCTACCGTCGGGCCTTGTGTGCACCGCGGCGGCGAACACGTGGCCGACGACCGGCGAACCGGGCGCGGGAGAGGAGAAGAGCGATGGCTCCGCGGTCAGGAAAAGGTCGAACGTTTCTTCACCGGCCCCAGGTGATGATGAGGCCTGCTCCATGGCGACCATCAGCTCAGGAGTACCTTCCTCCACGTGACCGAGCGAGACGGACGTGAAGGAGCCGTCGCCGGTGCTGCGGTAGGGCAGCCAGCCGTTGAAGTAGGCGGCGACGACGAGCAAGCACAAGGCCGTGGCGCCGGCGAGCGACAGAAACTGCGGCGTGCGCACGTGCTCGAGCAGGCGCCGGAGGAAAGAGGGGGCGGGGACAGGCGCGCTTTTCCGGTACTCGGCCACGACGGAACGGGCAAAGGCTTTGCGCACCGCTTCATGCTGCTTTTCAACGTGCCGCAGCAGCGTGCCGGTCTTCTCGAGGGCGGCGATTTCGGAACGGCAAGCGTCGCACGTTGCGAGGTGCCGGGCCAGGGCGGGGCGCGCCGCAGGTTCAAACAGGTATTCCATCAGCTCGGTTTCGGTAAAGCGTCCGCAGCCCATCGCCATCTTACATCCCCCCAGCGTCTTGCCGCATCCCGTCGAGTTCCTCCATGTACCGCCGCAGTTTTCTGATGCCGTCGAAGACGCGCTTTTTCACGGTTCCTACTTGCACCCCGGTTAGCTCGGCAATCCGTTCCTGCTTGTAACCTAAAACGTAAAACATGATCAAGGCGTCGCGCTGCTCCGGGGTGAGAGGCGCTTCCCGCAATCCTCGTTCCACCTGGGCGAGCTCGACCTGGTCGATGACGTGTTCTTCCGGACCGGGGGCTGTGTCGGGCGGCTCGGGGCGGCGGGGTTGGGTTGCGCCGTGTTCCTGTGCGATGGCACTCGACCGGCGCCTGCGCTCCCGCCACCGGCCCCGTTGCACGCTGCGCACCTGGTTGTGGGCGATCGCGTAGAGCCACGTCGTGAACTGGACGGGCCGGCCCAGATGCGAGCGCCCGCGAAAAGTCGGCAGCGCCTTCAGCATAGCCAGGCACGAACTGTGGGTCATTTGCCAGGCGTCGTCCTCCAGGGCTTGGAGCGGCACGTCACCTCCGGACTGCAACGTTTCGGAAAGGTACGTGCCCCGGGCGTGCCGGGCGTGCAACAGGGAGAGGATGACGGGAAACAGGTAGTCCATCGCCTCTTGCACTAGCATTTCCATGGCCTTCTCGTCGCCGGAGCGAGCCGCGGCGATCAGCTCGTGCGCAGCGGGTTCGCTCAGAATCGTCGTGCCTTTCCCTTTGTCACGCGGGCGTCCCACGTCGACCCCTCCGCCCTGTTCGATGCCGCAGCCTCAGAAAGGTTACCGAGCCCGACGCAAAGGCCGGAAACTGCGCTTTCGTGGCCCTTTCGTCCTGTACACATTCTCGCATGCGAAAAACTTCCCCTCCCGGGTAACCTTGGCAGCTACAAGGTCACTAATAGGGTAAACGGACACCGAGGAGGAGAGCGGTTATGACAAAAGTTGGCCTGGCACGTTTGCTTATCGTCGGATTGCTGGTGATCGGACTGGCGTTGCCTGCGGCGGGAAGCAGCGTGAGCTTAAGCCTTTCGTTCGGCCGGTCGCCCGCGGGGCCGCGCTGGCATGCGCCCTTTTCCCTGGAACGCGACGTGACGTATACCTATTACCTTTCCGCGTACCGGTGGGGCTGGGAGTCGGTCTCGGGCGAGCTAAGCATGGTTCGCAGCGGCTCTACCGTCCGGATGTCGTACAAAATCGGAGGCGCATCGGGCACGGTGACCGCCCCGTACGATCCCCAGGCCATGGTCGGAGCGTTGCTGCTCGATGCGCTGACCAACACGTCCATCGATTACGCCGGTGTGCAGCTCCTGGCGACGCCCTTTAAGTTTACGCCGTGGCTCGAGCAGTTCGGAGAGGCCGTCCTCCGCGATGGGCGCGTGTGGGAAGTTTCGGGCAATCCGCCGATCCGGTTCGATGCCCAACCGAAGAGCTGGCGGAACGACTACGAGTGGACCGGGCAGATAAGGCAAGGCTCGCGGACGATTCTCACGCTGGAGATCGACGTGGATGAGCCGTTGCCGGTGTACCTCGAGACCCGCGACGGCGAGTACCGCTTCACCGCCGAGCTGCGGGTGCAGAGGGCTCCGGTTCGCATTTTGCGCTAAGGGGGATGGCCGGGCGTGTGGAAAGCCAAGCTCAAGATTCCTCTGCTTATAGCCCTTGTCTTCACACTCACGGGCTGCTCGCTTTTCGGCTCGATCGAGTGGGAATGGACCGCACCGGACGCGCGGGTGAACGGCACGGTGGCTCTGCGCAACATCGGCGCGCCCCTGGCCCACGCGCGGGTTCTCTTCAAGGGTCCCGTCCAGCGCAGCGTGACGACGAAGCGGACCGGCGCCTATTCTGTCGACCTTCCGTCGGGCACGTACGATGTGACGGTCAGTACCTTGCACGGAGAATACTCGAAACGGCTTTACGTAGGCGGCGGAACGGAGCGCATCGACCTTGAGTTCTCCCCGGGCTCCTGGTTCGACCGCTCGCTGTTTCTGAGCCTGTCGGGCATCCGCCGCTGGTATTTCGACGGCGACCGGCTCGTGTACCGGGACGACGGCGAGCTGGCCCGTTGGGAGCAATCCCGGGTGCGGGTGTATTTCGACGGCAGCCGCGTGCCCGCGTGGAGTGCCAACCAGTGGGCGAAAAGCTACATGAACTACGTCCAAAGCTACTGGGGACCTCTGCTGCGGCACACGATTGCGTTTGAGCGGGTGGAGTCGTCGACCGCGGCCGACGTCGTAGTGCGCTGGGTTGAGCCGGGTACCTTGACGGATCCGGAAGGGTACCGGGTCGCCGCGCAAAGCTTCTATTACTGGCAGGACGGCTCGCTCAGGAAAGTGGTCATCGAGATCGATGCCGACTGGGCGGACGTGAAGGGCCTGTGGGAGCACGAATGGGCGCGGGCTATGGGCGTCGGGTACAGCGACGACAGCCAGTCCTTGATGTATCCCGCCTTCACCCCGTCGCAGCGGACGTCTTTGACGTCTCGGGAACAGCGGCACGTGCAGCTCATGTACGACCTGCCCTCCGGACTCAGCCGGGCACAGGTATGGAGCTTGGCGGCGGAGGCCGGGGGCTCAGCAGTAGTGGAAGGCGACGAGGCGGACGCGCTGCCCCTCGTGGCCCTCGATGCGGGTCTCGGCACCGGCTACGGCGGACACGTTCGCAGAGTCGACGGCCAAGTGGTGCCGGTCGATTCTCTGCAGGCCGCGGACAAGGTCTTCGGTTCGTAAAAGTCCAGCCAACCTACCCTGAACGAGAGCATCCCTCCCGCATACCATAAGCCGGGGAGGGATGCTCTTTGTCTGCGGCGCGTGTGGTCGAACCGGATTGGACCGTCGTAAAGGGTGGATGTTACACCGCGCTCTTGCTCTGGGCGGCCGGGCTCCTTTGGCTGTATGTCGTTCTGACCCAATAGCGGGGCTTGTCACCAGACCGTGGCGCCGCCCTCCACCGGCAGCACGGCACCTGTGACGAAGCTCGCTTCATCGCTGGCCAGAAACACCGCCGCACCGGCTACGTCGTGCGGCCTGCCCATGCGGCCTAGCGGATGGCGGGCGATGAGGGCCGCGTAGCCTTCGGGGTCGGCCTTCAGATCTTGTGTCATCGGCGTCTCGATCCAGCCGGGGGCGATGGCATTGACGCGGATGTTGTAGGGAGCGTAGCTCACGGCCATGGCCCGGGTGAGCGCGATCAGGCCTCCCTTCGCGGCGATGTAAGCGTGGGTATCGTGGGGCGGCGGGGGAATGGCCAGGGCGTCGTCGGATGCGATGTGAATGACGCTGCCGTACCGGGATTCCACCATAGGCGGCAGGAGGTGTTTGCAGACGAGGTAAGCGCCGGTCAAATTCGTGCGCAGCACCGTCTCCCAAGTCTCTTCCGGACACTCGGTCACGGGGCCGTCGCCGAGGGGTCTGCCGCTGATTCCCGCGGCGTGGACGATGATGTCGAGCTTGCCGTGGGCCCGGAGCACCCGGTCGCGAAGGCGGGCCATTTGTTGCGATTCCGTGACGTCGGCCTCGACAAACAGCAGACGGTTTGCGTCCGCCGGCCCGGGGCCTGTCCTTTGCCGCGCTCCCGACAGGCGTTCGAGCAGCCTTTCGCCTGCCGGACGGTCGGTGTCGACGATCACGACCTTGGCGCCGTGGGCGAGAAAGGACTCGACGATGGCACTGCCGATGCCGCCGGCGCCTCCCGTCACGACGGCAACCCGCTCAGCCAGTCTGGGCATGACATTCCGCACGCGCTGTCGTCCTCCCTTTGCAGGTTCCGTTGGATGGTCCCCTTCGATTGTAGCAGGGTTCCCCTTAACGTGCAGGGAATTGTTTTCGGCGTGAAACACTTCGGTAAAAGACTTCGCCGTGGGATACCGTTGGACAGGGAAGGGGATCGCCTATGAGTCAAGTGGAAAAGCGCCTTGCAGAGCTCGGCCTGGAGCTTCCTCCGGCGCCAAAACCCGCTGCCGCCTACGTGCCCGCGGTGCGCACGGGCAACCTCATCTTCGTTTCCGGGCAAGGACCCGTCCGCGACGGAAAGGCCGTCTACACGGGGAAAGTCGGCGGTGAGCGGACGGAGGAAGAAGGATACGAAGCCGCCCGGATCGCCGCGCTGAACGCCTTGGCAGTTGTAAAGGCCGAAGTCGGCGACTTAGACCACGTGACGCGCATTGTGAAGCTCGTCGGCTGGGTCAACAGCGCGCCCGGCTTTACCCGCCAGCCTTGGGTCATCAACGGGGCTTCGGAACTTCTGCAACAGGTTTTCGGCGAGAAGGGCACCCATGCCCGCAGCGCGGTGTCCGCCCACGAGCTGCCTCTCGATTGGACGGTCGAGCTGGAAATGGTGGTCGAAGTAGCGCCGTGACGGCATCCGGCGGGCGCAACCCGACGACGGTGGTAAAGGTTTTGGGCGAGGTCTGCGACGATCCCGCGGCCGGCGTGGCGGAAGACGACCGTCTTCTCACCCGTACGGCGCAGGACGGTGTGCCCAGACTGCGCCTTTGGTACAACCCCCACTGTATTGTGCTCGGACGTGGCTACGCAAGGCGACTGCCGAGGCCGGTATCGCACGTGGGCGGTCTGCCCGTTCTCGTGCGCTCGAGCGGCGGCGAGATCGTCTTGCACGGCCCGGGAGTTCTCAACATAAGCCTCGCCGTGCCGGCGGTCCTATGGAACGGCTCGATCGAGGAGATGTTCCGCGCCTTTAGCGCGGGCGTAGCCGATGCACTGCGGGCGCACGGATACGCGGTCGGCGTCGGCATGGTGCCCGGATCGTATTGCCCCGGTGACTACGACGTGGCGATCGCCGGTCGCAAGGTGATGGGCATCAGTCAGCGCCGCACCCGGGAGGCGCTCATGGTGCACGGCTCGTTGAACCTGCACGTGATACCCGAGATATATGCCTACGTCTTGGACCGCTTTTACGCTGCAGCCGGCATCGAGAACACGGCCGATCCGGCGCTGATCGGCAGCGTGTTTGCCGAGCGGCCGGACCGCGCACGGGTCCTGCCGCTCGAGCAAGCCGTGGCGGAGCGCCTGTTTTCCGCATGGTCGCGGCTCACAGGAACGTCGTGGGTGGAGGGGTAGGACCCGGCGAGAGCCAACCGGACTTCCCGCTGTGCACACCACGCCCTGCATCGATGCGCATCTCGTCCCGACGGATTCCTCTCCATAAAGTGTGGGCGAATGTCTTAGGTACTCTCTCCTATTGCCACGACCGTCAGGGGGGCTTATACTAGGTATTAGATAACAACGTTTGTTAATAAACATGTGCTAGAGGCAAGAGGTGGCTCGTTTCCGGAGGAGACGACCCGACCTGAAGCGTCCGATCGCGACGTCTGCGGCAGGGTTGTTCGCTCCGACCGGTAAGGCCGGAACGTTTGCCGGCCGGTGTCGCCACGGCTCGCTTGCTCCCTGCCGGCGCCTCCGGAGCGGTACAAAGGAGACTGCGCATCATGACAGAAGCCTATTTAATAGAGGCTCTGCGATCCCACGGGCTGAAAGTTACGCCTCAACGACACCTTATCTGCCAACTCATCGCTCAGGCGGAAGGGGAACACCCCAGCGCCGAGATGTTATACGAACAGGCCGCGCGTGTTATGCCGACGCTTTCTTTGAAGACGGTTTACACCACCGTCAGCGAGCTGGCGCAAATCGGTGCGGTGCGGCTCGAGCGGTTCGGCACGGACAACCTGCGCGTGGATACGCACATGGCGCCCCACGCCCACGCCGTCTGTCAAGAGTGCGGGCGGCTTGAGGATATGCCCATCGCCGAGGAGGCCCTTGCGGCCTTATGGGAGGCCGTGGGCGAGAGCTCATTCCGCATTGACGACTGCGAAGTCATTTACCGGGGCCTGTGCGCACAGTGTAGTGAAGCGAAGTGTACCAAGAACGGCAGGGAAGGGTGGCAAGCGGGATGGCAAAGAAGGAACCAGTACGGTCGGAAAAGACGGAAATGTATCTGAAAGCGATTATGATGGTCGGCCAGGAGAATCCGCCGGCCACCGTGACCCGGGTTGCCGAGTTCCTTGGCGTCTCTCCGGCTTCCGTCTCCGAGATGGTCCGTCGCATGGAACAGGCCGACCTGGTGGTGGCGGGAGGCAGCGAAGGAATCACCTTGACGCCGACCGGCGCGAAGGAGGCCCGGGCGCTCGTCCGCCGCATGCGCCTGGCCGAGTGCCTGCTCAGCGACATCCTCGGCCTGCCGTTGCACGACCTTTACGACGAAGCGTGCAGGTTGGAACACGCGATCAGCCCGCAGGTCGAAGAACGCATCGCCGCTGTCCTCGGCGATCCCGAAACGTGCCCGCACGGATACCCCATTCCGTCCGAAAAGGGCAGGGTCGACTGCCCGCTCGGCGAGACGTTGCTCACCCTCAAAGAAGGGGATACGGCTACGGTCGTCACCCTACCCGAGCGAGATTCGGAGCTCCTGGAGTACCTGACGAATATGGGCATCTATCCGGGCGTTGAGGTCACTTTGGAGGAGGTCGCTCCCTTCAATGGCCCGTTGTTCATCGTCGTCAACGGCGTGCGCCACGCCATCGGCCAAGAGGCGGCCGAAGGGATCCGGGTGCGCTCGCTGAAGACGGCGGAGGTGTCTTAAGGCAAGGCATAGCAGCTGCACCGGGCTGAACGCGGGGGTCACCCGTTCCGTTGGGAGACGGGTGACCTCGACGCGTCATGCGGCCCAGGCGGCAGGAGTCCGGGCGCCCGACAGCGTAGCATCTATTGGACCCCGCAGGGAGTATCTGACTTCGACAAGGAGAGTGTGGGCTGTGCTGGAAATTGGCGTATTCACCAACTCGTATGGACCCCATGGCGTGCGGGCTGCTATCGAAGGCGCGGCGAAGGCCGGGATCAAGCACGTCGAGATCGCGATGAAGGCCCACGATCAGGGCGGCCTCATTGTATCGGAAGGCGCGGTGATCACCGAAAAGACTCCTATGGAGGAGATCGACAAGCTCCGCGACTGGATGCAGGAGCTGGGAGTTTCCCCGACCAGCTGCAACGGAGGCGGCGATCTGACGACCGACGAAGGCGTCGCCGTGGTGAAAGCCAGGCTCGACCGCGCGAAGAGGCTGGGCAGCAAGTACTTCGTCATGTCGGTAGGGAACGAACTGGACGACACCGTGGTCAACAACATCCGTGCGATTGGTGATTACGCAGCCGAGCTGGGCATCAAAGTCGCGCTCGAGACCCATCCGCCCCTGGTGACGAATGCAGATGTCGGCATCGCTACCATGCAACGCATCGACCATCCGAACGTCGGCATCAACTTCGACACCGCGAACATGTACTTCTATAACGAGGGCATCGACGCGGCGGCCGAACTCGAAAAGATGGTAGAGTACGTGGTGCACGTGCACCTGAAGGACTCCAATATGGGATTCAAGGAGTGGTTCTTCCCGGCCATCGGCGACGGCAAGATCCCGTTCCCGCGGATGATCGAGACGCTCAACAAGGCAGGCTACGACGCGCCGCTCTCCTTGGAGATCGAAGGCATCGGCGGAGAAGGCCAGCTCAGCTTCGAGCAGTACCACGAGCGCATCGTCAAGTCGGCGGAGTACCTGCGAGCCAACGGACTCGCGAAGTAGCATGAAACGTCCCTTCGGCCTGACGGCGGCTATCTTTGGCCTCTTCACTGCCCTGGGCGTCAGCAGCACCCTCTTCGGGCTCATTATCTCCGAAGCGACGACAGCGTTGGGCATCAGCCTGGTTGCGGCCGGGCTGGTGACCACGCTGTTTGCTGTTGGCCGCATCGTCGGATCCTTCGTCGGCGGTCCGTTGACCGACCGGGCGGGAGGAGCATGGGTCACGGCAGCCGGCACGGCGACGATGTTGCTCGGATTGGCAGGACTCGGCGCTGCTCCTTGGGCTTCGGTGTTCTTCCTCGGCAGCTTCGTCATGGGCGCCGGCTTCGGCGCGCTCGACGTAGCCTTGAACACCGACATCAGCGCGCTCCATCCGCAGCGCCGGGGTTCGATGCTGTCGCTGCTCCACGGCTTCTACGGCGTCGGTTCCTTCGTTGGCCCGCTGCTGATCGGCCTCGTCATCGCCTGGACCGGGTCGTGGCGTGCTGCACCGGGTCTCGTGGCCTTGTTGTTCGTGGGCGCGGGCCTGTGGTATCGGGCGTTCACGGACAGGGCGGAGCGAGCGGGCAGCGCGGCGGGTGAAGGCAAACCGGCTCCTTTGCGGGTAGGCTTGCTGACCTTGCTGCAACAGCCGGCGTTCCTGCTCATCGTGCCCGTGGGATTCATCTACCAAGGCGTTTCTTGGAGCCTGAGCCTGTGGCTGCCTACCTTCATGGCCCAAGTGCACGGTGCGGCGCCGTTGCAAGCTGCTTCCGCCGTGTCGATCCTTTGGGGCGGACTCACCGTGGGCCGCTTCGTCAACAGTGCGGTCATTCGCGTGCTGGGCGACGGAAACGCGCTGCTCCTCGGCGCCGGCGGCTCCTTTTTCGCTCTCACATTGGGACTGGTAGCGCCGAGGCCTTCCCTGCTGCTCGTCGCCTTGTTCGTGACGGGTCTTGCGCTTTCGACCCTCATCCCGACGTCGATCTCCGTGCTCACGCGCCTTTGGCCCGAGACCGCGGGAACCGTCTCGGGCGTGTTCATGACCATCAGTGCCGCCGGGGTGCTGTTCTTTCCCTGGTTTCAAGGTGTACTGGCCGAGCTTTGGGGCATGCGTGCCGGTCTCGGAACCGGCATTCTCGCGCTGCTCCTGCTCGTCGTCATCGTCGCGGCGCTGCGCAGGCTCCTGCGGACGGAAGCCCGTGCGGTCGCCTAGTGTAGCCCTTTCCTCCGCACCCTAGCCCTCTGCCAAGTCAGCCGGCGGCAGGGGGCACGGGCAGGGTGCCGTCGGCTGTCAGGGGTTGAATGACGCCTTCTACCGCCTCGTCCACGCTGTCCACTATGCGGAACAGGTCGAGATCCTTCGGGCTGATGCACCGTTCCGCGAGGAGCTGCGCGTTGATCCACTTCACCAGATCTTGCCAGTAGCTCGATCGATAGAGCAGGATGGGCATGGGGCTGACTTTCTCGGTCTGAATGAGGGTCAGCACCTCAAACAGCTCGTCGAGGGTGCCGAAGCCGC
>LSQX01333005.1_pt1 | contig 11580 bp, 7 predicted proteins | sample 654561 | NCBI WGS metagenome assembly LSQX01 (sample SAMN04489861, study PRJNA283612) | anaerobic digester metagenome | isolation source: 4 biogas reactors fed with cattle manure at either 37C or 55C with and... | place: Denmark: Kongens Lyngby | collected 2014 | reverse complement strand
GTTTCTTACCATTTTGATAGTTGAGGCCGATCAGGCGTTCATCTTTCTCCTGATTGCCGTTATAGATGGTCCCCTCATCCTTGAAGACGCCGGAAAAGACCCGGAAAAGGGAGATCCTGCCCACGAAGGGGTCCACGAAGGTCTTGAAGACGAAGGCAGCCAGGGGGCCATCTTCCTCCGAGTGGAGCTGGATCTTCTCGCCGTCAGAGCGGACCGCCGTCACGGGGTGGCCGTCAACCGGCCTGGGGAAGTAGAGGGTAAAGGTGTCCAGGGCAAAGGAGACACCCAGATTTTCCTGGGCTGATCCCACGAAGACCGGCATGATGGAAGCCGCTGTGATGGCCTTGCGCATGCCCATGGCCAGTTCTTCCTCTGTGAAGGGCTGGCCGTCGAAGTATTTCTCCATCAGATCTTCGTCATTTTCGGCGATCTGTTCATTGATCTGCTCTTTGTATTCCTCAACCCTGTCAGCCAGGTCGGCCGGCAGATCAATGGCCTTCATCTCGCCCTTTTTACCCGAGAAGCTGTAGGCCTTGCCGGCCATGACATCGACCAGGCCGGTCATGCGCTCATTTTCCAGGATGGGCAGGGCCAAGGGCAGGACCCTTTGTCCGTAGGCCTCCCGAAGGTCCTCCAGGGTTTTTTCGAAGTTGGCATTGGGTTCATCCATGCGGTTGATAAAGAAAGAAACAGGGATATTGACGCTCCCGGCATTGCGGACCGCCTTCTCGGCGCCGACCGACAGGCCGTCCTTGGCCGACATGACGATCAGGGCCGTATCACCGGCGAACATGCCCAGGATCTGCTCTCCCAGAAAATCAAAGTCACCCGGGGTATCGATCAAGTTGATTTTGTGCTTCTTCCATGGGCACCAGGCCACGGATGTGCTGATGGAGACACCGCGTCGGATTTCCTCTGCATCAAAGTCTGTCACCGTGTTGCCTTCATTGGACCGGCCCATGCGGTCAATGGTGCCCGCATTGTAGAGAGCGGCCTCGACAAAAGCAGTCTTGCCGACGCCGCCATGACCCATGACGGTGATATTCCTGATCTTATCTGTCGTAAAATTCATGTATTCCCCCTTATGAAGACGTTATTTTTTAACTATTATAGCCTATCCATGTCTGCTTGATCCCGCCTGCGCAGATGGGATCCTTCCGGTCATGACCGGGCTTCCAGCTGGGCGGTGAAATGGCGGAGGATCTTCTCCTGGCGGAGAATCCGGTATCCCCGGATCTTGTCTGCCGATTCCATCAGGTCTGCAAGGGCCTGGGCCACATAATCCAGGTGGGCCTGGGTATAGGTCCGCCTGGGGATACAAAAACGGGCAAATTCCATGGCGGCCTGGGGCTGTTGCCCGGTCTCAGGATCGGGATCCAGCATGAAGCTTCCCACATCACAACCCCGGATCCCTGCTTCCTGATAGAGGGCCACGCAAAGCGAATGGGCCGGGAAAGCATCATAGGGCAGATGGGGCAGGATGGCGCGGGCATCCACAAAGACAGCGTGGCCACCGGCTGGTTGCTGGCAGGGGACTCCCCCTTCCAGGAGGCGGGCCAGGAGATAGGCGGTCTGACCGGTATAGGACTTCAGAAATTCCTCGTCCACCCCTTCTTCCAGACCCTGGGCCAGGGCTTCCATGTCCCGGCCGGCCAGTCCCCCATAGGAGAGGAAGCCCTCATTGGGGACCACCTGACTGCGGATCCCGGCCATGAGGGATTCATCTTCCCTGACCGCTACCAGGCCGCCCATGTTGACGATGCCATCTTTTTTGGCTGACATGGTAAAGGCATCGGCCATGGCAAACATGTCCCTGACAATCTCACGGATGGTCCGGTCCCCTTGGCCGGGCTCCCTCTCTTTGATGAAAAGGGCATTTTCTGCGAAACGGGCCGCATCGATGACCAGGGGGATCCCATGCTGGCCGGCGATGGCGGCCGTTTCCTGCATGTTGGCCAGGGATACCGGCTGCCCTCCTGCACTATTGCAGGTCACCGTGATCACGATCATGCCCACCTTGTCCACTCCGTATTCCTGGATCAGGGCCTGGAGGCGGTCATTATCCATATTGCCCTTGAAGGGATAGTCAGACTGGGCGTCCAGGGCCTCCTTGACCACACAATCCACCGGCCTGCCGCCACAGATCATGACATGGCCCGAGGTGGTATCAAAATGCATGTTGGAAATAGAGATCTGCCCGGGCTTCATGAGGTTGGGGAAGAGGACTTTTTCGGCAGCCCGGCCCTGGTGGACAGGCTGGAAATAGGCCCAGCCAAAAAGGTCCCGGCAGACTTCCATGAGCCGGTAATAGCTGCGCGAACCCGCATAGCTCTCATCCCCCAGCATCATGGCCGCCCACTGGCGGTCGGACATGGCTCCCGTCCCACTGTCAGTCAGCATGTCGATGTAGACATGATCACTTTTGAGGCCGAAGAGATTGTAGTGGGCCTGGCGGATGGCGGTCTCCCGCTCCTCCTGACTGATCAGCTTCAGGGGCTCGACCATCTTGATCCGGTAGGGTTCGGGCATGTATTTAATTGCCATGACTTGTCTCCTCTTTTTTAATCAGATTATCCAGGAAGGACAGGATGAGCTCATCCACTTCCTGGTAGTTGATCTCATTGATCAGTTCGTGACGGGCCTCCGGGAATTGCTGGACCTGGACATGACTGAAGCCCAGGGATTCCAACTGCCTGCCATAGGCGGGGGCAGCCTTACCCATGTCGCCCACGGGATCATGGCTGCCGCTGGCGATCAGGACCGGTGTATTGGTGTCCATCCCAAGCAGGTTCTTACGGCGGGTCAAGGTTCTCATGCCCTCAAACATGTCGGCGAAGGCCGAGGCAGTAAAAAGAAACTGGTTGCGTTCGTCGGCGCAATAAAGGTCGACAATGGCCTGGTCCCGGGTCAGAAAGTCAAAAGGTGTCCGGTTGGGCCTGAAGTGCTTGTTGCCGCTTCCCAGGGACATCTGGGTTAAAAGCGGACTCCGGTGACGGCCGCCCTTGATAGCCCCGATCAGCCTGGCCAGTGTATGTCCGGCAAAAAGCAGCCAGGCCGGCTGCATGCCGGTACCCAGGATGATGACCCCGGAAAACTTGATCTGGGGATAGGTGTGAAGGAATTGGCGGACCAGGAAGGATCCCATGGAATGACCCAGGATAAAGTGGGGCAAGTCAGGATAGCTTTGACGGAGCTGGTCCTGAAGGGACCGCATATCCTCCAGGAGGCAGCGATTGCCTCCCCGGTCAGCAAAATAGCCCCAGTCTTCCTTGGTCACCACTGAGGCACCGTGACCCAGATGGTCGTTGCCTGCCACCAGGATCCCCTGGCCGGCCAGAAAACGGGCAAAGCGGTCATAGCGGTCAATAAACTCCACCATGCCATGGGCCAGTTGCAGAACGGCCCTGGGAGGGCCCTCCGGTTCCCAGATCCGGACATAGAGGGAGGTCTTGCCATCGCAGGAGTCCAGATAGATAATTTTCCTCTCCATTTTCAGCTCCTTATCTTGGCTGGGCTATCCAGTTTCTCCAGCCCCTTCAAGCGGAATCAGTATAACAAAGCGGCCGCTTGCCGGCGGTCTGCCGCATCCTTAAGAACCTCAAGCACCCCTGCCCGGTCGACAGGCTCCATAATCCTGGCCCGGTAGTGGGGTGAAGCGGGAAAAGCCCTCAAATAAAAGGCAAAGGATGAACGCATCTCGCGGACGGCCACAGCTTCGCCCAAAAGGTCAATGGTCAGGTCCAGTTGCTGGATCATGGCTGCCAGCCATTCGTCAGTCTTGACCTGGACCAGGAGTCGGTCCTCGGGCCGGATCCCCTCATAGAGGGCGGGGTCCTGGGCCAGGATACGGAAAACAAAGGGGTTGCCCCGGGCCGCCCGCCCCACCATAAAACCGTCGCAGCCGGTCTCCTCCTTCATCCTTTCCAGGTCGCCGGCCTGGGCCAGGTCCCCGTTACCGAAGACGGGAATGGTCAGGGCTTCCTTGACCTGGCGGATGATCTGCCAGTCAGCCTGACCCCGGTAATACTGGTCCCAGGTCCTGGCATGAACTGTGACCATGGAGGCCCCTCCCGCTTCCAGAGCCCTGGCCATCTCCAGGGCATTGAGGGAGTCAGCCGACAAACCGGACCGGATCTTGGCCGTGACCGGCTTGGCATAGGGGGTAGCCGCTTCAACCGACGCCCTTACGATGGCCTCAGCCAGGGAAGGGTCCCTCATGAGGGCACAGCCAGCCCCCTCCCGGGTCACCTTGGGGGCCGGACAACCCATATTGAGATCGATAAAGGCGGCCTGGTTGTAGAGGGGATCGGAGAGGAGGCGGTCAATGGCATAGGCAAAATCGGCCGGATCCTGGCCGAAGAGTTGGATGGCCCAGGGTTTCTGGCCCCCTGTTGCCTGCAGGTAGCGGGCAGAGCGTTTGAGGCTGGGATCATAGCGGATCCCCTTGGCCGATACCAGTTCCGTCACCGTGAAGTCAGCGCCCAGACGGGCCGCTATGGTCCGGAAAGGGGAAGTGGTAAAGCCTGCCATAGGGGCCAGACCGGCCGGCCCCTTGTCAAAAAGATCCAAAAAGCTTTGCTGGCCCGACTTCTTCACTCGGACAGCAAATGAATGAAAAGACCCGATCTCAACTTGGGTTCAAACCAGGTTGACTTGGGAGGCATGATCATTTCAGCGTCTGCAATGGACAGGAGGTCATCCATGGTGGTGGGACACATGGCAAAGGCCACGGCCCAGCCCTGGTCGACCCGGTCTTTCAAGGCCTCCAGTCCCCGGATGCCGCCGACAAAGTCGATCCTCATGGAGGTCCTGGGATCCTGGACCCCCAAAAGGGGCTCCAGGACATTATTCTGCAGGATGGAGACATCCAGGCTCTGGACCGGGTCCAGGCCCTGGAAGATTTCGGGGGGTGCCGTCAGGCGATACCAGTCAGCTTCCAGATACATGCAGATTTCGGCCTTCTTATGGGGATGGAAGGGGGCCTGGACCGGCTCAATCCGGTAGATGGCCGCCAGCTTGTCCAGGAACTCCTGGGGACTCAGGCCATTCAGGTCCTTGATGACCCGGTTGTAATCCATGATGAAGAGATCTTCATCGGGGAAGATGACGGCCATGAAGTAGTTGAACTCTGCCTCCTCCCCTGCCTGGGGATTTTCCTGCCGCCTTTTCAGGGCCACATTGGCCGAGGTGGCCGACCGGTGGTGGCCGTCGGCGATATAGAGGAAAGGAATCCGGGCAAAGTGTTTTTGCAGTGACTCAATGGCCTGGTCGTCGTCCAGGGCCCAGAAGATATGGCTGATGCCATCGTCAGTCTTGAAATCATAAAGGGGATCATTGAACTTGATGAAGTCCCTGATGATCCGGTCGATCTCATCCTCCTGACGATAGGTCAGGAAGACGGGCTCGGTGTGGGCATTGCAGACATCAAAATGGCGGGTTCTGTCCACTTCCTTGTCCTTGCGGGTGTACTCGTGTTTCTTGATCCGGTTGGACAGGTATTCATCCACCGAGACAGTCGCCACCAGGCCGGTCTGGACACGGCCCTTCATAATCTGCCGATAAATATAGAAAAGAGGCCGGTCATCCTGCTGGAGGATGCCCTCATCCATCATCTGGTAAAGGCGGTCACGCCCCTTTTCATAGACCTGGTCATCGTAATCACCGATGCTGTCCGGCAGGTCGATCTCGGCTCTGACCACATGGAGAAAGCTGAGCTCATTGTCGCCGGCCAAAAGCTTGGCCTCTGACCGGTTCATGACGTCATAGGGGAGGCTGGCTACCTTTTCCGCCAGTTCCGGCCGGGGCCGGACTGCCCGAAAAGGCCTGACCAGGGCCATCAGAGCCTCTCCTTGATGATGTCAACAATATTGTCGCCGATCCGGGCCTGGGCCTCGACCGTTGCCGCCCCGATGTGGGGGGTCAGGGAGATCTTGTCGCAGTCCAGCAGACGGGAGTTGGTCAAGGGCTCCTCGGCGAAAACGTCAAGGGCGGCACCCCTGACCTTGCCGGATTCAATGGCGTCCACCAGGGCGTCCTCGTCCACGATGCCTCCCCGGGCACAGTTGATGATAAAAACCCCATCCTTCATCATCTCTATTTCTTTTTTACCGATCATGGGATCACCACCGGAAAAGGGAATATGGATGGAGACATAGTCGGCCTGGCTGAGGACCTGCTGGAAATCCACCTGGGGACAGATGTCGCACTCGATATCCAGGATGTCCGTGAAGACCACCTCCATGCCCAGGGCCAGGCATTTGACTGCCAGGGAATTGGCAATCCGGCCAAAACCAATCAGGCCCAGGGTTTTGCCGGCGATCTCCGTCCCCGTGTATTCCTTTTTCAACCATTTGCCCTGGCGCATGGTCAGATTGGCTTCACCGATATGGCGGGCCACGGTCAGCATATGACCCAGGACCAGCTCGGCCACGGCAGAAGAGGAAGCTGCCGGCGTGTTCCTGACCTCCAGACCCTTTTCCTCGGCGTATTCGACGTCAATATTGTCGACCCCTACACCGCCCCGGATAATCAGTTTCAAGGAACCAGCGGCACCCGCATCAATCTGGGGGACCCGGATCTTGGTCGCGCTGCGTACGATGACGCAATCTACCTGGGCCAGGCGCTCCAGGAGAGCCTCCCCTTCATACTTGTGGGTATCTACTTCATGGCCCAGGGCCAGCAGTTGGGCTTCCGCCTCTTTATCAATACCGTCATTTGCCAAAATTAAAGCCATCTCATGCCTCCAATCCCAGTTTGTCATCTATAGCCGCCAGGAGTTCTGCCAGGGTCTCTTCCTGGAGTTCCCCCATGGTAGCGATCCGGAAGGTTGTGTCCTTGAAGGCGCCGTAACCGGATCCGATCCGGAAGCCTTTTTCAAGGAGGGTCTTGCTCAGGTCGGCAAAGTCAAATTTGCCCTCATTGTTGATACAGGTCACCGTATTGGAGCGGTAACCCTCTTCAGCAAAGAGGGAGAAGTGTGTCAGGGCCCAGGTCCGGACCATATCAGCCAGATGGGCATGGCGGTCAAAACGGGCATCCAGCCCCTCTTCCAGGATGCGGTCCAACTGGTAGTCCAGGGCATACATATGGGAAAGGCTGGGCGTGGAAGGATATTGGAAATTCTTTTTCACCTGGTCGTAGAGGCGGATCAGGTCAAGGTAATAGCCCCTGAATTCCACTTCTTTGGCAGCCTCGATGGCCTTGTCAGAGACCGAGCAAAGGCTGAGTCCCGGTGGCAGGGCCAGGCATTTTTGTGTGGAGGCGATACAGACGTCAATGCCCCACTCATCCACTTCAACCTTGGCGCCGCCCAGGGAGGAGACTGAATCAACCAGGTAGAGGACGTCCGGATAGGAGCGGATGACCTGGCCTATGGCCTGGCAGGGATTGACAATGCCTGAACTGGTTTCATTGTGGGTAACCGTCACGACATCGTAGAGGCCTGTCTTCAAAACCTCTTCCACCATTTCAGGGGTAGTCGGTTGTCCCGGCTCGGACTTGAAGATATCGGCAGGCACTTGATTGTACTTGGCCAGCTCATACCAGCGGTTGCCAAAGGCACCGACTGAAAAAACGGCCGCCCGCTTACGGGTGCAGCTGCGGATGGCCCCTTCCATCAGCCCCGTACCCGATGAGGTAGAGAGCAGGATAGTGTCTTGGGTATACATAAGTTTTTGCAGTTTTTCCGAGACACTTTGCTGAAGCACAGTCGCTTCTTTGGTGCGATGACCGATCATGGGAGTGGCCATTTTTTCCAATACAAGGGGGTCTACGTCCGTGGGCCCGGGAATAAAGAGTTTCTGATACATACTTCCTCCTAAGATCATAAAAAAAAGTGCGCAAGCAGGACCGCAACTTCTTTTCTTATCTGTTAACTATAGCATGAAAGACCCTTGAATCCATGGGCCGGAAGGCCTGATCCGGACCCTTGTCAGGCCCATGTCAGGCTGCTGCCCCTGTCCCCTTTTTTGACCTGTAATTGCCTGTCCACCGCCTGGGTCAGAAGGCCCAGATGAGAGATGATCCCGATCATCCGATTGTCCTCTGCCAGACCCTGGAGGACAGCCATGGCTTCCTGGAGTGAATGTTCATCCAGGCTGCCGAAACCTTCATCGATAAAGAGTGAGTTGATCTCCACTCCACCCGCATGGGCCATGACCACATCCGAGAGCCCCAGGGCCAGGGCCAGGACTGTTTGGAATTTTTCACCGCCCGACAAGGAAGATACCGACCGGATCTTGGCATTCCAATGATCCTCCACAGACAGGTCCAAGCCGGTCCGGGCCCGCCGGCTCTCAGCCTCCTCGGTCCGGCGCAGGCTGTAGCGGCCCCCGGTCATCTGACCCAGGCGCTGATTGGCCTGGCGGATGACCTGAGCAAAATACCAGGTCTGGACATAGGTTTCAAAGCTGACCTGGTCTGCCTCCCTATGTTTGCCTGAGGCCAGGTCGGCCAGGTCCTTGAGCAGGCTTTCCTCCTCTCTGGCCTGGACCGCCGACAGGAAGGACTGGCGGACCGCCTCCAGGGAGGTCTGGGTCAGGGCCGCCTGCATCTTCAAGCGGTCAGCCTCTTCTTCCAGTGATCGGAGTCCTGTCTCCCCTTCCAGGAAGGCTTGCCCCTCCAGGGCCTCATCCTGACGGACCAGGCCCTGGCTCTCCCGGGTCAGCCTTTGGATATCCCGGGCCAGGTCAGCCCGGGCCGACCGCTCTTCCACGACCCGGGCCTGGAGTCGCAGGCGCTCCTCTTCCTCCAGGACCGAGCTTAGATAGGCATCCAAAGACTCAAAACCCGCCCCCTCTGCCGCCTGGAAGAAGCCCGCTTCAAGGCGTTTCGCTTCAAGATCCAAGACCCCCCTTTGCTTTTCCAGTCCACGCAGGCTGGCCTGGACCCCTGCCAGGGTCTTGCCGGCCCTGTCTTCCTCCAGACGGGCCTTTTCCCCTGCCTCTTTCAAGGCCTCATAGGCCTGACTCATGGCCTGCAAATCAGTTTTCAGCTGGGCCTGGTCCTTGCCGGAGAGTCCCCCCTGGAGGGAGTCCCACTCTCCCTTGAAGCGGGCCTTGTCCAGCTTCAGGGCCCCCATGGCTTCCTCCAGGCTTTCTTTTTCGGGAACCTGGGCCGCCAGGTCGGCTTTTTGGGCCTTGATCCTGGCCAGGAGCTGGTCTCTTTCATCCCTTTGCTGCCTGGCCAGGCCCAGGGCCTCCTCTGCCAACCGGCAGGCGGTCAGGATCCTGTCGCTTGCTGCCAGAAGGGCCAGCCTCAGCGTCTTCATCCTGTCGGCAAGGTCCGGCTGGTCGGGCAGGTCCTCCACAAGCAGGGCCTGGGCATGGACCAGGAGTCCCTTGAAGTCTGCCTTGATCCCGGCTTCTTTGACCTCCAGGGACCGGCTGAAGCCATCGACCGCTTGCCGGCTGGACTCTGCTTCTTCCAGCAAACGATCCACTTCCTCCCGCGAGGGTGCCTGGGGAGAGAGGACTGCCTTGTCCGGGTGGTGCAAGGACCCACAGACCGGGCAGGGCAGGCCCTCCTCCAGGTCCCGGGCCAGGAGGCCGGCCCGCTCACGGTAGAGGGCTTCCTGGGCTTGACCGGCTTTTTCGTCCTCTGCCCTCCAGGCCTTGAGATCCTCCTCAAGCCTGGCACGGTCATGGGTCAAAGCCTCCAGGGACCCCTCCAGCCCTTCCAGGTCGGCCTGGATCCTGGTCAAATCTTCCCGCCTTGCCCCAAGCTTGTCGGCTTCTCTTTCCCTTTCCAGTAAAAGGCTATCCACCTGGGCCAGGGCCGCCAGCCTCTCTTCCTCCTGGACCAGCCTGGCCTCCAGGTCCTGGCGCCTGGTCTCCAGCTGGGTCAAGGCCTCCTGCTTGTCTTGCAGACGCCGGTCCAGCCCGGCCATCTCGTCTTCCAGGCCCATGGCCTTGTCCAGATCAGCCATCTCTTTTTCCAGGGCTGTCATCTGGCCTGGAAGGGCCTGGAGCTGAGCCTCCTGATCGGACACCTGCCTGCTTTGATCCAGGGCCTTCCGGTAGGCAGCCTGGGCCTGGTCCAGGCTCAGTCTCTCCTCCTCCAAGTCCCCTTCCAGGGCCTCCAAACTTTTTTTGGCCTGCTGCCACTCCCGGTAGGGGGCGGTCACCAGGCGGGCTGCCCGGTCCGCCGCATCCAGCTTGGCTATATCTGCCTCATGAGCCTGGCCCTGGGCTTCCAGCTGGGCGGCTGCCCCTTTGGCCTTTTCCAGCTGGTCCAGGCATTGATTGGCCTGGCGGATCTTGTCCAGGCGGGCCTGGCTTTCTGAAAGTCTGGCCCGCGCCACCTCCAGCCTCTGGTCAATGGCTTCCCTTTTATCCTTGAAATCGTCTGCCAGACCCTCCAGGCTTTCTAAAAAAGTGTCGACGGCCCAAATATCTTTTGCTGCCACCAGATCCCGGGCTTCCTGGGCCAGGTCCTGGGCCCAGTCAGGGAAGGAAAAGCGTTTAAGGTCCATGAAGAGCTGGCTGGAGCTTGTCGTAAGATTTGTCCGGGCCGCTGAAAAGGCGGCCAGGAGCCGGCCTTCAAGGTCCTGGTAGATCCAGGTATTGAAGAGCCTGCGATAAATCCGGGACCTTTCCAGACTGGATGCCTCGATCAGGTCAAAGAAAGCCCCCTGGGCGATCATGGCCACCTGGCGGAACTGGTCCTTGTCCAGGCCAATCAAATCGACCAGGCTGGCGTCCACCTCTCTTTTGGAGGTCATGACCCGGCCATCCGGCAGACTCAATTCGACGGTGGCCGCCTGTTCGGTCATGCCCTGGCCCCGAAGCCTGGGACGCTGATAGCGGGGGGACCGCCGGATGCGGTAGCGCTGGGAACGGAGGAGGAATTCCAGCTCGACAAAGGTTTCCTGGTCAGGCGGGGCGAAGTCAGATCGGAGGCTGCCGCTCCCCCTGGATGTCCCGCTGCTGTCGTCGTAGAGGGCGAACATGATGGCATCGAAAATCATGGTCTTGCCCGATCCGGTCTCCCCCGTGATCAGGAAAAGGCCCTGGCTGACATCTTCAAAGGATATCCGGGTCTCCCGGGCATAGGGGCCCAGGGCACTCATGGTCAGGCTCAGGGGTTTCATGACTGCTTCTCCTGGGCCCTGTCCGCCGCTTCCTTGACGATGGCCCTTTGCCGGCCGGTCATGGGGCGTCCTGTCTGGGCCAAAAAGAAATCCGAAAAGAGTTCAAGCAGGCTCATGGACCGTAAATCCTCGCCATCCAAGAGGGCATCCTGCCGGTCATCTTCCAGGAAATCACGCTCAAAACGAAGGCGCATGAGATGAGGGAAAAGGGATTTGAGCCGGTTCATGGGGTCGGTCACCGGCTCCTGATCGGTCAGGATGACTTCCAGATAATCCAGCCGGGCCGGATCCTTCCTGATCTCCAGATCTCTCCCCTCTTCCAGAAGGGCCTCCAGTTTCCCCTGAATCCGGCGCATGGCATGGCGGGCCTTCAAGGGGACCTGCCTGACAGTCACCCTGCCGTCGCCGGCCAGGTCCACCAGGAGGGCTCCCTTGGTCTGGCCAATCTCTGAAAAAGAATAGGCCAGGGGTGAACCTGAATAGTAGAGGGG
>LSQX01200928.1_pt2 | contig 11580 bp, 6 predicted proteins | sample 654561 | NCBI WGS metagenome assembly LSQX01 (sample SAMN04489861, study PRJNA283612) | anaerobic digester metagenome | isolation source: 4 biogas reactors fed with cattle manure at either 37C or 55C with and... | place: Denmark: Kongens Lyngby | collected 2014 | reverse complement strand
TCAGATTAAGTCGTGACTAGTTCATCTTATTCCAGGAAACATTTGTTCCGCTCGTTCATTACCTAATTCTTCCAATCTCTTTTTTGTGGTTAGATAATTCCTATCATTAAAGAGTTCAGCAATATTAGTAAGTTCTTTCTGTAAAAAATCTCTATGTTCTTCAATGGTAGTTACATTGGTAAGACCTTTTTCATCATACAAAAGAGCTTTTACTAACGCTAAATCGTACCAATTTTCATTTGGCTTACTACTCCGTATATCAACCGTTTCAAAAGATTTAGAACTGCTAAACATTAGTTGAAAGAAGTCATTGGAAAATATATCGTAGTAATCCCCAAAGAATGCAGATGTATCTTTTTGGATTAGCTCAAAGCCGTTTGACTTTAGGAAGCTATATATCTTTTCGTTGTTCTCCATAGCTCTTTACTTAACTAACCAAAGCCCGTCAGAACTCACCTTATATCCTTTACCAAACAAGTAATTCAATTCCTTTTGATAGAAACTACCGGGCTTAACTTGATTAAGCGGTGTCGCCAGCCTTATGTTCTACCGCCGCCGAATTGGGTAATTTTATCGTTATTTCGCCATTAATTTATTTTTTGCTTTTTCCAACACTTCCAAAAATTCACTCAAATTAAATATTGTCCTTTCAGTCAGATAAAACTCAATTTCCAACATTTCAGTTTCCTGATTTATTTCAGCGACTAATGTTTCAGCATACCAAATCTCTGCAACAAGATTATTTCTGTCTGGTGGACAGGTAATTAATATGTCAAATTCTCTCATTTGTTCATAACTTTAATAAATTGACCAAACGAAAATTCTTTTGTTGATTAATAGTCTGTGTATCATTTCCGGTTCCTGCCATATATATCATTCTATAAAGCCAATAAAACGTTTGCTGTCTGCACTAAATCTTACACCTCCGCTTGGTGTTCTTATTTCCATTATATTACCAAATCTTGCATGATGTCTAAATGTAATGGTTCTATTCGGATTAGTTAGAATTTCTTTTAGGACATTATTTGCTTGTACATTAATAGCGGCTGAATTACCAGTGGCTTTAGGGTATAAACTGCCAGCTCTATCACCATGTTTTTGTAATGCTCTCCCAACTTCAGTTAAACCATTACCTTTTGGAGTATTTGCGGCCTTTATTAAACTTACTCTACTCATAGACGACATTCCGGCCACTCCAACAGTTGCACCCGCAACAAGTAATTCTGGATTTGTCCATTGACTCAGCACTTCCTTTGCAAGATAACCAACCCAATTACCAAGAGTAGGCTCATCCCAATACTTTTGTGCAGCATCCCTTGACCAGTCTGAACTTTGCATTCCTAAAACAAAATCCTTAGAGGAACTTTCCGAATCAAAACTAAATGTTTGAGAATACAAAGACAGATTACCGTCATCATCTTTATTCTGGCCAAAATACGTAGCTCTATTGCCATGAAAGAAAACAGCGCTTGTTCCAACATTAGCCCACTCATTGCCATCATTATCCGTGTAAATTTCATCCTGAGACCTTCTCCACATGTAATTTCCGTTGTGCTCATACCAATCCCTGCCGTCGGGGTCTATGTAACGTATGGGGTTATTTGCAAACATGCTGTAAGGACTAAGGCCGTAGTAATTCTCGGCGTGGGGGTCGGGCTGCCATGTGCGCCCCAAATCAGCCATGTACCCACGGGCATGAAAATCGTAAATATTTAATCCGAAGTCGTCCTGTAGTTCCTTTCCCTGGAATAGGTAGCGGTTGGCGCCAAACTCGCCATAATCCGGAACCCAGCTTACAGGTATGGGCCCATCCGGTGGGCGATGCATACCATGTCCAAATGGATAATAGTCATAGCCCCTAACAGGAGTTTTCTCCCCCTGTGGCCCTTGGGCAAAGCTTATACGCGTATTGCCCAGGTGGTCCTTAAGGTGGTACTCAATAAAAAAATCACCCCGGCTGTCGGCCACAAACCTGCCATTGGGGGTTAAAATATAGCTTAGCACGTTGTTGGTATACACAAATGGGCCAACATAATCTCGCGTTAAATCAACTCTACCATCATTGAAAGCTTGCTGGCGGAGCTTGCGACCCAAAGCATCATAAAAGTAGTGTAGCTCCTTATTTTCCTGGTCCTTTATTCCTACAGGAAGATTAAGGTGGTTATAATAAATTATCATTCTTTTGTTTATGTCTCTGATCATGTTCCCGTTCAGGTCATAATAAAACTCTCTGGATTCCGGTCTGATTAAGGTTCCAAATGATCCTCGGTCATCATAGCTTGTAGGGCCGGGGGAATTAGATTTATTGTCAACAGCAATAAGCATGTTGCTATAATTTGAAGGGGATCCGTAAAAGTAATCCAAATTATCGATTTCAGCCAACCCTCCGCGTGAAGATGGCCCCCTTCGTTTAAGGTTTCTAATATTTCCGTTAAGATCGTATTGGTAGGAAGTGCTGAAATGGTTTGCGGGGTCATAAACAGCCTGTGTTAAGCGGTTTAAGCCATCGTATTTATAATTGAATTGGACTTGGGTCGGATTGAATACAGATAACCATGATTGCCCGGAAATATTTCCATTATATCTTTTATACTCGTTATTGGGGTGGTTTCCATAAAATAATTGCATTGAAAACAATTTATCGCCAATAGGGGCATTGTGCTGGTTGATACCGGTTAACCAGTTTCGAATGTTATATTGGAAAGTATTTATGTGGAAACCACTATTAATGTTTTCATTATTTAAACGACCTAACTGATCGTACTGATTTACCCCGGTGTAGCTCATAGAGCCATTTAAAGTAACCAGGGTGGAAATTAAACGACCAGCATGGTCAAATTCATAAATATAGTGCAAGGTTTGAGCAGGCAAATCTTGAGTGTTTACATTATGCTGGTGAATGCTTTCCACTAATTCCCCGGCAAAATTATAGCGGTTCCACACAATATCAAATTTGCCAAGGTGATTGTCAGAAATCGTTTGAATAATTCTCCCATACTCATCGTAATAGCTAACTGATAACATGAGGATATCATTTTGGGGTGGGAAAAAAGGAAGAGAGCCTTTGCCTGAAAAGTCATAACTGTAAATCATTGAAGATACTTCCACGATGGTTGATAAACCGTGGGTTCGTTGAGTTCTTTTTCCCCAGTTTCCGGAAGTAGTGCCGGGCCAAAAAGGTCTGAAGCCATACTGTTTCGTAGTATCCAATGAAACTCCATTGAGTTCGTAATTATCGAAGTGGGTTTTTAATAAAGGTCGGTTAATGTTTGCCGTTAAACCGGTTTCTAAAAGCCGGTTAAGGTTGTCATAAACATTATAAGTGCTGGTATTACGGCTATCCTGTACCCCATCTTTGGTCAAAATGATGCGCTTTCGGTTATCATAAGCAAATTCCACCCACTGCGAACCTGGTAATCGTTTTTTTATAAGCAACCCAAAATGCTTATCTTGAGATATCGAGGCGTCTTGATAATCGTATATGTATGTATAACATAAGTTTCTGACTGCAAGGTGAGTTAAGCTAAAACTTGATAGGCCTTTTAAAATTTTTTCTCCCTCAGGTGAAATTACTAATAACAGTTGATTGTGGTCGTCATAAATATAATATGTTCTGCTTTTTAGGTTTACATTTATTTCACCTTCAACCATTAGGGTTCGACCCATTCTATCAATAAACTCACAGGTTTTATAACCATCTTCGTCCTCAGTTGTTTTAACGAGCAATTCACCTGTTGAATAATGGCCTGATCGGTATATGGAGATGTTCTCAAGTTTATCTCCTGTTACAATCCACCGAATTACCAAATCATTACTTTTATTTGAACTTTCCTGGAATTTTATGGTTTTTTCTTCAGGATTGCCAGGTTCCCTTATTGACAGCAGCCTGCTAATAGGTGAGGACTCATAATTATTGAGTTTTAAAGGAGAATCCCCGGGGTAATGTAAGTTGTAAAAACTTTGCTGACCGCTCTTGGGGTTTGGTCTTAATTCCATAATGCCTGATTGATCAGGAAACGGAAGGTGTTCCTCTATTACTCTTCCAAATGGATCAAATTCAAAGAACATTACTATATCTTGTTGCAAGGGCGATGCTTTAAGTGAAATTGATTGTAAGGGCCTGCCAAAACCATCAAGGTATGATATAGTTTTTAAAGAATTTGCAATATCTATTTCGCTTTCATTTTTCAAAGAATCAAGTAAAATGGTTTGAATTTTATGGGCATGGGATAAGGATATAGGATTGTTTGCAATGGCAGAACCTGAGAAAAACAAAATAAGTAGCAAAAGAAAATAAGGAGGATAGACCGCAAAATTGATCATAAGAACATTGAAGGCTGGTTTAATATGCTTTTTGTTTCCCATGTGAAGATTAATTAAAGCATTTAAGGAATAACTGAAGTTGGGTAATGGTATTTATAATTTTCAAGAATGTTTCCTTTATGGTCAAGGATATTCTTAACTCTCCAGAAAGAATCATATTGGAAATAGGCAGTTGTGTTGTCTGGTTGGGTTATGCTTGATATTTTATCACTTAAAGCATATGTGTAAGTTGTCATCATTGCGTCTACCGGCTGAATTCTTAATTCGTCAATAAAGTAACCTTGTTCGTTTATTGCAAAGGTGCCCGGTAAAACAATAGTGTTTTGAACAAATTGCCACTCAGTTTCATTCGGATTTCTTTTCCAGTATGTAACAATATAATCTCCAGGTTGATTGATATGGTGGTTTACAAGATAATTCTGACCTATCAACTTAACTTTGATGCCGGTTTTGGCAATGGTTGAGGCCCCGTATGGATAAATGCCATCATCCTCAAAGCTGGTGTAATAAACTTGGTTAGCTCGAGCATTTTGTGTAACCCCCAGAATTTGAAGATTTTTATCATCCCAAATGATTGAAACTGGTGGAGAAGTTGGGTCAATAACCTCAATTAATTTTTGAGAGGAATTATAAAAATAATTTACCGGTGCATCAAAATTCCAGGGAAAATTTTCCAATTGGGTCTCAAAAAGAAAAGTATCCCCACCAAAAATCAAATCATCTGAACCTTTAGTGAAACAGGCTTTTTGCCCTTTTAAAATATTTTGCGTACTAATTATATTTCCAAAACCATCATAACCAATTTTTGCACCATCGCTCGGAAAAAAACAAACTTGATTTCCATTTATTTTCATTTCATATTTTATCTGTCTTTGTGGAAATGAAACGCCATTAAAAACGTTAGCTAAAGAATCAGAATGCAGGTATATGATTTCGGACAGAATGTATTGGTTTTCGAAAACCTGATTTGCTTGATAAATTGGATGCATTATGTCATTAAAAAAAAAGTTGCTGATACTCTGAAGACTATCATTTGCCGTTTCATCAAAAAATTGTTTTATTTCAGAAGATTTATCAGACAAGCCAAATTGAAAAATATCTTGTTCAATCATAGAATACAACTCAACATTATAATGGGCTTGGCCATCTAGTGCAATGCTAGAAAATACACCATCAAATAATGCATGATAGCCGGTTCCAATTGTTTCTCTAATATGGTGATATTGTTTATTCACTGATTGTTTTAATATACCTGATGAATCGAATATGCCTTTTTTTAGAGGTTTTGGAGTAATATTTAAAGGCATTTCCAAACCAGAAAAATGGTTTATTATGAAACCGGTTTCAAATTTGTCCTTTAGTAATAGTATCAAGGTATCCCAGTTTTCGGTTGTTCTGGGTTGTGTAATTAATACATCCATTGTTGGCCAATCAGGAGGATCCCAACCTCCTCCAGAACCACCACCATCTCCAGAATAAAAAAAGCAACTAGGAGCATCAGGTGATGGAAAAACAATTGGGTGATTACCTAAATCATCAACAGTTACAACATCTGAATAGAAGAAATTATTAAAACTGTTGGTGGTTAAGGGAGTAAAATAGGTATTAGGGATGGGTCTGCTGCTTAATTTAATTGACTGGGCCGGATATGACTCCTGAACAGAAGCTACAAATGTATATAGGTGGTCTTTAATAAACCTGTTTTTGAAAAAATTCAAATAGGGAGCAAATTGAAAATATATATCTGTAATGAGGTTATTATATAAAAAATGTCTTCTTCCTATTAGATTGCCACCATCGGTGCGCATTGAAATAGACCTCACGCGTAAACCGGGTCCCCAAAATTCTCCAATAGAAGTTTGGTGCTGATAATTAAGTTCATAATCAACATCAACTTGGCCTCCTGTTGGATAGGTAATACTTTTTAGGGTGCCAGCTTTTGTATACTCACTTTTTATCCCAATGTCAACCACAGATGAACTCCAACAGTAAGGTATAATATTATCAGATTGGAATTCAACTCTAAAGGGAATAGTGTAAGGATTTAAATTCCCGTTGAAAAATCCAAAAAAGTCATCAGATCTAAAAGGTAAGCCATAAGGTGCGGGAAAATAAACCTTACTATTGGAATAGCCGCCAGGGATATTCTGATTTGTTGGGAATATTGGAATGTAACTGTAATAATCAAATGAATAAGAATACTCTTTTTTTAACTCATCATTACTGTAGCCAAAATAACTAACATCTCTCAAAAAGTACCTGCCAGGAAATAAAAGGGTATCCTGGTCATAGGACAGCTCAATAATTCTCTCAATAATGGGTGGTCCCTCCAGTAGTTTGTCATAAATGATTATTCTTTTTATCCGGTTAATGCTTATTATTGAATCAATAACAATAACCGGGTGATAAACTAATGAATCTATTGGTAAAGGACCACTAGGTTCAACTACCCAAGAATTTATTGTTATAGAATCTAATTCAAAAACAATTAACTTATTATCAGTGTGTATTTTGTGAGGAAATAATTCCTCATTTCTTTCTGTCGTGTTATTGAAAACATTTATTTTATTACCCTCTCCAATAAATGGATAAATTCTTGAATAATTAATTTCCTGGTCATAATAACGTGCATGGTTAATATTTTTATGGTATTCAAAATAAATTTTTTTATTAGTCCTTGTAATTATTCGATTTAAGATCCAACCACTGGTATGTTCAAATAGAAATGGGCTTGGCGTATGATTTCTTTGAATATCCTTTTTTTCATAAAAATTTCCACTTTCTTGTTCAGCGCCAAAATAATACCTGTTACCTATCACATCCAAAACAGCAAAAGAATTAATTTTTGAAATTCCAATAGGTGATCTTTCAAAAAAAAATGAATGTTGATCAAAGCTGGCTGAGCCGACTGAAAAGAGAACTTGATTCCCATTTTTTTCTTTGGTCTTTATTTTTAATTTCTCAAGATCAGGGTCGTATTGAAATACAAAGTTCCCAGAAAAACCAGGGGTGTGAAAACTATACTCATCAGAGGCTAAATCTTTTTTTCCTTCTAGGAAGTTTTTAATTCTTTCCAGTTTATATAAAAACTGTTGCGGATTTTCAGAGGAATGATCCAATAAATCATAAGGTCTTTCATTGTGAGGAAGGTTAAAATAACCACTGTTATTTTGCCCTTCGTCAGGCATACCGATGACATTTCTGTTTATCCTTCCTCCTGCATGTAGTGACCAGTTCTGCCCAACGATTCCAGATGTGCTATTTATCTTAACCCCTTGTGAGTTATAACTTAAGAAAATTGGAACATTTACCCCGTCAACGCTAAGGTTATAAATTGGAATGGTTAGGTTTAATTGGCCTCTTGCTAAATCAACGTCGGGAAATTCAAACGATTCTAACTCGGCAGCAGATGGTTTAGTTTGATGCGTAAATACTGAGGGCATTACAAAATCCGGTGGGTTTTCAAAGCCTGCTTTAATAATATTGGCTTGCAAAAGAAATAAAACCAAAAGAAAAAAAACCTTGTAATTGAAACAAACGAGGGTTTTCATAAATCTTTTTTAAAATTATTGTACAATAACAAATCTAGCCGGACAATATTTCTCATTCGACAAAACCTGAACAAAATAAACCCCTTTGGTTAGATCTCTGACCTCAAATTGCTGGGTTCCGGTTTCAAATTCTTTAGTAACCCGTCCTTGAATTGAACTTACTTTGACATTAATGAAATGAAGGTCCTCCAATGAATTTGGGAATTCTAAGAAAAATTGCCCTTTGTTAGGATTGGGGATGATTTTAAAATCGCACACTAAATCAAAAAATAGGTCATCTGCAGCATCTTCAAATAATGATTGATTTTCAATACTTTTTCCATTAACGGTCTCATTTTCTCCGCAATTTCCAGCACTGGCAACTTCAGTCTCAAACACATGAATAAAAAAGTATTTTTGTTGGTCGCAATAATTATTGTCTGTAACAAATAGTGAATATTCATAAATACCAGGTGCCAAATCTTCAGTGTTTAAACTGAAAATTGAGTTTGTTGTGCCATCGCTCCAATAATATGAAATAAAATCTCCGGGAAAAATGACTAATTGCTCTCCAACAGTTAAATAATAATCATCATTAATCTCCAAAGCAGGTAAGGTAAATTCTTCAATAAAAACATTTGTTGAGTCAGTACAAAGAAATTCATTTGAAATTAACACACTATAATACCCGGTCTCAATAACATTTAAATACCTTTCCTGACTACCTGTACTCCAAAGATAATGTGCAGCCTCTCCAGCGTCTAAAATGATCTCACCACTCGGGCAAAACCCTCTTCCGCCAGTAATTTGCGCTTCAATTCTTGGTAAAACCTCAATAAAAAGTGAATCACGAAACTTACAACCAGAAAGGTCGGTATATTCTATAATGTAGACTCCAGATGAATCAGGTTTAAAAAACCTTCCTTCAAAACCGGAACTCCATAAATATGTTTCAAAACCGGGGCCTGCATCAATAATGCTATTAAAACAAACAATGGTATCATTCAATCTTTCAGGCTTATTGGCAAAACCACAATCTATTAACTCAAAACTAATAAAAGGGGTTTCTTCTCCATTAAAAGGGGCATTCCAAATGGTTTGATTCTCTTCATTAAAAAAATAGCCTTTTATTTTACCATCCATGCTTTTCCCAGAAATCCTTATTTGGCTATCCAAATAAGTCAATGCAGGCTCGGCCCACTCAATTTCTCCAGAAACAGTCATTTTTAATAATATATAATCATAACCTTCCCCTAAAGAGAATATTTTCTCATCTTCTTTGATTTCAATCTGGCCTCGGAAATTAAAAAGGAGATAAAAGCTGTCATCTGCATTCTGGGTAATTGAAGCAGGATTAATACCTGCAAAGCCAGAAAGGCTTTTTTGCCAAAGTGCATTTCCACCAATGTCATAAGAAAAAACCATTAATCCCTGTAAAAAGACAGGCAAGTATTCCTTATTGTCAATAATTAATGTTCCTTTATAGGCTACAAATCCGAGAATATCTCCCAAAGGTGTCATTTTCAGCGCTGATAATTCTTTATAACCGTCGCCTCTTGAAACATTAACCCAAACTAATTGGAGCATTGAATCTAACCTGGCCACAAAAAAATCTTTTAATCCTGAAGGATTTATGGTATTATTTCCTACATAGGTAGTGTCAGTAAATGTGGCACCAATTAATATGTCATTATTTTCAAGGGTACACAGCCCATTTAAGTTTAATGCACCTTTTGAAGGAAATACCTTGTAAGTCTCAATTTCACCAATTCCATTTAACTGAGAAATAAAAATATGCCTGTTGTTATCAATATTAAATAGTGAATCAGAGATTTGAAACGACCCAGTTACTTCACTTCCGAAAACAATCTTATCGTTATTCGTTATATCAAGATAATGTTTCCCTCCCAGAGTATTTATTCCAATATCAGAAATCCAAAGGATATTCCCCTGATAATCGCAGGTGCCAATAAATGTTGATAAATAATTTTCATTGGAAAGTACAAACCCATCAATATTTATATTTCCCCGGTAACTACCACTAAAATAAAAAACCCCATCCCCTTCTTTTATTGCGTTCAAATGGGAATAAAACTCAGAATCAAAAACTTTAAACCATTTCCAGTTTCCCAAACTATCCAATTTCCCAACAAAACCCTTTTGAACTGGTAGGGCAGCTATTGTATCGCCAAGAATAATCAAACTTCCTTCAAATCCACCAACCATAACAATTGAGTTTTCTTGAACAAATTCAATAACTGCTGGATAAATGTTATAATCACCTTGCAGCCCTTTAGTCCAAGTGACCGAAATTTTTGGCAGATCATCTGAGGAGGAAATTAAACTTAAAAAAAGAAATAATGAAGTAAAAACTAGGCGAAAAAAAAGAGTTTTAATCATTGACGCTGTTGTTTTAATATTAAATACTCTTCGCAAAAATATTAAAATAATTTATCATTCATAAAAAATGTTAAAAACTTCATTAATTTATAACAATTCTAAATAGTATATCTCTTTCTTTCGAATCATGGTTTTTAAGTTTGACTCTCAATCCTTTTTTATTTTGGCAGAAAGATGTTAATTTTTTTGGAATTCCCTAAAAAAAGTTTTGGGAAATATTTTAAGAAAATTATTTTCAGTTATCCATCACTCCTCCAAAATAAACTCCAGCACCAATACCCCAATTACATTCCGCTCTTGTTTTCGTCATTGGGACACCTTAGATTTTTTTCTGAATGATTTCATAAAGTTCAGCTTGTTTTTCATCCATTTTCAGCAGTTTAGATTTAGTATGTTTTGATTCAGGTAAGGATAGGTTATCTGGTACATATTGTGGGTTAGCTCTGCTGCTTGCTTCACTGAAAGTGTTGATTTTTCTTCCTCTAGAACTCTTTCTAATTCTTTATAAATACAGTATGTTGTAAAAGATATGCATATGTGTGCTTCTATTCTGTCTCTTACCCCGGCTGAGCGGCATTTGAAATGCCGCTCGGAACAAAGGATCATTTGTAATGATCCAAAACTTATGCAATACAAAAACCATCATTTCACGGTTTTAATCCGGAACGTTATCGGAATAATTTCAATCAACCCTTCATTACCCGCATAAATCGGTGCGCTGCAATAAATATAGTCCTCGGGGTTTCTGACTATTCCTGCTCTTACCGGGTTCTCATGAATATATTCAACCTTTGATTCTAAAAATGCATTACTTGTTGTTTCAATGGCATGGTTTTCATGCGTCCATACCTGGTATTTCCCCAATTTATTTTGACGCTTTGCGGCATGGCTGAATAGCCGTAACATCCATTCCTTGCGGCTTTCTTTTGGGTTCTCCGAAATCTCAAGTATTATCTTCTTGCTGGTAAATTTCTTGAAATCACGAATAGTATTGCTTAATTCACCCGTTGCACTCCGGGTTAGGATGTGAATGTGGTTACTCATAATGACCCAGGCGAATATCTCCAGTCCTTTTTCTTTTTGGCAGAATTTCAGACTATCGATAATAATGTCCCTGTATGATTTTCTGGAAAAAAGATCAATCCAGTATACCACCTGAAGGGTAAGAAAATGAGGAGCAAATTGATCTTTTATTTGATATCCTGTTGGCATGGTTTTACAAAGCTATAAAATTTGCAGAATTGCAAATTCTGCAATGTTCAGAGCGGAATTGCAAATTCCGCTCAGCGGGGACACCAACCCACAACCAAGGTGCACCTCGTAGAGG
>LSQX01081826.1_pt1 | contig 11580 bp, 6 predicted proteins | sample 654561 | NCBI WGS metagenome assembly LSQX01 (sample SAMN04489861, study PRJNA283612) | anaerobic digester metagenome | isolation source: 4 biogas reactors fed with cattle manure at either 37C or 55C with and... | place: Denmark: Kongens Lyngby | collected 2014 | reverse complement strand
AAAATATGGACTGGACTTGCTGGACTTCTTTAAGAAATGATGAAATTAAATCTATTCATGATTTTACTTGTAATGACCCTTTTTCGATTTTAGGCGCACACCCACTGGAAACTGATGTGGGTATTCAAACTGCTGTACGCGTTTATATCCCAGGGGCTAGTTTTATTTCTGGCGTGTTTTTAGAAAGCGAGCAAGAGTTTGACCTTATGAAGCTCGGAGATACAGGATTTTTTGAAGCGACTTTAGAGCGAGAATTTGAACCAGAACTTTATAAGTTGAACATAACTTTGGAAAATGGCGTTAAATATTCGGTAATCGACCCCTATGCCTTTACTCCTATTTTAACTGAATTTGATTTGCATTTGCTCACTGGTGGTACACATTACGAACTTTATCGCAAGCTAGGTGCCAATATATTGGAACACCAAGGGGTAGAAGGAGTGCATTTTGCTGTTTGGGCTCCCTCTGCTCGTAGTTTGGCGGTGGTGGGAGATTTTAATTCATGGGATGGTCGCCGTCATCTTATGCGCTCTCGGGGTTCCACAGGAATATGGGAAATATTTATCCCTAATTTAGGCGCCGGTGAGCTTTATAAGTTTGAAATTCATACTCAAAATGGCGATTTAATAACAAAAATAGACCCCGTGGCAAAATTCGCAGAAATGCGACCCGCTACTTCATCCATAGTAATGCCCTTAGAAGGCTATGAATGGGGCGATGAGGAATGGATGAACACTAAGCGCGCCACAGATTTATTTGGAGCTCCGGTGAATATTTATGAAGTCCATCCAGGTTCTTGGCGCCGCGACCCCAACGATGCAGATAGATTTTTATCCTGGCAAGAGCTAGCCCGCGACTTAATTCCCTATGTAAAATATATGGGCTTTACCCACATAGAATTAATGCCCGTAATGGAGCATCCCTTAGATGAATCTTGGGGTTATCAAGTTACTGGATATTTTGCTCCCAGCTCTCGTTTTGGCAATCCCGACGATTTCCGCTATTTTGTGGATCAATGCCACCAAAATGATATTGGGGTGATTTTGGATTGGGTACCAGCTCACTTCCCTAAAGATGATTTTGCTTTAGGAAGGTTTGATGGCAATGCCCAATATGAACATGCCGATCCCCGACAAGGAGAACACCCACATTGGGGGACATATATCTTTAATTACGGCCGCAATGAAGTTTCTAACTTCTTGATTTCTAACGCAATGTATTGGCTCAGAGAATTTCATTGTGACGGTTTGCGTGTAGATGCGGTGGCTTCTATGCTTTACTTAGATTACGGTAAAGAAGACGGCCAGTGGGTAGCCAATAAAGATGGCGGTAATATCAATTACGAAGCCTTAGAGTTTATCAAACATTTAAATTCCATGATGGGTAAATATGCCCCCCACGCTATATTTATTGCGGAAGAATCCACCAGTTTCCCCAGTATTAGCCGTCCCCCTGAACAGGGCGGGTTGGGTTTTCATTATAAGTGGAATATGGGATGGATGAATGACTTTTTATCTTACATCGAAAAAGAGCCTGTGCATCGCAAATACCACCACAATAACCTTACTTTTAGCATGATTTATGCCTATACGGAGAATTTTATTCAGGTGCTTTCCCACGACGAAGTGGTGCATGGAAAAGGCTCTATGCTCAATAAAATGCCTGGAGATTGGTGGCAAAAGTTTGCTAATTTGCGCTTAACTTATGCCTTTATGTATGCGCATCCTGGTAAAAAGCTTTTATTTATGGGATGCGAATTTGGGCAATCTGCTGAGTGGAATGCCAAACAGTCTTTGGACTGGCATTTAACCGGTTGGGAACCCCATGGGCAATTGCAAAGCATGATGAGCACTTTGGGGCATCTTTATAAAGAAGAGCGCCCATTGTGGGAGATAGATCACCATGAGTCAGGTTTTGAATGGATTTCTTGTGATGACGCAGATAGCTCTATAATTAGCTTTGTGCGTAAATCTGCCCATGGCGAAATGGTCCTCTGCGTCTTTAATTTTACCCCTGTGCCTCGGGAAAACTATCGTATTGGTGCACCCGCCAGCGGCCGTTGGACGGAGATTTTCAACACAGACTCAAGTTTGTGGGGGGGATCTAATGTGGGGAATTACGGTTCGGTATATAGTCAGCAAATGGAGTGGCAAGGTAGGCCACAATCTTTACTTATTAATTTGCCGCCTTTGGCCGGCGTTTATTTCCGCTGGGAAAATTAAAATTAGCGCTCTTTGAGCGCTTTTTATTCGGGATAAGCGATGCGAGTGTGGTACATGCCCTCTAAGCTGTGCAAAAATCCGTTTTCTATGGCTTTTAAGTCTGTTAAACTAAGCCCTGATTGATGAAGTTGCTCTTCTTCAAAGCGATTTTTAACAACTTTTTGTACTAATTCTACAAGTTCTTCGGCGGTGGGTTCATCCATGGAGCGCGACATAGCTTCGATGGAATCTGCTAACATCAATATAGCGCTTTCTTTGCTTTGTGGGGGAGGCCCTTGGTGGCGAAAGTCATCGGGAGAAATAACTTTATCTGGATGGTTTTGCACAGCTTTTTTATAAAAATATTGTATAATACTACTGCCGTGATGCTCCGCAATCCCTGCTGCTACTATGGCGGGAATTTTGTGCTCATGGGCTAAATTAAGGCCAAATTGCACATGATCTTTAATTATTTTCACGCTTTCCCAGGGGCTAAGTTGGTCGTGGGGGTTCACATCTGTCATTTGATTTTCCACAAAAAAATGCGGAGCTTGGATTTTTCCAATATCGTGATACAAAGCCATAACTCTTACTAAAAGTGCATTGGCTTTGATATTTTGCGCTGCAGGTTCAACCAAGTTACTAACCATTATGCTGTGGTGAAAACTACCAGGGGCTTGTTCTGAAAGTAATTTAAGCACTGGATGATTAAGGTCAGAAAGCTCAATAAGACTAAGATTAGTGGTAAGGCCAAATAGTTTTTCAAATAGATTAATTAGAAATAGAGAACAAAAAGCAATGGAAAAAACTAGGGAAATTGATAGTATAAATAAGTGTAGCCAAAAAACTTCAAAGTTTAGACGGTTTCGCAGTAAAAAGTAAATAGTTAAAGCTAAAACAGAAGCAAAAATCCCACTTAAATTGCTGAAAATAAATTGGTATCTATAGCGAATATTATGTAGAAATATAGTGGAGGCAGCTCCTATGAAAAAGATTGTCATAGTGATGGCTAAGTCAAAACCAGATTGTATGCCTAAGTGTAAGGCACTAAAAATCACTGAAAGTAGCCCTAGTTTATAGTTAAATAGAACAGTACTTAGTACAGGAGCTAAAATAAAGGGTTGCAAAAACACCATTTCTGTACCCAGGGGAAATAAAGCATTATGTGAATTAATACGCATTCCCAGCTGGAAAACGCCAAACAATCCCAATATTTGTAAGATATGTATGCAAATTTGTGCCCAAAAGCATTTCCATTTAAAATTGTTTTGGTGGTTATACCAAATAAGTGTGGCCACAAATAAAAAACTGAAAATAACTAAGATAACTTGTTGAGCGAGCTTGCTGGGGATAATTTTTTGCTTTTGTTTATGTTTGTTTAGTGCGTTTTCTAAGGCAGTGATTTTTTCCAGTGCATTTACGGTAATAATGCTTCCTGGGCGCACTATATCCATACCTTTAACCACTTTTCCTTTGATGGGATTTACTTTTTTTGCTGCTAAAGCTTGTAGGTGCAAAGTTTCTTTCTCTAAAAAGAAAATATTGGGGTTAACAAAGGCGTATAAAACTTCATAAATCGCACTTTGTAGTCCTTGGGAATAGGGGACGGCAAGTTTTAGGTTGGTAAAAGCGTCTTCTAGGACGGTTTCGCGGGGGAGTATTTGCGAAATGTTGAGTTCATGGCGTTGTTGCTTTTTAATAAGTGCTACTTTTTCTCCACGATACAATATGTGCTTTAAATGGCTAATGCTGTGCAACTCTTTATATAGGGTAGCTTGTTTTTCACTGCTGGCTATTAACGCTTCGGAAACACCTTGCTCCATGATTTCTGTGAAAATATTGCTCAAGTTATCCACTGCCGAAGGTCTTTGAGAAAGTTGGTTGATAGCCGTGCTAGAAAGTCTTTGGGAGAGCTTTGAATAGAGATTTTGAGCTTCTTTTTGAAATTTAGCTTGGAATTCACCGGTATTCTGTGAGATTTTACTTTGTAAGATTCCATAGCTTTTTACAGCTTCCATATAATCATGAAATTCATTTACTATGGATTCGGTAATTAAATCGTTGTATTCAAAAAGATATAGGACTTTATCTTTGGCTTCCTGCCGCTCTTTAGCCAATTCTTTTTCGTTTTTATGCAAATCAAAAGAAATTGGAGAGCTATAGCCCTGGGTAGATATTTCACCCAATTTGGGAGCCGAAGTTTGATAAATTGACGGACTCGCTGGGAATAATAATACGGTGCAAAGAGTTAAAATCAACCCACCTAATATCGCCTGTTGGTAATTGATTTTCATAAAATCTATTCTATGGTTTCATAGGCGTTTAAAATATCTTGCACCAAACCATGCCGCATTACTTCGTTTTTGTGTAAAGCTATTTGCTTGATTTGCTTTACGGGGGCAAGTAGCTGCATAGCGTGGAAAAATCCTGAAGTTTGCTTAGCATTTAAGTCTGTTTGACTACTATCACCTACGATAATCATCTTAGAGCCTTCACCCAAGCGTGTTAAAAACATCTTCATTTGGGCGATGGTGGTGTTTTGCGCTTCATCTAGGATTATAAAAGATCGTTTGAGAGTTCTGCCCCGCATATATGCCATAGGCGCAATTTCTATTTGATTGGTTTCGTGGTATTGATTGAGCTTTTCTTGGGGAAGCATTTCTTGTAAAGTATCATAAATTGGGCGCAAATAAGGGTAAATCTTTTCTTTGAGATCTCCGGGTAAATAACCTAAGTTTTCCCCGGCTTCTACTGCTGGTCGCACCAAACATATACGCTCCACGCGTTTTTGCTCTAGCCAAGCGGTAGCCATAGCCACTGCCAAAAAGGTTTTTCCTGTGCCTGCAGGGCCATTTACAAATACCATATCACTGTTATCTATAGCTTTTACAATGGAAGCTTGTCCCGAAGTACGGGGTTGCACTGGTTGTCCATATTTATTGCGACAAATAAGATCAAAATCATCATTCCAGCTGTTATTTTGGGTAGAATCTGATTTGTTTCGGTGCAACATATTATTTACCAAAGAGAAATCGATGTAAGTCCCTCGATGGTGTTGTAACTTTAGTTTATCTAAAAAATCTATGCTTTTACCCAGTTGCTCATCAGTAGGGGAACTAATGGTTAAACCTGAGTTTCGTGCGTATATTTCTACACCAAAAAAAGATTCTATAAGGTCAAATATAGAGTCGCCAGATACAGTTAGTACACTTTTAAAGTAATCGTTTAAAGGATAACGCTTTCTAAAAGTAACAATGTTTTTATCGTTTTTTTTATTCTTCATCCTGATCTACAGGAATTCCTAGTTTGTTTTTAGCTTCAAAAATTTGACGACGAAGTTCATGGTTTTCGGTTTCTAAGTCATTGGCTTCTTTTTCAGCTTGTTTAAGTTCATCTTTTTTCACAGGTCTGCTAGCAGCAGCTTCAGCTCCGCCATCATCGTAATAATCGCTTCCACCACCGCCACCACCTGAGCCAGCACAGCCGAAAAATGCCATGCTAAGAGTGAGTAAAGAAAGAATTATAAGTTTTCTAAGGTTTGCAAAAGTCATAATTTCTCCAAAGTTGTTTGTACACAATATATATTTCTATAGATAAAATAGTAAATGATTGTGTTATTTCTTAGTATTTAAACTTAAAGTTATGTGAATATCGTGTAGTTGCATGGGATCTACCTCAGAAGGAGAGTGATCCATGGGGGAACTAGCCGAAGTGTTTTTGGGGAACGCAATGAAATCTCTGATACTTTCTACACCTTCCATAGTAGCTACCACGCGATCTAATCCTAAAGCCAAACCACCGTGGGGAGGAGCGCCATATTTGAAGGCATCTACAAAGAATCCAAATTGATTTTCCACTTGTTCGGGGCTTAATCCCAGCAAGCCAAAAACCTTTGCTTGAACTTCGGGGTCGTGAATACGCACGGAACCACCGCCAATTTCTACTCCGTTAAGTACTAAATCGTAGGCTTGGGCTAAACAACCTTTAAGTTCGCCGCTGAGCATTTGTTTCAAATATTCAGGTTTAGGTGCAGTAAAAGGGTGATGCATAGACACATAGCGCCCTTCAGTTTCAGAAAACTCAAACATGGGGAAGTCTGTCACCCACACAAATTTGTAGCCTTTATCTGCATTTAAACCTTTCATGCGGGCTACTTCTAAGCGCAACTCGCCTGTGGCTGTGGCGGCTAATTTTTCAGGACCAGCGATAAATAACATCATATCGCCAGCTTGAGCACCAGTGGCATCTCGCAAAGCATTGAGCTGTTCGGTGGTGAAAAATTTACCCACTTGGGATTCCACTTCACCGCCTTCTTTAACGCGCATCCACACCATGCCTTTAGCGCCATAACGCCCCACATAAGAGGTAAGGTCGTCTATTTGTTTGCGAGTAAAATCAACGCATCCAGGAGCGGCAATACCTCGAACTACGCCACCAGTTTCTACAACATTTTTAAATACACCAAAGTCACTTTCTTTGACAATATCTGATACATCGTTGATAGGCACATCAAAACGCAAGTCAGGTTTGTCTGAACCGTATTTGAGCATGGCATCGGCATAGGTGATGCGTTCGATTTTTTCAGGAGATTCAAACTCCCAAGTTTTAGCCAAAACTTCGCGCACAAATTTGTCGAACATATCCATGATATCGTCTTGTTCCACAAAAGACATTTCCACATCAATTTGGGTAAATTCGGGTTGGCGATCGGCGCGCAAGTCTTCATCTCTAAAACACTTGGCAATTTGATAATAGCGGTCGAAACCCGCCAACATTAATAACTGTTTGTACTGCTGGGGGCTTTGGGGGAGAGCGTAAAATTTGCCGGGATTTACACGACTTGGCACCAAATAATCCCGGGCACCTTCGGGGGTGCTTTTGCACAAAACCGGGGTTTCTATCTCTTCAAACTGATTTTCTCGGAAAAAAGCATGCACCGCACCCAAAAACTTGGATTTTAAAATGATATTGCGTTGAATCCAGGGACGGCGTAAGTCTAAATAGCGGTAGCGCAAGCGCACATCGTCGTTTTCACGAGCTATTTCTTTGTATTCATTAATGGTAAGGGGAGGGGTTTCCGCTTTATTGAGGATTTTAAGTTCATCCACCATCACATCTATTTCCCCAGTGTCTAATTTAGGATTTTCCATACCTTCGGGGCGAGATTTTACTACTCCTTTAATGTGAATTACAAATTCATTGCGTAAATTATCGGCTAAAGTATGCACTTCTTGGCTGTGTTCAGGGTCGAAAACCACTTGGGTTTTACCGTATTTATCCCGTAAATCCACAAAAATAACTCCACCTAAGTCCCGGCGGCGATCTACCCAACCGGCTAAACTTACCGTGGTGCCAATATCTGATTTTCGTAATTCGTTGCAATTATGGGAGCGTTTCATAAGTCCTCAGTCTAAATTTTGTAGAAATATAAAAAAATACCTGCTATGTAGTGCAAATCATGGCTTAAATGTTTATTCGATGTTTTGCACTTGCTCGCGCATGGATTCTACTTCATCTTTTAAGGTTATGGCTAGCTTAGCAATAGCAGCATCTTGGGATTTAGTTCCCAAAGTGTTGGCCTCCCGTCCCATTTCTTGCAAAATAAAGTTTAACTTCTTTCCTTGGGGGGTGTTTTCGTCTAAAGTTTGCAGAAATAATTCGTTATGGCTATAAAAACGAGTAATTTCTTCGGAAATATCTAAGCGATCAGCTAAAATCCCCGCTTCTTGGCTAATGCGCTCTTGGGGAATTAGTTCAGCGCACATTTGCTGCAGCCGTTCACTAAAATTATCATGCCATTTAATAATTCGTTTGGGTGCTAAAACTTCAATTTCTTTTAAAGTGTCATTTAGTTGTTCAACTCTTTGGCGCAAGTCTTTTTCTAAAAAAGCTCCCTCTTGACTACGCATGACATTTAGCTTTTCTATAGCGCGTAAAAGCAAGTTTTGCAGCTCGACTTCTGTGTTTTCTTGAACAGAAATAGTGCTTTCTTCATGGAAAAAATCTGGGATTTGCAAAAAGTGGCTAAACGCCAGGTCATTTTTTATTTGATGCTCTTTTTCTAAAAGTTGCGCCGTATGTAAATATTGCTGTAATAGCGCTTGGTTTAAAGCTAAGATATCATGGTTTTCTGTACTTGTAAAGTTGATATAAACGCTAACAGAACCGCGGGCTATATGTTGCTTAAGTGTTTGTTTTAAAGAAAACTCTAAAGAAGCTAGTTCTTTGGGTATTTTAATGTTAGAATCCAAAAATCTGCCATTAACGCTGCGAATTTCAAGAGTGCATTTGTGGTTATCTATTTGTTCTTCTACTAAGGCGTAAGCCGTCATTGATTTAAGAGCCATAAGTAGAATTTAGCAATAATCTTAGGTCATAAGTTTAAGTATTTGATACATTTGCAGTTATGAACAAATTTCCTGCAGATAGTGTGGGTTTAGTAGAAGCTCACGACCTAAAGCTAAGTGATGATGGTAAACCTTGGAAATTAAACCGTGGAGAGTTGCCTGAATTAGTAGTGCGATACGAAGTTTATGGACAAATGTCTGAGCTTAAAGACAATGTGATTTTAATTTGCGCGCCGCTTACCGCCGATGCCCATGCAGCGGGATATCACTCGATTACGGACAAAGTTCCCGGTTGGTGGGAGCCCATTATTGGTCCTGGCAAAGCCATAGATACCAATAAGTTTTGTGTTATTTGTTCAAACAATCTAGGCGGATGCAAAGGAACTACTGGTCCCGCTTCCATAAATCCCCAAACGGGAAATCCCTATGGCTCACAGTTTCCTCACATAAGCATCGACGATATGGTACAAGTACAACGGGCTTTGGTGCAAAAATTAGGGATAAAAAACCTTGCTGCGGTGGTGGGAGGTTCCATGGGGGGCTTTATGGCCATGAAATGGGCCATAGATTACCCAGAAATGGTGAAAAAGTGCATAATTATTGCTACCACCACCCGCTTATCTACCCAAGCTTTGGGTTTTGAGTCCGTGGGGCGCAGCATGATAGTCAATGATCCTGAGTTTAATGGGGGAGATTATTATCAAAATCCAGATGAACAGATATGTGTGCAAGGCCCTGTTACTGGACTTTCCCATGCCCGCCAATTGGCACATATTACCTATTTGTCGGCCATAGCTTTGGAACGCAAACACGCTCGTCATCGCAAAAGAGAAGCAAATCCCGATAAATTCCAGACAGGTTTTGCCGTGGAAACTTACTTGGAATATCAAGGGCAAAAGTTTTTGCAACGCTTCGATGCCAATTCGTATTTGCATATAACTTGGGCCATGGATCAGTTCGATTTAGAAGAAGAATACGGTTCTTTGGCTCAGGCTTTTAGTTCCATAGATGCGGAAGTTTTAAATATTAATCTTTCCACTGACTGGCTTTTTCCACCGCCAGAGTCGCGTTTAATTTCTTTAGAACTGCTAAATCAGCAAAAAATCGTTTCTAGCGTGGAATTAGACACGCCTTATGGTCACGATGGTTTTTTATTAAAAGATATGCCCGATTTATCTAGCGTAATGGGGAGTTTTTTGGATAAAGAACAGCAAGAACACAGTCTTGAATCCCATGATCTAATGAAGCAACGCAAAGATTATTTGTGGCTAGAAAAAGTTATAACACCCAAGTCACGAGTGCTAGATTTAGGTTGCGGCGATGGCACTCTTATAGATGCTTTATGGCATGCTCACAAGATATGTGGAGTGGGTATGGAAAAGGATTTAAACAGCATAAATGCGTGTTTAGCTAAGAATGTTCCTGTATTGCAGTGGGATTTAAACCATGGTCTAAGCGATATAGCCGATGATTCCTTTGATTTTGTCATTGTAAATAAGACTTTGCAAGAAGTGGAGCAACCAGTTACTCTTTTACGTGAAGTTTTGCGTATAGCCAAAAAAGCGGTGATAAATTTCCCCAACTTTGGATATTGGCGGGTGCGCAATGCTTTAATGTTCCGCGGGCGCATGCCTAAATCTCGTCATTTGCCCCACGAATGGTACGATACGCCTAATATTCATTTATTTACCTACAGAGATTTTCAGCGAATAAGCGAAAGCGAAGGAATTCGTATCGAGAAAAAGCATTATATCAGTGATGGTTTTTTGGGTAAAACCTTAAACAAGTTAGGTTATGCGAATTTAGGAGCTGAGCAAGTAGTTGCACTAATTAGTAGGGAATAATTAGTCCTGACCGTCCATAAATTGCTTCCATTGGGGAGAGCTTTTAATGTATCCTGCTGGTAAAAATGTACCAGGAATATCGATAATACGATCTGGTAAGAGCAATTGAAGAGTTGACATGGCAAAATAGCGATCCACTAAGCGATTATTGGTCCGTACTGGAGTTTTGATATTGTAATACATTAAGCGCAAATGGGCATTAGGGTGCGTTGCGGGTTGGTTAGAAGGCCAAGTACTACGCATGGGTCTTTGGGAATGTTTTAATACCGTTACCGGTTCCCTGTCTTTAAAAATCATTTCATAGGCAAAGGATTCTTCTTGAGTGCAGGGAATTACTCCTTCAAAACCAAAATCAAAGTCGTTTTGACCATACCAGAAGTGAACGGGGATTCCCCCATGGGCGCTATCCCAAGATGATAAAGTTAAGCGATGCAGGGCAATGTATTCAGCATATTCTCTTTGATTTAAAGTGTCTATCCATTGGGAAACTCTATTTAATTTTTGCTCGTTTTCTAAGTTTAACCCTTCAGAAATCATAGTTTCTACCAAGGGTGTAAATTTACTTTGATCTTGAGTGCCGTGAGCCGAGGAGAAAATGTTGTTTATGGGTAAATTTTCGTGATTTAAAGGCAAGCGGCTTAAGCTTTGATCCACGGATGTGGGAATATGTGGGTCCGCCACTATGAGATCTTCCCAAGGCTGATGGTTGGGGGCTTCTATGCGAATTTTAAAACTGGGTCCTTGGAGCCAACGAATTTTTTGAGGCGCATGCCCCACGAGAATATCTTCTATGAAAATTGTGGCTTCGGGGGTACGAGAGCTAATGGATATTTCCACAGGTCTATAGTGGGTGGCCAAAAGTATGGCTGTGCCTTGGGGCATTTGTACATAAAGTGAATCAGTCATTTTTGGTACTAAAATAATGCCCTGATTCCAAAATATTTGCTTGATTTCTTCTTTTTGAGCATTGGGGCTTTGTGTGTAAAACTTAGCCTGTAAAAAAGCATTCCACAAATCTATATCTTGACTAGGAAATATGCTCAGTTGCTCCCAAGCTTGGGTTTTTAAGCGTCCGTGAAATAAAGAATAATTTTGGTCGTCGTTTTGTTGGCGCAGTGCAGTTAAACCTGATTTAGGAGGAGTAGTGTCAGATACTGCAATTATAGCCCTTCCTGTCCTTTCAGGGTT
>LSQX01340965.1_pt1 | contig 11581 bp, 11 predicted proteins | sample 654561 | NCBI WGS metagenome assembly LSQX01 (sample SAMN04489861, study PRJNA283612) | anaerobic digester metagenome | isolation source: 4 biogas reactors fed with cattle manure at either 37C or 55C with and... | place: Denmark: Kongens Lyngby | collected 2014 | reverse complement strand
GCGCCCATGCGGCGCAGCCTGATTTTTACTGCCATGATAAAATTCCTCCAAATGATTTGTGATTTATATACGCAATTAATTTAGCCTTGGGTAAATTAAATTGTGTTTACATAAAGTCAAAGCCCCTGGGCTGTTTCATGCTCATTTTTCTAAACTTGTTTTTACCGCCCTTGCCGCTAAACTGTTTGAGCATGGCCTGCATGCTTTTGAGCTGTTTTATAACCCGGTTGACATCTTCAACCTCTTGGCCGCTGCCGGCGGCTATCCTGCGTTTTCGCGAAGGGTTCATCAGTTCGGGTTTGGCTCTTTCTTCGGGCGTCATTGAGCTGATGATGGCCTGAACATGGTCAAATTTTCTTTCGTCTATATCGACATCTTCAATTTTTTTACCGACACCGGGTAACATGGAAAGGGTGTCTTTAATACTGCCCATTTTTCGCACTTGAGCAATCTGGTCATAAAGGTCATTAAAGTCCAGCTTGTTTTGACGGATCTTTTTTTGTAATTCCAGTGCCTTCTTTTCGTCAATGGCCGTTTCGGCCTTTTCTATCAGTGAGAGCATGTCGCCCATGCCCAAGATGCGCGAAGCCATGCGGTCGGGGTGAAAATCTTCAAGGTCACCCAACTTTTCACCGACACCGACAAACTTGATGGGCTTGCCCGTAACGGCCCTGGCAGAAAGTGCCGCGCCGCCCCTGGTGTCGCCGTCAAGCTTGGTTAGAACTATGCCGTCTATACCCAGGGCTTCGTTGAAAGAACCCGCAACATTAACTGCATCTTGCCCGGTCATGGCGTCGACTACAAGTAAAATTTCATGGGGCTTAACTTCACTTTTAATGCTTTTAAGCTCATCCATGAGCTCTTCATCAATATGCAAACGGCCGGCCGTGTCTAAAAAAACATAGTCATAGCCGTGGTCGCGCGCATGGGCTATGGCCTCTTTGGCAACCGTCACGGGATCGGTGGCGCCCATTTCAAAAACAGGCACATCGGCACTTTCACCCACTACCTGCAACTGTTTGATGGCGGCGGGGCGGTAAATGTCACAAGCCACCATCAAGGGACGGTGGCCCTGATTTTTGAGCATAAGTGATATTTTGGCACTGTGTGTGGTTTTACCCGAACCCTGAAGGCCGCACATCATGACAACCGTGGGCGGGCGTGAAGCAATGGCCAAACGCGAGCGGGTGCCGCCCATGAGTTCGACCAGTTCCTCATTTACTATTTTTATAACCATTTGAGAAGGCGTCAAGCTTTCCATAACCTGGGCGCCTATGGCTCTTTCGGTTACATTTGCGGTAAAATCTTTGGCAACCTTGTAGTTAACATCAGCCTCAAGCAGGGCCAAACGCACTTCACGCATAGCCTCGCGTACATCTGCTTCGTTTAAACTGCCCTTACTGCGTAACTTTTTAAAGGCTGATTCAAGTCGTTCAGAAAGACCTTCAAATGCCAAGTTTTAACATCCTTTCCTTGTGCGCACCCTTTTGAAAACGGGTGCCGGCGGTTTATTGCAAAAGCAGTTGCGAAACAGCTTTGATTTTCACCGTGTAGTCATTGATTTCGCGTGAAAGACTGTGGCGCAGGTTGTATTCGCTGATATCGTCCGCCAAGTCAATAATTTCATTCAAGCCTTCCCGCATTTCATCAAAACGGCGGGCAAGCTCCAAGCGATTTTCCATCTTTATAAGCTGGGCTTCCGCCCTTTTAATGGCATCGCGCACACCCTGGCGCGTGATACCTTCGTTTAAAGCTATTTCAGAAAGTGACAGATCACTGTTATAGTAGTAGCTGAGGAAACTGCGCTGTTTTTCGGTTAACATATCACCGTAAAAATCAAGCAAAACCGTTATCTCAAGGTTTTTTGCCAATTAAAACACCCTCTATCAAAAATACTGCTTAAGTCAAAAAGAGTGTAAAGCAATAAGCTTTACAGGGCTACATTATACAAGATGAAAACGCCGGTGTCAAGCAAAAAAACTTGACTCCGGCAGGCCGAATTTGATGAAAAAGCTGTTGAAAATAAGTGGAAAACATGTGGAATGATTTTTAAAGAGCCCATAAGGGCTACTCATAGCGTTTTTAAAAATTGCGCCCCCTACATGTGCACCGGGCACAGGTGGGAGAGCAAAAACAACCGTGGAAAACTTTTTTAAAAAAATTTATAATTTTTCAAAACTGTCAACATCAAGAACGAAAACAGTGGCACCCTTAACCTTGGCTTTGAGATTTACATCCGTCGGCGAAAGGCCGCGACCCAAGGCAGCGGAGGTGGGCAGATTTTTTTCGCGTGTGGCACTGTGGCCGGATATGATTTCTTTAATCCTTTGGACCTTGTCGTCTTCGGCACCGATCAAAAGGGTGGTGTTGCCGGCCAATAAAAAGCCGCCGGTTGTCGAAAGCTTGGTGGAAAAGAAGCCTTCCTTGGTCAAAGCGCTTATAACTTTTACGCTGTCATCATTGTTGACTATGGCAATTATTAATTTCATAGTGCGTCCTCCTCTTATAAGTATGGGCTGAGCTTGAGCAGGCTGCTCTTGCTCAATATATGCAAATCCGGTATTTCATAACGGTTATCGCTGTCATCTTTTATCAAAACCCTGCCGTCGTAAAGCTGTTTTATATTGGCCTGAACATGCCTGACTTCAAAGCTGTGGGGGCCGTTGTCGGTCACAACATCAAAGATAAGCTTTCTGTGCTTTTCTTCTATTGACTTAATTTCATCTATTTTGGGAACCAAGTAATATTCCGAAAGCACAGCCTCTATTATTTCACGGCTTTCATCCATAAGGTTGGACAAGTCGCGGATAACGGCCTTTTCAAGCCCTTCTTCGTCCAACAAAGTTATGTAGCGGGTCAGCCCCGTAAGCGGGAAAAGGCGACGGGCCTCAACATTTTCAATAAGGAGACCGTCATACATTTCAACATCCAACAAGATGCCTTCCTTGCGGGTAATGCGTGCGTTATCGTATTCTATATAAACCCTCTTGTCCATTATATAACACTCCTTGGTTTAAGTCACCTTTTTATTCGAAGTTTTCGGCCTCTTTGCCTTCTCTGATTTTTTCGGAAAGTGATTGAATTTCAATAAGCTTGTGATATTTGCCTTCAAGGGCCATGAGTTCATCGTGGGAACCGAATTCAATGACCTCACCCTTGTCTATAACAATAATCTTGTTGGCCTTGCGCAAAGTGGACAAGCGGTGGGCTATCATCAAGGTGGTTCGGCCGCTTATCAGGCGTTCAATGGCTTGCTGAATAAGGTGTTCGGTTTCGGAGTCAACCGCTGCCGTGGCCTCGTCAAAAATAAGAATACTGGGGTTTTTGAGCACTGCCCTGGCTATGGATATGCGCTGGCGTTCACCGCCGGACAGGCCCACGCCGCGCTCACCCAGCATGGTGTCATAAGCGTCGGGCATGCGGGCTATGAAAGAGTGGGCGTTGGCGACATCGGCCGCGTGTATAACTTGCTCAACATCGGCATCGGGCTCGCTGTAGGCAATGTTTCTGAAAACAGTGTCCCTAAACATGGTGGGTTCTTGTTGCACATAGCCGATTTTACCGCGGTAAGAGCTGATGTCAATATCTTTAATATTTACATCATCAACCAAAATGTCACCTTCGTAATGGTCATAAAAACGCATGAGAAGGTTGACCAGGGTGCTCTTGCCAGAACCGGTGGTGCCGACTATGCCGACTATATCGCCGGGTTCGATAACAAGGTTAATGTTGACCAGGGTTTTCTTGATTCTGTCAAAAGAAAAGTTTACATTGCGAAACTCAATTTTACCCTTGAGATGATCGACCTTATTACCCTCGCCAAAGTTTTGTTCGGGTTCGGCGTCTATGATATCCAAAATTCTTTCAGCGGAAGTGAGAGCATTTTGGTAGGTATCATTGAGGGAGGCAAAAAAGTTTATGGGGCCGTAGAACATGCTGGTGTAAGAAATAAAAGAAACCAGCAAACCTATTGAAATTTTATCGGGCGCACTTATGACCCAGTAGCCGCCCAAGCCCCAAATCAGCAGAGAACCGCAAGTGACCAAGAAGGTAACGATGGAAGGAAAAATGTTGGACAAGAGAGCGGCTCGTTTGTCTTCCTTAAGCCATTCATTGTTATAGGCCTTAAATTTGTCGGCGGCTCTTTCTTCCCCGGTAAAGGACTTGACAACCCTGATGCCCGGCAAAGTGTCGGACAAAATTGAACTGACGGCAGCCCAGCGGCGCCAAATCTTTCTGTAGATGGGTGAAATTTTCTTGCCGAAATACCTGCCGCCAAAAACAACGAAGGGGACGGGGACCAGTGACAACAAGGTCAGCTTCCAGTTTAAAGCGAACATTATTATTACAATGCCCACCATGAGAAAAAACTGAATGACGGCCTCTTGCGTAACTCGCAGCATAAAGCCTTGCAGGGTGGAAGTGTCCCCACTGATGCGGGATATGACGGAACCGGTGCTGGTTTTGTCATAGAAGTTGAGGGGAAGGTACTGGGCTTTTTCGTATATGTCATTGCGCAAGGAAGTGACTATTCTGTCACCGGCTATACGCATCATGTAACCCCTTAAGGCGCCTATGCCGTGTTGCAAGGCATATACACCAAGAAGTGCCGATACAAGAAAGAGAAGCTTTTGTAAATTTCTGTTGATTAAAACATCGTCGACCAGCATTTTTGTGGCATAGGGCGGTACCAGGGCCATGGCCGTGGTTAAAAGCGAAAGTAGCAAGCTGGTTGTCATAAGCTTCCATTCGGGCTTTAAGTAGATAGCAAGTTTCTTAACCAGCTTGCCCTTGGAAGCGCAGTTTATGCATTCCGCACCCTGGCGGCTTAAGCGGCGGCCGCAATTGGGGCAGACTGACTTTTTCTTTTCGAAAGTTGCCTCAACAACCTTGAACTCTTCTTCAAAGCTTTCGCCCTTGGATACATTCTCACTAAAAAAGGCAGCGGCATCGGCAAGTTCGGCAATAGAGTAGGTAAAGCGGATAAGATCAATTTCTTTCCCGTCAACCTTGGCCTTTAAAATGGCGTTGCCGTACATACGCTTGACCTTTGCTTCTTCAAGATCTGAGTGCCTTAAAATGAAAACCCCGCCTTCGTGAAGCTCATCAAAGGCTATAAGCCTGATGTCGGTCACGACCAAGGCGGAGGAGGCGTATTTACCGGCAAGGTTTAAATCGCCGACTATGGAAAACAAAGCTTTTTCATCATCTGCCAGTAAATCAAGAGCTTTTTTTTGGAAGCCCTGGGGTAAGGGGACATTTGATAGAAATGTGCTCGGTAACATAATTATTTAACCTTTCCTTTCGCAAACGCAAGCGGGATTGGTTGGCTTTTAGGCACTGATGTGCCACTACACGAAACCGTTATACCATATCATTAAGCCAAGGGCAAGAACAAAATCAAAAAATACTGCTTAATTTACAAAAATAGCGGAGAGACTAAAAAACATGGCCCGACTCTTGGTTTTTGGGGCACTATTTCAGGCTGACTATGGTGACCCCGTCCTCGCCTTCGCCAAAGACACCCAGGCGGTGGGACTTAACAAAGGGGCTGGTGTTTAAGTATTCCCTGACGGCACGGCGCAGGGCACCGGTCCCCTTACCGTGGACTATGGTAAATTCGGAAAGACCCGTGCGCAGCGATGAATCTATGAAGCGGTCCAATTCGATCAAACAATCTTCCACATACATGCCGCGCAAATCCAGGCTTGTGTCGGCTGCCATTGTCTGCCTTGTGCTTTGGCCTTCACCCTTGCCAACCGAGCGAGGAGCGGATTTCAACTTCCTTTCATCCTTGGGCTCTTCAATCAGACGCAGATCTTCAAGCTTGATTCTCATCTTGGCACTGCCGGCCATGACTTCAATATTGCCTCGATTGTCCGCCGTGGCCAAAACGGTGGCTTCTTTTGCCAACTGGCTTATAAGCACCCTGTCGCCCACCTCAAGCTCACGGGGCAGAACATAATCTTCATCAAATTCTATCACGGGGGCAATGGGTGTGGCGGCCCTGTCAATAGCCTCAACCGACTTTTTTATACCTGCCCTGGCGCGCCTGGCAAGGTCTGCCGTGTCCTTTGCCTTATCTTTTTCCTTATTTAACTTTTCAATCCGGTCCAAAAGCCTGTAGGCCTCACGCTTGGCCATTTCGGTTTGGCGCAGGGCATCGGCTTTCAAGCTTTCCATCTCTTCTTCAAGCTTTTGTTTGGCCTCATCTTGCATTTTCTTGGCTTTTGCAAGGGCTTGCTCGGCCTCACGGGCCGTATCTTTTGCCCTTTGCTTTTCTTCTTCCATAGCCTTGCGGCTACTTTCCAGCTTGTCCACAACATCTTCAAAACGGATGTTTTCGCTTGCCACAAGCTCCCTTGCCGTGTCAACAATTTCAGCCGACATGCCAAGCCTTTGGGAAATGGCAAAGGCATTTGAACGCCCGGGTACACCTATGAGCAGGCGGTAGGTCGGCTGCAGGCTGGCAAGGTCAAATTCGCAGGCACCGTTTTCAACTCGGGGTGTCTGCAGTGCATAGGCCTTGAGTTCCGCATAGTGGGTGGTGGCTGCTATTTTTGCACCCCTTTGCCTTAAGGCTTCCAAAATGGCCATGGCAAGGGCGGCGCCTTCTATGGGGTCTGTCCCCGCACCCAATTCGTCAATTAAAACCAGGCTCTTTTCGTCTGCCCAGTCAATGATATCCACAATATTTTTCATATGGCCCGAAAAGGTGGAAAGGGACTGTTCAATGCTTTGTTCATCACCTATGTCTGCCAAGACCCTGTCAAAAACAGAAATTTGGGACCTGTCACCGGCCGGTATAAACACTGTCTCTTATACCATGAGGGGCAAGAGCCCGATGGTTTTGATAGAAACGGTTTTGCCGCCGGTGTTGGGGCCTGTTATGACCAAACTGTCAAAATCTTCACCCAGCCTTATGTCAACCGCAACAACGCTTTTGGGGTCGATAAGGGGGTGGCGGGCCTTGCGGATGTTTATAATCCCCTTGTCATTTAAAAGCGGAGGGGAAGCTTTCATGCCGTAAGCCAAATTAGCCTTGGCAAAAATCAAGTTCAGGTCCAGCGCGCATTCATAGCTGTTTGAAATGCTTGGGGCAAACTCACCCGCAGCGGCAGACAGTTGGGCCAAAATTCTTTCCATCTCATCGCGCTCTCGGCTCTTTAAAATCCTAATTTCATTATTAGCTTCAACCACCGGCATGGGCTCAATGAAAACAGTGGCCCCGCTGGCGGAAGTGTCATGCAAAAGCCCGGGAATGTCGCCCCTGTGCTCGTTTTTTACGGGTACGACATAGCGACCGTTTCTCATAGTTATAATATTGTCTTGCAAGTATTTGGAATAGCTTTGCGAGCGGGTATATTTTTCCAACAATTCACGGGCCTTGGTTTCCTGCAGGCGGATTTTTCGCCTTATATCTGCCAAGAGAGGGGAGGCCTTGTCGGCCATTTCTTCTTCCGAAATTATGGCATTGCCAATGGCTTCTTCTAAAAATTTATTTGGTTCCAAACTCTCAAAATAAAAGTCAAGCACGCTCTCATCTTCCAGGCTGTTTGCCTTGTGCCAAGTGACCAAGCTCCTGATAACCTTTAAAACCCCGCCTATATCCATAAGTTCACTCATGCTCAAAACACTGCCGGCGGCGGCACGGTTTAAGGCTGAATCAACATTTTTGAGGCCGCCGAAAGAAGGCCCGCCGGAGCGTGCCAAAAAAATATAGGCATGGTTTGTTTGCGCCAAAAGCGCACCGGCCGAATCTAACTTGCTTTCGGGTTCTAACTCAAGTGCCATTCGGTGGGCATCTTGGCAGGCGGTAAGGTCCGCTAAACGGGCAAGTATTTTATCTAATTCCAAGGCTTGGTAATGTCTGTTTGTTTTTGGCATCAGGTTTTCCTTTCGAATTACAGAATTTACAATTTAAGTTGAGCCAAAGACTTGTAAAAATCAAGTGTTTTAAAGTTTTTTTGTATATGGGCTTTAAGATAGGCCTCTGTAAGCACTGACAGGCATTCAAGAGCTTCATCCGAGAGTGTAAAGTTAAACAGCTTTACAAAGTCGGAATAACATATGTGCCGCATGGCGGCCAAAACACTTGCCGTCACGGCCCGGCCGCCACTGCCGCATTTGCAGCAGACCAAAAGCCCCTTCTCTTTTTCAAAAAACATGCCCGCATCTTCAAAATTACCGCAGTGGTCACAGGCGGTCAGGTCGGGCATATAGCCGGCCAGGCTCATCATCCGCAATTCCAAAACAGCCTTGAGCATCAGCTGCGGCCTTGAATCCTTGGCTAAAAAGTGCAGGGTATTTAAGATTAGCTTGAGGTAGTCGTCGGCCCTGTCCATTTCGGGGCCCAATTCACCGGCCAATTCACAAAAATATTGCGCCAGGGACAGTTTTTCAATGTCCTCGCGCAATTTAAAAAAGATTTCTTTGCTCTTGGCTTCGTTTACGCTGTAACTGTCCCGGCCTTGGTAAAAAACAAAGGAAGAATAGGCCAAAAGCTGGGTTGCGCTTTGCGAACGGCTTTTGAGCCTTTTAGCCCCGTTGGCAAAGGCGCGTATAATACCGTAATCGCGGGTGAGCACGGTGATTACCCTGTCATTTTCACCCACGCTGTATTCGCGAATGACCAAACCGTCGGTTTTAAGTTGCATGGGTGCACCTCACTTTCAAAAGGTTAATCCAGGCCAAAGCTTCTTATCAGGCCCTCACGGTTGCGCCAGTCGCGCTTGACTTTGACCCAACACTGCAAGTTGATTCTACACATAAAAAAGTCTTCCATGTCCTGCCTGGCGTAGGTAGAAATTTTTTTCAGCATGGCACCTTGTTTACCTATGATTATACCCTTATGGCTTTCTTTTTCACAGTAGATAAGGGCGTCTATGTCCATCAAATCGCTGTCGGGCCGTTCACGCATGTTTTCTATGCTGACGGCAATCCCGTGGGGGATTTCCTTATCCAACAAACGCAGCGTTTTTTCACGAACGATTTCGGCCGCTATAACCCTTTCGGGCTGGTCGGTCAAGGTGTCTTCGGGGAAGAAGAAGACGGAAGGTTGAGCCAATTTCAAAAGTTCGGCCTTGAGTTGGTCCAAGTTGGTGTCCTTAATGGCCGATGTGGGCACCAAGGCTTCAAAGGGGTAGAGCTCATTGAAAAGTGCAATTTGCTCTATAAGTTCATCCTTGTTTTTTAAAGTATCGACTTTATTAATAGCCAGTATAACCGGCACTTTCTCGCTTTCAAACCTTTTGATAAGCTCCTTGTCGGACTCGCGCAGCTTGCCGCCGGCTTCGACAACCATAAGGCAGGCATCAACGCCGGCTATGGAATCGCTGACCGCCTTGACCATTTTTTCACCCAGCTTAGTGCGTGGGCGATGGAAGCCCGGTGTATCTATAAAAACAAGCTGGGTTTGCTCCTGCGTGAGTACACCCATGATTTTTGTGCGGGTGGTTTGAGGCTTGCTCGAAACAATGGCAAGCTTTTGACCCAAGAGCTTGTTTAAGATTGAGGATTTACCGACATTGGGGCTGCCCACAATGGCAATAAAGGCGGTTTTTGTCATATTATTCTCCTTTAAGGGTTGGTTGGTCTTTTTTGGAAGGGGCCCCCTTGCCCGATAAATTGAAAAGCTTCAAGGGGCCGACAAAAATATAGAGCAGGGCAAAAACTAAACTTAAAACAAAAGCAGAAAATTCAATTAGATGCCCTCTGTAAAATTCATACAAGGCCTTGAAGGCAGGTGGCTGCCACAAGAGCGCAAGGCCTACCAAAACAGCAAAAAAGGCCGAAATCAAAACAGCTGCGGAGGCTGTATCCTTGGCTGTTTTTGCCTTTTTATTGTAATTTTCTTCCACCAGATCAATGGCGTTTTCTATGGCCGTGTTAATAAGCTCACCCATGAGCACCAGGGCAGAAGCCAGGAAAAGCAGGGCAAACTCAAACTTTTCCAAAACGAAAAAATCAAAGCGCAATAAGAAATAAAACATATAAAGCAAGCAGCTTACATGGATGCGCATATTGCGTTCATTGTGCAAAGCGTAGATAAAACCGTTGAAAGCATAACCGAAGCTTTTGAGCAAAGCCTTCATCTTATACACCTCTTAAAAAGCCGCTACCACACCGCACCGCCTTGGTAAACCGGCGCGGCATGGCAGTGATAACTTTTGTTTTTAAATTTCATCACCCATATAATAGCTGCTGTTTCTTTTCAGGCCTAACTGGGTCAGAACAGTCTCTTCCCGTTCGCGCATGCGGACCAATTCCAAACCGCCTTTTTCATGGTCATAGCCCAAAAGGTGGAACATGGAATGAACGGTTAAAAAAGCAAGCTCCCTTTGCAGGGTGTGGCCGTATTTTTCAGCCTGTTTGGCGGCGCGTTCAACGGAGATGACAATGTCGCCCAAAAGTTGAGCGCCCGTGTCATTATTAATGTCATAGACACCCTCTATGCCCAAGGGGAAGGAGAGCACATCGGTAGGTGAGTCAATATCGCGATACTTTTGGTTGAGTTTTTGAATTTCTTCATCGTCAACAAAACGCACACTGACTTCTGCCGAACCCTTAAAGTTTTCATTGCGCAAAACAGCGGTACAGCTGCGGCGTATAAGCATGCGTACGCCGGTGGGTATTTTAACTTTTTTCTGGTCATCAGAGATGACTACCTTAACTTTATCTGCCATGCTTCTTCTTTGCCTCCTCATTTTTTTCATATGCTTTTACTATATCTTGCACAAGTTTATGTCTTACAACATCTTTTTCGCTCAAACGCACGGTGCTTATATTTTCAATACCTTTAAGGATTTTAATGGCATCCTTGAGGCCTGATTTTTTACCGGAAGGTAAATCAATCTGGGTGATATCGCCGGTGACGACCATTTTGGAGTTAAAACCCAGGCGGGTTAGGAACATTTTCATCTGCTGGGCTGTGGTGTTTTGCGCTTCGTCCAAGATTATAAAGCTGTCATCCAAGGTGCGCCCTCGCATGTAGGCCAAGGGTGCAACTTCAATATGGCCGCGCTCTTGCTGCTTGAGAAAATTTTCATTGCCCAACATTTCCATCAGGGCGTCATAAAGGGGGCGCAGGTAAGGGTCAACCTTATGTTGCAAATCACCCGGTAAAAAACCCAAACTTTCACCGGCTTCAACAGCCGGGCGGGTCAAGATTATGCGATTGACTTCTTTTGCCCGCAAGGCGGTTACCGCCATGGCAACGGCCAAGAAGGTTTTACCCGTACCGGCCGGGCCGACACCCAAGACTATGGTGTTGTTTTTCATTGCGTTTACATATTTTTCTTGCCCTAATGTTTTGGGCCTTATGGGACGCCCGCGCGAGCTTATGCAAATGCAGTCTGCCGTCATTTTGCAAAGCTGGTCTTCTTTGTTTTCGTTGACCAGGTTTAAAACATAGTTAACATTGAGTTCACCCAAGGTTTCACCACGGTTTACTAGGGCCAACTAGGCATTGGTTGCACGCAGGGCCTTGTCAACATTTTGTGCTGCCCCCGTGACATTAAATTCGCTGCCCCGGTAGAGGACCTTAACGCCCAACTCATTTTCCCAAAGTTTTTTATTTTCA
>LSQX01244008.1_pt1 | contig 11581 bp, 10 predicted proteins | sample 654561 | NCBI WGS metagenome assembly LSQX01 (sample SAMN04489861, study PRJNA283612) | anaerobic digester metagenome | isolation source: 4 biogas reactors fed with cattle manure at either 37C or 55C with and... | place: Denmark: Kongens Lyngby | collected 2014 | reverse complement strand
TTATTCTTTTCGATTAGTGAAAATTGCTAAGAAATAAACGAGTCTCACAAATATGGCGATAAAATCACTATACAAAATATAAGCGCAGTAAAGGACCAAGTTATTATCTTGCTTAGTCCCGCTTTCAGCAATTTTTGTAATGCGGTTGACATCATAAAGAGTAACTAACATTAAAAAAGCAAAAATCAATAAACTAGAAACCATTGCCAGCATGAAGTTAGTTTCAGTGTAAGCATTAGTGAGTAACATGATGAAGTTAAAAAGGGTGATCATCATCGCTCCGAAGAAAAGAGCAGACAAAATGACGCGAATGCCCGTGAGTCTCCCTTTGGTGACATAGCCGAGTAAAGCCATCCCGCCAAAAACTATCGCCGTTAAGCCAAAAGCTTCGGCTAATAAGTACCAGTCAAAAATAAAAGTAAACGATGAAAGCAAAATACCCATTAAGACCGCATAAATTAATAACGGGATTAAGATGTTGCGTTTACCGCGAGCAAAAGAAATGGGTAGAGCAAAAGACATGACGAGCAGAGCAATAGCGGATGCTCCTAAAATGACTGTTAGCGTCGTCAAAGCGTTAGAATCCAAAAAGACTGCATCATCAATAATTGTCGCTCCGTTTAATAAATATGTTTGAAATCCATACCCAAAGGCCATGGACACAACAGTAGTGATTAACAAACAGATGGCCATCATGCCAAAAACACGTGTTAAAAAGAGACCTTTGGTTTTTTTATCTGTAAAATCAAAGCTCTGTTTGACGCCACCACCACTATAAAATTTATCTTGATTTTGGCCATCGAATGAATCAAAAACTGGCATAATTATTTCTCCTTTATTAATCTAAATAATGTTATTTAAAAGCCCTTCGTATGAATCAATTTTTAAGGAAGCACCACCTACTAAAGCTCCATCAACATTTGGACACGATAAATAGGCTTTGATATTTTCTGGCTTAACTGAACCACCATACAAAATTCTAATGTCTTCTGCAACTTCGCCAAAAAGATTTTTTAAAACCTCGCGAATGAACCGACAAACATCTTCAGCGATTTCGGTGGAAGCATTTTTACCAGTCCCAATAGACCAAACCGGTTCATAAGCGACGACGAGATTTTTAACCTCTTCAGCCACTAAATCTTTTAAGCCCTCGCGGACTTGGGCGCTGACGACAGCTTTAGTCAGTCCTTGTTCAAATTCGGCTAATGTTTCGCCAACACAATAAACAGGGACCATCTTTTCTAGGACTAATGCTTTAATTTTTGCATTACACTTTTCATTTGTTTCATTGTCATAACTTCTTCTTTCGCTATGGCCAACTAATGCCCAAGTAATGCCAAACTCTTTGAGCATAGGGATAGAAATTTCTCCGGTATAAGGTCCACTTGGTTGGAAGTGGACATTTTGGGCGGCTACTATCATCTTTGGATGCACCTTTTGTTTGACAATCGGCAGAGATAAATAGGTTGGCGCAACACCGAGATCGATATTGTGAACGAGGGCTTTTTCTACCAACGGAAAAGCTGCAACACCAAAATCTTCGGCTTCAGCGACGAGTTTATTCATTTTCCAGTTGCCTAAAAGTAATTTTTTTCTCATCTTAACTCACCACATCAATGCCTGGTAAACGGCCGTCGTTCTCAATCATTTCAAGAGCGGCACCGCCACCAGTGGAGACATGAGAAAAGTCATCCATATAACCGAACTGTTTAGCGGCTGCAGCACTATCGCCACCACCACAAACAGTAAAAGCTTTTTCGTTTTTAGCAATTGCTTCACAAATAGCTATCGTTCCTTTTTGGAAACCTTCTTGTTCAAAAACACCCATCGGCCCATTCCAAAAAACCATTTTCGCTCTTGCGATTTCCATCGCGAACAATTCTCTAGTTTTTGGTCCGATATCTAAACCTTGAAAACATTCGGCAACATTGCCAGTGCTCACGGTTTGGACGGTCGTTCTAATCGCGGGATCAAAAGCATCAGAAACAACTGTATCGACTGGTAAAATAATTCTACCGTTTGCTTTCACATAACAGTTTTTTGCATAAGCCAATTGATCGTCTTCGACTGGGGAATTACCAGTGCCATGACCTAAGGCTTTTAAAAAAGTAAAGGCCATCGCCCCACCGATTAAAATCTTGTCACATTTATTTAATAAAGACTCGATAACTTTAATTTTACCGGAAACTTTTAAACCACCTAAAATAGCAATATATGGACGATCGCCATCCTTGACATCAACACACCTGTTCAAATTAGCGACTTCTTTTTCCACTAAGTAGCCAACAGCGACTGGCTTACCTTCAGCCTTTAGGATTTCAGGAATCCCGTACGTTGAAGCGTGCGCCCGATGCGCGGAGCCAAAAGCATCCATCACAAAAGCATCGCCTAAACTCGCCCAAAAATTCGAAAGGGCGACATCATTTTTTTCTTCGCCATCTTCATAGCGTGTATTTTGGAGTAATAAAACTTCACCATTTTGTAAATCATTAACGCTTTCAATGAGCACGTCTCCGCGAGTTTCTTCAATAAACACGACTGGTTTATTTAGTAATTCACTTAAGCGGGCGGCCACTGGTGCCAAACTACCTTCTTTGATTTGCTTCTCAAGCTTAGCAGGATTTTCCTCTGCTAGTTTGTGTTGTACTTTGCCGAGATGGGACAACAAGATAACTCTCGCACCTTTGCCTATTAAATCCTTGATCGTCGGCAAAGCTTGAACAATGCGGTTGTCATCGCGGATTGCCCCTTCTTTAAGCGGAACGTTGAAGTCGACACGAACAATGACGCGTTTACCTTCTAAATCGTTCATTTCTTTAACAGTTAACATGTAAATTTCCTTTCAAGTTATTAACAGTACCATTTTTGTTTTGGTACCGTTTTTTTATAATAATTTGAGATTAATTACTTAAGCTCCGAAAAGTACTTAATAGTCCGGACCATTTGGGTGGCGTAGGAATTTTCATTATCGTACCAAGAGACGACTTGGACTTGATATAAATCATCGCTCAATTTCATCGCCATCGTTTGCGTTGCATCGAACAAGGAACCAAATCTGGTCCCGATGACATCGCTGGAAACGATTGGATCTTCATTATAGCCAAACGACTCGTCTGCTTTCGCTTTCATGACAGCATTAACTTTTTCAACGGTGATATCTTTGCCCTTAACAACCGCGATTAAAATGGTCGTTGAGCCAGTAATAACCGGGATACGTTGCGCTGATCCGATGAGTTTTCCGTTGAGTTCTGGAATGACTAAACCGATCGCTTTAGCAGCCCCGGTAGTATTAGGAACGATATTAGCGGCTCCAGCGCGCGCTCTTCTTAAATCACCTTTTCTATGAGGGCCATCTAAGATCATTTGGTCAGCAGTATAAGCATGAATAGTGCTCATAATGCCAGATTGAATTGGGAATGCATCATTTAAAACTTTCGCCATCGGCGCTAAGCAGTTTGTCGTGCAAGAAGCAGCAGATATGATCGTGTCATCTTTTGTTATACTCTGCTCATTAACACCGAAAACAATAGTTGGTAAATCATTACCGGCAGGTGCGGAGATGACGACCTTGCGAGCGCCAGCTTGAATGTGGGCTGAGGCCGAAGCTTTAGAAGTGTAAAAACCTGTACACTCAAGCACAACATCAACTTTTAATTGTCCCCAAGGTAAATCTTGGGCTTTTGGACGGGCATAGATGGTAATTTCTTTTCCATCAACAATAATGGCCCCTTCTTTAGTGATGGTTTTGCCATCCTCGGCATATTGTGGATCTCTACTGACAACGACGTGTTTGCCTTCTCCATAATACCCAGCATAACCACCCTGAGCGGTATCGTATTTTAATAAATTTGCTAACATGCTTGGGGAAGTTAAATCGTTAATAGCGACGATATCATAACCTTCTGCTCCAAACATTTGCCTAAACGCTAAACGGCCGATACGACCGAATCCGTTAATAGCTACTCTGACTTTTGACATATAGTAATGCCTCCTTAATTTGTCACTGCGCCTATATCTTACTTATATTAAATATAAGTTGCAAGAATAAAACTCTTGAAAATAAGGAAAAGTCACAATTAATGTTTCAAACTTTTCACTTATTCATCTTTAAATAAATATCAGTTTAAACACTGAATTAATTCATCGCAAAAGTCACAAAAAATAAAAAAGTTTTCCCTTTATGTTTTATTAAATCGTTGGATGACGCACTTAAAATCAAATAGGCCCCTTTAATAAAATCGTCCATAAGTAGTCAACTATAATTCTTGTATGCCTTCAAAAAGATAAGATAAATCGATCTGTAAAGCGACCGCGATGCGGTTAAGAATTTTGACAGTCGGATTACGGGTTCCTCTTTCTAAGTCATTCAAATAGTTGCGATTGACGTCCGCCTCTAGGGCTAATTGCTCAATCGTCAGCCCTCTTTGTTGTCTCAAATAGCGGACGCGACAACCCAATTGATAGTTAATGGTTATTTGTAAGTTTTTCATATAAGAGGTGGAGGGAACGAAAAAGGTGGTTGACATTACTTTTTGAAATGGGAGTTTTTAATTTTTCACCCATTAAATCGGCCAACTCCTGGAGCGAAGCAGCTTCATTAGAAAGACGTAAACGGCACAGTTCTCTTTCTTTAATGTTCGTGATGTTGTCGATCCCTAGGACTTGATCAATAAGCGTGATCTCTGCGACTTGTCGCTGACCGGCTTCAATCGTGCGCCGCATATTAGCGGTGTCCATATTCGTTAAACGGTTGGCGTTATTCATTAAGTCCCGATTGGCTCTGATGTTTTCAAATTCTAAACAGGAAGCCACCGCGCCGATGACGATTAAAAAGTTGCTGATTTGATCGCTTTTTTTAAAGTAAACGATATGTTCTTCGCGCCGTTTAATGATCTTAGGTTCGATGTTACTATTTTTATATCTCGCAAATAATTTGGCTAACCATTTAGCGTAATTATCATTATTAAGAGCGATTTCTAGGTGATAGTTTGAAGTCACCGGTGAATTAACAGAGCCAGCGGCTAAAAAAGCTCCCGCTAGATAGCCAGAAATAGTATCATCGTTGAAAACGATTTTCCTGCTGATTTTTCCTTCTAAAAAAGAGATGTCTAAATCTTCCATAATTAAATCAGTAACCCCACCAATCTCAATGATGTAAGTTTTCCTTTTGCCGAAGTTTTTTTTATTTTTGACGATGAGTCGGGCATCCGTTTGGAAAAGATTATTAATGTGAGTGTAAATAAATTTACCGATTTTAGCATTTTCTGTCTTTAAGCGAAGCAAAGCTTTTTTCCGACGAAAAATTAAAAAGCCATTTATTCTGATATAAGCAGAAAGCAAAGCTTTTAAACGATTGAGTGAAGGGTAGTCATTCCGGACTAGTTCTTCTTTGACTTGGGCAGTAAAAGAATTCTTACGTCTCATACTTTATAGTTTAGCAAAAATATTTGTTTTTGTGGTTAAGTTTAAATTAAGTGTCTTCTAGACATAAAAAAAGCCATTTTCATGGCCATTTTTTTATTTTTCAAGATAAGCCAAGATAGCCTTAGCCGCCATTTTACCATCGACTTCCGCTAAATAGATTTGCCGGATGTCACGCGGTAAGATATCGCCACCGGCAAATAAGCCTGGCACTTGTGTCTTTTTCGTCTTGTTTTCAACAGGTATAGTTCCCCATTGATCAAGGACACCAGGAATTTTTACATAGGTAGAATTTGGAATTTGACCGACCAATGGAAAGACTCCTTGGACATCGAGCACTCTTTCTTCTTTAGTTTCAACGTTTTGGATTTTAACACCAGTTAGCCTATCGCCACCAATTAGTTCGACTGGAATATAAGGAGTTAAAATCGTGGTATTAGGTAAATCGTTCAATTCTTTGACATATTTATTACTACCCCGAAACTCATTACGGCGATGAATTAAATAAATATGAGCGGCGATATCTGCCATAAAAATGGCTTCTTTTAAAGCGGTGTTGCCCCCACCGATAACGAGGACATCTTGCCCTTTGTGAAAATGACCATCGCACAAAGCGCAGTAAGAAATACCGCGCGTAAAAAACTTATCTTCTTTTGGCAAGGCTAATTTCTTTTCCTTTGTACCAGAAGCGATGAGAACGGATTTTGCCTTATAGGTGTTATGTTCGCATTGCACAATAAATAAATCATCTTCTTTAGTTAAAGAAGTAACTAAATCACCGATCATTTCCACACCGGCATCATTAAGCCAGGAAAAAAATTCAGCCGCTAAATCTGGTCCCGAAATCATTTTGTACCCCGGATAATTATCGACCCGTGGAGCGATATTGATCTTCCCTCCAGGAGCAGCCCCTTCAATAACGACGACATCCACACCAGCTTCTTTAAGAATAATCGCGGTCCTAATGCCACAAGGTCCTGCCCCAATAATTATTGTTTCAAGTGTGCGCATAATAATGTTTCTCCTATTTCCTGAAATGATTTTACTTGATATTTAGCCTTATTTCTACAAGCAATCTCTCGCGGTCCCCAAGTGACTATCATGGCATCGACTCCGGCATTGACAGTCGTTTTAAAATCGATATCATTGTCGCCGATATATAAGACTTCCGCTGGATTGTTAACACCCATAATTTTCATCGCCTTAAATATGCCTTCTGGCGCGGGTTTAGGTATCTTTACATCATCTGCGGAAATGATGACTTCAAAAAAGTCTTTGATCTGACATAATTCCAAAGAGAGCATCAGCGACTCCCTCCGTTTATTCGTCACTATGCCGAGTAAATAACCCGCTTCTTTTAAGGCTTTTAAAGTTTCGACTTCTCCTTCATACAGAGCAACGTTTTGTTCATTGTAAAAAGCTCTTGATGCTTCAACATAAGCCTCAACCATCTCTTCTACTGGATACTGAGGAAATTCAATGGCCATCGTTTCTTTAAGGGGAGGACCTGAGAAATAATAAATTTCTTCGCGTGCGCGCTTGAAAGGTGATTCATAAATTTCATATAACTTTAAAAAGCCCTGGACGACGACTTCATCGGTGTCGCACAGCGTGCCATCAAAATCAAAAATTAATAATTTATACGGTTTCATAAGTTTTATATCCTTCGATTAATTTAAATATAGAAATGGTCATTAAAGATAATAATGAGATGCCAGTAATTAAGAGCATCACCCCGACGTTGAAGCCATTGTATTCAACTTTAGCGACGAATTGGTTGCTGGTCATTAAAAATAAACCAACCGCTAAGAAAATAGCGCTAATTCCACCGATGACAACTGTGGCAATAAAACTCTTATCTTTAGTTTTAGCCTCAACTTTATAGGTCTTATTTTTCTTACTGATGACATATCTAATCACATGGTTGGCAACGATCGCTAAAGTGCCAAAAAGGACGAACGCCATGCTCCAAATCCAAGACCAGTAGCCATTTTCACCCATTTGGAAAATAGAACTTCTTAACGGTTCCATTAAGGAACGAATTAAGCCGTACCAAACAATATAACCTAAACCTAAATCGCCAGGTTCGGTATATTTCTTTAATAAACGACCAAATAATTGGGTGATGATAAAATAACCGCCGATATTAGCCAAACTTTCAATCAAGAAAAGCGGGACATAAACTTGTCCAGCAGGCGCTAGGCCTTCGACAGAAGAGTATGACAAATTACGCCAAATGATTTCTGGAAGCCATTTCCAGTTTTCCAAGCTGCTCAGTAAACCGTGGACTTCACAGTTAAAAAAGTTACCGATTCGCCCGATTGCTTGCGCGAGTAAAATCGCAGGCACGATTAAGTCAAAAGCAAAAGAAATCGGTTTATCTTTATGGCGCCACCGATAAAAGATGGCTCCAATAATAATACCCATTAAAGCACCGCCTAAGATAGTTAAGCCCCCATTCCAAATCTCAAACATAGACCACCAAGGACGGTTAGCAAACTCGATTGACCAGTTTCCGACTACATACCATAGACGCGCACCGATGATGCCCGCGGGGAATGCGACAAGAAAAGTCGATTCCAATAAGCCGTGTTCGCCATATTCCTTATACATATAATGATCACAAATTACATAAACAAGAATGGCGCCGATCAAAATACAAATCGCATAAAAAGCGAGGTTGGGGTGAGTAGCGCTATCGGGAGTGACAAAACCCTCTCGGAAAGAAAGGCCATTAACTAATGGGTAAGTCAAGTAAGGGGCGAGCCCATTGGTGTAAACAAAGAAAAAGATTAAAGCGGTGATAAAGCCGATAATCGTCAAACGATATACCCATTTATCAAGAGGTTGGGGAGTCTCTTTGTCGTGGTGATGGATCATGAAACTATGAATGGCCACTAATAAGGTCAGCGGAAAGAGCAGTCCCCCGATGACTAATTGCACGACATAAAGGGGGGATGGGGTCGCTTTTAACCAACTATAAAAACCAAGCGACATCACGAGAAATGCCACTGCGGCTACACTGATGAAAACTAATTGTTTATAAATGAATGACCGATAGTTTTTTGCGGCTATCGGTGACTTGATAAAATTAACAGTTTGATAAATGCCAAAGCCCGTCAATGCGGCAAAGGCCGCCATAAAAATCAATGCGAGAATCATCCTTATTCGTAATGCTCCTTTTTCAAAACTTTTTTCAAATATTGTCCGGTATAAGATCGTTTGTTTTGGGCGATTTCTTCTGGAGTACCAGTCGCCACAATATGGCCGCCTTGGTCGCCGCCATCTGGGCCTAAGTCTATCACATAATCTGCCACTTTGATAACCCCGAGATTATGTTCAATAACTAACACAGTGTCCCCATTGTCGACAATTCTTTGTAAAACTTTAAGGAGGCGTTTAACGTCATCGGTATGCAAACCAGTCGTCGGTTCATCGAGGATATACAAAGTCTTACCTGTCGCCCTTTTTTGTAATTCAGCGGCGAGTTTAACGCGCTGAGCTTCGCCCCCACTTAAGGTCGGTGCGGGTTGACCGAGTTTGATATAGCCTAAACCGACATCATCGAGTGTTTGGATTTTTTTAAGCAAACTCGAACGGTTGCTGAAAAAATACTTTGCATCTTCGACAGTCATTTTTAAAACATCAAAAATATTTTTTCCCTTATAAGTTACTTGCAAAGTTTCTTCGTTATATCTCCGCCCTTGGCAAGTAGCGCATTTAACATAAACATCAGGTAAAAAATTCATCGGAATACGTGTCACCCCCGCGCCTCTACACTGTTCGCACCGCCCTCCTTTAACATTAAAAGAAAAGCGCCCTTTATTATAACCACGGGCCTTTGCTTCAATAGTTTCGGCAAATAAGGCGCGAATATCATCAAAAAGTTTGACATAAGTAGCGGGATTGCTGCGCGGAGTGCGCCCGATGGGGTCTTGTGTGATGTCGATGACTTTATCGATATTCTCAAACCCCTTAATAGCCTTAACTTTGCCAGCCTCGTTTTGTTCCCCGCCAAAATGGACTTTTAAATGTTTAAAAAGCGTTTGATTAATTAATGAGGATTTACCGCTACCGGAAACACCAGTGACGACGACAAAACCTCCAAGTGGAATATTAACATTAACACGTTTGAGATTATTACACTGCGCCCCCTCTATTTTTATAAACTTACCATTGCCTTGGCGACGGACTTTCGGAATAGGAATGTATTTCCTTTCCGCTAAATAATGTCCGGTAATACTGTTCATATTTTCAGCGATTATTTTTGGTGAACCGACGGCCACGACTTCACCACCATGTATGCCCGCTCCTGGGCCGATATCGACGACATAATCAGCGGTTCTAATCATCTCTTCATCATGTTCTACGACGATAATGGTATTGCCGATATCGCGCATTTCTTTCATCGTTTTAATTAATTTTTCACTATCGCGAGAGTGGAGGCCAATCGAAGGCTCATCCATCACGTATAAAACACCAGTTAAACGACTACCGATCTGTGTCGCTAAACGAATTCTTTGGCTCTCTCCGCCACTTAGAGTCATCGCTAATCGCGTTAAGGTTAAATAATCTAGCCCGACATCACAAAGAAAAGAGGCGCGATTATTAATTTCTTTTAAGACTAAGTCGGCGATCTTATTTTCTTCTTCATTTAAAAAAGCGGGTAAATCTTTAGCCCAAAGTCTTAATTGTTTGAGTTGCATGCTTGAAACATCATGAATACTCTTTTCGTTAATTAAAATACTTAAAGCTGAAGGGTTTAGGCGTTGCCCGTGACAAGTTGTACACTCGCGATCGCTCATAAATGTTTCATAATAGTCGCGCATCCAATCTGAAGTCGTTTCGAGATACAATCTTTCCAGCTTGGTTTTAATACCCTCAATTATTTGGTAACGGTGATTCGTATTCCCACTTGAAGAGCGCAATGTATATTGATGGATTTTTGGCGAACCAAAAAGAACGATCTTTTGTTGAGTTGATGTTAAATCTTTCCAGGGTTTATCCAAGGGGATATCGTACAAGGAACAAAGTAAGGAAAATTCTTGCCACTCCAGATTTAATGTATCGACAATTTTAGCGTAATACTTAATCGCCCCACTTCTAATGCTCAATGTTGGATTGGGCACAATTTTATGGACATCCGCCTCTCGTTTCATCCCTAACCCCCGACAGTCGGGACAAAAGCCAAGGGGTGAATTAAATGAAAATAACCGTGGCTCGACGTGGGGGACAGAAAAGCCACAAAGCGAGCAAGTATGTTTATCAGATAACATTTTTTCATCGCGGTCACTTAAAATAATTAAGAGCCCTTTAGAAAAGTTTAAAACGGTTTCAATCGACTCAAAAATGCGAGACCGCGCTCCTTGTTTAACAATTAAACGATCAACGACGGTCTCAATACTGTGCTTAATATTTTTATCTAACGGAGGCACTTCGTCTAAAGTCATGATTTGGCCATCAACGCGCACGCGACTAAAACCGTCTTTGCGAATCTTGTCTAAAACTTCTTTTTGACTCCCTTTTTCCGCACGGACAATCGGCGCTAATAGTTGAATTCTTGTCCCTTCAGCATAGTCCATTACAATATCAGTCATTTTTGTCACTGAAAACGAAATAATCGGCTGATGATGCTTCGGGCAATACGGCACCCCAATCCGTCCATATAATAGTCTTAAATAATCATAAATTTCAGTAACCGTACCGACAGTACTGCGCGGATTATGAGACACCGATTTTTGATTAATAGCAATACTTGGCGATAAACCTTCGATCGCATCGACATCTGGCTTGTCGAAATTACCTAAAAATTGGCGCGCATAACTCGATAACGATTCCATATACCGCCTTTGTCCTTCGGCAAAGATTGTATCAAAGGCTAAAGTCGACTTACCACTCCCTGATAAGCCACTAAAAACAATCAATCTTTCTTTTGGTAAAGTGAGGTCAATATTTTTTAAATTATTCTCCCTTACCCCTTTAATAATAATTTTCTTTTCAATCATGGTTTTGATATTCTATCAAAGATTCACTTTAAATAACATTAATTTATAAAAGGTTCCCAATTAGGGAACACTTTCATTTTTAATTGGTCGGAACGATCAGATTCGAACTGACGACCCCTTCCACCCCAAGGAAGTGCGCTACCAAGCTGCGCTAC
>LSQX01348798.1_pt1 | contig 11583 bp, 10 predicted proteins | sample 654561 | NCBI WGS metagenome assembly LSQX01 (sample SAMN04489861, study PRJNA283612) | anaerobic digester metagenome | isolation source: 4 biogas reactors fed with cattle manure at either 37C or 55C with and... | place: Denmark: Kongens Lyngby | collected 2014 | reverse complement strand
TGGACGCCGCCCAACTGGCGCGCATTGTGATGGCGCTTCCCCAGGTGGATGAGAAGCGCGTGGGCGCCACCGGCGGCAGCCAGGGCGGCGCGCTGACGCTGGCTTGTGCATCGTTAGAACCCCGCGTGAAACGGCTGGCCCCCGTGTTCCCGTTTATGTGCGATTATCGCCGCGTGTGGGATCTGGACCTGGATGTAGCAGCCTATGCCGAACTGCGCGAGCATTTCCGCCGCAGCGACCCGCAGCACAAGCGCGTGGATGAGATTTTTACCAAGCTGGGCTATATTGATTTGCAGCACCTGGCCAATCGCATTCAGGGCGAAACCGTGCTGTGCTGCGGCCTGATGGATACCATATGCCCCCCGTCCACCCAGTTTGCGGCATACAACAAAATCACCGCCCCCAAGCGGTACGAAATCTGGCCGGACTTTGGCCACGAAGGGCTGCCAGGCTCGGACGAAATCATTTTTGAGTTTATGTTGGGGCTGTAAAAGGAGGTTCACATGAAAGCACTGGTGATGCGGGAATACCGAACGTTTGAGTATTGCGATGTACCTACGCCGGTGCCGGACAAAGACGAAGTGCTGGTACGTGTGAAGGCTTGCGCAGTGTGTGGCAGCGATGTGCATGGCAGCGACGGCTCCACCGGGCGCAGGCAGCCGCCTGTCATCATGGGCCACGAGGCCGCAGGCATTATTGAAAAGGTGGGATCGGACGTCACGGCCTGGAAACCTGGTGACCGCGTGACGTTTGATTCCACCATTTATTGCGGCCAGTGTGAACGCTGTCAAAAAGGACTTGTCAATTTGTGTGCACACCGGCGCGTGCTGGGCGTATCCTGTGATGAGTACCGGCAGGACGGTGCTTTTGCGGAGTTTGTGGTGGTGCCTCAGCATATTCTCTATCAATTGCCGGATAAGGTCAGCTTTACTCAGGCGGCCATGGTGGAACCGCTGGCCATCGCCATGCATGCGGCTACCCGTGTACCGGTGCGCCAAGGTGCAGCAGTGCTGGTTGTAGGGGTAGGCACCATAGGTATGCTCACCCTGCAGGTGCTGCGCAGCATGGGCGCAGGTACGCTGATTGCCGTGGATGTGGACCAAGCCAAGTTGGATGAAGCGCGGGTAAATGGCGCTACGCATGTGCTGAACAGCAATGATCCTGATGTCAGAACGCACATATTGAACGCCACTGAGCAGCAGGGGGTAGACGTAGCTTTTGATGCTGTAGGTATCGGAGATACGGTCAACCTGTGCATAGATAGCGTGGCCTTGAACGGCGCGGTGGTGTTAGTTGGCAACCTGAAGCCTGCGATCAGTTTCCCGCTGCAAAAGGTGGTCACCCGCCAGCTGTCGCTGTTTGGCAGCTGTGCCTCGGCCGGAGAATATGCCGCTTGTCTGGATCTCATCGCTTCTGGCCAGGTTGACACTGACCGCATGATATCCAAAAATGTCCCCCTCAAAGAGGGTGGAGAATGGATTAACCGTGTGTATGAGGGGCAACCGGGGCTAAACAAGATCGTACTCATTCCATAAGGAGGAGCCATGCCGCAACGTATCCGTACTGCTGTCATTGGCTGTGGGAAGGTGGGGCATTTCCATGCCAAAGCCTACCAGGCTCTGGACAAAGCGCAATTGGTGGCCTGCTATAACCGCACGCTGCCGCGTGCCCGCGTCTTTGGCGAAACCTACGGTATCCCCGCCTATGATGACATTGAAACCATGATTGCCAAGGAAGGCGTACAGGCCGTATCGATATGCACGCCGCACCCCATCCATGCTGAGGCTGCGGTGCTATGCGCCAAGTTGGGCGTACATATTGCGGTGGAAAAGCCGCTGGCCGCATCGCTGACCGACTGTGACCTTATTCTTTCGGCTGTTGAGAACGCTGGCGTTACGGGGACTACCATCTGCCAACGCAGGTTTTATCCGCCTGCGCAGCGCGTGAAGCAAGCCATCTGCGATGGTAAACTTGGCCGCCCCATCCTGGGCACGGTCAATATGCTGGGTTGGCGCGACATGGCGTATTACCGTTCCGATCCCTGGCGCGGCACCTGGGCGGGCGAAGGCGGAGGCGTGCTGGTAAATCAGGCGCCGCACCAGCTGGACTTGTTGTTGTGGTATATGGGAGAGGTGGACAGCCTGTACGCCCAGTGGGATACTTTGAACCATCCGGAACTGGAGGTGGAAGATACCGCCGCTGCGGTCATCCGATTCAAGTCAGGTGCTATTGGCAACATCGTGGTGAGCAATTCACAAAAGCCAGCGCTGTTTGGCAACGTGCGCGTGCACGGCGAAAACGGTGCCAGTGTGGGTGTGCAGACGGACGGCGGTGCCATGTTTATTGCCGGCGTGTCCACGATTTCTGAGCCTCCGGTCAATGACCTGTGGACTGTCGAGGGCGAAGAAGACATGCTGGATCACTATCAGCGGTGTGACCGCGACTTTTTTGCACGCATTGATCCCATGCTGTATTTCCACCGGGCGCAGCTGGAAGATTTCCTGGACGCGATAGAAAATAAACGCCCGCCTGCGATTACGCTGGCGGATGGAAGGCGCACGGTAGAATTATTTACCGGTATCTATCGTTCGGGCCGTCTGGGGCAGCCGGTAACTTTCCCGCTGGCGTCCCATAGCGACAATTTCGATGGGCGGTTGGGTTAACTTCCTAAAATACCAGCTGCACCAGCAGCATATACCCCACCGTACCGCCCAATATCGACAGCAGGGTGTTGCGCTTCCATCGGTAGGTAAGCACCACCAGCGCCAGTGCGAGGGCTTCGGGCAGGCCGTGGGGCGCTGTCATTAGCGACACATCGCGCAGGCAGTATACTACCAGCATGCCCATTACTGCGGGCGGCAGCACGCGGCTTAAGTGCCGGATGGCGGGCTGGGTGTTGTTTTCTCGGAACAATAAAAAGGGCAGGAAGCGCAGCGCAGCGGTACATGCTGCAATGACCAGCACCTGCAACAATGCGTATATGTTCATGCGGCCTCCTGCCGAGGCAGCAGCATCAACGCCACAGTGATCAGCCCCATGGCGGGCAGGATAAAGTTGTCCCGCCCAAACAACACAAGCGAAAGCACGCTGGACACCACGCCGATGATAGCCGGCCTGCGATCACGCGTAGTCATCCACTGATCCACCAAAATAACGGTAAACAGCGCCGTCATGGAAAACTCAATGCCCTTGGTGGGCAGCACCTCCAGCCCGCCAAACAGGCTGCCCAACACGCTGCCTAGCACCCAGTACAGCTGATTGAGCGCGGACAAAGCCAGGTAGAACCAGCCTTTGTCCACGCCCCCGGGCGGCTGGTGATGCGCGGCGATGGAATAGGTCTCGTCCGTGAGCGCAAAGATCAAATACGGCTTTTTACGGCCGGTGTCTTGATAGCGCGTAAGCATGGACAGCCCGTAGAACAAGTGCCGCGCGTTGATCAGCAGCGTCATCAGCGCGCTGGCGATCAGCGAGGCCCCGGTGCTCATCAAATCAATGGCGATATACTGCATGGAGCCTGCGTAGATCAGGCAGCTCATCAGCAGCGCCCAGAACAGGCCGAAACCCCGGGCGCGCAGCAGCAACCCAAAGCCAAAACCCAGCACGATATACCCTGCCATGACGGGCAGCGACAGGGGAAAGGCGGCCTTCAGCGCGCGCTGCCATGGCTTACGCATGCGCATACACCGGCGACAGGAAGGCCCACTGCCCGTTTTCCTGTTCGCATTCAACATGGTAGCAGTCGGCATCCCGTTGCGGCTTATCGTCCTGCCAGGTGTGTTCAAAGGTAAACTCCAGCGCGGTCACGGCGGTGTGCATCAGCCAGGCCTGCGAATGCCAGGGCTTGACCTGATCGCCCCAGCCGCAGCGCACGATATCGCGCAGCCGGGCTTGTTTGGTTACGCCGTTGATGGTCAGCGTGACCTGCGTGTTCTCATCGCCTGCCACATCAAACACATATTGGTTGGTCAGCGGATGCAGGGTGCTTACGTTGCGCAGCGTCTCCGTTATGAATTGCGCCTGCTGCCCATTATATGTCAGGCGGTTATCCAACTTGTTCACATCGTCTGCGCTGCTGATATTGCGCTGCGTGGGCGACAGCACGCTGCGCCCCCGGTAGTAGGGATGCACGTTCAGCAGCTGCCCATCTTTAACATGCAACGAGCCTTCCCAGCGGAAGGGCGCTTCATCGTTGCCCCAGCCCATCTCCAGCCGCAGCTTGGCGCGCTGCAGCGGCCGCTGTGCGGGCAGCGGCGCTTGTACGTCGATCAGCTCGCCGTTTTTATACAGCATCACCCGTGCGATGCGCGCCTCGCCCTGGATGCGGCAGGCAATGGTGCGGCGCGTGCCCGTCGCTTGGGCGCCCATGGGCACATCGTTGACAGTCAAATGACATATCATTTTATCGCCCGTCAGTGCATACAGCCGCCCTAAGCGCAGCGCGCGCCAGAGATCCCCGCGCGTGCGCCCGTCCGCCCATACGGCGGTGAGGCCATCGCCATACGCGCCGGGGAACCCGGCATGATGGTCGGTAGAGCCTGCAAACGAAAATCGCTTGCCCTGGCGCAGCCCTTCCTGCACCGTATTGCGCGGGTCGCGCGGGCCCATGTCGTGGTAGTAGGCAAACGGCCCGTTTGCGCGCATGGCGTTGCCATGCTTGGAGTGCACCTCCACAAACGGCGAGATGCTTTCGTCAAAATCCGCCCAACTGATGCCCCGATACCCCGGCACATAGCCCACATGATGCGGGATAGCAATGGCCTCGGCCCCGCAGTCGCGCACCAGCTCTGCGGGTGAATCGCGGTAAATCAGCTGCACATGATCGTCAGGCGACAGCAGGTGATGGTCGCCATAGCGGGATGAATGCATTTCATAGCTTTGCAGGGTGATCAGGCCCTGACCATTGCGCGCGGCGACCTGGGCGCGCACCTCGTCCCAATGCTCGCGCAGCTTGGCAAATCCGGCCTCATGAAAATCAATGACAAAAGCTGTTTCAGCATTGCGCGGGGGCATGTCCGGCCACATGGCATGCCCGGTTATCGCTGCAAAGTCTAAGTGTGCTGCTGCGTTGTCCAGCGCATGGTGCAATGCGCCGTATCCATAGGTGATGCCGCAGTGGTTGTGCAAATCCCCAAACAAAAGCTCCATAATCCCTCTTTTATGCAGACGCAGCAGTTTGTTCTATCCGCCGGGCGTTGATGACGCTGTAGGCCGTGACGGTAAACAATACCAGCGCCGCCCCTAGTAGCGTGAACAAACCGGGTGCTTCACCCAGAGCCAAGAACACCCAGATGGGGTTGAGCACTGGTTCGATGTTGGCCACAATGGCGGCGGTGATAGGCGATACCCCAGCCTGCATACCACGGGAAAACAGGTAGTACCCCGCTGTCAGGCATGCCCCCATCAACAGCACCCCCAGCAGCGGCTGCCAGGCCAGCGAGACATTCCTGTCAAAGGGGAGGGCCAGCAGGCACAGGCAGGAGATCATATTGCCTAAATATGAATAATCCATCGGGTTGGCCCCAGTGCGAGCCGCCATGAACACCAGCGCATAGGTCGCGGCGCTCAGCAGCGCCAGTGCATCACCCAGCAGGTTGCCGGCCTTAAGGCCGCTGACAAAGCACAGCGCCACCCCTAACATGGTCATCACAGTTGCCAGCGTGTCCAGCCGTGAGGGACGCTGTTTGTACACCACTGCGCTGGCCACGATGACCACCGCCGGCATGGCATATTGCAGCACGATGGCGTTGGCGGCTGTGGTTAGCTTGTTGGAGACGATGAACAGCAGCGATGTCAGCGCCACGCCCAGCGCTCCCAGCCAGGTGCCCCGGCAGGGGCGGACGCGCCAATGGCCGCGCAACAGCCCAAACGCCACTGTGGCCAGCAGGGCGCGCACCCCGATGATGGACAGTGCCCCCCACGGCGTCCATTTGCCAAGCACGCCCGCAAAACTCCATGCTACGCAACCCGCGGCAATATAGATTGCGCCCGAAAGGGCAGATTGCTTTGTCGTCACCACTGCACCTCCAATTATACCGGCGACATCATATCACAATGTGGCCGGTAAGCACACTGCATTGTGAGCGTTCCTGTGTTACAATTGCAGCAAAAGAAATGAGGGGGAACTGCCATGAAACCCAGAGAACGTTTTGCCTGTGCCCTGACACTGGGCGTGCCGGACCGTGTGCCTACGTTTGAGTTAGAGTTTCAGCTGGCGCCGGAATTGATGGGCCGGGATTTCTTGCGTGAAAACGACCTGAAGGGCCTTTCTTCAAAGGAAACAGACAAAAAACTGCGCGAGAATGCGGAGTATATAGTGCGTGTGTATGAACGCCTGGAGCATGACGCTATCTGCATTCAATATTTGAGCTTGGAGCATTTGAACCGCACGGCGCAATATATCCGGGACCTGGTGGGCGATCAGTACATGCTGCTGGCCCATGGCGATGGCACGTTCAGTATCCCCGATGGTGATGGCATGGAGCGCCTGGTCTATGACATCATGGACGAGCCCGAGGAGGTGCACAAGCAGGCCGAGGAGATGTGCCAAAATGCCATTGATAACAACCGCCGCATGCTGGACGGCGGTTTTGACGGGTTTATTCTGTGCTCGGATTATTGCTTTAACCAGGGGCCCTTCCTGTCGCCGGATATGTTCCGTGAGTTTGTGACGCCCTACCTGGCCCGCATTATCGCCGATATCCGGGCCAACGGCGGCTATGCCATCAAGCATACCGATGGCAACATCATGCCCATTTTGGATCAGTTGATGGAGACCAAGCCGCACGCGCTGCACTCCATTGATCCCATGGCCGGCGTGGACATCAAGGAGATCAAGCGCATCACAAAAGGGCGCCTGGCGCTGTGCGGCAACGTGCACTGCGCCGCGCTGCAGACTGGCACCGAGCAGGATATCATCGATAGCTGCATGTATGCCCTGGAGCATGCCAAGCCCGGCGGGGGATATATTTTCTGCACCAGCAATATTCCGTTCAGGGGCATGCTGCTGGAGCGGTACTTGCTGGTGCTGGATGTATGGAAACAGCACCGCGACTATGCGCCGGAAGAACGTACGTGTTTTTGATTGAATTGATTGAATAATAAAACCCGCCTTCCTGATGCGGTAGGCGGGCTTTGCTATATGTCAGCATTACTTGCTTTTGTTGTAGGCGGCTAGGTTTTCATGCACTGCAGCCCAGCGCGCGGGCATGGTTTCATCTACCATCATCGGCTCAAAGCCCAGCCCTAAATATGTATGGATGGCGGGCAGGCGGAAATCATCGGTGGTGAGCTGCGCAGTGAGGATGCCGTTGGCCTGCATGTGATGCAGTGCGGTGAGCACCATCAGGCGGCCGTAGCCGTGGCCCCTGAAATCCTTGTGCGTGCCCACCATGTGCACCTTGCCCATCCCCGGTGTGGTGAGCTGTTGCACCGATGCGGTGGCGGCGGGCTGCCCGTTACACATCAGGATGAAAACGCGGTTCAGCGCGCAGGTGGTATCCCGGGTGATTTGCTCAAACGGCACATGCCGTTCAAAGGAGCTTTCGATGATACATTCCCAGGCAGCCGGGCCACCATCGGACATTGCGGTGATGATGCTGTACGCGCTGTCCAGTGGGGGCAGGGTGGGTAACGGTTTGCGCAGGTCGCGCTGCATGTGCAGCTGCTTAAGCTCCGTCATGGTGCTGCTCCTATTCTATCCTTTTGGCGCGGCTGATGGACTTGGCGCGTATCTCGTGTGCGAGCACGCGTTTGCGCATGCGCAGGGATTTGGGCGTTACCTCCAGCAGCTCGTCATCGTCAATAAACTCTAAACACTCTTCCAGCGTTAGGGGGTGTACGGACACCAGGCGCAGGCTGTCCTCGGCGGCGCCTGCGTTGCGCACGTTGGACACATGCTTCTGGCGGCATACATTGACCACAATATCGCCCTGGCGGGTGTTCTGCCCGCAGATCATGCCAGCATATACCGGCGTTTGGCTTTCAATGAACAGCGTGCCGCGCTCCTGTGCGTAGAACAGGCCATATTGTGTGGCGGTGCCCGTTTCATAGCACACCAGCGAGCCAACGTTGCGGTGCGGGATGTCGCCCCGGCAGGGTTCGTAGCCTTCAAACACCGCGCTCATAATCCCTTCTCCGCGCGTGTCGGTCAAAAACTCGCTGCGGTAGCCGAACAGCCCGCGAGACGGCACCAGAAACTCCAGCCGCACGCGGTCCATGCCGTGCATGCTTTCCAGCACGCCGCGGCGGCGGCCTATCTTTTCGATCACGGCGCCAGCGTAGGCCTGCGGCACGTCCACATGCAGGCGCTCGATGGGCTCATGCCGCTGGCCGTCCACCTCATGGTACAGCACCTCCGGGCGCGATACCTGGAACTCATACCCCTGGCGGCGCATGTTTTCAATCAGCACCGACAGGTGCAGCTCGCCGCGTCCCCACACGTCAAAGCTGTCCGGCGTTTCGCCCTCCTGCACGCGCAGCGATACGTCGGTTTGCAGCTCGCGCATCAGGCGTGCGCGCAGGTGACGGCTGGTCACATACGTGCCCTCGCGGCCGGCAAAGGGGCTGTCATTGACCGAAAAGGTCATGGTGACCGTAGGCTCGCCAATGGCTACAAACGGCAGCGGCTGCACGTGGTTGGGGTCGCACACCGTGTCGCCGATGGAGATGTCCTCAATGCCGCTTAAGGACACGATGTCGCCCATGCTGACCTCTTCTGCCGGTACGCGCTTGAGGCCGTCAAAGGTGCTCAGCTCCGTCACGCGGAAGCTTTCGGCGGTGTTTTCGTTTAGGTAGTTGCAGCGCACGGCGGTCATGCCGGCGGTCAGGGTGCCGCGCGCAATGCGGCCCACGCCGATGCGGCCCACATATTCGTTATAGTCGATGGTGGAAATCAGCACCTGCACCGGCCCGTCGGGGTTGCCCTGGGGTGCTGGGATGTGCGTCAAAATGGCGTCAAACAGCGGGGTTAAATCAGTGCCCGGGGTGTTCATATCGGTGGTGGCGGTGCCTTGCCGCGCCGACACATATAGGATGGGCCGCGACAGCGTTTCCGGGTCGGCCTCCAAGTCAATCAGCAGGTCGAGCAGCTCATCGACTACCTCGTCGCAGCGGGCGTCGGCGCGGTCTACTTTGTTGATGACCAGCAGCACCGGCAGGTGCAGATCCAGCGCCTTTTTTAATACAAACCGCGTTTGGGGCATGGGGCCTTCAAAGCTGTCCACCAGCAGCAGCACGCCGTCCACCATCTTGAGCACGCGCTCCACCTCGCCGGAAAAATCAGCGTGGCCGGGGGTATCTACGATGTTGATCTTCAGGTCGCCGTAGTGCACGGCGGTGTTTTTGGCCAGGATGGTGATGCCGCGCTCGCGCTCCAGATCGTTGGAATCCATCACGCGCTCCTGTACCTGCTGGTTCATGCGGTAAACGCCGCCCTGCTTGAGCATCTGGTCCACCAGTGTGGTCTTGCCATGATCGACGTGGGCGATGATGGCGATATTGCGTATATCAGAACGAATCAAGTATATATCTCCTTTATTTATCCGGGTCGGTTAATGTGCGCAGGCGGAAAAAACCGCCCTGTCGGGCGGCTGGCTGCGCAGCTTCGCGCCCAGCAACAAAAGAAAATCGAATCGCTTCAAAGCTGTAAAACCTCAATACAGGCGGCCACCCTGGCCGCCGAACGGATTATAGGCTTGTTTCTCCTGTATGTCAATATTGGGCGACGGAATTGACAAGCGGGAGCGGCGAGATTCGGCGCCCCGGACATGCGGCGCGATCATTCGCCTGACAGGCATACCCTTATTAATCCGCGCGTGAACGGGTAACTTGAAAGTAATGGCCGGCTTGGCGAAAGGCTGCCAGGAACAAGAAATGATCGCAGGGTTTGGACCCGTACAGGGGGAAAGATGGTGACGCAATGAAGGCCTGGAAGAAGAATCTGCCTCTTAAACTGGCTGTCGCCATCGCTTTTATTGCGATGGTGGTCTTCAACTATCTGGCCCAGGGCCTGCCGCTCAATGGGCGCACGCCGGGCGAAGTCTCCGATTCCATGCCCAATCTCTTTGCCCCCGCGGGATTTACCTTTTCCATCTGGGGGCTGATCTATCTGGCGCTGGGCTGCTTCACCGTCTACCAGTTCGGCCTGCAGGGCAGCCGGATACGCCTCGAGGCGCGGGTGAAGGTGCGGGGGCTGTTCATCCTCTCCTCGCTTGGCAACATCGCCTGGCTGCTGTGCTGGCATTATGACTATATCGGGCTGTCTGTGGTTTGCATGATCATCCTGCTGATCAGCCTGGCCTTGATCAACCTGATCCTTGATGAGGAAAGGCCGGACCGGCCGGATCAGGCCTTTTACCGGCTGCCCTTCAGCCTTTACTTCGGATGGATCACGGTGGCGACAGTGGCCAACATCACAGCGTTCCTGGTCAGGATCGGCTGGAACCGCTTTGGCTTGTCGCAAGAGCTGTGGATGATCATCATCTCGCTGCTTGCCGCTGTCATCGGCTTCGCGGCCACGGTCAAGCGCAAGGACCTGGCCTATGGCCTGGTGCTGGTGTTCGCTTACATAGGCATTCTGGCCAAGCGCCTGTCCGCGGACGGCATTGTCGGCCATGCAGCCGTAATCACGGCTGTGATCATTTCCCTTGTCATCCTGACGATCGGCGTGATCTATACCGCGGTCGCGATGGTTCAGGGCAGGGGAAGGCTGGCGGCGGTAAAACAGTAAGTTTCAGTGTAAGCGTCAAACGCCTTTTTTTACCCTGCAGTCCACCGGTGCATTGACCGGCATCAGCTGAGCCACCTGCTGTGCGTCGCTCATGTCCAGATTCGGTGCTTCACGCATCAGCCAGGTCAGATAGCGATAGGGGTCCAGGTCATTTTCTTTGGCCGTTTCCACCAGGCTGTAGATGATGGTGCTGGCCTCAGCGCCCTTGGGCACATTGGCAAACAGGAAGTTCTTCCGTCCCATCACAAACGGCTTGATGCTGCGCTCGGCACGATTGTTGGATATCTCCAGCCTGCCATCTGAAAGACAGGTGGTCAGCCAGGGCCATTGCTTCCTTGTGTAATGCGCAGCCTTGCCCAGCAGCGACTTGGGGCCGTCATTCACATGGAACACCCAGTCCTGAAACTCTTTGAGAAGCGGTTCGGCCATCTCCTTGCGCTTTTGCAGCCGTTCATCCGGTGTCAAACCGTTGATTTCGCTTTCAATGGCAAACAAGCGGTCACAATATTGCTTGCCTATCTGGATGTTGGTCAGTTTATCTGCCGCGTTCTTTGAAGTACCCTGTAAAGCTTCCTCATATTTGCGCCTGACATGCGCCCAGCAGGCCGAGACCGTGATGTTCGGTATCTTGTAGTAGGCCGCATAGCCGTCCGCATGCAAATAGCCTTTGAACTCTCTGAGAAAGTCTTCAGGATGCGCCGCCCTGCGGCTGTCTTGATACTCGTACAATACCAACTGCTGCGGCGCGTCCCGGCCGGTCCGGTACAGCCAGATGTAACTCTTGCTCTGTGCTTTCTTTCCCGGTTCATGCAGCACCTGCAAAGTGGTTTCGTCCGCGTGCAGGATGTCCTGCTTCA
>LSQX01198675.1_pt1 | contig 11584 bp, 13 predicted proteins | sample 654561 | NCBI WGS metagenome assembly LSQX01 (sample SAMN04489861, study PRJNA283612) | anaerobic digester metagenome | isolation source: 4 biogas reactors fed with cattle manure at either 37C or 55C with and... | place: Denmark: Kongens Lyngby | collected 2014 | reverse complement strand
AGATGTGTATAAGAGACAGTTCCTGTTGAATGATAATTTTTTTAAAAAATATTTCAACTGTTTCCCCAAAAGATCATCAAATGTAGTGTTTGTTGATCCATATAATTTTTGCACAGTTAAAGTTTCTTCGTTAGAGTATTTCTTATCTAATAAGTATTGTGAGTTGATATACAATATTTTCACAAATGATTATGTTAGGAATCAAGATAAACAAAAAATGCAAAAGTTTTGCACAGAAGAAAAAATTCCAATGAATTGTAAAAAAATTAGAAATGGTTGATTTAATTACAAAACGCTTGAAAACGGGATATATTAAGCATTCGTTTTCTTATGAATTTAAAATAACTACCAATACCGAACTATATCAAATAATGTTTTTTACTCCTAACATTCGTGGCCTAGAAAAATTAAAAGAATCTTTGTGGGATACTTTTGATGGAAAGAAATTTTACAGAAATGGAAGTAATGTAGAAAACGGTCAAATATCGTTGTTTACACAGCAAGATGAAAAAGACTGGAGATTAGATAGTTATTCAGCAATTGCCAAAGAGTTATTATTGCAAAAGTTCACTGGAGAAACATTAGATTACGTTTCTATTGAAGAATTTATTATTGAAAATACAATGTTAAACGGAAATCATGTAATTAAAAACATTTTAAAGCCATTGATAGAAGAAAAAAAGGTAGAAAAAATGGGATTTGCCAATAGGTCCAGTAACTATAAAAATGACAAATACAAAATAGGGGAATAATTAATGAAAAAAATACTTCGACAATCTATGCTCTATAAAACCGGAGTAGAGTATGGAGATTATACATTAAATCATGTGCAGGGATGTGCTCATGGCTGTGAATATCCATGTTATGCCATGCAAATGGCAAAACGCTTTGGAAAAGTGAAAAGCTATGAAGAATGGTGCATTCCGAAACTTGCGGAAAACACTTTAGATATTCTTGATAAAGAAATTCCGAAATTTAAAGATAAAATAAAATCTGTGCACCTTTGTTTTACTACTGACCCTTTTATGGTGGGATACCCCGAAGTTTCACAGATGAGTATCGAAATCATAAAAAAACTTAATGCTTCCGGTATTAAGTGTACCACTTTAACAAAAGGAATATCTCCATTTGAACTGTCAAACCTGTCAAATGTAAATGAATACGGTATTACCCTTGTTTCATTAGATGAAGATTTCAGAAATAGATTTGAACCGCATACAGCAACTTTTAATGAAAGAATTGAGGCATTGCGCGCTCTTCACAATGCCGGCTGTTACACTTGGGTAAGTATAGAACCATACCCCACACCTAATATTATGGAGCAAAACCTTGATGAAATTTTAGAAGCTGTCGGTTTTGTTGATAAAATCATTTTCGGTCGTATGCACTATAATAAGCTTGTAACCGAATATAAAGAGCATAAAAAGTTTTTCAATGAATGTTCAGATATAGTGATTGAGTTTTGTACTGATAACAATATAGCGTATCACATTAAAAAAGGGACAATATTGGAAAAGGAATAATCTTACAAAAATGTAGTAAAAACAAGGACAGTGAAAATATGTCATCATGTATAGATTCAATATCATCTAAGAATGTTCGTGTTTTTATCAGTTTTGCTCAATGCAATGAAACCGGTTTTGCATGAGCTGAATAATGTAAATTATTAAATAAGAATTAATACTAAATTTAGAAATATTGTAATCAACCGGTGATAACATTCATTTTTTAGGACGAGATAAATGTAAAAAAGTTTTCAAGCCTTATTATGCAGTTATCCCACTTTCCGACAAAATGGGCGGTATAAAATGCTTTTAGCGAGCATTTTGGGCAAATTAAAAGATAGATTCAGGAAAGTCTTGAAATTAGCGATATAATTTTTTAGATTGTTTCATACTTCTCACTAATACTTTTATACGGCGCACCGATTGCATCATAAAAATCAAGCTTGAGCCAAGCAATGAAGTCCTGTCTTTGCTTTGAATTTTCATCAAGATTTCGGCATGCCAAATATTTTTCACGGGCAAGCTTGCTCCAAAGCTTGTAATCCTCATCATCAATTTTGCCGCAAGCCATTTGGTTTTTATATTTGCTTCTGTATTTATCGACCATTTGCTTGAATGTATTATTGAAATAATTTTCCTTAAAAGCCTTCTGTGCGCCCAAAACCGTGCAGGGCTTTTTTTCATTTGTCATAATTCTTCTGCAATATTTTGTATCACTTCTGCCGGTGACAATAAACAGGCGATTGCAATTTTCACAAATTTTAATCAGTATATCACGGTTGGCGAGGTTGATAAGATCGAATATAATCATCTCATCACTTGTTTTAAACTGTTCTGTTTTGTATATTCTAACATTTTCTCTTGCCAAAATTGTCAGCGCTTCACTACTTGTCATATCATCATCAAGCGGTATATTAGGAGCGAGGCATATATTTTGGCAACGATTAATATAAAAAGGCTTCTCTCCCATAAACAAACGTAGCCTATCCATAGCATACAGAATTTTCATCAGACTCATTTTGGGGTATTGCTTTTTGTATTCTGTTATTGCGGAAATCTCCGAGAAAATCATTATCCGCTTTTGATATATTCCCTCAAGATAAATCTCTTTCAGCTTTTGTAATACCTCAGTCTGTTGCATTCCGTCTATTTTATATGAATCATCTAAATTAAGCAGTCGCATACCATTGTCAATAGCTATATCCGGAAACTCTCGTGACATCATTGCATTTGCGGCGAAAGAATTTGTGTAAATACAGTAATAAGGATTCTTAAGAGCTACCTTATTTCTTTTCTCAAAATATTTTTTCATAAACTCATAAGGCTCTGGCATTTTTTCTTGTATGCAGTTAGAAATAATGTAGTCAAATATTTGCTCAAAGTCAGCTAAATCTATATCTGTAAAATCTATTAAATTCCTACCGAGTTCTGATTTAAATATTCTTTTTTGACTTAATAAATTTTTTGAAAAATCTGATTTTGTAACATAAAGCTTATTCATTAATATGTTAATCAAAATATTTTTCTCACTGCACCGCGCCTCTGCTATCATATATTTCAGCTCCTATCTCAATAGATAAATATATTTATTTTAATTATCTATACAGAATTGTACCACATTCTTTTCTATGTTACAATAGGCTCGCTCAATAAATATGAGGTTAAAATATTTATCGGAGCGGATTTGTTTTTTATTCCCGGTGAGTTTAATAAGTAGATTGCAATAAGTATTACAATATTAAGTAAAATAATAACTAAGTATTTCTGTCACCGGAAAGAAATAAAAGAGGAGGTTAAAATTTTGAGAAAAGAAACATTCTATGTTCAGACAAAGGTGTTTGAAAAAGGACTTACAGCTTCAGAGATGTGTGTGTATTTTTATTTGTGCAGCTGTGCCAACAAGGACGGGATATGTTTTCCTACAAGAAGGAAAATCAGGAACGCAACAGGACTGTGCAACACAACAATTACAAACAGCATCGCAGGTCTTAAAAGTAAAAACATGCTGACCTATACACCGCAGTACACTAAATCCTCAGGCGGTAAGATGCGGCAAACATCAAACCTGTATCAGATTTTTGATCTGTCTAAGAGCGAAGAATAATATGAGATTATTTTTAAGCAGGATAAAAGCGCTGGGTGGTTTCCCCTCCCTGCGCAGTGAAACACCCACCGGCAGTGCCGTTAGGGAACCCTAAATCCAAGGTGGTTTTTGAAAAGTACATCGAAATGCACCTTAGAATTTTAATAAATGCCAAAACAAAGGCATTAAAAGCACATAAAAAAACAAGGTGGTACGAAAAAGGAGGCTGATTTGCACTATGGCAAGAAAAGAAGTACCGATAAAAATTAAAGAAGTTATTTTCACATACACAGGCACAGACAATGATTTCAATGTTTTCTTAAAAGCAATAATCAATGAGTATCTGACAAAAAATATTCTTCCGGAAAAAGATTAAATATTGCTGGATATGTTAAAAAGTTTGTGGTATGTTGTGTTACTGAAGGAGGGGAACAAATTGAAAGTATGGTTATACTACCGTCTGTCGCGTGACGATGATGAAGAATTAAATTCGCTTACAAATCAGAAAAAGATATTAGTCGACTATGCTAATGCTCATGAGCATGAAATAGTCGGAGAAAGCTTTGATGATAACGTCAGCGGTATGAGCTTTGACCGTGACGGAATAGAAAAAATCTATGATGTGGTTGACTCCGGAAAAATCGAAGCAATCATAGTAAAAGATTTATCAAGACTCGGCAGACACAGAACGCAGACGGCACTGTTCATTGATTACTTAAAAACAAATAATGTTCGTGTACTTTCGGTGACAGAAAACATTGACACATTCAATGAGGATGATGATTTGCTGATTGGTTTCAAAGGAATCATCAATGATTTTTATGCCAAAGACATGAGCAGAAAAATCAGGAGCGGTTATCGTCAAAAACAAAAAGAAGGTATCTGCAATATGCCGCCGATGGGATATTACAAGGACAAAAATACAGGCGAGATAATTATTATGGATGAGCCTGCAAACGTAGTCCGTCAGATTTTTACATGGTACTTGAACGGCTACGGAATAAAAGCTATAGCACGGATGTTAAATGAAAAAGGTATTAAATCCGCAGCATATTATCAAAAGCAATACAACAAGAAAAATCTCGGAAGCAACAAACCGCAAATTGCATTCAAATACTTATGGGAAAACACAGCGGTGAAAAGAATATTAGAAAATGAATTTTACATAGGCACATTGATTTGTCATAAACAGGAAACAAATAAAATCAGCAAAACACGCAAGACAGTTCCAAAGGAAGAACAGATAAGACATGAAAACTTTGCTCCGCCACTCATATCAAAAGAAATGTGGGATCAGGCACAGTTTCTTCTGTCAGACAAACCAAAGCGTAATGTCCGTGCCGGTAAAAATAAGCCTCACCACCGATATACAGGACTGCTGGAGTGTGAGGACTGCGGTTGCAGCTTCGTAGCACACATCAGAAGATGGCAAGGTAAACCTGACAGGATTGAGTACACCTGCAATGGATACCATCGCTATACAAAAACATATTGCACGCCTCACAGAATTGACGAAAGAACCTTGGATAAGCTGATAAACGATGAACTTATTCAAATAAAAAGTGAAGCGCATAGGAATTGGGAAAGTATTGAAAATGACGTTAAAGTTTGGGTTGCTCAGAAAAACAATGTATCAAAAAGAATAGATTCTCTGAATAACCAAATCAATAGCCTTGAACTGGATATTGAAAAAATACTGATGGAGCGTATTAATGATAAGGAAAACCGTGCCGTCTATGATAAAATGCTTGAAAAACGTAAAACAGAGATAGCTGCTTGCAGGGAGCAAATACAGAGCATCAAAAACATTGACGTTACAATAAAAAAGCGTAAGGCTGAAATCGAGCAGAGTATTGACCTGATTGATGAAATTGTCGCAGCTGACGGTATCTCAAATACGCATCTCCGAATGCTTGTGGAAAAGATACTGATAAGAGAAAAAGAAAATGGATTGTCACTGGAAATCATATTAAAAGCACCGTTCCTGCAAAAGGTTAACGAGTATGATGAGAACGGTGAAATATCAGCCTGCTTCGTAGAACTTCATGACGGTAGCGTATAAAAAGTATTCTGAAAATATACTGAAATTTGTCTGGACTTTCAAGATTCCTTGTGCTATTGTGTGTTGCTGAAGGAGGATTGATAAAATGAATAAATTGGAAGAATTCTGGTACGGTAATGTAAGACCAAACGAAAAAGGCTTCAAGCGGCGGACGGAATACGAAAAGTTATTAAACTTAATCACCCGGAATGAAGAAAATTTAATTGCATCGCTCAATGACAGTGAAAAGGAAACATTTTCAAGGTACAGAGAATGTATGGACGAATTTACGGGGATCAGTGAATGTCAGATATTCACTGAGGGTTCAGACTCGGGGCAAGATTTATAATTGAATGTATGAATGAAAGCGGCGGTATATTTGAGGATTTAACCTAAAATATACCGCCGTTAACTATGTGTGGGCAAAAGAAGCATCACAAGGCAAAATTAAGGGCTGTACACACCGAATCAAAGAGATAAGGATTGTGCACAACCAGATTGCTTAAATCAGAAACACGGGGCGTTTTAAGGCAATGTTCAGGGGCATATTATTCACAAGCACGTTTGTTCGTATAATACTATCTCATTTTTTACATAATCTTCACTATGCGGAAAAGTTTATTAATATCGCTTTTATACTATGCCTAAAGTTTTGTTTATAGATATTCATTCTAAAGGGTAGTGTAAAATGACTTTAAAGTTAAATAATGGATTGAAAGAATGGTAATATTGGTTGATAAATATGGCGGCCTTATTAAGTCAATTGTGAGTTATCATTTGGGAAACAGATAACATTTCCATTAATGTTGTAGGAAAAGATACACTGTTGAAGGAAGAGTTATTCAAAGTTACTGAATCATTTAAATAAAGACCCTAAAGGCGATTATCTTTTATGATAGTCGTCTTTTATATTTTGAAAAAAGTTATTGACAGCTCCGGACTATTGTGATAGTATATAAACACAAACTACTACAATAGTCTAGAGGTGTTTATATGGAAAGCATTAAATTGTTTGACAGTGAGTTAAAACTGATGGAGTTGATTTGGGAAAATCCGAACATTAGTGCAAAAGAGTTATCTCTATTGGCTGGAGAAACAATTGGATGGAATAAAAACACCACATATACCGTCCTTAAAAAATTAGTTGCCAAAAAAGCTGTTTCAAGGGTGGAACCTAATTTTATTTGTGTGCCTTTGATAGAAAAGGAGCAGGTCAGATATGACGAGGCAAAAGCGCTTGTTGACAAGCTGTATGACGGTTCGGTGAAAATGCTGTTTTCATCTTTTTTAAACCAAGAGAAGCTATCAAAACAAGAAATTTTACAAATAAGAAATTTAATTGACACGTTTGATAAGGATGGTGGGTGAATATGTATGAATCGTGTTTTTACTTTGTAATTAATATGAGTATAAGCGGGTCGCTTGTTATCCTTTCGCTTTTGATAGTGCGGCAAATAAAGATTATTTCAAGAAGGCTTTTATATGTTCTTTGGTTTGTGGCACTGATAAGAATGCTGCTGCCCTTTGCAATATCCAGCAGCATTAGCGTGTTTAACTATTTAAGCGGGTTAATAAAAAAATTAATTCCTGTAGGGAATTTGTTTGATGCGAATTTCACAGTCTCAAATTATTTTAACGCGGCATTATCTTATTCGCCGATGGAGTATAAGACACAAAGATTTGAACATGTTTTCGGTATAAGCTCCTGTATCTGGTTGATGGGCGTATGTATTTCTTTGATTGCAATAATAGTTATTTATTGCTCCACAATTCGTCAATACAAAAATGCAGTTCATCTGAAAGACAATATCTATGAAGATAAAACTGTATTATCACCGTTTTTGTTGGGAATTAGAAATCCTAAAATTATATTACCAATTGGACTGGATATAAGTTCCTCACAAGCGGTACATATTATTGCACACGAAAAAACTCATATGCAAAGAATGGATAATCTATGGCGAATCATTGGATTGGGTACCGTCTGTATACATTGGTTTAATCCTATTGCTTGGTTTGGATTTTTCTTCTTTTTAAATGATATGGAGCTTTCCTGTGATGAAGCTACCACAAAAACATACGGTTTTGCCAAAAAGAAGGAATACGCCGAGGCATTATTTAGTATTGCGGGAAATCGGCAAAACAAAAATCTTATTCACGCTTCTTTTGGGAAGTCAGACACTAAGTCAAGGGTGCTTAATGTACTTGCGTATAAGCGCTTATCTGTGTTCGGGATTGCTGCGTCAATTGCATTTTTATTGCTTGTTGCGATTATGCTTCTTACAAACCCAAAAGTATAGGAGGTCAAAAAATGTTAAAAGAAATGAAAGGCTTTGTAACAGGAGTAGCTGTTACTTTGGTAGTGAGCTTTACTGCCTGTATCGTGTTTGCATCTTCGGGCGAACAAAAAATCAGCGCTCTGTTTGACAATATTAAGGTATTGATAAACGACAGTGAGGTTGAATTAACCGATGCAAACGGAAATGCGGTTGAACTGTTTATTTATAATGACACAACATATATTCCTGTTCGTGCCATTGCCGGTGCATTTGGTAAAGAGGTAATCTGGGACGCTGATAACAAAAAAGTGATAATTAACGACCCTACGCCCATGTCCATGTCAGAACCGTTGCCGATTGATACACATTATGTGCCGCTACCTGATATTGATAGTGAAAAAGTTGTGGGAAGCACTGTCGATGAAAATCATGTAATTAACAATGATATAATTTTCGAGAAAACTCAAGGATATGCTAAGGTTATAGAAAAGAATCCGGATGCATTTCTTTTGATTGATGAAAAAGGAAATTATTTTGCCGTCTGTCGGATAGAGAAAAACGGCGGCTATTCAGATATTTGTATTACTAAATATAGCAGCAGCGGAATTGAAATAAAAAAACAAACCTATGGCGGCAGTGATTTTGATTGGGCAAGTGCTGCGAAATACAACTCCAAAATCGGCATTGTAATATCGGGCATCAGCCAATCTTTTGACGGTGATTTTGCCAATACCGGCAATTTGCCTTTTATTGCCTGTATCAACCCTGAAACACTGGCAGTTAAATGGACGTCACCTGTTCAGATTGCCGATTCTGTCTATCACGTTTCGGATAAAGCGGTTTATGTTGTTCGCAATGAAGACGAAAAGTATAGCGGAAAGGGTGAGCTTAAATTATCCATTGTAAAGCTGGATGCTAACGGAAACAAAATTTGGGCAACCGAGCCCCTTTCGCAATGGATACATGCTGTTACCGAGCTTAGTGCCGGCAGGGTTATTGGTATCCAAAAGTTTAGTGATAATCAGGCGGTGCAAAAAGGCGGAGCAATAAATTGTTATGGCAAAGATGGGAAAAAGCTTTTGACTTTTGAAGCTGATTGTTATGGGGATATATCTCCGACAAATGACGGCGGTTTCATTATGGTTTCAAGCCGCAATATAAAAACAATTCCACAGCCTGCATACATTTCCTCAATTTGGTATGATACCGAAACAGTAGTTACGAAATATGATAAGGAATATAAAGTTGAGTGGCGTAAAACCTATGATAGCGTCAAGGATGCACTTGGATTCGACAAAGTGCTTCCTCTTAGTGACGGAAGTGTAGTGGTGGAGTAAGTTGTATTTTCGCAGTTTAGGTCAAGAAAAAAATCTGACAGCATGGTCAATGTCATTAAGTTAAGTCAAAAAATAAAAAGGCTAAGTAATCATAAGTTACTTGGTCTTTTTTGTTGCGTAAATAAATTTTAGTATAATCTCATAGAGTGGTTACCCTAAACTGCATAAAAACAACAAAACCGCTTGAAATCAAGCGGTTTTCATTGACCTTTCGGTTTCTTTATGTCTTTGCACCTAATATTTGATACAATTTTGCATAATATACCTTTTCGCAAAATAAGGAGTTCATTTTGCCGAATTGTTAAGAGGTGTACACCCTATAGACCAATTGATCAACCTGATTCACCATTTTTGCATAATCGTAAGTTCAGTATAGGATTAATCTTTGACTAATATACATAGCACCGACTTCTTTAGTTCTTGAAATAAGCGGTTCTTACTGTATCAATGGTCCCTGCACCTATGTGTGTCTGTCGTACGAAACAGATGCCATTATGTTTCTAATCTTTTTTGGCAAATTTACAAATGTTTCAGGGTTGTTGCTAACACACATTATCAATGGGTCAGCAAGGCTTATTTCAAGCGTTGTCAACTCAAGGTCTGCATTCACAGTAAACGCCAGCCCGTTCGACACCACATTTCCTATTTTTAGATTAAGAGTGCCCTCACCACTCGAAATACCGCAAAGCCTCAAATCGCCAACGGATTTTGCGCCACTGACAGCCGCAATGCCACCCGTCAGCCATTCATAGGAGCTTTCATATATGGCATAGTCGTCGCCATATTGATCATACCCATTGATGGTGATTGCATTTAAATCAAACCCGGCACTTGTGAAGAAGGAGATGTTGCCATCATAACCAATCTTCAGTCTGTCAAGCCTTCTGCCGGGAAGGACATTCACGTCAAACTCGGACGGTTTCGGCAATTGCACACCGCATTCAATCCGTCAAGAAATAATCGAACAGCTCGTGCTTTGCGATATACAGCGTGTGTTCGCTCTTGCGAAAGACCACGAGGTCAGCTTCATTGAAATGGCGGGCAAGAAGGCTCAAAATGACAATGAGAAAAGCATTAGAAAGGCAAAAACGGAGTACTCCAAAGCCGAAAACCGCATTCGACAGCTTGACGACATTATTTCTCAAATATATGAGGATAAGGTCAGCGGAGAGCTTAGTTCCGAGCGGTTCGCTAAAATGCTCGGCAAATACGAACAGGAGCAGACTGAGCTAACGGTAAAAATGGATGCCCTTCGCCCCGTGCTTGAGCAAGCTAAAGCGCAGACACAGGGCATTGACAAGTTTCTGCGGACGGTTAAGAGGTTCACGGAGATTAAGGAATTGAGTGCCGAGGTTGTAAGCGAATTCATCGAGCGGATTGAAGTCGGCGAAACGGAGATGGTGAACCAACGGCGGTTTCCGCACTGGGCAGATGAAAAGAGGCAAAACATAAGAATTGTGTACAACTACATCGGCACAATACCACAAGAGGGAGAGCCAATCACGGCAAGTGCAAGTGGAAAAACAGTGTATAAAGGATAATGGCGTGAACTTCGAGGGGTTCACGCCAATTTTTTAGGCATTGGGGTTTAGTCCATAAGGAGTGTGTTCTGATGACGGTATCTCCGGCACCAATACCAAAAAGCGTGATGAATTCAACCGCATGATTGACGATTGCATGGCGGGCAACATCGACAAGGTGATCACTAAATCGATAAGCCGATTCGCAAGAAATACAGTGGATTGCCTGAACTATATCAGAAAGCTCAAAGATAAAAACATACCGGTATATTTTGAGAAGGAAAACATTGATAGCATGGATTCCAAGGGTGAGATCATGCTCACCATCATGGCGTCCCTCGCCCAGCAGGAAAGCCAATCATTAAGCCAGAATGTAAAGTTGGGTCTGCAATACCGTTATCAGCAAGGCGAAATCCAAATAAACTGCGCGCGGTTCCTCGGTTATACCAAGAATGAAAAAAAGAAACTAATCATTGTTCCAGAAGAAGCCGAAGTTGTAAAACGCATATACCGGGAATACCTCGAAGGTGCCAGTATGCTAAAAATAGCCCGTGGCCTTGAGGCTGATGGTATTCTGAACGGCGCTGGAAGAGAAAAATGGCACACCAGCAACATTAACCAGATTTTGCGGAATGAAAAGTATATCGGTGATGCCCTCTTGCAGAAAACATATACGACTGACTTTCTCACAAAGACACGAGTAAAGAACCATGGCATCGTGCCTCAGTATTATGTGGAAAACAGCCATGAGGCTATCATCCCGCGTGAATTCTTCATGCAGGTGCAGGAGGAGCTCATCCGCCGCCGCATCGTCCATAC
>LSQX01153526.1_pt1 | contig 11584 bp, 9 predicted proteins | sample 654561 | NCBI WGS metagenome assembly LSQX01 (sample SAMN04489861, study PRJNA283612) | anaerobic digester metagenome | isolation source: 4 biogas reactors fed with cattle manure at either 37C or 55C with and... | place: Denmark: Kongens Lyngby | collected 2014 | reverse complement strand
ACCTCACCCTGCGTGGCGTGACCAAGCAGGTCACCTTCGACGTTGAGTTCGGCGGCTTCGGCCAGGACGCCTACGGCAACTACAAGCTGGGCCTCACCGCTACCACCGTCGTGAAGCGCGAAGACTACGGCATTCAGTGGAACGCACCGCTCGAGACCGGTGGCTTGCTGCTCGGCAGCGATGTCACCCTGACGCTCGACGTGCAGGCCGCGCTGCAGCAGTAACTGATGCGATGAAAGCGGGTGAGGGCGCAACGCTCTCACCCGCTTTTTGCATTGCCTAATCCATTTGACCGGTGATGCGCCCCCGCACACGGCGCAGATCTTCCATGAGCGAACCGATCAGCACCCAGTGCGTGCGATGTGGCTGTGGAATCGTATAGGGCTTGGTCAGCGCCGGCAGCGTATCTGCGTGCTCGCTCGGCGTGTGAGCGTCTGGCAGTGGCAGTAGCAGTTCGAGGTCGTGGGCGGCACGTCGCATCTCTTCAGCCATGCCGAGCACCGACCGGTCGGTGACGAGTTCGGCGGCGTAATTGTCTGAGAGCGCCCGCGCCATACCGATGACCTGGGTGACAATGTGCTGCAGGTTCTGAAAGTGTGCGTCGTCTGCGGCGAGACCTTGCCGGTAGCGTCGGCTGCGGGGGTTGAACCGCAAGCTTTCGCGGGCGGTGCGCAGCAGCGCATGCACCTCGGTGCGTTCTCGGGCGAGCGCCCGGGCGTCAGCCATCATGAGTTCGAGCCATTCTCGATCGCGCGCAATCTCGAGACCATCTGCGATGCTGCGCAGTACCTCTGCGGTGTGGGTCGTCAAGCTTGCGATTGCTTCACGCACTGCCGACGTCTGTACTGGCGCAACGACGAGCGCATTGATCAACACCCCGATGGTGGCGCCGATTGCCGTTTCAAAGAGTCGTTCAATGCCGTACCCAAGCTGCAAGCCACCGAGTGCGATCATGAGCAGTGCACTGATTGCCACCTGGTTGGTTGAGGTCGGCGTCATTCGCAGCAACCAACCAACGCCCATTGCCACGACGATTGCTGCGATGAAGAGCCACGGTTGGGGGCCAAAGAGGGTGCCCGCGCCGAGCGCCACCGATACCCCGACAAGCACACCAACGACTCGTTCGATGCCCTTCGTGAGTGACTGGTCGACGTTGTCTTGCATCACGATCAGGGCCGCGATTGCGCCAAAGATTGGTAGCGGTGCGTCGAACAGCCAGGCGCAGACAAACCAGGTCAAAATCGCCGCGGCCGCTGCCTTGGCGAGTTGAAACCATGACGGCCGCACTCTGAGCGTGAAACGGCCGGTAATGCGCCGTTCTACGCGGCGCCAGGGTCTCGTGCGGGGGCCGCTCACACCAGCCCCAGTTTGTGCAGTTCTTCGCGCAACACCGCACCGTCTGGTCCGTACACCCAAGGCACGCCGCTGACGCTGCGCTGCAGGCGGGCCTTCGAGCGGCCACCTGCAAGCACCGCCTGACCTACCGAAAGCTGTCGAATCGCAACTGCTGCCACATTCTCGGGGTGTTTCGTTGCGAACTTTTGATAAAGATATTCGTCATGCTGGCCGTCATCACCGACGAGCACCCATTTGATCTTTGGAAACTGTTCAGCGAGCCGCTTAAGTTCGCGTAGTTTATGCTCTTTGCCACTGCGAAACCAGCGGTCGGTGGTGGGACCCCAATCGGTGAGCAAGAGCGAACCCATGGGATACAAATTGCGTTGCAAGAAACGGCTGAGAGCCGGTGCGACATTCCAGGCGCCAGTTGACAGGTAGACGACCGGTGCTCCCGGGTGTTGCGCCAGCAGGTGGTCGTACAGCACGGGCATGCCCGGGGTCGAAGTGCGGGCGTGTTCATCAACGACGAAGCTGTTCCACGCTGCCACGAGTGGTCGTGGCAGTGCGGTGTTCAAGATGGTGTCGTCGACGTCGCTCAGCAGCCCGAACCGCACCTTCGGGTCGATGATAAACACCGGTGCGGCGCTGCCGACAGTGGTGCCGTGTGCTCTGAGTGTCACCGTGTGCCAGCCCGGTGTGAGACTCACCGGGACTTCGTGATCAATCACTCCACCGCGGTCGGCAGCCACCTCAGTGACCGGGTGGCCATCGATCAAGATCTCTACAGGGTGGTGCGGCACATGCACGCTCGTGAAGCTTCGCCAGCCACGCACGCGAGACACCTGCGCTACGAGCGGCCGAAACTCGTCGTCACCGTTCTGATTCGGGGGTGCCGAGGGCGGCAGGTACAAGACGCGCCCGAGCACGCGCACCCATTCGGTTGAACCGTACCCAATATAGGGAATGACCCCGGGAAGTCGGCCGCGCGCAAGGGCTCGCCGTTCGCGGCGCTGATGCACCCAATCATCAAGGCGTGCGGCAAACCGGGGTCGCGCATCGGGGCGCTTCGAATTTGTCACCTAATTAGTCTAGTTGCAACAAGAAACCGATCTTCTCGCTGTCGAGGTAGATACCTTTCGACGTCGAAGTAGAAGCCTCTCGACGTCGAAACAGATTCGCAGCGAACATACAGTTTCGATAAACTTTTATACGACCGGCCAAAACCGGTAGATCCGCGAGGTATTACCAGCCTTTTACGGAACTCACTATGGGAGTGCCCCATGTGGGTACGCCTGGTCTTCTGGAGAACTCGTGATTGAATCCCTAGACGCGTTGACCCTTGCCAGGTGGCAATTCGGGTTAACGACGCTGTATCACTTCATATTTGTTCCACTCACTATCGGACTCAGCCTGCTGGTCGCACTCTTGCAGACTGCATGGGTTCGCACCGGCAAAGTGAAATATCTTCGCCTGACCCGCCTGTACGGCAAGATTTTTCTCATCAACTTCGCCATGGGCGTAGTGACGGGCATCGTGCAAGAGTTTCAGTTCGGCATGAACTGGTCGAACTACTCGCGCTTTGTCGGCGACATTTTTGGTGCGCCACTCGCGATGGAAGGTCTGATTGCGTTCTTCTTTGAGGCAACGTTCATCGGTCTTTGGATTTTCGGTTGGGACAAGCTCCCTAAGAAGATTCACTTGCTCACTATATGGTTCGTCTGGATCGGCACGGTCGCGTCGGCCTACTTCATTCTGGCCGCGAACGCATTCATGCAGAACCCCGTGGGGTTCGAGCTGAACGAAACCACGCAACGTGCAGAACTCACCGACATTGGTGCGGTGCTCATGAACCCTGTGGCAATCTGGCAGTTTCCGCACACGCTGTTTGCTTCGATCATGTTCGCGGCAACCGTCATGGTGGCGGTCGCAGCATGGCATTTGAAGCGCAATCAATTCGTTGATGAGATGCGCACGAGCCTTCGGTTTGGGTTGTGGGCGAACATCCTTGGCTTCTTCGGTGTCGGCCTGACTGGTCACTCACTCGGCCTCGTGATGACTGAAACGCAGCCGATGAAGATGGCAGCCGCCGAGGCGCTCTACAACAATGCCTCTGGTGCCGACGCCTCATTCTCAATTTTCAGTTGGGGCACGCCCGATGGTCTGCACGAGATCTTCTCGATCCGTATTCCCTACCTGCTGTCATTCCTGTCGTACGGTGACTTCACGAGCGAGGTGCACGGCATCAACGACCTGCAAGCCGCCTACACCGAAATGTACTGTGGCGCAGGTACCGGGCCTCTCACGTGTCCGACGGACGGGCTCTTCACGCCCATCATTTGGGTGACCTACTGGTCATTCCGTTGGATGATCGGGCTTGGTGCGCTTGCGACGTTGGTCTCGATGGTTGGGCTGTGGATCACCCGCAAGAATCGCAAGGTTCCCACCTGGGCGTGGAATGTCGCAATCTGGACTGCCCCGTTGCCGATGCTGGCCTCGCTGGTTGGCTGGGTCTTCACTGAAATGGGCCGCCAGCCCTGGATCGTGTTTGGGGTGATGACCACCGAAACGGCGGTGTCGCCGGGGGTGCCCGGTTGGGCGGTGCTCATTTCACTGCTCGTATTTACTATCGTCTACGGTGCCCTTGCTGTGGTCGAGTTTGGGCTCATCGCCAAGGCGGCAAAAGCTGGCCCGCCCGAGATTGAGCAGACCGAAGACGACGCAAGCAAGGTCGACCATGACCGCCTTGCAACGGTGTATTAGGAGCAATGCACATGGAACTCACTACTATTTGGTTTCTGATCGTCGGAGTGCTGCTCATCGGGTATTTCGTGCTCGACGGCTTCGATTTCGGGGTCGGCATGGCCCTCCCTTTTCTCGGCAAAGACAACGTTGATCGGCGACTGCTGATCAACACCATTGGGCCGGTGTGGGATCTGAACGAGACCTGGCTGATTGTCGCCGGCGCGTGTCTGTTTGCGGCATTCCCGGAGTGGTACGCCACGATGTTCTCGGGCTTCTACCTCGCGTTGCTGCTGATCCTTGTCGCCCTGATTTTGCGAGGCGTCTCGTTCGAGTACCGTCACCAGGGCAAGGGTGCGAAGTGGACAAACTGGTTCGATCAGTTCATCTTCTGGGGTTCGTTGTTGCCGCCGCTGCTGTGGGGCACCGCATTCGCAAACCTTATTCAGGGGCTGCCTATCGTCACGCTCGACACTGGTGGCTGGCTCTATGAGGGCACCCTGTTGACCTTGCTGAACCCGTATGGCCTCTTGGGTGGCATTACGCTGACGCTGCTCTGCTTCACCCACGGCCTAGTGTTCATTGCACTGAAGACGACAGGTGACATGCGTGACCGGGCCCGAGCGCTCGCAACCAAGGTCGGCCTCGTCACGTTGGTGGTCGCGGCGGTGTTCTTGGTATGGACGATCGCGCAGCACTTGAACGATGACAACTTCGTGCTGATCGTCGCATTCGCGGCGCTCGCGGCGGTCGCGTTGGTCGCAGGCATTCTCTTCAACCTGAAGGGTCGCGAAGGCTGGTCGTTCACGTTCAACACGTTGACCATCGCGTTCGCGTTGTTGACCATCTTCATGGCGTTGTTCCCGTACCTCATGATTTCGAACATTGACGCTGCGTACTCGATGACTATTGCGGGCGGCGCAAGCTCGCAAAAGACGCTCGAACTCATGACCTGGGTGGCAATCTTCACCTTGCCACTGGTGCTTGCCTACCAAGCATGGACCTACTGGGTGTTCCGCAAGCGGTTGTCGCGTGAACACATTCCGGCCGACGAACACGAAACGGTAGCAACGGCCTAAGATAGATCTGATGAAGCCCCTCGATTCGAGACTCCTGCGATATGCGCGCAGCGCACGCGGTGTACTCGTAATCGGGGGGCTTCTTGGTGTGATTCGCACCATTGCGATCATCGCGTGGTGCTGGTGTCTCGCTCAGGTGGTGGCAGCACTCGCGTTGCCGGTGCTCGGTGGTATGGGCGGTGCCGCCGGGCGGGTGGCCGAAGGAGCGTACCCTGTCGGTGAACTGCCGATGTTGATGCTCATCGGTATTGTCGCGCTCGTCGTGCGGTCTGCCGCAGGGTGGGGCATGGACGTGCTTGCCGCGCGGGGCGCGGTCAAGGTGAAATCTGAGCTTCGAAAAGCGGCGCTTGACGCGATTGACTCTCGCTCTCCTGACACCTTCGCGGGCACTGCAGATGTGCGCGCCGCTACGGTGTTGGGGCGGGGGCTCGACGCCCTTGATGGCTATTTCTCGAGCTACCTGCCGCAGCTCATTCTGACCATCTGTGCGACCCCGCTGCTCGTGCTGGTGGTGCTCTTGGCCGACCCGCTGAGTGGCATCACCGTGCTCATCGTGTTCCCGGTGATTCCTGTCTTCATGGTGCTGATTGGCCTCGCCACGCGCGCTGTGCAGCAAAAGCAGTGGGATCAGCTGCAACATCTTTCTCGCTCGTTTCTCGATGTCGTCGAAGGCCTGACCACGCTCAAGATTTTCGGGCGCGAAGACAAACAGGTGAGGCGCATCACCCGGGAAGCGGGGGAGTATCGCAACCGCACGATGCATGTGCTTCGCGTGACGTTTCTGTCAGGGTTTGTGCTTGACCTCGCTGGCACGTTCTCTATTGCTCTTGTCGCAGTCACGGTTGGCACCAGACTGGTCGCCGGTGAATTTCCACTCGCTCTCGGGCTGTTTGTGCTGTTGCTGCTGCCTGAGACGTTCTTGCCAATTCGTCAGGTGGGCAGCGCGTTTCACTCGTCTACCGAGGGCCTTGCCGCCTCAGAACAAATATTCGAAATTATCGAGAGCCCAACCACGCCCTCATCGAGCGACCCCGCTGCGATAGCCGCAGCCCCTGCCAGCTCGGCCTCTCGCGCACACAGTGCTGGCATTCATTTTGCACAGGTAGAGGTGCGTCGCAGCGAACACATCATCGTCGGGCCGGTCACGTTCAGCGTGCAGCCCGGCGAGGTGGTCGCGCTCGTGGGCCCATCTGGTGCAGGCAAGAGCACGCTGATCGCGGCGTTACTTGGCTTCGTGCAGCCAACACGGGGTGACCTCACTCGGCCAGCACAGCTCGCGTGGGCGGGTCAGCGGCCGAGCCTCATGCAGGGCAGCGTTGCAGAGAACGTGGCGCTCGGCGAGCCGCAGCCAGACGAAGCGATGGTGCGACGCGCACTTGACGCCGTGGGATTGCACAACATTGGCACCGATCTGCAGCTCGGCGTGCAGGGGGCTGGTCTGTCGGGCGGCCAATCGCAGCGTGTCGCGATCGCGCGAGCGCTCTACCGGGCCTGGGCGACTGACGCGGGTGCGCTTGTGCTCGACGAGCCCAGCTCGGCACTTGATGCTGTGAGCGAAGCGGGCGTCGCACGAGTGCTTCGCGACGAAGCAGCGGCCGGCCGCGCAGTGCTGATTGTGAGTCACCGCCACGCGCTGATCGCCGCCGCAGATCGCACAGTGCAGATTCAGGCAGCCCAGAACGAAGCAGCGCAGAATGAAGCAGCGCAGACTGAGGCGGCCCAGACAGGGGCAGCGCAGGTTGGTGCTGCACAGACGGGGGCGGCAACGTGAGCGCATCTGCAGCCCAGCAACTGAGCAAATCAGACATCGCCTCGGTGGCGCGCCGAGCCACCCCTTCGCCTCGACGTGCGGCACTCGGCATCTCACTTGGCGTGTTCGCCGACATCTGCGTGGTGGGCCTGCTCGCCCTCAGCATGTGGCTGATTGTGCGGGCTGGCGAGCAGCCCCCGATCTTGCACCTCACGTTTGCGATCGTCGGCGTACGGGCCTTTGCCATTGGGCGAGCCGCGTTTCGTTATGCTGAGCGTCTTGCCAGCCATGATGCCGCTTTCGCGCAACTCGCAACGCTCAGGTCAGAAACGTTTGAAGCGCTGGTACCGCGTGTCCCCGGGGCGATTGAATCGCACCGCCGAGGCGACGTGCTTGCTGCGTTTGTTGATGATCTCGACCAACTGCAAGATGAGCCGCTGCGTGTGCGACAACCATTGCTCGTGAGTCTCATTGTGGTTGGCTTGAGCCTGGTCGTGCTCGCGCTAATTTCACCAATCGCCACACTCATTTTGGCTGCGGCTCTCATCATCGCAGGCGGCCTGGCGATCTGGCTCTCACAGCGCGTATCGGCACGAAGCGATCACGCGTTAAGCGAAGCGCGAGCAGCCCTTGCCGATCTGCTGCTCGAACGATTCTCAGCCGCGCATGTGCTCACCGCCTACGGCGCCGTGGCAGAGCAGCGCGAGAAGATCGTGGCCGCTGAGCGTCGCCTGGCTGACGCGCAGACCACCCGAACCCGCTCAGCCGGTCTCACCGCAGCGCTGCTCTCGCTCGCCTCGGGCCTCGCCTCGGTCGCCATCATCATGGCACTCGCCCCAGGGTATTCCTTGGACGGTAGCAGCCTCTCGGCTCCGTTGTTTGCGGCCGCAGTGATTGTGCCTGCCGCGGTATTTGAAGTGTTCGCACAGGTTCCCGCGGCACTCGTCGCCCGGCGCACGGTGCGTGCGAGCGCGAGACGAGTTGCCGTGCTCACCGAGACTCCATTGCCCCTAGAGATTCCCGCCGAGGGGCCGCAGCCGGGCGTTACTTTACCAAGCGCAGCCCTTGAAGACCACGAACCGGTGATCGCCACACGGGGCTTGTCTGTGCGCCACCCTGGGGCAGCAGCCCCTGCGGTGGCCGGGGTGAACTTTGAGCTGCACCGTGGCAGCACCCTCGTGATTACTGGCGAAAGCGGTGCGGGCAAATCAACGCTCGCGCTGGCGCTCGTGAGGCTGCTCGAATACGAGGGCGAGTACCGATTGCGAGGGGTTGAAGCACGCGCGCTCGGTGGCGCTGCCGTGCGTCGCACAGTGGGGCTCATCGAACAACAGCCGCACCTGTTCGACGCGGACCTGCGTCAGAACCTGAAATTTGCCCGCGACACCGCGACAGATGAGCAACTCATTCAGGTGCTCGAACAAGTGGGGCTCGGCGAGTGGCTCGTCGCACGCGGTGGGCTCGACGCCCCGGTGGGTGAGCGCGGAGCACTGGTGTCTGGCGGGCAGGCGCAGCGCATCGCATTGGCTCGCGCGATCCTCGCAGACTTTGAAGTGCTCATTCTTGATGAACCAACCGCCGGAGTGGATCGTGAACTTGCCGACCGGCTGCTCACCGAGATGCTGGGGGCCGTGCCCGCCGATCGAGCAGTGATCTTGATCACCCACACTGAACTGCCCGCAAACATTTCGGCCACGCACCTCTCGCTGTAGCTCGCAGTGCCTGCGGTATGCGCAAATCAGTCGCGGCAGTTACGTTGATGCGAAGCGTACGGGCTTCCATCTGAGGTCGAGCCCAGCCTGAACCCGGGCGAGCCGCTCTGCATCGGGTGCGACAGCGGGCACGCCGTTGATACTGCGAACCGGTCGTATGCCGTGCAAGGCATTTACTGCCCACACCTCAAAGGCAGCAAGATCGCTCAGGGTAACGGAGCTGGGGTGAGCGAGTGCCGCCGGGTGTTTGCTGCCTGCGGTCGCCACGTCGATCGTGAGCGCCTCGGTAATTGAGGCGAGTCGCCCCGCCGTTTGGGCGCGGTGCAACGTCTCGCCCTGCCACCACAGCAGGCTGGTGGTCGTGCCTTCAAGCACGTGCCCGTCTCGATCGAGCAGCACACCCTCTGCGCCGAGGTCACGATTGATCGCTGAGTACTGCTCGAGGTTGGGTCCCTTGAGCTCGGGGTGCGCGACGGGCACATGCCCCGCGGTGCGCAGATTGATCGTGTCGTGCAACGGCGGCAGGGGGCGCAGCGCGACGCGCAACTCCAGTTGAATGGGAGAAGCAGTGCGCGCGGTGGGGTCTTGTTCAGCGGAGTCTTCGGTGTTCGACTCAGTGCTTGGTGCGGTGCCCGGCTCAGTGCTTGGTGCGGTGCCCGGCTTAGTGCTTGGTGCGGTGCCCGGCACGGTGCCCCACAACTCGAGGCGCGGCCACCCCTCGCCAAAGTCTGCAATCTGTGTCGCTGCGTCGGCCAAAAACGAATCAAGCTGGCTGATGAGGTCATCGTTACCAACGGCGGTGGCGAGCACCGCCGCGCGAAACCGCGCAATGTGGGCGTCGAATGCCCGGGCCTCTACGACGCCGGTCACCGGGTGTGCGCGCACCCGAAACGAATCGGCGACTCGCAACGCGGTGTGGGCAGACATGTGAACATCTTCTCATTCATCGGAGGCGGGTTGATCGAGGCTCGGTTCACCGGAAGGCTTGAGCCCCTCGGCGCACCGCGCCTCAAGTGGGCACTAGATGCTGCCTCCACCAAGAACTACGACATCTACTGCCCATCTGCGGAGAGTGACATGTGTGCCAGCTGCGGAGAGTGACATGTACGCCAGCTGCGGAGAGTGACATGCAAGGTTCCACCTTTCGTTGTCGATAATTCCCTGTTCTTGAGGTTGTCCATGGTGAGCGCCCCCGCGGGCGGGCGCTTCGACGTTAGTGAGGCGCGCAGTAGGGTTATCAGGTGGCAGTGCGAGCAGTGGATTGGCCCGACGATGTGGCCGCAGTTGCTGCCGCCTGCGCGCGAACAGGCTTCGATTGGTTCTGGCTCGATGGTGAAGCGACCGAACCCGGTGGTCGCCAGGGCTTGAGCTACCTGGGGTGCGCTGATGAGGTGGCGGTCTGCGAGCGCGGCGACGAGGCGGCATTCCTCGAGCGGCTGCGAGACGCGCAGCGCTTCGCAGAGCGCTCTGCGAATCAGGTTGCCGCGCGACACAATCGGGCCGCCGCGGCGTGGGTCGTGGGGCTGTCGTACGAATTCGGTGTGGCGCTGATGGGGTTGCCGCCGGCCATGGACTCTGAACCGCCGGCGTTCGCTCTGCGGCCCACGGTGCTGTTGGTGCTCGACCACGCAAGCGGCCGCGCCGAACTGCACGGCGAGAGTGCCGAGGCTCTCGCGCACTGGGCCGAGCGGCTGGGTCTGCACGCTGGTGACGACCGGCCGCGCGCGACGTCGGCTCCATTGGCGCAGACACTCCCACTCGCGCCAGCGGCGCACCTGCCTGTGGCACCGACACTTCCACTCGCGCCACCTGCGCACCCACTCGTGCCACCGGTGCACGTGCACTCTGAGGCACCCGCAGAGACAACAGAGACCGGCCGCTGGCGCCACAGTGACCGCGACTACCTGTCACAGGTTGCAGCCTGCAGGGCAGCAATTCGAGAAGGCGAAGCATACGTGCTGTGCCTCACCGATTCGGTGCAGACCGCGGCGCCGGGTGTCGAGCCGCTGCCACTGTATTTGCGCCTGCGCACTGAAGCGGGCGTCGCCGTGCGGGGTGCGGTCATCGTCGCGGGCGACCGTGCTCTCGTGAGCGCGAGCCCCGAGCGTTTTCTCAGCGTGCGCGGTGACGACATTGCCACCCACCCCATTAAGGGCACCCGCCCTCGCGGTGCCACACCTGAGGCCGACGCTGAGCTCGCCGCCGAGCTTGCTGCCGACCCGAAAGAGCGCGCAGAAAATCTGATGATTGTTGACCTCATGCGCAACGATCTCAGCAAGGTGTGCGAGCCAGGCAGTGTGGGGGTGACCGGGTTCTTGCGTGTCGAGAGCCACCCGCGCGTGCACCAGCTGGTGAGCACCGTGAGCGGGCGCCTGCGCACAGGAACTGACGTCTACGACGCGCTTGCCGCCTGCATGCTCGGTGGCTCGATGACGGGGGCTCCCAAGCATCGCGCAGTGCAGCTGCTCGCGCACCTTGAGGGCGCCCCGCGCGGACTCTACTCGGGCTGCTTCGGCATCATTGAACCAGACCAGGCCGAACTCGCGATGAGTATTCGTGGTATCGAGCTGCGCTCCCTGGGCCGCCCTGAACAACTCGCGCTCATCGGTGCAGGCGGCGGCATCACCGCAGACAGCGTTGCTGAGGCTGAACTCGCTGAAAAAGACCTCAAAGCGCGGCCCTTACTTGCTGCGTTGCAGGCTGCGTTGCGGGCGGCGCAAGGGACAATGCAGAGCGAGTAACATTGAACGATGTGTGCGTTCGCAAGGGCGAGCGAGATTTCAACATTTCGAGGTGTGTATGAGCGAGTCGCAGGCAAGCGCAGCTGAGCCCCAGGGCGAGGTATATGACTTCAGGGCGATTCAAGATCGATGGCTGCCAGTGTGGGAAGAGCTGAAGCCCTTCGAAGTGGGCGATGCGCCGAGCGAGAAGCCAAAGAAATATGTGCTCGACATGTTTCCCTACCC
>LSQX01319352.1_pt1 | contig 11585 bp, 10 predicted proteins | sample 654561 | NCBI WGS metagenome assembly LSQX01 (sample SAMN04489861, study PRJNA283612) | anaerobic digester metagenome | isolation source: 4 biogas reactors fed with cattle manure at either 37C or 55C with and... | place: Denmark: Kongens Lyngby | collected 2014 | reverse complement strand
TTATTATCAATAATAATACCTGCTCCGATACCTATAGAAACGTTAAGATATATTAAATTCGGGTATCCCTTACCGATACCGTATGCCTTCTCACCAAGGGCAGCAGCATTTGAGATATTCTCAATATGAACCGGAATTCCGGATAGGTTTTCAGATAGAATATGCGCAAAGGGCACCTTTTTCCAGGCCAAGTTTGACGATGTCTCCACAACCCCCTGATCAGGATTAACAAGTCCGGGGCTTGCTACCCCGCACCACAGAACCTTTTCCTCTCGCACGCCTGTCTCGCCGAGAAGAGACTTAAATGATTCTGAAATTGCTACGGCTATCTCATGCGGCGAAGACACAGACAGTTGTGTGTCTCGTCTGGCGAGGATGTTATCTGCAAGATCCATCAAAGCAACTCTGGTCTCACCTCTTTGAATAGTCACTGCAAGGATGAAACCTGCATGCGGGTTGAGAACAAGCATTACCGGTCGTCTACCGCCTGTGGATTCGCCGTAGCCGACCTCTTCCACAACTCTCGCTTCCAGCATATCACTGACGATATTCGTCACAGTAGGCGGCGTCAAACCCGCAACCTTTGCTATATCACTCCTGCAAATCGGGCCTTGCTTTCGTATTATGTCTCGAACTAATAGCCGGTTAATGCGTCTTATGTCGCTTGTATTACTTGATAGTTTATTCATTATTTCCCTCTCAGTCCACTTTATGGGGATCGCTCGTAGTGAAATCACCATACTACACCGATCGCAAAATTGTCAAAAATATTGCCTTTTCATGACCTTTCGCATGACTAAGAGCACCTGAGAATGACACAGCACAACTCCTACCTGCTGTACAGCTTGCTTCATAAAACGGTTGTATTCAAGCAGTAAGAAGACTGGCAATTGGATTGGAACACATTCATGTAGTGATTGCCTTCCGATCCCCGTCTATCCTAACTGAGTCAGCTTCTGAATCCATCATAGCATAATGAGGTTTAGCGAGAGTCCTAGTGCTACCAGTAGCCATTATAGGCACGTCCTGAACGGGTCTGCCCTGGCACCCCGATATTTTCTAAGTTACGCCCCTTTACCTGTGCCTATCAGGACTTATCTGTCAATCTCAGCTTTCGAGCAGCCTCACCGTCAACAAACAGCATTACACGTGGATGCTGCCGCAATATGGACGCTGGGCATGCAGTCGAGATCTCTCCCTCAATTGCATTCTTCACGGCATCACTCTTGGTACTTCCAGGCACGATACAGAAGATCCATCGTGCTCCAATAACGGCAGGAATAGTTATTGTCATGGCCTTTGTTGGCACATCATCAAGGGACTCAAAGCAACCATCATTTACCTGTTGCACTCGGCATCTATGATCCAATTCCACAGTCTTTACAAGCTTAGGATCGGCAAAGTCCGCTACTGGTGGATCATTGAACGCGATATGGCCATTTTCTCCAATCCCGATGCAAGCAATGTCAATTGGATTGCTTTTCAAAAGAGCGCTGTATCTTTCACATTCAACTTCCGGATCGGATGCATTGCCATTGAGGAGTATCACCTTTCCAACATTAACCTTGTTGAATATGTGTTCTTTTAGGAACTGTCCGAAAGATTGTGGGGAATGTTCTGGCAGGCCAACATACTCGTCAAGCTGAAAGGCTATGACCTTCGCCCAATCAACACCTTCTATTTGACAAAGCCTTTCTAAGAACTCATTCTGTGATGGTGCAGCAGCAAAAGCCATGGTAACCCGCCCTTTCTTAGCAATAATTCTTCTCATCAATTCTGAGACCACTGTTGCTGCTGCATCGCCCATAGCTCGTCGGTCTGGGTAAACCTCAATTTCAAGCTTATCAACTGTGAATTTACTTATTTCACGTTGTGACATATTAGCCTCCTCGTTCAGAACTCCCACGGCTTGACAATAAGATGGCAATGGTGCCGTCTCAAATACAATTGAGCTGTCGTTTTATATGGAGGACGTGGGTATTCAAAAACCTTGCAACATGGCTAAAAGGGCATTGACCACCCTTTCGCCGCTCCCTCTTTTTAGGCGCGAGGGATAACCATAGTATCTAAAAGAGTCTTCCACTTCATAGCCACCTTCATTGTAGGCATATTCGGGCGCGACATAACCTATATTGTCGTTACAATACCCAAGCACAAATACTTTTCGTGGACTCCTATCCTTCTTAATCATTACGGCAAAATCATGAAAGAACTCTCCTGGGAATGAGACGAAATCCACATCACCGATGGAGAAGGCTATGATTTCCGTTGTGATAGACGGCTGAACCTGTCCGTCTTTGACTTGTTGAGCCTTAGTCCGTGCCCAATCAGCCCATACCTCTGCCTGACGATACTCGCCGTAAGATGCCCCCTCCGCTTTCAGTGTATGGCCCAATTGATCCCATGCGTTCGCCTGCTCATAAAGGACAGAGGGGTCAGGTATTGGTTCAAGAGGCAAGCATATCTCCTGCAAACTACAGTTGATGTCTAAGGGCTCAATCAATATAGCTTGTTCCGAAGCCTTGAGTGCTTCTCCAGCAAGTAGCTGGCCTAGTCTCTTGGCCTCTTCAAAGGTTCTGTTAGGACTACCTTTCTCCTTAATGCTGTCTGAGGTCGTATGCCCTACATTTACGTCACCACAGGCACCATTCACCATCATGACTTGTGCACCGACATAGATTCGCTCCAGCGCTCTAATCAGGTAGTACGGGTAGTCAGCCGTAATCAACAGATTACTAGGGCCCAAAACCACTGGGTGACAGGCGTAGTTCACCAGTAAGGCCTTAGGAGTTTGTGGTTCATCGATCCGTTCTACCCGTAAGACGAACACTTGAAAATCAGTAGGGCCGCCCTTTCTACGTCGATTCTTCCCAACATAGTCACACTTACCCTCCCCCAGGAGAAGCTTGACCGGCTCCATATTACAGCTTGCCATGCAAACTGCGCCTGCTATATTGGCGGCAAGCCCAGACAAGTATCCAGGGTCCACCTCTCCTAAGCAAGCTTTTTGTAAAACTGCAGGGCCGGAATGCGTGTGGCTTGCGCAAACAATGATTGAGTTCGGTGACAAGTCTAGCGTATCCGCAATTATTTCCCGAGCCTGTCTCATAATGTATCTGTCAACGCCGATTAGATCTACCGTAACGAGAGCTAGCTTCGTATTGTCATATGATAGAACAAGAGCCCTTGCCCATAGTGGGTCATGCACACCACGAGATCTGCCTTTTCGTGCGATGAATCCGGACATTTCACAATCAAATGGCGGAGAAATCATTAGTTTTCCAATACCCGCCATAAGCTGTTTAGCCATACACAAAACCCTCTTTTGCGTAGATGTAATCGTCAGGAATCGGTCACTCACTAGTTAGAGGCAGCACAACTTCCTTGCCAGTCTCTGCAGATTCGTATATAGCTAATACCAACTCAACAGCCTTGTGCCCTTCAAAGCCAGGGATCGCCGGGGATCTGTCCTCCTGGATAGCAACTATCATATCCTGGAGCTGCTGCTGGTGGAGCCATACTTCTTCTATTAATGGACCACTTGGGCTCAAACCCACACGTGCTATGTCGCTTCCCTTCTGAGACAGCGTATCAACCTCCAGGTCATCTTGTACACGCCACATAGTCAACTTATCACCCTCAATAATGCCTGTGCCTTCTGTTCCATATACTTCTATCCGTTTATCGATTCCATACTGCACTGAAGTTGTAGCCTCAAGTGTTCCCATAGCTCCGCTTTCAAATTGGAGAACGGCGGTTATTGTATCCTCAACCTCAATATCATGGGTCAAACTAGCCTTGTATGCAAAGACGCTCTTAACGTCCCCCATAATCCACCTTAATAGATCGACACTATGAATTCCTTGATTCATCAGAGCACCGCCGCCGTCTTGCGCCACAGTCCCACGCCAACCGCCGCTATCGTAGTACTCTTGCGACCTATAGCAGATTGTGTAAGCATTGCCGAGAATACATCTTCCGAACCTCCCATCGGTTACTGCGTTCTTTAGGTTCCGGAAAACCGGCATGAACCTGAGCTGAAATACGCACCCAAGTTTAATCCCGGCCTCCTCACACACGTCGATAACCCTCTTCGTACGCGAAAGCACTATGTCTAGCGGTTTCTCCACCAGCAAATTTACTCCTCGCTCCGCAGCTGCATGGCATATATCTAACCTAGTTCCACTAGGAGTGCACACACAGACAAGATCTGGTTTCTCTCGATCAAACATCTCCACGTAATCATAATAGGCATTGCAATTGAACTCCTTAGCGAAGCCGGCGACGGTCTCTGTCCTGATATCCGATACGGCGACTAGACGTGCGTTGTCCATACCGTGTACTGCTCTAGCGTGCACTCTCCCAATAGCTCCGCAGCCAACTATAGCGATTAGCGTCTCTTTAGCCATACTCGCACTCCCTTCCATCCATAGTCAGACTAGTTCCTTCAGAATACACTTTAGATTATCAACCATGTAGTCAATCTCATCATTAGTCAGCGTAGGGTCAACCTGGATGAAGAGTGAACGCGCAATTAAGTCCTCAGCCTTTGGACACATGCCCATCTTGTATTCCATTGGCTGTGTTGAGTACAGTGGGCAAGTAAACGGGCAGCCTGAGTGGTGCCAGGTAGACTTATTCAACACAAATGGATAAGCATAAGTTGGCAGCCCTTGATAAAGCCTCGCTCCGGACACTTTACGTTCGAGGCACTTCTTCTGTGCCTGAATGGCAGCCTCCGATGAAGGTAGGTATATAGCCAGAGAGACGTAGCTAGAACCCTCAGGGTCATGGTCTTTCCGCCAGGGCAAATTAGGTATTTCGTTTAGACCATCCATGAGCTTTCTCGCATTGGCGCGCATCTTCCCAACGATGTCCTCTATCTTTCTCAACTGCATCAAAGCGACTGCGCCCGTTAGCTCGTTCATGCGATAATTTTCGCCGTAAAACCCAGGGCAAGTCTCGTCAACTACAACCGTGCCATTGACGTCCCTGATGCACCCCTGGTCATGCGCCATAATCATTCTCTTGTACAGATTCTCATCATTGGTGACAACTAGACCACCCTCACCAGCGGTTATGGTCTTGTTTAGCTGCAGACTAAAAGTTCCAATATGGCCAATACTTCCGACGTATCTTCCTTTGTAGGCAGCCGCAAAAGACTGTGCACTGTCCTCAATTACCATCAGTTCGTGGCGTTCAGCAATCTTCATGATGCTGTCCATGTCAGCACTGGACCCCTGCAGATGGACAACCATGATAGCTTTAGTCCGCGGTGTAATACACTTTTCTAACGCCTTTGGATCCATGTTCAAACTCTCATCTACGTCACAGAAGACTGGGATCGCGTTACACATCACCACAGAGCCTGCGCAAGCCACAAACGTGATCGCTGGAATTATCACTTCATCACCTGGCCCGACTCCCATAGCCCTTAGTGCTATTACCAAAGCAGCCGTGCCGGATGAAACCGCAAGGGCATAATCCACTCCTAAGAACCGAGCTACCCCGTTTTCAAAATTCCTCACCTTACCCTGCACAGCTGGGCCATAATATCGGAATGGAGACTGATGCTCGATAACCTGTGCAGCCGATTCTTGTTCCTCAACACCATACAGAAACGCTCCTGGAAAAACCGGCCTACTCAAATCTCTCATTGCTGAGTCCTCCATGCTATTGTTTATTTACCGCTTACGACTTCATGCCACTCAAGGCCATACCAGAAATAATGCTGTCTCGGAAAATTAGAAACACGATTATCAGAGGCAAAACTGATAGTGAAGCTCCAGCCATCAGGGGTCCGTATTCAACGGCGTACTGATTCTGGAACATAGCCAAACCTACCTCTAAGACGAATAGATCCGACGAGTTTGTGACGATTAGTGGCCATACGAAGAAAGCCCAACCAAACAAGAATTGGAATATCGCTAGCGCAGCAAGAGCCGCCTTTGACAGGGGAAGAATGACATTAAGAAAGACTCCGAGCTCAGTGCAACCATCTATCCTCGCTGCATCCATCAAATCGTCTGGAATAGTAGCTACATGCTGACGCACAAGAAAAATTCCAAAACTTGTGATGACAAGTGGAAGCAAGATGCCTGTATAGGAATCTATCAAACCAGCTTTTGACACCATCAAGTAGAAGGGAATCATGTAGCACTCAAACGGAACCATAGTTGTTCCTAATATGATCATGAATAAGACTTCCTTGAAAGGAAACGAATACTTTGCGAATACCGTTCCAGCAAGGGCTGAAGTGATTAGAACCGCAATAGTCGATACGCTAGCCACTAAGACGCTGTTCATAAAGTATCGAACCACTGGTATCCGCTGGGATATACTCCTGAAGTTCTCAAGAGTAGATGTCTTCGGGAGGAATGTTGGCGGAACTGATAGAATTTCTCGTTCTGTTTTGAGCGCAGTTAGAAACATCCAAAGAAACGGAAACAGCATCAAGATTACGCCAATAAGCAAAAAGACATGATACCAGTTTTTCGTCAATGAACGAGCTAGACTCTTCATGTTGCTCTTCCTTCCCACTAGTAATGCTCTGCCTTAAAAAGCCTGAACTGAAGTATGCTAACGATCATGACTATCGCAAACAAGATTACAGTCTGAGCTGATGCATACCCAACCTTGAAATACCGGAATGCATTCTGATAGATCTCATATACCAGCACTCGAACTTCAGCCGCAGGAGCGCTTTGTGAGCCCGTTGTCATAACATATACGGGTGTGAATACGTTGAAAGCTTGAATGGTGGCGATTACGCACACATACAGCAACATTGGCTTGAGTAGAGGGAAGGTGATGTGCCTAAAAACATTCCAGCCAACTGCCCCGTCTACTGCGGCAGCCTCATAATACTCGTCAGGGATATTCCGCAGTCCAACAAGGAGTAAAATCATATAATGTCCAAGCACTTTCCAAACGCTCATAAGTATTATGGAATATAATGCTATACTGGGCTCAGTCAACCAACCAACTCCGGGCAAGCCTATTGCGCCAAGCACAAAATTGATTATTCCGTACGTCTTGTCATACATCCATTTCCATAGGATTGACACCGGAACCATGGGTATGACTACTGGCAAGAAGTACGCAAACTCGTACAGGTTGCCCAGCCGTGTCTTCTCTTTCAATGCTATTGCCAGAAGCAAGGCCAAAGACACACTAATGATTACCACTAGTACAGTATAAATGGTTGTATGTACCAAGGCGTCTTTAAAGGCCTTATCTGTTGCTAACTTAGTAAAGTTTGCTAGACCAACAAACGGACGATCGGGCTTAATCAGACTCCACTCGCGTAGGCTCAAGTAGAACGTTCCTAATATCGGGATGATACGCAAGATCAAATACAACAGAATTGTTGGAATGATTATTGCCATTGCAAACTTGTGCTTCCTTCGGTCTAAGCCTTTGCTCTTAGAATGTATGATTCCGGGCAGCATTGTAGCTCCCTCCGATCCTCTCAGTACTCGGGATGGGTAGCAATGCATACCCATCCCGAATGTGCTGCGTTTCACTGTGGTAACTCTACTAATAGAGCTTATCTACTAGTAGAGTTTACCTTCACGAAGGATTCTGTTGGTTTCCTCAGCGGCATCGTCTAATACTTTCTTCATGCCTTCGGGATTATCCACTAACGTGGCGTCCCTAAACGCACCCTCTAAACGCTCGCCTAGCTTCGTCCAGATTTCGTCAGCCACAATTAGCGGAGGATACGTACTGTACATGTATCCCTCAGGCCTCTCGTTGGCAACTGAGAAGGCTGGTTCATCCGCATAGATATCGGAGAAATCAACATCCGTCCTGGGAACTGGCCAACCGATTTCTCCGAATAGTTTCTTGACATACTTGTCACGGTTCATGAACATGATGAATTCCCACGCCACATCAGCATTCTTGCTGCTCTTAGGCACAAACATGGATTCAGTAGAATACACCGTGCCAGACGTACCGTCTTTCCGCCCTGGAATTAGAGCCGTATTATACTGTAAATCGGGAGCGTTCTTCTTGAAGTAAGGAATCGGCCAATACTCGCGTATGAACATTGCTGTGTGTTCAAGTGCGAAAGCTTCCGAATCTTGTTTTGTGTCGAAACTATCAGCTTTATACTTGTGGATGAGATCGATATAAAGCTTGAGTGTTGCCACTCCAGCCTCATCGTCATAAGCCGCACGCCATTTTCCGTCAGACGTTTGTTTCAAGATTGAGCCTCCGGCACTACTTAGGAGAATCTGAAATTTCTCAGTCACGCCTGATCCGCCGCCGAACTTCCTGAGACAAATTCCGGTCCGCACAGGATTACCTTTTTCATCATATGTCGTGAGCTTCCGGGCATATTCAACTAACTCATCCCAGTTTTTGGGCGAACCGGGTAAGCCCGCTTCCTCAAATAACTTCTTATTCCAGTATAGTACACGGGCTATACCGATCTGTGGAACTCCATAAATTTTACCGTCGAACGTATTCAGTTTCAATGTCATGGGATCAAATGATCTAGCAATAAACTCGCTGACACTCTTAGGAGGTTCGCTCACAAATCCAGCCTCAATGTACGGAGGAATAATGTACTCAGAAGTAACAAATATGTCAGGTGCATTTCCTGCGGGAACTGACACAGCTAGCTTCCTCTCGAACTCTCTCAATGGGAACGCTAACACTTCAACCTTATTGCCAGTCTCAGCTTCGAAATCAGCTACTGCTTCCTGGTACGCCGGAAGTAAGTCAGGCCAACCAATCCAAACACTAATCTTCGCCTTTGCACTAGCCATACTGCCAAAGCTGAAAACAAGAATTACTGCCAGGCAAAGCACCATGAGTCTCCTGTTACTCATCTAGAACCCTCCTTGATTTATGTCTTATTGGAAGTCCGTAACCCCAGTCCGTAACTCCATTAAGAACCGGCTGAACCATCACCTCTCCTTCCATATTCGGCAACCTTACTCGTCACCTTTCCTGTTCGTGAGCACCCATTCCCTGATTGACGTGTAATCCATTACTACAGCAGATTCTTGAGATAAGCTAGGCTTTGCTTGGTACCAGATTTCAATTGCTCCACATATTTCTCGTGTCCAAACACCCCTGATTCCAACAGCTCTTTGGGGTCACCCATTCCCTCATATTCACACAACAGAGCACCTTGATAGCCATGGCCAGCAAGCAAAGTAAGAATCATCCTCAAATCTATCTTCCCTTGCCCTAAGGGAACGAACAGTGCCTTGTCGCCGGCATCAAAAACAACATCTTTCAAGTGAACATTTGCCACATATGGTACTAATTGCTTAAAATACTCATAGGACTCATCTAAACTGAATCCCGCCCAGCAGAAGTTACCAGTATCGAGTGTAAGTCTAAGATTATCTGACGCTACTTCATCCATGATCTTCATTAGAGCAGGGCCATCATTGATTATTGTTCCATGATTCTCAAGAGCAAGAATAACTCCATACTGTCCAGCCATCTCGACTGCAATCTTAAAGCCTTGAATAACGTTCTCAATCATCTGCGATTTAGATAAGCCCGGTTTCGGATCCCCCCCCATAGCCCTCACGATATTAACATCTAGATCCGCTGCCAGTTTGCAGTAATTTTCCAACCTTTCGATTTGAGTTTGCAGTTCATCCGTTACATGAGAAGCGAAATCATTGTATCCTGCTACCGAAGTGATTGATAATCCAAAGCTCTCCACCGTGCTTGGGATGGATAAGCGATTGTCGCCTGCTAGGTTCAAGGTGCCATTATGAGCTCCCTTGACCGTGCAAAGCTCGATAGCCTCTCCGCCGATATCCCGCACAAAGTCTAGGACATCAAGGAAATCCATGCAGCTTAAACTCAAACATACGACACCAATCTTCACTTGTTACCATCCTTCAAGCCCTGACATCGCGATGTTAGGCACTCATCATGTTGCATACCGTCCGGCCTCCTCCTGTAAACCACCCTACCGTTAGCCATAGTGAGCAAAACGCTGATGTCCTCATCGAATACAGTCAGATCTGCTTTCATGCTCCGGGCAACCCTGCCTATCTCGTGATCCAAGCCCTGCATTCGTGCGGGATTAATAGTTGCTAGTTGCACGGCTTCATTCACCTGCAAGCCAACGAGTTCTATCATATTTCTTAGCATTTGATTCATCGTTGCAACGCTACTAGCAAAAGCACTACGGTCCGTTAACTTCGCAACGCAATTACCTTTTCGCTTGGGAATCTCAAAAACGCCTGGAACTGCATCCTCTACAACCACCCTTAATCCACCTAGGTTGTACTCGCCAGGCCCTAATCCAGCGGCTGACATGGCGTCCGTAACCAGACAAACTCTCTGTAGCCCTTTGCTTTTCAAAACCAACTTTATCAAACTTGGGGGCAAATGATGGCCATCAGCAATTATCTCAGTGGTCAACTCGTCCAGAAGCAAAGTCGACTCAACAACTCCTGCTACTCGATAGGCACTCACCCGTTGAACTCCGGACATCCCTGAAAAAATGTGAGTTGCATGGGCATAACCGTTCTCTATCGCCTCGAGAACCTGCGCATAAGTGGCGTTAGAGTGGGCAATCGAAGCAACAATCCCCCTTTCTCTCAACTCTCTTCCCAGGCGCAGCCCGCCCGGAATCTCCGGTGCTGCGGATACCCTCCTTATACAGGAGTACTTATTGAACAACGGAATATAGTCGGCAGGATCAGGTTCAACAATGTGCTTTGGATTTTGGGCGCCTCGTTGCTCTGGGTTCAGATATGGCCCTTCCAGATGAACACCTCTGATCGTGGCTCCGTCTTTAATACAGGATTGCGCTTGTTGAACACTGCGAATAACCTTATCAAGTCTATCCATGTCTCCAGAAAGCGTTGTCGGCAGGAATGAGGTCACTCCGCATGTGGCCAGACCATGACACATCTTCTCCAGATCGTCCAGGGAGCCTGACATGACGTCTCCACCCCAGAAGCCGTGGACATGCAGATCGATAAAGCCTGGACTAATATATGCCCCTTCCACATCTATTACCTGAGCATCAACGGGTACATATACCTGTCCAGCAGGACCAACATCAACAATCACGTCGTCTCTTGAGATTACTACTCCATTGTCTACAATGCGCAGTGGCGTGACAATTCTTCCATTAACTAAAGCAGTGGTTCCCAACTACCCGGCTCCTCTCAAGTTCGTTTTCCGACTGCAATCCACTGTAGCCAGGGATCCCTTTATGAGAACAATCTAGATGTCAAGTACCTCCCTCACCAGCAATGCACATGCTTATCAAAAGCGGGTCTTCCTCTAGATGTACAGGACAATCCTCTCACTTGTTCTCAGCTCGTTCAGTCAACCTTGTGTTCATATAGTAGTGACTACATCAATGTCAACTAGGAGGCGCACCCAACGTGAACGTTCGGCATCCAAAAGGGGATGCTTCGATAGCATCAATACCATCTTCTGAAAAAGCAATGTTATACATACTTTCTTTTTTGCTCTATTAAAGTATTCAACAATGGATACACAATTCCTTCTTCCTCTCCGAATCAAGTTGTAGTTCCTTTAAGAGTAAGCTTGATGATTCTCCTATTTCGCATGGCGTGGCCTGCGAA
>LSQX01308194.1_pt2 | contig 11585 bp, 6 predicted proteins | sample 654561 | NCBI WGS metagenome assembly LSQX01 (sample SAMN04489861, study PRJNA283612) | anaerobic digester metagenome | isolation source: 4 biogas reactors fed with cattle manure at either 37C or 55C with and... | place: Denmark: Kongens Lyngby | collected 2014 | reverse complement strand
ATTCATCATGGTGAAAAGCTCCGTTTACTTCTCATTCATGCAATTCATCGTGATGAAAAGCTCCGTTCACTTCTGAACTATGCAATTCATCATGAGAGGAAGTATATTAAAAGCAAAAAGCCCGCGAAATCACTTCGCAGACTTTTCTGTTAACACAATCTTCATGAAACAAACTACACTATCGAGTCGATTGCAGAATTATAGTCTGGTTCTTCGGTAATTTCCGGAACCAGTTGGTTGTATATAACTTTCCCCTCAGGGTTTATAATAACTACAGCACGTGCTGTTAATCCTCTCATTGGCCCATCTACAAGTAATACACCGTAGTCTTTTGCAAAATCATCGTCTCTAAATACAGAAAGAGCAACTGTGTTGTCTATTCCTTCCATACTGCAGAAACGTCCTGCTGCAAAAGGTAAATCTGATGATATACCTAAGACAATTGTATTGTCTAAAGAGCCTGCATCTTTATTAAATTTTCTTACTGATGCTGCGCATACTCCCGTATCTAAACTTGGAAAAATGTTTAATACTACATTCTTGCCTTTAAAGTCTGATAATTTTACTTCTTCTAAACTAGAGTTTACTAATTTAAATTCAGGAGCTACTTCTCCAATTTTTGGTAGAGAACCACTTGTCTCTACCGGATTTCCTTTTAATGCTGTTTTAGCCATGCTTATTTATATTTTTATCTGTTTCTGTTCTTGTACCTACATAAACACAGTATCTTTTTTATTGTTCAGGCTTACTTAGTGTTTAACAGTTCTATTAACTATTAAACTGCTGTAAGTAGCCTATACTGTGGCTTTTTTACTTTTTTTACTCTCTTTGAATTCTCTCTTTAGATACTTAGCGGTATCTCCTTTCGAGTTTTTCATTACTTCTTCGGGTGTACCTTTTGTTAATATCTTGCCTCCCGCTGCACCACCTTCTGGACCTAAATCGATAATGTGGTCGGCACATTTTATGATATCTACGTTGTGCTCAATAATAATAACTGTGTTGCCTCTATCCACTATTTTGTTGATTACTTTTAGCAACACCCTAATATCTTCGAAGTGCAGTCCTGTGGTTGGCTCATCCAATACGTACAGTGTTTGTCCTGTGTCGCGTTTTGCCAATTCTGCAGCCAATTTTATTCTTTGCGACTCTCCTCCCGAAAGGGTAGTGGACGATTGTCCTAAACGGATATATCCTAAACCTACCTCTTGCAACATTTTTATTTTAATCAAAATAGATGGAACATTCTCAAAAAAGTCCACTGCTGCATTAATGGTCATGTCAAGCACATCGGCTATCGATTTTCCTTTAAAACGAACTTCGAGGGTTTCTCTATTGTATCGTTTCCCCGCACAAGTTTCGCAAGGAACCATTACATCGGGCAGGAAGTTCATCTCGATAGTTTTGTGACCGTTTCCACCACAAGTTTCGCAACGTCCACCTTTTACATTAAAAGAAAAACGTCCAGGTTTGTACCCACGTATCTTGGCTTCGGGCATTCCTGCAAACAGGTTACGTATTTCTGTAAACACACCTGTATAAGTAGCAGGGTTTGAACGAGGTGTGCGACCAATGGGCGATTGGTCTACGCTAATTACTTTATCGATCTTGTCTATGCCCTCAATTGACTTATAGGGAAGTGGTTCTTTGTTTGATTTATAGAAGTGTTGGCTTAATATTGGTTGCAATGTGCCGTTGAGCAGGGTCGATTTTCCACTACCCGACACCCCTGTAACGCAAATGAATGTTCCCAAAGGAAACTTAGCAGATACATTTTTAAGGTTGTTGCCTGTAGCACCCTTCAACTCTATAAACTCCCCATTACCTTTGCGCCTCTCTTCGGGAACCTTTATTTCCAAACTTCCATTCAAATAGTTAGATGTGAGGGTGTTTTCGGTCAACATCTCTTGGGGCGTGCCTTGAAATACCACTTCGCCACCCTTGCGACCCGCATAGGGCCCAAGGTCTACAATATAGTCGGAGGCCAGCATCATATCTTTATCGTGTTCCACCACTATAATAGAGTTTCCTGTATCGCGCAGTTTTTTCAAAGAGTTTATCAATCGGTCATTGTCTCGTTGATGCAAACCAATGCTTGGCTCGTCTAATATATAGAGTACATTCACCAATTGCGACCCAATTTGTGTGGCCAGTCTTATACGTTGGCTCTCGCCACCCGATAGTGAGGCCGATGCGCGAGAAAGAGAAAGGTATCCCAATCCTACATCTAGCAAGAAATTCAAGCGGGTAAGAATCTCCTTCTTTATCTCATCTACAATGAGTAGCTGCTTACCCGTTATATCTTCAGACAGATGCGACATCCAGTCGTAAAGGTTCACAATATCTTTTTGTGTCAAATCGGCTATGTTTTGGTCTTTCACTTTAAAGTGAAGCGCCTCTTTATTCAAACGCTGACCATTACACTCCGGACACTCCATTTTGGTGATAAACTGTGCTGCCCATTTCTGTGCTTTCGACGATGCTTCATCGTCTTGTTGCATATCGATGTATTTTAAAACACCTTCGAAGGAAACTAAGTAGTTGGAGTTGCCCAACGATTGATTCTTGATTCTTAATCGCTCTGTTGTGCCATGCAAAATTTCGTTAATAGCATCTTCGGGTAAATCTTTAATAGGTGTTTTTAGTGTAGCACCATGTTTCTCGCAAATAGCTGTAATTTGCCAAAAGAGCAAATTGCTTTTCTCTTTACCAAGTGGTGCAATACCTCCTGCAGCAATACTTATCTTGGGGTCTGGAAATACTTTGTCAACATCAATTTGATCAACTGTTCCCAACCCATTGCACTTCATGCAAGCGCCTTGTGGCGAGTTGAAAGAGAAGTTGTGGGGGGCAGGTTCGCTGTATGAAAGACCTGTAGAAGGACACATAAGCATCTTGCTATAATGGCGCACTTCGTCGGTCTCCATATCCTGAATCAAGATAAGCCCGTTGCCCAGCTTCATAGCTGTTTGCACACTTTTCTTCAATTTATCTTCAAATTTGTTTGATACAGCTAGTTTATCCACAAGCACCTCAATACTGTGATTCTTGTATCTGTCTACCCTCAAGCCAGGTAATATTTCTCTTATCTCACCATCTACTCTTACATTGAGGTAGCCTTTTTTTCTAATCTGCTCAAATAGCTCTTGATAGTGGCCCTTTCTGTTTCTTACAACTGGGGCTAATATATAAATCTTTTTGCCTATATAATTTGTAAGTATAAGATCAAGAATTTGCTCTTCGGTATATTTCACCATCTTCTCGCCAGTGTTATACGAGTAGGCATCGCCAGCTCGGGCAAAGAGTAGACGCAGAAAGTCGTAAATCTCTGTAGTAGTTCCCACTGTAGAGCGAGGATTCTTGTTGGTGGTTTTTTGCTCAATCGATATTACTGGGCTCAATCCTGTAATCTTATCCACATCGGGGCGCTCCATTTTGCCAAGAAACCCGCGTGCATAAGCAGAGAAAGTTTCAATATAACGGCGTTGGCCTTCAGCAAATAGTGTATCGAAAGCCAATGATGATTTCCCGCTACCACTCAAGCCTGTTACCACAGTGAGTGTGTTGCGAGGAATTTCAACATCTATATTTTTTAAGTTGTGTACGCGTGCACCGTACACATTAATAAGTTCTTTGTCTGAATTCATAGTTCATTGTAACATTAAAACGAGAGTAATTGTTTAACTCCTCTCATCTTTATTTTATAAAAGATAGAAGTATAGTATATAGTACATTGTGTTTTATAGTAGTCTGTAAAACAGGAAAGTGCTATTTGTTGTGTTAGCTCATTATAGGGTTATGGAGTTATCCAATTCTTATTGTGCACCTTCACAGGTTTATCTTTGCTATAGTAAAGACTCTCTTTTGTTGGAATCTTAAGCGTGTAGCTCTTTCCACCTCTTACTGTGAGGGATGTGTCTCTCAACCATGAGTTGAAATCTTTTAATTGTGCATAAGTTACACCATGCTGTTTAGCAAAAGCGGCCAAATTGGGAATAGACTGTGTTACCTTAACCTCTTTAAAAACCATAGGTTTGTGCAAATGGTCTGGTTTTATAACAAACCCATATTGTGGTGGATTTTCAAATACAAGCTTTATAGCAAGCATTCTGTAGAAATAGCGCGTAGTCTCTTCCACTAACCAGAGGTCGAGTGCATCGGTTGCTTGTTGATTGCTTAGTTCGCGCGTAATTCTTCCTTGTCCACCATTGTACGACATAGCGGCTGCACTCCACGAGCTGTATTTGTTATATGCATCTCTTAGGTATTTGGCTGCTGCAACTGTCGACTTCTCTACATGAAAGCGCTCATCCACATCAGAAGATACCTCTAGCCCGAACTGTTTGCCAGTAGCTGGCATAAATTGCCACAACCCCGCTGCACTAGCAGGCGAAATTGCTCTAGGGAACATGCTACTTTCTATTACTGCTAAATACTTTAAATCATCGGGCATACCATGTTGTTTCAATATTGGCTCTATGATTGGGAAGTAGCGGTTGGCTCTTTTTATGAGCAGCAATGTTGTTGAGTGGAAATAGGTAAAGCTATTTAACTCTCTATCCAACCTTTCGCGTTTGTCGTATCTATCAAAAATATACGTTTCGCCAGCAAATACCATTTTCTCGGGAATGTCTACATTGGCAGTCATCGACATTACTTTGGGGCGTTGCTGCTGCGTGTTATCTACGCTATTGCTAGATATAAAAATAACTGCACCCACTATAAGTGTCACTGTAAGAGATATAAATAAGATTTGTTTTTTCATCAATTGTCTGTTCTTTGCTTTCATAATTAGTTCAAATATACTGCTTTTTAAGTGGATTTGAAAGCGCATTAACAGAGATTATATATGCATGTCTTTAGCATTTTCTTCATCTTTGTCATGAATAGTGTATTTTTCATTGCTTTAGAAGTATATGTTTTCACACAAATTCATAGCAATTGAAAGAATTACCATGTATATTTGTTTTATATAAACAAAAACTCTTTTCGATATGGATAGTAATATACCTCAAGAGATAATTAATGTGCACGATGTAACCCAATTTAGGTTTCGCGACACACCTTTTGTTCAGCTTATGAACAAGCGTATTTACAATGTTCTTTTCATTGCTTCGCAATACGATATGTTTATGTTGGAAGACGATGGACGAGTAGATGAACAGATATTTAATGAATACACCTCTTTGAATTTACGCTATCCTCCACGTTTTACACATGTTGCAAACATAGAAGATGCAATGCATCAACTTGCCACAAATAGGTTTGAGCTTGTTATCTGTATGCCCAATATAGATAATAACGAGTTCTTTGAATTGGCAAAACGCATCAAACACAAATATCCGTATACACCCTTTGTTATGCTAACTCCTTTTTCGAGAACTGTAAGTAAACTGTTCGAGAAAGAAGATTTGAGCGGAGTTGACTATCTCTTTAGTTGGTTGGGCAATTCCGACTTGCTGTTAGCAATAGTAAAACTAATAGAGGATAAGATGAATGCGGATGATGATGTGAAAACCGTGGGTGTACAAACCATACTGTTGGTTGAGAATTCCGTACGTTTCTATTCATCAGCCCTGCCCATACTTTTTAAATATGTATTGAGTGAGTCGAAAGAGTTTTCAAAAGAAGCCCTCAACGACCATTCACGCATGTTGCGTATGCGTGGACGCCCCAAGATTCTTCTTGCTCGCAACTACGAAGAGGCGGTGAACCTTTATGAGAGATATGGTAAGAATATGCTTGGTGTTCTTAGCGATGTGAGTTTTAGTCGAGCAGGCGAAAAAGATAGTTTGGCTGGCATTAAATTTATCAACTGGGTAAGACAGTTCGATAGAACTATTCCTGTAATTATAGCTTCATCCGAAGTCTCTAATTTAATACACGCACAAAGACTTGGTGTACCGTTTGTAGATAAAAACTCGCAAACATTTCCGCAAGATGTAAGAAAGGCTGTAAAAGAAAACTTTGGCTTTGGCGACTTTCTCATCCTTGACCCTATTACTAAAGAGGAGATTTATCGTATCAAGAACCTGAAAGAGCTTCAAAACACCATTCTTGATATTCCCGACGAAGCGTTGCACTATCATTTGTCGCTCAACCATTTTTCTAGGTTCTTCTATTCGCGTGCTATGTTTCCTGTAGCCGAGATGTTGAAAAAAATTGATGTTTCAGAATATCAAAACATGGACGAGGCTCGCCAGCTAATATATGAGGCAATTGTGCAATATAGGAGAATGAAAAATACAGGAGTGGTTGCCATATTCGAAAAAGATAGATTCGATAAATACTCCTATTTTGCGCGTATTGGCGAAGGCTCCATGGGTGGCAAGGGACGAGGCTTGGCATTTATGGGACACATTACAAAAAAACACCAAGAACTGAACGAATACAGCAATCTTGAGGTAACTATTCCAAAAACAGTTGTGCTTTGCACCGATATATTCGATGAGTTTATGGAGACCAATAAGCTCTATCCATTGGCATTGTCCGATATTCCTGATGAGGATATCTTAAAACATTTTTTGGCAGCTAAACTGCCCGAAAGATTGGTGGCCGATTTTCTTGTATTCTTCGAAGCTGTTAACAACCCCATAGCCATTCGCTCTTCCAGCTTGTTGGAAGATTCCCACTACCAACCTTTCGCTGGCATATTTTCTACCTATATGATTCCGTATGTTGAAGATAAGTTTGAAATGATTCATATGTTGAGCGATGCTATTAAAGCAGTATATGCGTCGGTGTTTTACAAAGACAGTAAATCGTATATGATTGCTACGCAAAATGTAGTAGACCAAGAAAAAATGGCTGTAGTACTACAAGAGGTGGCAGGCTCTCGCTACAACAATCATTTCTATCCAACCATTTCGGGTGTAGCACGCAGTATCAACTACTATCCGCTGGGCGATGAGAAACCAGAAGATGGGGTTGTACAAATGGGCTTAGGTTTGGGTAAGTATATTGTAGAGGGTAGTAGAGGATTGCGTTTCTCGCCACTGCATCCCAAAAAGATATTACAACTCTCAAGTGTTGATAACGCTCTTAAAGAAACTCAAGTGCAATATTATGCTTTGAGTATGGATTCCATTGAGCAAGATTTCACGGTCGACGATTCGTTCAATTTGGTGAAGCTAGGACTAAAAGATGCTGAAGCGGATGGTTCATTGCGTTACATCTCTTCTACTTACGATGCCAACGATGCCATTATTCGCGATGGCTATTATCCAGGTGGAAGAAAAGTAATCTCATTTGTGCATCTTCTGAAGCACGATATGTTGCCATTGGCAGAAATGTTGGACAGGGTACTCAAAATATCTCGCACCGAAATGGGGCGCGAGGTGGAGATAGAGTTTGCCGTAAACCTTAAGAATCAACGAGAAGCTACTTTCTATCTGTTGCAAATACGACCCATAGTTGATGCAAAGGAAGTGGTAACAGAAGATTTATCACTTATCAACCCCACTGATGCTATCCTCCATTCGCCCAATGTGCTAGGGCATGGGTCTATCAATGATATTACAGATGTAGTGTATGTAAAAACTGAGGGGTTTACAGCAGCCAACAACCCCCAAATTGCTCAGGAACTTGAAGCATTGAACAAACAGTTTGTTGCAGACGAAGATAACTATGTGCTTATAGGGCCTGGCAGATGGGGCTCTTCAGATTCATGGTTGGGCATTCCTATCAAATGGCCACATATTTCGCAAGCGCGCATAATTTGCGAAGTTACATTAGATAAGTATCGCATAGACCCAAGTCAAGGCTCTCACTTTTTTCAAAATCTCACATCACTGGGAGTAGGCTATTTCACTGTCAATCCATTTATCGAGAATGGCGGGTCCTTCAATCAAGCTTTTTTAGATGAACAGCCGGCAGTGTATGAAACTAAGTATATTCGCCATGTTCGGTTCTATAGTCCCTTTACTATAAAGATAAATGGGAAGAAAAGGGTGGGGGTGGTGATGAAACCTGAAAACAGGGACAAGAAACAAGAGACTAGTGACTAGAAAGGATTTGATGTGACTAGCCGACTAAAAATGATTCGCGCTTATACTTTAAGGGATGGTCACCCGCTTGCGCCGATTTGTAATTGGCCTGCCCCATGAAATTAGTTTTTTATTTCATCGGGGAGTGTTGCGTATACAAAAGAATATAACAATGCACCATTTACAAAGGTTGGCAAGCATAGTTGAATTATCGAAAGACTAACTCCGCCTCTTTTTAGTTGAAAATTGACCCTTCGATATGCTCAGGGACCGAAGTTGAAAATTGACAACGGCGGGATTTTGAGAAAGCCTTGGTTGTTTAGATAGTGTAAATTGGGTAATTGAATTGTGTGCTCTTTTTGGACATATTGCATGTGCCCTTTGCATTATTTCACGGTAGATACGCGATTAATTGCGTTTCTATATTTCAACTTCTCTCATAAATCTAACATACTTACCACATCTCACTCCAAAAACAAACTCCTATCATTCCCGCAAAAAACGTTAACTATTTAATAAAAGATTGAAACCATTCGTTGGTGATATAAAATAGTTTACCTTTGCATGGTTGTTTCAACAACTATATTTAATTCACACATAAAAAGGGAGTTTAAAGTGCAAGTACAAGAAAGAGAAGTTTTTAGTATTCTAACAGGTAAGATATCCACTACTATCAACAGGGCATTGTTGAGGGCTTTCGCACAAGAAGACCTTCATATAACTACTGAGCAGTGGACGGTATTGGCATGCTTGTGGAACGAGGATAAAGTTACACAGCGCGAGTTGTGCGACTTAACTAGTAAAGACAAACCTAGCATGACACGCCTGATTGACAACCTTGAGCGCAGCAAAATTGTTGTGCGTGTATCTCATGCAACCGATAGGAGGGTCAACCTTATTCATCTTACTCAATATGGTGCAAGCTTACGTGAGAAAGTAAGTGCTGTTGTACAGAGTGTTGTAGACAAATCCCTAACAGATGTTACCGAAGAAGAGATAATTATTGCTCGTACAGTACTCAACAAAATCATCAATAATCTAGACTCTTAGAACAACTATTTCCCCGAAAATATACTTTATAGCACACAACTGTTGCATAAGCAATAGTTGTTTTATTAATTTAATTGAAATGAGAAAATTATTTTTATACATTACATTATTTATGGCTGTGCCAATGGCAGCACAAACAGTATATAATGTGGAAGATGTTAGAAAAATGGCTTTGGAGCATAACCGCTCCATCAAAATTGCCAGAGAGAATGTAAAGGCCGCTCAAAGTATGAAGAAGGCTGCTTTTACTTATTTCTTACCAGATTTTTCGGCCACAGGTGGTTACTCTTGGAGCGAGAAAAACATGTCGCTATTTCCACACGACTTGATGTTGCCTGTGGGGGTGAAACAACCCGATGGTAGCTTAGGTATTGGTGTAGGATCAAACTCAACGCCTACATTTAATGCCGATGGAACTTTTAGATTTGAAGATGCTGCAATCAATAATAATTTCACACTTATAGATGGGCAACCTATTCCGCTTAATGATAAAGGGCAACCTTTTGACCCAAGCCGAAATCCTGGCGATTTGCAATGGAAAAACCATGCAATTCTTCCAAAAAAGGCTTTCGAAATGGATGCTACTCATGTGTTTGTTGGTGGTGTTAGCTTTATGCAACCTATCTTTATGGGTGGTAAAATAAAGCAAATGTATTCTATTGCCGGATACGGCGAAAAAATAGCCGAAGCACGTTCGCAAAATGCAATGATTGATTTGATTCTAGAGGTAGACGAGGCCTATTGGCGTGTGATATCGTTAGAAAATAAAGTGAAATTGGTCTATGAGATGAAGAATGTGGTTGCTAAACTCGACACAAACATTAACGCGCTCTTTGACGAGGGAATGGCTACTAAAGCCGATGTGCTGAAAGTGAAAGTGAAGATGAACGAAACCGAATTGTCTATAATAAAAGCAGAAAACGGACTTAACCTATCGCGCATGGCGCTCAATCAAGTTTGTGGTTTGCCTCTCGACCAGCAAATAAAGCTAGAAGATGAGGACTTGGATACAAATCCCGAATTGGTGCATGTGATTCCTACGGATGAGGCTTTGAACAAGCGCCCAGAGATACAGATGTTGACACAAGCAGCCAATATTGCTGTATCAAAAGAGAAGTTGAAGTTTGCAGAACTCCTTCCTACAGTAGCTCTAACTGGGAGTTATTTAGCAACCAATCCAAGTGCATTTAATGGCGTTGACAAAAGATTTGAAGGCATGTTTAGATTTGGTGTATTAGCCAAAGTGCCGCTGTTTCACTTTGGAGAACGCATACACACCTTAAACGCATCGCGTGCAGGCAAGGTAGTGGCTGCGTTGGAGTTGGAAGATGCAAAAGAGAAGATAGAACTACAGATTCATCAGTCGGTATTTCAAACAAATGAGAGCTTAAAAAAACAAATCCAAACCAACAAGAGTGTAGAGAGTGCCCAAGAGAATTTGATGTATGCCAACGAGGGCTTCACCGAGGGGGTAATTACCGCTACCGATGTGCTTATGGCACAAACTGCGTGGTTGGCCGCCAAGTCTGAGAATATAGATGCTGCAATAGATGTAAAGTTGCATAACTTATACTTGCAGAAATCGTTGGGCACATTGTTATCGCCCATGTCACAAAACAATAAATAGATATAAAACTAAATTACATATATTTTTATGAAGCAAGAAAATGGAAGCAACCGTAACTTACAGGTGGCGCTTATAGGATTGGCCACCGTGGTGGTTATCGTTTTTATAATTGGTTGGTATGTATATCAGCCAGTACCAGTTGTTATACAAGGCTCTGCAGAAGTAAACGAAGTGCGCGTTTCGGGAAAAGTGCCTGGTCGTATACTTCATCTTTATGCCCAAGAAGGACAAAAAGTGAACAAGGGCGATACACTAGTAATGATAGATAGCCCCGAGGTGAGAGCCAAACTAGCACAAGCCACTGCAGCAAAATCTGCCGCTATGGCACAACAGCAGAAAGCCCAAAAAGGTACCCGCTCAGAAACTATTGAGGGTGCTTACGAAATGTGGCAAAAAGCTGAAATAGGTGTCGATATTGCTAAGAAATCTTACGATAGGGTAGAACGCCTGTATCAAAAAGGAGTGATGACTGCTCAGAAGCGCGATGAAGTGGAAGCACAATACAATGCTGCCGTTGCAACGGCGTCTGGTGCCAAATCGCAATACAATATGGCAGTAAACGGAGCTCAACTAGAAGATAAACTATCTACCACAGCACTTGTAGATCAAGCCAAAGGTGCCATAGCAGAGGTTGAGGCTTTCTTGGCCGAAACAATTCTGATATCACCCATTACAGGTGAGATTTCAGAGATATTCCCCGTGTCAGGTGAATTGATAGCCTCTGGGTCGCCCATCATGAATATTGTTGATATGAACGATATTTGGTTCTCTTTTAATGTTAGAGAAGACTTATTAGAAGATATGAAAATGGGTAGCGAAATAGAAGTAACTATTCCCGCATTAAATCAAACAGCAACCCTAAAGATTACCTATATAAAACCCTTAGCATCGTTTGCTACCTGGAAAACTACTAAAGCTTCGGG